>ENA-ORXT01000005-ORXT01000005.1-marine-metagenome-genome-assembly--contig:-NODE-5-length-355407-cov-14.425123_pt1 | contig 355407 bp, 332 predicted proteins | sample MGYA00237868_ERZ511482 | MGnify/ENA metagenome assembly ERZ511482
AAATCTTTGCGCTTCGGGCAGCGGGTTCAGAACAACGACGGCGCTGTCGACTTTGGGGGGCGGGGAGAAGGCTTTGGACGGCACGACAAAGGCGAGGTCGGCCTCGCACACGCTCTGGGAGAGAATGGCGAGGCGGCCATAGGCGCTGTCACCGGGCTTCGCGACCACGCGTTCGGCGACTTCTTTTTGGAACATGAGCACAGCCCGCGTCCAGAACAGCGGCGAGGCGGTGAGCCAATTTATGAGCAGCTTTGTGCCGACATTATAGGGCAGGTTCGCGGCAATGCGGATTTCGCCGTTTATGTGTTTGGGTATGTCGACGGTGAGGGCGTCAGCGCCTAATACGGTAAGCTTGCCGTCCGCCGCATCCGTGATGTCTGAGAGCGGTACCAAGAAGCGGTCATCCATTTCAATGGCGAGCACATGCTTGGCGCCCGCCGTTACCAGAGACCGCGTGAGCCCGCCGGGGCCGGGGCCGACTTCGGCGACATTGACGCCTTCGAGCGGCCCGGTGAGCTTGGCGATTTTATCGGTAATATTCATATCGAGCAAGAAATGCTGCCCGAGTTTTTTGTTGGCATAGAGGTGATGTATTTTGAGCGTTTCAGCCAACGTAGGGAGGTTATCCAGCATAACGGGCTCTGTTCTTGGAAATGTTTTTCGCAGCCTTTATGGCGGCAATGAGGCTGTCGGGCCTTGCAATGCCTTGGCCCGCAATCCCGAACGCTGTGCCGTGATCGGGGGATGTACGTACAATGGGTAGGCCGAGCGTGATATTCACCCCGCCGTGGAAATCGAGCGTCTTGACCGGGATGAGGCCTTGGTCGTGATACATGGCGAGCACGGCGTCATAGCCTTCGCGGGCTTCGGCATGGAACAGCGTATCTGCGGGCTGTGCATTTGTGATGTTGAGACCTTCAGCTCTAAGAGCCTTAGCCGCCGGGTTAATAATCTCAATCTCTTCGCGCCCTAAAGCCCCGTCTTCGCCCGCATGGGGGTTGAGGCCTGTCATAGCGAGGCGGGGTTTGTCGATACCGAAATCACATTTAAGAGCTTCGAACATGACGCGGGCATTGGCTTTGATGATGTCGCCAGTAAGGCTGGAGGCAGCGTCTTTCAGAGACATGTGAACGGTGGCGAGGCCGACGCTAAGCCCGCCGCCGGAGAGCATCATGACAGGCCCGCGAGAATAGGGCGCGGCATGGCCTACAGTAAGCGCGCCGAGAAATTCCGTATGTCCGGGATGTTTAAATCCAGCCTCGTATAGCACATGTTTAGCAATGGGATTTGTCACAACACCGCTGGCATCTCCGGTAAGTGCGAGGCTAACAGCCTGTTCAATGCTGTTGATTGTGGTGGCCGCTGTTGCTACGTCGGGCTGACCCGCAGGCACAGCCTCGCCGTTTATGGACAGGACAGGCAGACCTTTGGCAAAGACTTGGCCAGCTTCGAAGAGAGTTTCAATAGCGATTGGCGCAGGGAGTTTGAGGGCCAAACAGGCCGCTGTGATAACTCTTAGCGGCGCTATGACCGCGAAACACAGATCGGGGTTCTTACGGAGCGCGTCCCATGCTTTAGCCGTAACCTCTGGGCCAATCCCGGCCGGGTCGCCCATACTTAATGCAAGCGGGGGTGAAGCTAAAGACTTAGCGCCCACATCGACCCGCGCTATCGGACAGAAATAGTGGCGTTACGGCGAAGATCCCGTAAGTGACGCTTGGACGCTGATGCCAGCTGTTGATCCATCAAACGGTTTTCAACATCATCACGCGAGGGCACATTTGTGCCGCGTACTTCGCGGTCGCAGACCATGATTGAGACCGCGCCACCAGGGGTTTCAATGGGCTCGCTGAGAGACCCGACATCCGTTGCGGATAACGCGCCCAAAATGGCCTCATTGACTTCGCTGGCTTTGACTTCGCCCATATCCGCATAACTCAGGCCTTCAATGGCCGCGGCGTCTTCGTCGAGCGTATCGCAAGATGTGAGCTTATCCTTATAAGCCACAAGCTGCGTCATGCCTGCGCCAATGGCTTCTGGCGTATCGCCCGGGATATTGACTTGCTTGAGCTTGTAAACAGTTTCGGACTCGGATGTTTCCGTATCGAGTAACGCCATAACATAAACGCCGCCGGGGACTTGGATAGGCGTGGATAAGCCGCCTTTTTCCATAGTCTTGAGGGCTGCGTTGAGTTCAGGACGAAGCTCGCCTTCGCGGACCCAGCCGACATCGCCGCCTTTTGCCGCCGAAGGGGCGGATGAGAACTGTTGCGCAAGAAGCGGGAAAGGCGCGCCTTCGCCAACTTGTGCAATCATGGCCTTCGCGCCTTCCATCGCGCCCTCCATGCCGCCAATGTCCGGCGTGGCTTCGATATAAATCTCGGCAACGCGAAAACTTGGCTTGGAGGCATTCGCCGTGAGGCGATTCAGGGTTTCGTCGATCTGCGCATCGCTGATGCGAATACGCGACCCGTAAAGTCCGTTGACAATCCGTTGCCACGCAATCTCTGAACGTACCTGATCCCGCAATGTATCGATCGTGATACCGGCTTCGGAAAGACGGCCAATAACTTCATTGGGATCAAGCCCATTACGGCTAATCAGGCGGCCGACGGATTGATCGACTTCTGCGGGGTCAATTGTTTGGTCGTATTTCTCTGATTCTTGAATTTGAATATGTTCATCCACCAGATTACGCATGGCTTGTTGTTGCACACGGGCGATTGAGGCTTCATCCCGCTCGACGCCTGTCGTAGCAATCATAAACAGAACTCTCTGTTGCAGATCATATGTCGTGACAATGTCGTCATTAACAACGGCGGCAATGCCGTGGGTTGTCTGCGCGCTCGCGAGCGGAGCTGATAGCGCTGCAGCCGTAATCAGGAAGAGTGATTTAATCGTTTTATGTTTCATGGCTTACGCACATTCCTTCGTCAATTTGGCCGGACTATACTGGAATCGTTATCCCAAGCAATCAGGCATTACCTATTATAAGCAGCTTCTTGGCCGCTGAACATTAATTTTCAGTAGCCTAACCGTCCTCGAGCCGGGCTAAATATGCGAGGCCTAAACACAAAACGAGGGCCGGAATGGTCCACGCGGCAACAATCACGGGCAGCGTCCCGGCCTCGCCAAAAGCGGTTGTGATATTGTTGATGAAAAAGACGCCAAAACCTACGACGCCGCCTGCCAGCATTATGCGGAAGGTTCCGCCTTGCCGAGTCATTTGCATGGACGCGCCGGCGGCGATGAAGGTCATGGCGATAAGCGTCAAAGGCAGGGCTAACAGCTTATGATATTGCATTCGCAGAGCCGCGCTAGAAAATCCGGCATTCTCCACCCGCTCAATGGCGTCGGGTATGTCCCAGAATGCGGGCAAGCGGCTGCTTTGGCGGCTTTCTTGTAAGTCCTTATATGTCAGCTTTGTGGGGATAGACAGGGCCGCTGTCATTTGGCTCACGGAACCTTCCGCGCTTTCAACGGCATTTGAGAGTTGCCAGAAACCGACGCCTAGCAATTTTCCAGCTTCGGCATCAATACGGTTTCTAAACACGGACCGCCCATTTTCGTCTGTGTCGAAGTAGTAAATTGTGACTCCTGTGAGGGTGCGTTCTATCAAATCAGACCCCTTTGCGTGTATCACAGTTTGGGTGGTTTCAGATCCTTCTCGAAGCCAGAGTTCAGTGTCATTTCTGTCTGACAACTCCACACCCGTCAGGTGCTCTACGAGGGCTTGGTGCGCCGCTGTGGAGGCTGTCGCCATTGGATTGAACGCTGCGCTCCAAATAATGCCTAGCGTGGTTGTTACTACAATGGCAGGCATGAGAAAGCGCCAAGCCGAGAGCCCCGAGGCGCGAAGGACAATCAATTCGCTCCGCTTGTTCAGGGCAAATAACGCCCCCATAACCCCGAAGAGGACAATAAAGGGAATCGTTTGCTCAATAAGCTGCGGGGCTTTGTAGAGCGTGAGGAGCATTAATGTTCCGGCCCCCAAATCTTCATCTACGCCGATGTCACGCGCGCCCTCGACAAAATCGACGAGCATGATGATGCTCGTAACAATCGCAAATGCCAGTAAAATGCCGCGAATGACCTTCCAAGCGATATATCTATTGAGAACGGAAAACATTATGCGTTTGGCAGGGGTAAGCGTGCAGGGGTCTGACGCCGTAACATGTGAGTGAGTTTTTGAGCCCGGTTACGGTTAAACAAGAACCATAAGCATAAGAGGGCCACGATAATCGGCAGCGCATATTGCGCGGCGTTGAGACTGCGGGTTTCTTCGCTGGCGGCGGCCAGGCCAAATCCAGTCAGTCGTATCAGAAACCCAATAAGTGCGCAGACTGCGATTCGCCGCCCATAGCCCATGCGTTGATGCTGCCCGCGTACCATGAAGGAGAGTGCGAGCAGTACAAGCGCGATATTATATAGCGGCGCGGACAGGCGATTATGTCCTTCTGCGGCTAAGACGTTAATATACTTCCGGTTGGCCCGGTCACGTAAATCCGGTTTGAAAAGCTCGTGTAAATAACGATCTGACTTCTTTAATCTCAACATGGAATTTATCATAATGACATCCGTCAGGTCGACATTATATTCTTCGAATGTGATAAGATCGAAATCTCCTGAGACCGGGTCAAATTTCTGCACGTTCCCCTTATAAAGCGTCAGGCCAAGCTGTGTCTTGGTGCGGACGATGAGGCCGGTTTCAGCGGTGTGTGTCTGGGCGCCTTCTGCGCTACGTGCGTCATAAATCATCACGTCTTCCAGCCGGCCTCCAGGGCTGATTTTACGCGCGAAAACGGTCAGATCAGGTACAGGCGACATGAATTCCCCCGGCCGCACCAGTTGCGAGGCAAGATCGGTTCTGACTTCGAATATCGCTTGGCGCATTTGCCTAAAGGAATAGGGCTGTAGCGCCAGATTGATAAACAAATGCAAAACGAGCGCGAGCACAGAGAGACGCACAATCGGGCTGGAAATTTGCCACGGACTGAAGCCGGTCGCTTTTGTCACGACCAGCTCACTATCCATGTTCAAGCGGTTGAGAGCGAATAATGTCGCCATAAATATGGCGAGGGGCATGATGATGCTGATGAGCTGCGGCATCGCTAAAACCGTGATGTAGAGAAATGTCCAGGTCGATTGCCGATTCTCAACAATCAGATCAAGCGTGGACAGGCTTTGCGTCAGCAAGGCAAGCACAGCCAGGGACAATAAAAATATTGTGAGCGGCCAAAACGCTTGTTTCCAGAAATATCGCTGCAACAGCGTCATGTAGGCCCTTCAAGATTCTTTGGTCGGTATTTGTGGTCAAAAAAATGTGTTTCGTAACGATAGGCGCTTCTATTACACGCCGCTATCCTTTACCACTGCTCCTGATATTAAGAAACGCTTATAAACACCTTCGTACACACATTCTCTAAGGAGCCATCCGTGAAAGTCACATTCGTTGCCGACACCCCCGTTTCAATCGGAACCGCCATCATCCCCGTTTTCAAAGGCGGGAAAGCTTACGGCGGGGCTCAGAATTACATCTCAGGCACAAAGGGACATTTCGGCAAAGCCGCGAAGGCCGCAGGATTTGACGGGCAGGGCGGGAAGTCTTTCGATTTGTTTTTGCCAGTAGGCACAGACGTGCCGCGTCTTCGCGTTATTGGCGGCGGTGATAAAGCTAAGTTTAACGCAGAAATGTTTGCCGCCAAGGCTGTAAGAGCCATGCTGCTGAGCGGAGAAAAGACCCTGACGCTGCATTTAGGCGGCCTGGACATCACCCCCGACGACGCAGCGCGGGCCGCTGTCGGCGCGCGGTTGGCCGCTTACCGCTTTGACCACTACCGCACTAAACTTCCAGCGAGTAAAAAGCCAAGCGTTACGGCTGTTAAAATCGCCTATGATGATCCTGCGAAAGCGCGTAAATCCTATAATAATTTCCACGGCCCGATTTGCGACGGCGTGATGATGGCGCGTGATCTTGTGAATGAACCGCCGAATGTGATTTTCCCGAAGGCTTATGCCGCGCGAATCAAAAAGATGGAAACACTGGGCCTGAAAGTTGAAATCCTCGGCGAAAAACGCATGGCGACCCTCGGCATGCACGCGCTTCTCGGCGTGGGTCTCGGGTCTGAGCGCGAATCGCAGCTTGTGATTATGCATTGGGCCGGCGGCAAAAAAGGCGACAAGCCTGTTTGCCTCGTGGGTAAAGGCGTGACGTTCGATACGGGCGGTATTTCCCTTAAAGGCGGCAACGGTATGTGGGATATGAAGGGTGATATGGGCGGCTCTGCGGCAGTTGTAGGCGCGATGTGCGGCCTTGCGGGCCGTAAAGCCAAAGCGAATGTCATCGGGATTGTCGGCCTTGTTGAAAACATGCCGGACGGCAAAGCGCAGCTCCCCGGGGATATTGTAAAATCAATGTCCGGGCAGACGATTGAAGTTCAAAACACGGACGCGGAAGGCCGCCTCGTCCTCGCTGACGCGCTGCATTTCGCCGTGACGAAATATAAGCCGAAAGCCATGATTAACCTCGCAACTTTAACAGGGGCCATTATCACGGCGCTTGGGCATGAGCACGCGGGGATGTATTCCAATTCCGACAAACTCGCCGAGCAAATTACGTCAGCGTCAGCCGCGTCGACCGAGCGCACATGGCGCATGCCGCTTCTGCCGGAATATGATCGCCTTCTCGATAGTCCAAATGCGGATATGAAAAATATCGGCGGCGCTGCGGCGGGCTCGATTACGGCGGCGCAATTCCTACAGCGCTTCGTCGGTAAAACCACTTGGGCGCATTTGGATATTGCAGGCACGGGCATGAAGAACAAACGCTCCGACCCGCGCGAGACGACATTCGGGACAGGCTACGGCGTGCGTCTTCTCAATCACTGGGTTGCTGATAATTTTGAAGGTTAGAAATAAGGCGTAAAGCATTGACGGAGCATTGGTTTTATCATCTTGAGGCGTCCTCTATGGAGGGCGTCTTGCCGGACCTGCTCGAGAAGACTTTGGCCAAAGGCTGGCGGGCCTTAGTGAAAGTGCCGGAAGACCGTTTAAAATATCTGGACGAATTCCTCTGGACGTACACGGATCAAAGTTTTCTGCCGCATGGGCGTGATGACCAACCATTATCCGAGGCACAGCCCATTCGGTTGTCTGCCACAGCCACTGCCACAGGCGCAGTCACTGCCGAAGCCGTCTTCCTCCTCGAAGGCATGCACATCGACGATCTCTCCGGCGCGACCCGCTGCATCACGCTCATCAATGGCCGCTCGGATGAGGCCGTTGCCAGCGCGCGAGCGCAATGGAAGGCGCTCAAAGGGCAAGACGCGGACATATCCTACTGGAAACAGGACGAGCGCGGCGCGTGGTCAAAAGCGGGATAGCTGAACATCACCCTCAAATACAAAAATACAAACCCAATGATCAAGGACATCTCATGACAGAAATTTCAAACACCACCGCCTTCGTCACGGGCGCGGCGTCCGGTATTGGCTTTGCCCTCGCAGAAGGCCTTTTAAAGCGCGGGGCCAAGGTCATGTTGGTGGATATTGACGCCGAAGGTTTGGCGGCGGCGCACGAAAAACTAGGCGCGGACAATACGGCGGCCTTCATCTGTGATGTCGCCGATCCTGACGCGGTCAAAGCGGCTGCGGCTGCGGCTATTGAGACCTTCGGCAAGGTGCATCTAGTGTTCAACAATGCGGGTGTCAGCTTGCCGGGTAGGCCGGGCCGCATCGCGCTCGAAGATTGGCGCTGGATTACCGACATCAACTTACTCGGCGTGGTCTATGGCTGTGAGGCCTTCATCCCGCACATTATGGGTCACGGCGAGGGCGGGCATATCATCAATACGGCCTCCACGGCGGGGCATTTGACGGGTATCGGCATGGCGCCATATTTTGCCACAAAATTCGCGGTTGTCGGCTACTCCGAAGCGCTTTCGCAGGAGCTTGCCGAAGCGGGGATTGGCGTCTCGTGTCTGTGCCCGACCTGGGTTAAATCCAACATCCATAATACAGCGGATAAAGCCCCGGTCGCAGGTCAATACCGCGAGAAGTTCAGAGCCTCCAAAGCTTATGAGACCATCAAAGGCTATATCGAAAATGGTATGGACGCGGATGTCTACGCCGAATTATGCCTAAAGGCCGTCGAAGCGGGCCGCCTTCACGTCTTCAATGACCCCGAAGCGCGGCTTGCCGTCGAAGCAAGAGGGCAGGCTTTACTAAAAGATTACGATGCGAATTTGAAGGATTTAGGGAGGCGGTAATAGTTAAAATGTAAACTCTGCAAATGGTGCGCTTGACGTTCGTTTCGCTATAAGCGGTTTTTTATTCCATGTTTCTTTCTCATACGGTGGAGGTGAGTTCTACTCAGCAGCTAGATCAGTGAACTCTCACGCTCATTAACCTTTCCAATATTTTTTCTGTTAGTGTCTTCACATGATTCGACTTTTACACATTACTGCCGCCATCGCGGCGCTCGGGCTTTCTGGGTGTGGGACATCGCCGGGCGGGGCTTATCCGCCTTACCAGCCTCAGCCGAGGCAAGGGCAATATGTGTATCCAGAATATTTGCGTCCAGCCGTCACGCCGCGTATTCCGCGTTCTGATGTGTGCCAGTCGCGCGTGTTTTTAGGTCTTGTGGGGCAGCATGAGGGCAGCATTTATATTGCGGGCTTGCCGGGCCGGAAACGCATTATCAAACCGGCCTCTTTGGAGGAAGACCTGCCATACACAGAAGGCATAGATCCGGAGCCGCCCTATGTGCAAGTGAGACAATATTTACCGGGGCAATCGCTCTATGCGCCGTCTATTCGGACGACAGCTGATCTTCTGGACAGTCAGCCTATTGAAGAAGACCGCCTTACGATTGAGCTCGATAGAGAGGGCTATGTCCAAGAGGTGCGCTGCGGGTAAGCGTGTGGGTTAGGATATATCCAAGCCCTCCGCCTCTAGCGCTGTCTCGTAGCGTTCCAACGCCGTGAGCCATTTGTCTTCAAGGGTCTCAATCAACTTCTCTACAGCGGCGCGGGTCTGGCCGAGCGTGACAGCTTTATCGGGAGACGTGGTAAATAAATTGGGGTCAGAGAGTTTAATGTCGATCTCTTTGAGACGGCGGCGATTTGATAAGACATCACGTTCATATTTTTCGGTTGTCTTCTTGAGCGGGGCGACGCGTTTACGCGCGTCTGCGGCCTGCTTGCGGTCATAGCCTTTGCGCTTTTCCGGCTCGACGCGGGCTTTCTTTTCGGGCTTGGATTTCTCGAGCTGAAATTTACGGTAGTCATCCAACGACCCGTCATAGGTTCGCACCGTGCCCCCGTCGACAAGCCACAAGCGGTCCACCACGCTCTCGAGCAGGTTCCTATCATGGGAAATGATTAAGACTGCGCCCTCATAGGCGTTGAGAGACTTCATCAGTTCCGCGCGGCTATCAATGTCCAAATGGTTGGCAGGTTCATCCAGCACCAAGAGATGCGGCTTATTAAAGCTGATGAGGGAGAACATGAGCCGGGCTTTCTCGCCACCAGACAAATCGCCCGCTGGCGTTTCCGCATTCTTCACGCCGAGGCCAAAGCGGGCGAGGCGGGCGCGGCGCTGGGCTTCGGTGGCATCGGGCATAAGCTCGCGCACATGATCATACGCGCTTTGTTTGAGGTTAAGCTCGTCGATCTCATGCTGAGCGAAATATCCAATGCGGAGTTTTTTATGGCGCTTAATACGGCCCTCTTGCGGCGACAGGAGCCCCATAATGGCTTTGGCGAATGTGGACTTGCCTTCGCCGTTTTTACCCAGCAGTCCGATACGGTCATCGGGGTCAATCGCTTGGGTAAGTCCGCGCAAAATTGTGATGCCTTCATCATAGCCCAAGCTGACATCATTGAAGCGAATAATGGGCGGGTTGAGCTGACGCTCCGGCCCCGGCAGCTCTATAGGCGGGATGGGGTCGTTGATGATAGTGGCGACAGGCTTCATTTTCTCGAGGCGTTTCACGCGGGATTGGGCTTGCTTAGCCTTGTTCGCTTGCGCGCGGAAACGGGTGACGAAGCTCTCGAGGTGACGGCGCTCATCGTCTTGTTTCGCGCGCATGGCCATATTGAGGCGTTGCTGCTCGGCGAGGGCGCGTTCAAACTTGTCGTAACCGCCCGTATAGGAAAACAGCTTGCCTTGCCGCAAGTGGGCAATGTGCGTGACCGCATTGTTGAGAAAATCCCGGTCATGGGAAATGATAAGCGCTGTACCGGGATAGGTGCGGATGTGAGCTTCCAGCCAGACCGCGCCTTCGAGGTCGAGATAGTTGGTGGGCTCGTCCAGCAATAACATGTCCGGGCTGGCGAACAGCATGGCGGCGAGGGCGACCCGCATGCGCCAGCCGCCGGAGAAATCAGAGCAGGGGCGTTGCTGGTCAGCTCCCGAAAACCCAAGGCCGGACAAAATGACCCCCGCGCGGGCTTCGGCGGTGTAAGCGTCTATGTCGGAGAGCCGTGTGTGGATAGCGGCAATGCGGATGGGGTCTGTCGCGGTGTCAGCTTCCGCGAGCAGGGCCGTGCGTTCCATGTCGGCGACGAGCACGGTGTTCATCAGGCTTTGCGGGCCGGACGGGACTTCTTGGTCAACGGCCCCGAGACGCGCGGATTTGCGAAGGGTTATGGATCCGTCATCGGGCGATATGAGCCCTTTAATGAGATTAAAAAGCGTTGATTTTCCCGTGCCGTTACGCCCGACCAGGCCGACCTTATACCCCTGCGAAATCGCAAGTGTAGCTTGGTCAAATAGCGGGCGGCCTTCGATGCGATATGTGAGGTCATTAATATGAAGCACAGCTGTGTGATTATCATGGCTTCACATATAGTCAAACGCTCGCTATAGAGCGGCCAACACACTGTAAGACCCGCCATTAACAGGAGTTTCCCATGGCCATGCAACGTACATTCTCAATGATTAAACCTGACGCCACAAAGCGCAACATCACAGGCGCTGTAAACGCCAAGATCGAAGAAGCCGGTCTTCGCATTATCGCGCAAAAGCGTATCCACATGTCCAAAGAGCAAGCCCAAGAGTTTTACGGCGTCCACAAAGAACGTCCGTTCTATAACGACCTTGTTTCTTTCATGATCTCCGGCCCGACAATTGTTCAGGTTCTTGAGGGCGAAAACGCTATATTGAAATATCGCGAAGTTATGGGCGCAACGAACCCGTCCGAAGCGGAGGCTGGCACTATTCGGGCTGAATTTGCCGAAAGCATTGATGCCAACACAGTACACGGCTCTGATGCGCCGGAAACAGCGGCTGAAGAAATTCCGTTCTTCTTTAACGACGACGAAATCGTCGGATAAATCTGAGGCACATCTAAAAGAAAAGGCCGGGTCTGCCCGGCCTTTTTTGTTTTATACGTTGAGATTATGATTTTAAGCGTATGATTTCTTTGATGATGTTATTGCCAATTCTTTCAAAGGCATCATCGAGAGCCTCAGAGTCAATCGCTTCTGTGTAGTGCGACGGAGTTGAGGCGCAATATTCCATCAAACTTGTCGCATTATTGACCTCAGTCTGTAGAATTTCGTATTGGTCATTATTTCCGCCGCCATTGGCTATCCCCCAATTGTTTGTGTAGAACCAACCCTCTTGAAGACCAAAAGCAATTGTAAAGACTTCAACGCCTTCAGCATGCATGGTGGCGCAGGTTGAGCGCGAGTCGAGGTTGGACCGATTATCAAATACGCCCTCTTCCCAGCCGCTAAAATCTTCCGGCTCGTCTTCGGAGTTATTGATATAAATCCAGCGATCGCTGCTATAATAACAATTAATCGAGCCATTATCGTCGCGATATAGACGGCCATTACTATCCCGGCTGCACTTAACATTTCGGCCGTAGCGCCGCCAAGTCCCAGTCCCGGCACGGGCGTCCCATATATCGAAATCGCCATTATTCTGACCGTCGGTCATAAAAATGACATAGCGCAGGGCGTCTTCGTCGTGTTCGTCTTTGTGAATTTTGGCTTCATTGTCATTACGGGATGCATCATATTCGCCCATGACCTGCAAGGCACTGTCGAGGGGCGGGGCAGAATTTGTCCCCTCGCGAAAACGCATAGAGCTAATCTGGTTGTCTGACAATAAACCCCACTGACCGGGAACTATAACGTCCGGTAAAATAGAGGAAGAATAGGGGAGCATGGCTGTCCGGATGGCACGTTGATTACGGCCATTTGTATCGCCGCTTTCTGTATCAAGAAGACCTCGGAGTTTTGCCATCATCCCAATAACCGAGTTCTCTAGAGCCGGGAGGCGCCTTTGCGTGCCCGCAGGTTTAGAATTAAGCGGGTTGCGATTAATTCCATATGGAAGGTCATCAAATTCCATTGATCCTGAATTATCCAGGACAAACATAATTGTCGCGGGGTCTTTGAGGTAAACATCTTTGAAACTCGCAACAGCTTCGGATTTGAATTCAAGTTTATCATGGCCAAAAATCTGCATGAAGGCCACTTTTGTGTTACCCTCGACAAGGGTTCGAGCTTCCTTGGCATCAAGATCGTATGTCACTGTTACCGTTACGCTTTCAGCGCGTTTGGTAGCTAGACTTTTGAAGGAGTAGTTTAAAGCCGAAACATCATATGTTTTGCCGTTCACGTAGCCTTCGTCATCGCTTTTCGGCATGCGGTCATTTGTAGAATAGAAAATAGCGGCAGTGAGGGCGGCTGTATCCGCAATTGACGAAGCTTTTTGCTTTGTACTTACGACTTGGCTCATATCATACCCGACGCCAATACAGGCGATGAGGAGGACAAAAATACCGCCAAACATGAGGGAAAGATTCCCTCTCTCATTTTGCACATATCTATTTAAGACATTATTTTCCACTGCGATGTTCCACCCTTAACTCCCACACAGAATTATTATTATTATATCTGCGCACTCATTTTCTCCTCTTACATAGAGAGGCGAATAATTTCTTTTACGATATCCAAGCCAATGGTTTCGAAGGCCTCTTCAAGCGAGGCGGCATCTTTAGCCAAGAGGAACCGCTCAGGATGATCGGCACCCGAACAAGATTTCATCATGTGCATAGCCGCGCGTTTCACGTCAGAACTTATCGGATAAGTTCTTGGGTTCCGCGGATCTTGGCCCCATTCATTTGTATCAAATGTTCCGGATTCAAGCGCGAAGCCAATCGAATAGACACGCACATTGTCGTCCCGCATAGCTTCGCAGGTCTGGCGGGTAAGGCGGTCAAGGTTACCTGTGACCAAGCCTTCTTCCCAGCCTGCACCCGGAGGAGACTCTTCGCCGTCCTCATAATCGTATCTATCCGGGACCCAACGTCTGCCGTAGGCTCTACACCGGCCACGGTAATAATAACGACAATATCTTTTCATGTGAGCCGGTTCTACGAGCTTTCTCCAAAGCTCTGTTCCGTCGACCGCTTCCCATTGGTTCAGCCTGCTATCATTGTTATTTTGACCATCAGTCATAAATATCAGAAACTTAATAGGTTCGTCACCCGGAAAGTATTTCGTCCCAAACTTATCATTTTTGTGAGCTTCGTCTTCTTGTGTCAGGTCAACTGCCGCCGCTTGCATAGGCGGGCTGGAATTTGTGCCGCCGCCGGGTACCATACGCCCGACTTCACCAGTCGTAAGCGTGCCCCAGTCCATTGGAACCGTTGTGTTTAAAAGCTCGCTAGAATAGGTTTTCATGCCCGTGCGAAGGAAGCGCTCTCCGGCTTTAGTTTGTGGTCCCGCAATGCCGTCGAGCTGCGCCATTAATGTGTTTACGCTATTTTTTAAAGCTGTAATTCTGCGCTGCGCTTCAGGTGGATTAAGACCAGAATTTGGATCATTAGGTTTGTCATCGAACCACATTGACCCGGAATTATCGAGCACGAGCATAATACTTGCGGGGTCTTTTAATTCAACTTCACTAAATTTCGCAGTGGCTTCTGATTGGAATTCAAGCTTATTGTGTCCAAACACCTGCATGAAGGCGACTTTGGTGTGGCCGTAAACACGCGCCGTGACTTCTTTTTTGTCCAAGTCGTACAAAACTTTGATTTTGACATCCTGGGACTGTTTGGTCGACAAACCGTCAAATTTATACTGGAAACTGCTGGCATCGTATTCTTGACCGTGAACAAAACCCTCTGAGGTATTTGTAGGTTTGCGATTATTTGTAGAGTAGTAAATCGCAGCTGTGAGCGCTGACGTATCCGCAATAGAGGAGGCCTTTGCCTTCGTACTCGTCAACTGATTCATGTCATACCCCGCCCCAATACAGGCAATCAGGATGATGAATATTGATCCGAATATCATTGAAATATTCCCGCCATCGTCCTTACGATAACGTCTCAAAGTATTGCGTAGATTAGCGCCTATAGTCATAGTTTCCACCAAAGTTACATCCATAAATTGGATACTTCAGCGTATTTTATACAACTTAGATTGATATATTCCGTTACGAAAGACGGTAAACAAGAGTTTAAAATTGAAACGTGAATTATAATCTTAATATTATGTTGCTTTCACGGTCTTTTCAATGTGAAGCCGCAAGGCGCGCGGGTAGAGGGTGAGCTCTTTCTCTAGCACTTTTCGGGCGAGGCTCTCAGGGGTGTCGCCTGTCTCAATCGTTATCGTCTCTTGCAATATAACGTCGCCGCTATCGAGTTCTGCGGTCACGTAATGGACAGTGCAGCCATGCTGAGTGTCCCCAGCCTCAAGCGCGCGGGCATGTGTGTTTAGGCCTTTGTACTTGGGTAAGAGCGAGGGGTGAATATTTAAAAGTCGGCCCGCCCATTTACGCGTGAAAGATTTTGTGAGAACTCGCATAAATCCCGCACAGCAGATAAGCTCAATACCAGCAGACTTTAATTCCGCCTGCATCGCGTCTTCGAAATCTTTGCGAGAATTGTAGGCTGCGTGGTCAATGCACACCGCTTTAATGCTATGGTTGCGGGCTTTGTCGAGGCCAGGCGCGTCCGGCCTGTTTGAAATCACGAGATCGATTGAGGCCGGATAAGTTTCCGATTCTGAGGCTTCGATGAGCGACATCATATTAGATCCACGCCCAGATATCAGAATAGCGGTTCTGACTTTAGGCATTTTTCCAGCCTCAGGCATCTCTAAGATGCCCAATGACCCAAGCCGTTTCTCCGGCATCGCTTAGGCGCTGCATGACGTGATCCGCCTCATGCTTGGCGACAGCGAGGACCATACCAATACCGCAATTAAAAGCGCGCTGAAGTTCAGCTTCTGCAATGCCGCCTGTGTCTTGCAGCCATGTGAACACCGCCGGGCGGGGCCATGCGCCCATATCAATCACGGGTTTCAGCCGAGCCGGGAGCATGCGCGGCGTATTTTCAGTGAGACCGCCGCCTGTAATATGTGCGAGGCCTTTAAGTTTTTCATCGCGAATAATCGGTAAGAGTGATTTTACGTAAAGCTTTGTCGGTGTTAGCAGCGCTTCCGCAAGCGTATGTCCGGGGGCGAACGGCGCGTCATCTGTCCAGGCAAGGCCAGACAATTCGACGACTTTGCGAATAAGAGAGTAGCCATTTGAATGCGGCCCGCTTGATGCCATGCCAATGAGGACATCGCCATCTTTCATGTCATCTTCTAGAGGCAAGAGCGAACCGCGCTCTGCCGCGCCGACCACAAATCCGGCGAGATCAAAGTCTTTGCCGTCATACATGCCCGGCATCTCAGCCGTCTCGCCGCCAATCAGGGCGCAGCCGGACTCGCGGCAACCCTCGGCGATACCGGAAATGACCGCTGTGGCGCGCTCTGTATCCAGTTGTCCTGTTGCGAAGTAATCGAGGAAAAAGAGCGGCTCTGCACCCTGCGCAAGGACATCGTTGACGCACATAGCAACAAGGTCGATGCCGACTGTGTCGAGCACGTCCGTATCAATCGCAATCCGTAACTTTGTCCCAACACCGTCTGTGCCCGAAATCAGCACAGGATCTTTAAATCCGGCGGCCATGAGGTCAAACGCCCCGCCAAAGCCGCCTAGGGCCGCTTCTGCGCCGGGGCGCCGTGTGGATTTCGCGAGGGGCTTAATCCGTTCAATCAAAGCGTCGCCTTCATCAATACTGACGCCGGCATCGGCATATGTAAGCCCGTTTTTGGCAGGATTATCAGACATGAAAGGCTCCAAAGCGGATTCGTATTTATAGCGCTAAAAAGCGTATAATACGCTTGCTGGCAAGCCCTGATGGGCATCTTGTTGCGGGTCCTCGCGTGATAGCTGTAATTTTACAGGCCTTTACGCTTTAAAACCGACCCAAAGACGTATAACCAGCAGATATGATAAAAAAGATTCTCTTGGGGCTGATGCTCACATCCATATGGCTTTTCGCAAACGCCGAGGCCGCAGACCCGTTCACAGTTGCGGGCGTTCCTGTTGACGCAACGGGGCCTTCCGCCATTGCCGCCATGACAACCGCCCGTGAAAATGGCCGTGTCCGCGCTGCGCAGGCCTTGATTGATCGCCTCACATTGCCGGAAGAACGCGAGTCTAAAAGCCTCATCCCGCTGACCAAGGAAAGCGTTGCCCCGCTCATCCGCTCTATTAGCATGGCCAATGAAAAGCGTTCAGCGAGCCGTTACCTCGGCGATATGACCGTTGCGTTCACCCCGTCGCTTATCCAGCAATATTTAGTCGATAACGGCCTGACGATGATTTCTAACCAATCGCGTCCGCGCCTTGTCTTGCCTGTTTTGGACGGAACGCCGCTCTGGACGGATAATGGCTGGAGCGCCGCCTGGCAGTCCGGCATCTATGAGCATGCCTTGACGCCGGTGAAAGCCATCGCAACATCGCAAGGTGATCCGTCTTTGATTGATGAAATTGGCGCCAGCGCAATCGATATGCGAGCGCTTGTCCGCGCAGGGCAGCGCTATGGCCTGAACCAAATTCTCGTGGCCGAAGCCCGCACAAGCGGTAGCGGCGTTAAAGTCAAAGTCACTGACGTTGCCATCGACACGGGCCAGACCCGCAAACTTGGCACAGTTTCCGGACGTGATTTCAAATCCGCTGCGGCCTCTGTCGTCAGCCTGCTGGAAACGGATTGGAAAGAAACCTCCGTCAGCAACTCTAACAATGCGGCGCAGATGACGGTGTCTGTTTTGTATCGTAGTCATGATGAGTGGCTTAACCTGCAAGACGCTATCAATGGCTCGACGCAAATTCAGGACGCTCGCCTTGATGCCCTGTCCAAAGACGGGGCCTTGATGACGCTCACATATGCCGGCGATATTGCCCGTCTTGAGAATGAGCTCAGCTTTAAAGGCGTCGAAATCAAGAACCACCCGCAATACGGCGTTGTTCTTGCGCGTTCAGGCCGTTACTAGCGGGCGTTATGCCTCAACTCCCTTTCAACCTTGCCCCAGAGCCAGACTATAGCTTTACCAGCTTCGAAGTCGGTCCGTGTAATTCAGATGCGGTCACAGCCCTACGCGCTTATCCTGATTGGCCGTCGCCTATATTAGCCCTCATTGGACCTGCAGGCAGCGGTAAGTCTCATCTCGCCACAGCTTGGGCCGAGAGTGTTCAGGCCAATCTCGTTACGCCTCATGTCGTAAAACCCAGCTGGCGCGGTCAGCCCCTTGTGTTTGATAATGCGGATAGCGCGGTCGAAAGTCAGCTTTTTGCCGTTATGAATATGGCGCTTAACGGGGACGTGCCAGGTTTGCTCATAACGGGCGCTAAGCTTCCCAAGGCGTGGAATGTCGAACTCCCGGACCTACGCTCACGTCTCGCTAATGTCCCGATTGCGGCTTTGTCGGACCCGGACGATGCGACGTTGGAGCAAATCTTGCGCAAGTTATTTGAGGATAAAGGGCGTGCCGTGTCCCGTGATCTCGTGACATATTTGCTGGCCTATCAAGACCGAGCTGTGACAGCGATGCGGGGTCTGATTGCGGAGCTTGATGTGGCGGCCAGCCAAAACAAATCCGATCTCACCAAAGCCTTTGCCGCGCGTTATCTGTCGAAACGATCAGAAGGGGATTTGTTTGCCGTCCCACGCGAAGACTAGGCCTGTCTCTTTGGACGTCACTTGGTTGACCACGGAGAGAAGCTTTTCAGCGCTATACTCAGCCGTAAACAATTTCCCGTCCGGTACGTTGCTCTGAAAAGGTTCTGACAGTTTTGTATCAACGGTTCCGGGGTGCAGCCCGATAATCACGGCCTGTTTATTCCGCCGTCCTGTTTCAATCGCCGCAGTGCGCAGTAGCATGTTTAACGCCGCTTTCGAGGCGCGGTAGGCGTACCAGCCGCCAATACGGTTATCCGAGATAGAGCCGACCCGCGCCGACAGGGCGGCAAAGACAGATTTCCCGTCACGCCGAAGCAGGGGGAGGAAATGCTTGGCCACAAGAGCCGGGCCGTGCGTGTTCACGCGAAAAACCTGCTCGAAATTGTCCATAGAAATATCGCGGAGGCTTTTTTCCGGTCCCGTTGTTGAATTATGAAGAAAGCCTGTCGCGAGGAGGATAATATCAAATTTTCCGCTCAAGCTTTCCGCCGCCCGCGCAATGCTTTTTTCATCTGTAATCCCAATCTCTGGGCGGGAGAGGGAGATGACCTCGGCGACCCGGGGGTGCGCTTCCAGTGCTTTGACCATCGCCCCGCCAATGCCGCCGCTCGCGCCGATAACGATGGCGCGTAAATCGTTTTCAAAACTGGATAGGTCTAGGCTCATGTCTTACCTTTATTTCTCTCTTTGGCATCGCTTTGAGCAATAGATAACAGTCTCCCAGTTTTTCTCCCATTTTTTTCGCCAGACAAATGGCCGCGTGCAAACGGGACATATTTTCTCTGGTAGATTTGTTTTCTTATGGGCCATGTTTATGATGTTATCATGTCCCTTACGCTTATTCCAATCTTTGCCGATCAACTCTCACTGACACTGAGCTCGCTTGTCCACAGTGACCCGAAAGAGAGTGTCGTTTTAATGATGGAAGTGCGCGGCGAAGCGGACACCGTTCCGCATCACCGCAAGAAGCTGATTTTCCTGTTCTCTGCCATGCGCCATTTCGCAGATGAGCTCCGGACACAAGGCTGGACAGTAGATTATGTAGATTTGGACGCGGAAGGGAACACAGGTACATTTACGGACGAAGTGAAACGCGCGCAGAAACGCCATGACATTGATCACGTACGCGTCTGCGAGCCGTCCGAATACCGCGTTCTAACAGACGTGGAGGCGTGGGAAGACGCGTTTGATGTCCCTGTCACTATACTCCCAGATGACCGCTTCCTCGCCAATAAGACTCAGTTTTATGACTGGGCGGAGGGACGCAAACAGCTACGCATGGAGTATTTCTACCGCGATATGCGCCGTCAGACCGGTCTTCTCATGGACGGTGATAAGCCCGAGGGCGAAAAGTGGAACTTTGACAAGGACAACCGTAAGCCTGCCAAGGCGGATTTATTTATGCCAAAACTCAAACGGTTTGCGCCGGATAATATGACAAAAGACGTTATGGCTTTGGTTGAGCGCGAGTTCCCGAAACGCTTTGGGCGCTCCGATGGTTTTGATTATGCCGTGACGCGGGCAGGGGCGCTCGAAGCGCTTGCGGACTTTATCAAACAAGCGCTTCCGAAATTCGGCGACTATCAAGACGCCATGCTAACCGGGGAGCCGTTTCTCTATCATTCGCTCCTGTCCATGTATTTGAACGCTGGATTACTCGGTCCGCTCGAAATCTGCGAAGCGGTGGAGCAGGCCTATAAAGACGGCCATGCGCCCATCAATGCCGCAGAAGGCTATATCCGCCAAATCATTGGCTGGCGGGAATATATACGCGGCATCTACTGGCTGAAAATGCCGGACTATGTGGGCGAAAATGCGCTCGGCGCGACGCGCGATTTGCCTGACTTTTACTGGACAGGCGACACGGATATGCACTGCCTCTCCGAAGCCGTTGGCCAGACCATCGACCACGCCTATGCCCATCACATACAGCGCCTGATGATTACGGGAAACTTTGCGCTCCTTATCGGCGTGGACCCCGTACAAATCCACGAATGGTATCTCGCGGTCTATCTGGATGCGTTTGAGTGGGTGGAGCTGCCCAATACGCTCGGCATGAGCCAGTTTGCGGATGGCGGCCTTCTCGGGTCAAAACCCTATGCCAGCAGCGGAGCTTACATCAACCGCATGAGTAATTACTGCAAGTCCTGCAAATACGACGTCAAAGACCGCGCAGGAGAAAAGGCTTGCCCTTTCAACAGCTTATACTGGAATTTTATAGTCGAAAACAAAGGCAAACTCAGCGCCAACCCGCGCATGTCAATGATATACAGGAACCTTGAGAAGATGGACCCGGACGTACGCGAGAGCATCTTAAGGCGAGCCGCGCAATTTTTGAAAACTCTTGAACCTGCGAAGAATAATTACCTCTGACCCGGTGGGGCCGGAATGGCCGGGACGATTACGACGTCAAACTTACCAATGCCGTCACGAAGTTTGATGGACTCTCGATATTCGGGAGAATCCCAAAAAGCTTTTGCTGCGTCCGCGTTTGGCCAAGCCGATATGAGAATAGCTTGGGCGTCGGGACTGCCTTCCAGAACCGTATAATCGGTAGAGAAGGCAACATAATACCCGCCGTATTTTTTATAAATAGGCGGCAAAGTCGCTGCATAAGGCGCGAGGTCAGCGGCGGCATAACCACTGCCGGAGACAATCATATACGCGCCCGGCATTGATGGCGTCTTGGACGTTTCGGCGTCAGGTGTTGCCTGTGAGCATGCAGCTAGAGATAAGGCGATAAGTGAAAGTGCGAATATTTTCATGACGTCTCCTAAAAGGGCGTTTGAGATCTGAATGTAACCCAATCCCCGCCGGTCGGTTTGCGTAATGTCAGAGTGCGGGCATGGAGTTGCAGGCGCGGGGCTACAGTAAATCCGGCGTCGTCTGCGTATATTCTATCGCCTAGTATCGCATGCCCGATAGCGAGCATGTGCACGCGGAGTTGATGCGAGCGTCCTGTCTTGGGATAGAGCGCGAGCCGCGTCGCGTTTTTCTCGCGGGTTACGATTTCCCAATCTGTTTGGGCGGCTTTCCCGGTTTCAAAACAGACCATCTGGCGCGGGCGGTTAGGCCAATCACAAATCAGCGGCAGATTGATATGCCCGCTCTCGCCTGAAACGTGCCCCTGCACCCGCGCGGCGTAAGTTTTCTCCACATAGCGCTTTTCAAATTGCAGGCCGATATGCCTCTGCGCCGCGCTGTTCCGGGCGAAAATCATAAGGCCGGAGGTCGCCATATCGAGTCGGTGAACGGTGAGGGCGTCGGGGTAGGCGGCTTTGACCCGCGACTCGAGGCAATCAGTTTCTGTTTTGCCGGGAACAGATAACAAGCCGCTGGGTTTATCGACAATGATAAGATCGTCGTTTGAATAGATTACTGATAAAGCTTCAGTCGGCGGGGCGTACTCAAACGCCCGCATCTCCATTAGACTTTTTCCGCGATAACCTCACGGCCTTCAAGTCGGAGGGCGATTTTACCGTCGAGCATCAACAGCGCATCGTCGCCAAAGACTTCTTTGCGCCAGCCCTTTAGCGCCTGCACATCAGCCTTCGCGCCGAACGCCGCAATCTGCTCAATGTCGCGGGCATTCGCAATGAGGCGCGGGGCGAGGTCGACATATTCTGTTCGCAGCCGCAAAAGCGTTTTCAGCATCTCCACCGTCGCGCCCAGATTCGGCGGCATGTTCTGACGTTTGGGCGGCGGCGGGGCGTACGTATCCGCATTAGCAAGACCGTCCGCAATCGCCTCAAGCAAACCTTTGGCATGACGGGATTTCTCAAACCCGTTCGGAATACCGCGCAGACGCCCCATGGCGGCCACGTCTTTAGGCTTTTGCGTCGCCAAATCGTAAAGCGCGTCGTCTTTTAGAACGCGGCGGCGCGGAATATTGCGGCGCTGCGCCTCGGTCTCCCGCCACGCGGCGGACGCTTTCAAGACGGCTAAATACCCCTGTTTCGGATTACGCACTTTCAGGCGCTCCCACGCGGTCTCCGGCGCAAATGTGTACAGGTCTTCACTCAGCATCGGCAGCATTTCTTCTTCGATCCAATGCAGCCGCCCTTTATCCTTAAGCTCTTTGACCATACCCGGATAAAGATCCCGCAAATGCGTGACATCGCCGAGCGCGTAATGCAGCTGTTTCTCAGACAATGGCCGGCGCGACCAATCCGTAAACCGCGCGCCTTTATCCAAATTAATCCCAAGCCGCCCCTTCACAAGCGCCATATATCCAGCCGAGTCGCCAAAGCCGAGCGCCATCGCCGCAATCTGCGTATCGAATAAGGGCGCAGGAACTTTGCCGCACAAATCATAGAAGATTTCCATATCCTGACGCGCCGCATGCATGACTTTAATAATGTTGGTATCCAGCATAATCTCAAGAAATGGCGCAAGGTCGAGCCCCTCCGCGAGCGGATCGATAATGGCGTCTTCCTTATCCGTCGCGGCCTGTATCAGGCAAAGCTGCGAGTAAAATGTACTCTCGCGCATGAACTCCGTATCCACACAGATAAAGGGTCGAGATTTCGCCGCCTCGCAATATGCGTTCAGCGCGTCCTGAGTCGTTATAACATTCATGCGCGCGGGGGTAGCAGAGCCGGGGGAGAAGGGCAATCACTGGTTTGACGCGAGCCGTCCCGAATTGTTGCGCGCCTGACGTTTTTACGGTTTCACTCTTTGGCGGATGGGCTATACCTTTACTCTAAGGTGATAAGCAGGAACTGATTTGCCGCAGATAGACGCAATAAGCGAGACGGACGCCTTAACCCAGACAGACGCCTTGAAAAAGGCTTTAGCCGAGACTGACATCCCGCTCTACGCTGTGCTGGACGGGGCGCAGTTTGAGGACTTACCGGGGCTGTTGTTTGATCATGATTTTCCATGAGGCAGCGAGCGAGTATGCCTTGCCCACAACACACCCCTTGACTTAAACCCTCCATCGCTTATCCCCCAATTGACTGGAATTACGCCTCATTTGGAGCCATATCATGCACGCTTATCGGAGTCATACTTGCGGAGAACTTCGCGCGAATAATGTCGGTGAAACCGTCAAGCTGTCTGGCTGGGTGCACCGCAAGCGGGAGCACGCAAATGCGTTGTTCATTGATTTACGTGATCATTACGGGATTAGCCAAGTTGTGGTTTACCCGACGGCGAGTTTTTACGAAGACTTGAAACGCTGCACGAGCGAGTCTGTGATTACGGTGACGGGCGAGCTTTTGGCGCGCGACGCCGAAGCCATTAACGGGGAAATCCCAACAGGCGAAGTTGAGCTTCGCGCGGACCAAGCGATTATCGAGAGCGCGGCCGCGTCCTTGCCCTTGCCGGTCTTCGGGGAGCAGGACTATCCAGAAGAGATCCGCCTCAAGCATCGTTACCTCGATTTGCGCCGCGAGACTTTGCACAAAAATATCCTTTTGCGCGGGCAGGTGATTAACTCGCTTCGCAGCCGTATGATTGCGCAGGGCTTTACTGAATTTCAAACGCCGATTTTAACGGCGAGCTCGCCGGAGGGCGCGCGGGATTTCTTGGTGCCTTCACGTCTGAACCCGGGCAAATTTTACGCGCTCCCGCAAGCGCCGCAGCAGTTTAAGCAACTTATCATGGTGGCGGGCTTTGACCGCTATTTCCAAATTGCGCCGTGTTTCCGCGACGAAGATGCCCGCGCGGACCGCTCGCCGGGGGAGTTCTATCAACTCGATGTTGAAATGAGCTTTGTCACGCAAGAAGACGTGTTCGCCGCGATCGAGCCTGTTATGGCCGGTGTGTTCGAAGAGTTCGCAGATGGCCGAGAAGTGCAGACGCCGTTCCCGCGCATTCCTTACAAAGAGTCAGTCGAGAAATACGGCTCCGATAAACCCGACCTGCGCATCCCGTTTGAGCTGACCGATGTTTCGGATTTCTTCACGGATGAGAGCAAGACGGGCTTTGGTATCTTTGCCAAGATTACAGGCGGCGGCGGTAAGGTTATCGCTATTCCGGCGCCTCAGTCCACGGCTACGCAGTCGCGGAAGTTTTTCGACAGCATGGACAAATGGGCCAAGAAAGAAATGCAAGCGCCGGGCCTCGGCTATGCACGCCTCAAAGAAGCCGAGGGCGGGGGCGTAGACAGCCAAGATCCTGTGCTGAAGAATTTTGAGCCTACGCATTTGAAAGCCTTGCTCGAGAAAATGGGTCTCGGGGCCGGCGACGGTATTTTCTTCTCTGCGGGTAAGAAAAATGAGGCCTACAAGCTTGCGGGCGCGGCGCGGAACAAGGTTGCCGCTGATTTGGACCTCATTCCTGAGGGCATGTTTAAATTCGCGTGGATTGTCGATTATCCGATGTATGAGTGGGACGAAGACAACAAGAAAATCGATTTCTCCCACAACCCGTTCTCTATGCCGCAAGCGCCTGAGGGTAAGTCCGCCATGGACGTGCTCGAGGCCGCGGATACAAATGAGAAAATTCTCGAGATTATGGCCTATCAATATGACATCGTCTGCAACGGCGTGGAGCTCTCCTCCGGCGCGATCCGGAACCACAAAGCGGACGTCATGTACAAAGCTTTCGAAATTGCGGGCTACGGCCCTGAAGTCGTCGAGGATAAGTTTGCGGGCATGATCAATGCCTTCAAATTCGGCGCCCCGCCCCATGGCGGGATTGCCCCCGGTGTTGACCGTATCGTCATGCTCCTTGCGGGGACGAACACTATCCGTGATGTCATCCTGTTCCCAATGAACGGCCAAGCGCAAGATTTGATGATGAACGCCCCGGCGGAAGTCGACGTGAAGGCGCTAAAAGAACTGCACCTGAAATTGGTGCCTGTTGAGCCCAAAAACTAATATCCTATACTGATCCCCTTGCTCCAAACTTTGAAGCCATGCGGTCAGTATAGGGGACGCGCGTAAATCTGCGGATTTTGTTTCTAGTTTTCGATATCCCGGCGGCTAGACACCAAATTTGCGTGGATACTTTGCAGCTCACGGAGCAAAATTATGTCCTCAGTAGGCGTTTTTATCATAAGGGTTTCGACCTGATCAATGGCCGTGTCGAGGCGAATAGCTGCTTGTGAATTTTGCGGAGATAACGCCGCATGACGAGACGTATCGTGTAGGAATTCTGCCATCACAACTGTATCACAATAGGGAATGGAGAGGCCGATGGGGAGTAAAGTGTCCGGCGTTCCGCAGGCGCTATCGAGCTGTATTTGAGTGAGGCCTTGAGCTGTGCTCATATCTGCGCCCGTGAATTTTGAGCCTGTAAAATTCGCCTCCGTCGTAATCGCGCCCCGGAAATCTGCCCCGGAGAAATCGGAATTTGCGAAACTCCCGCGGGTCAGGTCAGCACGGCGCAGGTTAGCTTTGGCGAAAAGGGAATTATCCAATTCGGCTTCGGTCAGAGTCGCGTCTTCGAAACTGGCGCCGGACATATCCACACGCTCCCCGCGCAGGCCCACAAGATAAGCTCGCCGGAACTGTGTATTCGTGAGATTGGACTCGGTGAATGTCCCGCCGGACAAGTTCGAGCGGTTGAAATTAGAGCCGGAAAAGTCCGCATTATTCAAATTGAGCCGAGTCATGGTCTTGTTCGACAAGTCACAAGACGCGCACGATCCGGAGGACGTATGTATGCGGCTATCAACGCGAATTTGCGCGTGACTTACGGATTGCAATGTCAAAAGCCCTAGTGTGAGGGCGGCTATATGGGGGATATAACGGCGTTTCATAAGACTAGTATACAAAACTGCTTGGGGCTATGCGACTGAAATCTACTGCAATTTAACACATACTAAAGGTTGTAAGCGAGGCCTGTTTAGGAGCACCCCGTCGTTGTCCCGCAGGTATCGCATTTCTGGCATGTGCCGTTGCGTATCAATGTAAAGTGTCCGCATTCGGGGCAGGCGTCGCCTGTGTAGCCCTGGAAGCGCGAATTGCTGCTGGCAATAGCGTCTGACGAGCCTCCAGTATTTGCGCTGCTGACTTTTTTCATGTCTTGAACATCGGCTTCGAGCTCCGCGTCTACGGTGTCGTCGTCCATTTCGAGGGCGAGCGGATCGTCGTTGTCGGCGGGCTTCATCGCGAAGGGTACAATATTGTCGTCCGCCGGCCCGGAGCGGAAATAGCCTTTTGACACGCCGGGCAGCATGAGCTGGTCTTCGTCCGCTTCCTGCGCGCCCGGGTGACGCTCCGCCGCGCCCGCGCCCAGATGATCGGGGGCGGAGCTGGTATCGGTGCTATGGGCGAGGTCGTCCCAGCCGAGATAGGAAATACCGAGCTCGCGGAAGATATAATCCAAAATCGAATTCGCGAACTTAATCGAGTCGTTCCCCGTCACAGGGCCGGACGGTTCAAACCGCGTGAACACGAACGCTTCGACAAATTCTTCGAGGGGGACGCCGTATTGGAGGCCGATGGAAATCGCGATGGCAAAATTGTTCATCACGCTACGGAAGGCCGCGCCTTCTTTATGCATGTCGATGAAAATTTCGCCGAGCTCACCGCCTTCAAATTCGCCCGTATGCAAATAAACCTTATGTCCGCCAATCGTGGATTTTTGGATGTAACCCGTGCGGCGGTCGGGGAGGCGACGTCTCTCAATCGGTTTCTCGACAATGCGTTCGACGATTTTCTCGACAATACGTTCTGCGCCAATTTGCGCGCGCTTGCCCGCAGGCTGGTCGGCGGCGTCGTCAAGACTGTCAAGTTCAGCGTCAGAGAAGACTGCAGAATTGAGCGGCTGCGAGAGTTTCGACCCGTCGCGGTATAAGGCAATCGCTTTCAGGCCGGAGCGCCACGCGAGTTCGTAGATATCGGCGCATTCGTCGATGGTGGCCGCGCTCGGCATGTTGACGGTTTTGGATATCGCGCCCGACACGAAAGGCTGCGCGGCGGCCATCATCATAACATGGCTTTCGGCGGACAAGGCCCGCGTGCCGATACGGCCGCACGGGGTCGCGCAATCAAATACGTCCAAGTGCGACTCGGATAAATGCGGCGCGCCCTCAAGGGTCATGGCGCCAGAGCAATACACATTCGCCCCGTCTATGTCGTCTTGCGAAAACCCAAGTGCCGGGAGCAGGTCTGCGCCAATAGCGTCCAGTTTTTCGTCCGTAAACCCAAGGGCGTCCTTACAAAACTCATCGCCGAGTACCCAGCGGCTAAAGACGTAACGCACATCGAACGCCTCCGCGAGTTTATCTTCCACGATGTTCAGTTCATACTCCGTAAAGCCGCGTTCTTTCAGGGCGACATGATTGATAACAGGCGCGCCAAGCAGCGTCCCGCGCCCGAGGGCATATTCAATGACGCCTTCGATTTGCTTAGGCTTATAGCCGAGCGCGCCAAGCGCCGCCGGAACAGCTTGGTTGATGATTTTGAAATGACCGCCGCCCGCGAGTTTCTTGAATTTGACCAAAGCAAAATCAGGTTCAATCCCGGTCGTGTCGCAATCCATGAGGAGGCCGATAGTCCCCGTCGGCGCGATAACACTGACTTGGGCGTTCCTAAAGCCATGCTCTTTGCCGTCTTTTTCGGCTCGTTTCCAGAGCGCCACAGCCCGTTGGCAAACTTTGTCGAACGGACATTCAGTGCGGTTAAGCGTGAGAGGCTGATAGGCCAGCCCTTCAAACGCAACGCGGCCTTCGGCGGCGCGGCGGTGATTGGTGATGACGCGGGACATAGGCGCAGCATTTTTTTCGTAATCCGGGAACGCGCCCAAATGTTTCGCCATTTCGGCAGACGTCGCATAGGCCGCGCCTGACAACAACGCCGTGATAGCTGCAGCCGCAGACCGACCGGCGGTGCTGTCATAGCCATAGCCGCATGACATAAGCAGCCCGCCAAGATTGGCATAACCGAGGCCTAATGTTCTGAACGCGTAGGAGCGCTCGGCAATGCGTTTGGATGGGAACTGCGCCATAAGAACGGAAATCTCGAGCACGATGGTCCACAGGCGGCACGCATGTTCAAACGCTTTGACGTCAAACTGTCCATTGTCGGTTTTGAATTTAATCAGATTTAGCGAGGCGAGGTTACAGGCTGTATCATCCAGAAACATATATTCCGAACACGGGTTGGACGCGGTTATTGGCCCGGAAACGGAACACGTATTCCACGCATTAATCGTGTCATGATATTGAATACCCGGGTCTGCGCTCGCCCAAGCGGATTTGGAAATGCGGTGCCAGAGATCGCGGGCGCGCACATTTTTGGCGATAGAGCCGTCCGTGCGCCGGATGAGGTCCCAAGTCTCGTCGTTCTTAACGGCTTGCAAAAAATCATCGGTGACGCGGACGGAATTGTTCGCGTTCTGCCCGGAGACGGTCGCGTACGCTTCGCTGTCCCAATCGGCGTCAAGCACTTTAACATCAATGTCTTCAATGCCTTGTCTTGCAAGATGCAGCGCGCGCTGTATGGCGCCGTCCGGCACGCCGTCGCGGCGCGCATGGGTAATCTCGCGTTTTAGAGCTGCATTGATTTTCGGATCAAAGCATTCATCTTCCGTGCCGGAGCAATTAATGCAGGCGCGAACAATGGAGGTGAGGCGGCGCTTGAGAACTTTGGAGCCCGCCACAAGCGCAGCGACTTTCATTTCCTCGGACTGTTTCCAATCGATGAAGGCTTCGACGTCAGGGTGGTCGATATCGACGATCACCATTTTGGCCGCGCGCCGCGTCGTACCGCCGGATTTAATCGCGCCCGCAGAGGCGTCGCCGACTTTTAGGAAACTGAGGAGGCCTGACGACGAGCCGCCGCCGGACAAAGCTTCGCCCGCGCCGCGTACATTAGAAAAGTTTGATCCCGTCCCGGAGCCATATTTAAACAGCCGCGCTTCGCGCATCCACAAATCCATAATCCCGCCTTCGCTGACGAGGCCGTCTTCTACGGATTGGATAAAGCAGGCATGGGGCTGCGGGTGTTCATAGGCATTGGTGGATTTCGTGATTTTGCCGGATTGATAATCGACGAAATAATGGCCTTGGGCCGGGCCGCTAATCCCGTAGGCCCAATGAAGCCCGGTGTTAAACCATTGCGGAGAATTCGGCGCGGCGATTTGCGTCGCCAGCATGTGGCGCATTTCATCATAGAAACTGCGCGCATCAGCCTCGGCATTAAAATATCCACCTTTCCAGCCCCAATAGGTCCAGCACCCGGCAAGGCGGTCAAATACATGCCGTGCATCGGACTCGCCGACATAGCGGTCTTCTTTTTTCAATTTTTTAAGCGCGTCCGTATCCGGTTCACTGCGTTGCAGCCATTCGGGAACGTCGGGCTCTGACACTTTGCGCGTCGCCGCAGGAATACCCGCTTTACGGAAATACTTTTGCGCAAGAATATCGCTCGCCGTCCGGGACCACGCCTTCGGGGCTTCAAAATCCGGCGCCGACGCAATCACCTCGCCGTCAATATCCTTGATGACGCTGCTCACGACAGTGAAAGGAATGGAGGCGTAAGGGGAGGTTCCCTTGGCTGTGTAGTGTCGGTTTATCAGCATTCTGCGGGCAACTTTCAAATCTCACCCCGGCATAGAAGTGAGTCTGTCTAAGATAAGCGTGTCGGGGGTTGAGGGCAAGGGGAGGTGCGCATTGTTTATATCATGACGAACTGGCGTAACGGAACGATTTATATGGATCAGACCTCCGACCTTATGGGGCAGGTGTGGGAGCATAAGTCGGGCGCGGTGAAAGGGTTTACGGATGACTGGTCGTGTCACAGATTTGTGTGGTTCGAATGGCATGACACGCGTATGAGCGCTGAATCAAACAAGGTATCGGTCATGGAAAGTAGAGGCGATTGTTCCGCTTAATCCTCGCTGGGATGATTTATCTTTAAATATGAGCGATGAAAAAATGTATGATTTGACGCGGAGGTTTGTGCCGAGACCGCCGATCGGCGAAATTTGATTACATATTTAACCTCATCTAGCTCACTCACCTAGGCGGCAATGATGGAGCGCGACAGCGCGTAGGCCGGATAGGAGTTTGTGTGATTTGCTTGCAAATTGCACTAAGGAAATCCGGCAATCCCGATTTGCCCTATTTCGTCAGTGTGTCTCGCGAAACATAAACTCTATCGGGGCTACGGATTGAGGCTATGACGGCGGCTCAGTCATTTCGTTCGCCTCGTCCTCTGTCACAATTTCTTGCTCAAGAGTCTCTTCTACCACCTCATCCTCAGACACATCATCAATATTCAAATCCTGCGCAATATGTCCCGCCAGTTTGTGTGCGGCGGCTTGCATGAGGCCTGACAGTTTTTCTTCTGACATTTCGGCCCAAGCGGCGGCGTTCTCTGACGTAGTGCCAGCCCAATCCACAGGGATGCTTGCGGCGAATTGATTGCGGTAAATATTGTCCTCATACTCAATATAATTATCAGTATCGGGGCGTTCCTTGTAAGGCGATAGCGCCGGGTCGACGGGGAATACCATTATTCTTGAGGTCAAATTCAAGGCGTCGAAATTGGGCGTAAACGCATAGCCGACGTCGATAAACATAACCGCGTCCGCGTCTGATTGCCGGATATAGGCGGCCCGAAAGCCTTGGCGTTCATTGCGTAAAACTTTGAGCTCGCCCATATCGGCCAGGCCGCTCTCGGCGAGAGCTTGATTGAACTCCTGCTTTATATCCTGCGTGTAATCATAGTCCGCCAAAGTCTCGCGGATGGGCTCGATATGCTTGCCGGCCTTGTGAGAGCGAAAGCTGTTGACGGCGATATCCAGTAGGATAGGGGCAAAATGGCCTTGAAGATAAGATGAGATTTTTGAGACTTTTATGTCCGCGCGGATGTCTGTTTGTTTCGATATCAAGACGCTATCCATGTCTTGGATATGCGCGCGGGCAGGGGCATCAATACGGTTATAGGGCCGCGCGGTAGTACAGGCCGCCATCGCCATGGCAATGCTCATCATGGCCCCTGTTTGTAACATGCGCAGCATAAGAGTCCCTCCCGCTGTAAGCCATATCAGGATAGGCGGACATAGGCGGCGTGTTCAAGCCCCACGCACAGTAAAAGACACAGTCCTAGACAAAGATATATCACCTGCCTCAACATCGCCCAGATCCCGCCCTAATTTACCGATATCCCTGCTTTACGAAAGCCACCAAGCACGGCATAACGGGCAAAATGATTTGAGGCTCTGATTACTGATGGCAAAATTTTTCACACGTATGTTTACTTGGTGGAACGGCGCGACCCTTGGGACGCTACTGCAAATCCGCAAGCACGGCACCAAAGTCGGCGAGGATGATTACGGGAATGTTTATTACCAGTCGTCTGACAAGGCCGGGTATCAGGGGCGTCCGCGCCGCTGGGTGGTTTATAAAGGCTATGCGGATCCGTCCCGTGTTCCGGCGGACTGGCATGGCTGGCTGCACCATTCTTATGACGCGCTGCCGGACGAGCTGCCGAAACCCCACGACTGGGAACTCCCGCATCATCCGAACCTGACCGGAACCATTCATGCCTATGCCCCTAAGGGGAGCTTGTCTCACGGCGCCGCGGCGAGCAAACGCGCGCCGGATTATGAGGCGTGGTCGCCGGATGCCTAGATACGTCTCTCTCTTTCTTGCAGGCTTGATTACCGCAGTGTCCAGCGTACCCGCTATGGCTGCAAACCGTGTCGGCGAGGCGGTTGTCCTGCGCACGCTCGACAAAGTCACCGCGACGACCGAAGACTTCACTGTGAAAATCGGCGACACGCTGACATATGGCTCGCTCAAAATTGATGTGAAACATTGCGAGAAAAAGCCGCCGGAGGAAATCCCGGAGACCTTCGCATTCGTGCAAATCTTCGAAGCGCGCCTCGATAAAAAGCGCAAGCCCATGGAGGACGCCAAGCTGTTCTCAGGCTGGATGCTTTCGTCCAGTCCGGCGATGTCAGCGCTTGACCATGCGGTGTATGATGTGTGGGTTTTGGGATGCACTGTCCCGCAGGCGGCTGATGAAATTCCGTTTCGCCGCTAAAGCATAAATTATTCGAAGGCTGCGGATTTTGAGAGCGCAGCTTTCAAGCGGCGGTGATAGTCCGCACGGCTAATCTCGATCGCGCCCATTGTTTTCAGATGATCTGTGATGAACTGCGTGTCCAGCAAGACAAACCCGCCCGCGTTCAGGCGCTCCACCAGATGCACAAGCGCAATTTTTGACGCATTCGTCGCCCGCGAAAACATGCTCTCCCCGAAAAATGCCCCCCCGATAGAGACGCCGTAAAGCCCGCCGACCAGCGCGCCGTCCCGCCACACTTCAACGGAATGAGCGTTCCCTTGGTCGTGGAGCTTGGCGTAGAGATATTCTATCCCCGCATTGATCCACGTCTCGGGGCGGTCCATGGTTTCCTGCGCGCATTGTCTGACGACCTCGCTGAAACAGGCATTCGTCGTTACAGTGAATGGATTGCGTTTCATCGCTTTTTTGAGGCTTTTGGAAATATGCAAGCCGTCCAAAGGGATGACGCCGCGCTGATCCGGATCAAGAAAGAATATGCCTGGATCGTCCCGCGTCTCCGCCATAGGAAACACGCCGCGCCGATAACAGTCCAAAAGTTCCTCTGTGCCGAAATGTTTCATGGGGACAGCTTAGGAGTGTTTGAAATCATTTAAAAGGCGGGAGTGCGGTGTTGTGCAGTTGGCATTCCTTCACAACATGTCCGTCCGGTAAAGCTTGATCTTCAGGCCCCCGTGGGGGATGGGCGCGCTGGGGGGGAGCCAGGGGAGTTCGGTAGTCTCTGCGAGGTCTTGCTGGGTTGTAATCAGCCCGACGCGCCAGCCGGAAAACCGCTCGCGCATGACGGCGCCGAAACTTGCATAGAGCGCGGTGAGCTCAGTCTTATTGCCGATGCGCGTCCCGTAAGGCGGATTGACCATGACCAAGCCCGGAGGGCCTTCGGGGCGGGTAAGCGCTGACAAGGACTGAGCGGCGAATTGACACGCGCTCTCCACGCCGGCTCTCTTTGCATTCGCCTGCGCGGACGCAATCACGTCTGTGTTCCGGTCAAAGCCGTAATAGCGCAGGGGCGTCTCCCGCGTGAACCAGTTGTCTTTCATAGCTTGCATCGCGCCTTGGTCAAAGCTGACTAAATTCTTGAACGCAAAGCTCCGGCCCCGCCCAGCCATCAGGTTCGCCGCGATTTCTGCCGCTTCAATCACGTAGGTCCCCGAGCCGCACATGGGGTCGAGCAGGGGCTCTGTCCGCTTAAATCCGCAGGCGCGCAGGGTCATGGCGGCGATGGTCTCTCGTAGCGGCGCTTTCCCCATAGCTTGTTTGTGCCCGCGTTTATGCAGCGCCGTGCCGGAAGTATCGACGGAGAAACTCACGAGATCTCTGTCGAACCGGGCTTTAATCAAAATATCAGCCTCTTCGGTGGAGGCGGCAATAGGCGCGCCGAACGCTTCGTGGATAGCCTTTTCAATTCGTTCTTGGGCCGCGCCCGCATGGTAAATCTTGCTCTTTTTATTGGTGCTGACATTGACTTTGACAGAGCGCCCGGGGAGGAGGTGATCCCCCCATGCAAATTTACGCGCGCGTTTATCAAGCTGGGCCAGATGCAGCGCGCGAAATTCGCCAATACGGGCGAGCACTTTGGACGCCCCGCGCAGAACGAGGTTCGCCCGCCAGACATCCTCCCATGTCCCGCGAATAACCACGCCCCCGCTTATCACTTTGGGCTTACGAAACCCCGCCTCGCAAACCTCCGCATAAAGATAACCCTCCAGCCCCGGCAGGGTGACGAGAAGAATTTCAAAATCGGTTTGAGGCGTGTCAGTCATATAGCGCGGTGACTATCACGCTTGGGGGCAGGGTGCACGCGGGGAATGCGAGGTTAGGGGAATGATAATAATATGGACGTCAATTTCGTTATGGAAAGCAAAAGCGGACACCCAAAAGGTTTAGGTAAATGAGAAGTCTGGAAGGGATTGGAAGGCGTCTTTTAAGGCGTCGCCCCAGCCGTCACAGATGTGCCGATAATAGGCGTCCTGTTCCGTAATGCGGTTCTCCGCCCCAATTTCAAAGCTGTCAGTTTTATAGACTTGGTAGTCTAGCGGCATGCCGACCGAGAGATTGGCTTTAATCGTTGAGTCAAAAGACACCAATAATAACTTAATTGCGGCTTCCGGGCTGATCTCGGGATTATATGAGCGCACAAGAATGGGTTTGCCATATTTAGTTTCGCCGATTTGAAAGAAAGGATTGTCGGAACTGGCCTCAATGAAGTTGCCTTCGGGGTAAATTAGAAACAAGCGTGGCGGCATGCCTTTGATTTGGCCACCCAGAATAATCGTAGCATTGAAAACGTTATCAGCGGCCTCTTGTCCGCTACGCTCATTAGCGGCAATGACCTCCCGCAAGGTATCGCCGATAAGCCGGGCGATCTGGAACATGGTTGGGGCTTTGAGAATTGACGGATCACGTTTTTTGGGCTTCATTGAGCGTTCTGACAAGAGGCTGACAACGGATTGCGTGGTCGCCAAATTACCCGCTGTCATAATCGTGACGACGCGCTCGCCTTCGACCTTCCATGTGTGCATTTTCTTGACGGTGGCAATATCGTCCACGCCCGCATTTGTGCGGGTATCGGACATAAAGACCAAACCATCTTTAAGGGTCATTCCTACGCAATATGTCATCTGTTTTTGAGCCTATTGTTGCTGGACTTGAACATCGACATCAATCGTTTCGCCACTGCCGCCCATTGTCATGCCCGAGATAGGGGCTGCTTGCGCATAGTCAAGCCCTGTTGCCAAACGAACGTAACGCACATCCGGGGATATTCCATTGGAGACATCAAAGCCGGTCCAGCCGAGGCTCTCAATCCAGACCTCCGCCCACGCGTGGGTCGCATCCTGGTGTATGCGGTCATCCATCATCAGATAACCACTGACATAGCGCGCGGGGTGTCCGGCTTCGCGCGAGGCTGCAATGAATATGTGGGCATGATCCTGACACACACCGTGTTTCAGGCAAAGTGCTTCCTCCGCCGTCGTGGTGGCCTCTGTTGACCCTATGGTATAGGCGACCTCCCCCGCAATCTGCTTTGATAAGGCGTGAAAATCGCCGACGGCAGGCGTAGCGGGTAGCGTCTTAGCCAGCCGTTTTATATTAGAGCCAATTTTCGTCAACGGCGTATCGCGCAGAAACAGCCAGAGAGGTGCGAAGCCGCCATGTACACCCACAACGCCGCCTTGATCGGCCATATCCAGCGTGCCGCGCGACGTAATAATTATCTCGTCGACCCCTTCTTCGAGTGCGACAAGGTAGGTCTTATTATTGTGCTCATCATCGTAAATAGCTTGGGTGACAGCGCCGTCAATATCAAGTGACCAGTTAAGGACTGTCTGCCCTGCATTTGATTTAGGCGTGAGGCGAAGCTGCTGCAGGCCGTAGGCGGGCGGCGTATCGAACCGGTAATGGGTGGCATGTGAAATTGAGAGACGCATGATTAAGCCGTAAACCTGTAGTCAGTTTCGATCTGCTGGGCGAGGGAATTATTGCTGTCCAAAAACTTATTGATGGTCTCGTGCAGTCCTTTTTCAAAAATTTGCTCAATCGGGTCCTGATTGAGATCCGCTAAGAGCTCATAAGCCATATCATAAGATGGCATTACGGTATTATAGGCGACGTTCAAATGGCTTAAATTATTGACGATTTCGTTGACGCAAAATGCCAAAGACCTGGGCATGGATTTGTCCAAAATAAGAAATTTCGCAATACCCGTGGGTTTGATCTCGTCCCGATGATGCCAGCGGTAAGCACGTTCGGCGGAAACAGAGCGCAGAATAGTCTCCCATTGCACATTATCCAGCGGACTGCCGACGGAAGACAGTGAAGGAAGCAGCACATAATATTTCACATCGAGTATCCGCGCCGTATTATCTGCGCGCTCGATGAAAGTCCCGAGCCGGGCAAAATCGTAAATGTCATTTCGCAGCATCGTCCCGTGGAGCGCGCCTTGCACATGCGCGCTTTGTTTTCGAATCATGCTCAAAATATCGGGCAGGTCTTTGTGTTGCACAGGCTTTGCAAGCTGGTCGCACATTGTAATCCACGACTCGTTGACCGCTTCCCAAACTTCGCGGGTTAGCGCTGTGCGCGATAAACGGGCGTTCTCGCGCGCGCTCTTCATGACCGAGATTACACTGGAGGGATTGGCAGAGTCGCGGAGTAGAAAATCAATGACCTTGCCGCCCTCATAATTGCTGTGAATGCTTGAATAAGTCTCGCCTGCGCCTGCGGTCGCGACCACAGAGGCCCACTCACTCTCGGCAGATTGCGCGCGGGTCAGCGCGATACGAAACCCAGCTTCGACAAGGCGCGCGATATTCTCGCTGCGCTCAAGGTAGCGAAACATCCAAAACAGACCGCCTGCAGTTTTGCCTAGCACCTTCCTATTCCTCCAAAACCCAAGTGTCTTTAGTTCCGCCGCCTTGGCTGGAATTGACAACGAGTGAGCCTTTTTGCATTGCGACGCGGGTCAAGCCGCCGGGCGCGATGTCGATACTGTCGGGACTGACGAGGACATAAGGCCTCAAATCTACATGGCGCGGTGATAGCCCGGCCTTTGTAAACACAGGTGTCGTGGACAGCGCCAGTGTCGGCTGCGCAATATATTTGGAAGGGTTGGCTTTAAGTTTGGCTCTAAATGAGGCCAATTCTTTCTTGCTCGCGGCGGGGCCTATCAACATGCCGTAACCGCCAGACCCGTGGACTTCTTTAACGACAAGTTCGCTTAGGTTCTCGAGAACATAGGTTAGAGAGCTCGGATCGCCGCATCGCCATGTTTCTACATTTTTTAGCAACGGCTTTTCGCCGGTATAAAATTCGACAATGTCCGGCATGTAGGAATATATCGCCTTGTCGTCTGCAATGCCCGCGCCTGGTGCATTCGCAATCGTAATGCCGCCGGCTTTGTAAATGTCAAATATCCCAGGGACGCCCAACATCGAGTCTGGATTGAAATTCATCGGGTCCAAGTAGTCGTCATCAACGCGGCGATAGATAACGTCAATTTGTTTATAGCCTTCGGTAGTTCGCATACAGACCCGGCCATTTTTAATCTTAAGATCATGGCCTTCGACCAGTTCTGCGCCCATCTCATCGGCTAAGAACGCGTGTTCAAAATAAGCTGAATTGTGAGTGCCCGGCGTAAGGACCGCCAAGACAGGTTTGTCCTTGCACATATTTGGCGCGCAGTCGGCGAGTGAGCGCCGGAGCGCATAGGGGTAATTGCTGACGCGCTGAATTTTGTTTTCAGCAAATAGTTCTGGAAACATTTGCAGCATAGTTTCCCGATTCTCGAGCATATAAGACACGCCAGAGGGTGTTCGCGCATTGTCTTCAAGTACAAAAAACTCGTTAGGCCCTGTGCGCACTAAATCGACCCCTACAATATGGGTATACACGCCGCCAGGCGGTGATAGGCCGATCATCTGCTGTAAAAATGCTTCGTTATTAGCAATTAGCGCCGCAGGGATACGGCCCGCGCGAATTATTTCTTGGCGGTGATAAATATCATGTAGAAAGGCATTAATCGCTTTGACGCGCTGCTCTATTCCGCGTGTGAGAAAAGCCCATTCTTTTGCTGCGATGATGCGGGGCACAATATCAAACGGTATAAGGCGCTCTTCAGCGTCTTTTTTACCATAAACATTAAACGTAATTCCGGTTCTCCGGAAAACAGCCTCAGCTTCCCGCATTTTTCTACGCAAAGTTTTCGGGTCTTGCGCGGCGTACCATTCATAATACTGTTTGTAAGGCGCGTGCGGTTCGGCTTCGTCCGCAAACATTTCATCATAAAATTTCAATTGAATCTCCAGACTTTATCAAAGAGGGAAATCTCATACAAAGCAAGCCTTAGAAAGGTTTTGGGCTAATATTTCTGGTGCCATTCGATTGTTGGGCCCGTCTATTTCGCGATTACTCTTGATGTTAGTGTCCACAGTACGCATTCCACATAAATCCAGAACGATTGTTATTGGCATTCTATCTCTAGCCAGTGGATGTTATAATCGCCGAACAGAAAATCTTCGTTCTCGAGCTATTCTTCAAACAACGATATCGTGGTTTCAATCCCTGTAATCACCTTACGCCCACAGCGCGGCGAGGGTGCGGATGCTCGGCAATAATGGAGCATTCATTGCGTTATATTAAAATAAATGTCCCGGCGAAATCGGCGAGGCGCAGGTCTGGCTCTGCGTCAGAATGTGACAGTAACTGAGGGCCCGCCGGGGCATTTGTACCTGTATGCTAACTTTAATGATAGTATGTGCGAATAGATGAAGGTGGGTTTGAGCGACATTCGCGGCGATACGCCGGCCTGCACCTCTATTCTGCACTTTAACAATGCGGGTGCGTCCTTGATGGCCTCGCCTGTTTACAAAATTATGTGTGATTATCTCGCGCTCGAGCAATCCGCGGGCGGGTACGAGGCAGCTGCGCAGTCGGCGGATTTGATAGATAGCTTTTACACGGCTTTCGCGGACTTGCTCAATGCTGACCCGAGCGAAATTGCTTATGTGGAGAACGCGACGCGGGCGTGGGATATGGCGGTTTATGCTATTGCGTTCAAAGCCGGGGACCGCGTCTTGGTTCATCAGGCGGAATACGCCTCTAATTATTTAGCTTTGCTGCAACTGTCCCGCGATAAAGGTATAGAGATTGACATCGTCCCGTCAGATAAGTCCGGGCAATTAGATGTTACCGAGCTAGAGCTTCTTATCACGCCGCGTACCAAGGCTTTGTTTCTAACGCATATAGCGTCGCAGACGGGCGGGGTGAACCCGGCCGAGAAAGCCGGCGACATCGCCCGCAAACACGGACTTATTTATGTGCTCGATGCCTGTCAGTCCGTGGGGCAAATGCCGGTCAATGTGAAAGCGATTGGCTGCGATATTCTCTGCGGGACGGGGCGTAAGTTTCTGCGCGGGCCGCGCGGCTCAGGGTTTTTATATGTGAGTCAGCGCATTTTAAAAGACCTCCATCCGCCCTTCATTGATCTACATTCTGCCGAGTGGACTTCTACTCATGACTATACGCTGCGCGCCGATGCGAAACGCTTTGAGGTTTGGGAGCGGTTCATGGCCGGGCAAATCGCTTTGGGAGCTGCGGCGCGCTATGCGATGGACATTGGCTTGGACACTATCGAAGCGCGCATTGGCGATGTGGCGGGGGCTTTGCGAGAACAACTCGCTGCGATTGACGGGGTTACATTACGCGATAGCGGCCCAAGACAGTCCGGCATAGTGACATTTGAGATTAATGGCCATAGCGCGCCGGATGTTGTGACGCATCTACGCGCGAAAGGCATCAATACATCAGCGGCGCAAGTTCAGCATGCCCGCCTTGATTTGGAAGCGCGCGGCATCACTTCGGTTGTCCGCGCTTCGGTTCATTATTTTAACACGACGGACGAAGTAGAGCGGTTCTGCAAAGCTATTCAAACCCTAGCGTGCGAAACCCCTTGATATGTTTATGACTCTAATTCCAAACCTAATTCATACAGTGAGTGTTGGGCACCTGTCTGTGAAAGAAAAAATATTATGAATTCACACACTGCGATATCCAGCACGTTTAGCGCCAATAATATGATTACGAAAACCATTGACCTGCAGAGCGGACCTTCTGAAACTAAACGCGGCGAGATTTTGGATTATTTCCACAAGACGTTTACGCTGTATGAGAGCCTTTTCGAGTGCTTGAAGGACGACGCGGCGTTTTACGCGCGCGCCAATCCGCTGCGACATCCGTTGATTTTTTATTACGGACATACGGCCGTGTTCTTTGTGAACAAGCTCAACGTCGCGGGATTAATCAATACGCGTATCGACCCTGTGTTGGAGTCTACGCTCGCCGTGGGCGTGGACGAAATGTCGTGGGATGACTTAAATGATCGCAATTACGATTGGCCCACACCCAAAGCCGTAAAAACGTACCGGGACAAGACCCGTACTCAGGTCGATAGTTATATCCGCCATTGCGATGTCTCCATGCCCATACACACAAACAGCCCGCTATGGATTATTATGATGGGTATTGAGCACGAACGTATCCATCTGGAGACCAGCACCGTGTTGATACGCGAGCTCCCTCTGGCACGTGTCAAACATCATCCCTTCTGGAATTCTATCTGCCCGGATACCGGCACGGCCCCCGAGAATGAATTTGTTCCCGTAGACGGCGGCCTGCTGAAACTGGGTAAAACCCAAGACGCGAATTTCTATGGATGGGATAATGAATACGGGACATCAGAAGAGAGCGTCGCTGATTTCAAAGCCTCCAAATATTTGGTCTCCAATGCAGAGTTCCTGACCTTTGTTGAAGACGAGGGATACAGCAAAAAGCAATATTGGGACGACGAAGGGTGGGCGTGGCGCACCTATAGCAAAGCCGAGCATCCAGTCTTTTGGAGCAAGTCCGGCGAGACCTATCAATACCGTACTATGCTGCAAATCATCGATATGCCGTGGGATTGGCCCGTCGATATTTCCTATCTGGAGGCTAAAGCCTTTTGCAATTGGAAGAGCGAACTAACAGGCACGCACATCCGCATGCCCACTGAAGCCGAATGGCAGATGCTTCGGGCGTCTGTGAAAACCGATCAACCTTTTTGGGACAAAGCGCCCGGGAATATCAACCTGGAGCACGGCCCCTCGTCATGTCCAGTCAATCGTCATGAATTCGAGGGCGGCGTCTTTGATGTCATCGGCAATGTCTGGCAGTGGTCGGAAACACCGATTGACGGCTATTCCGGATTTGCCGTGCATGAGGCCTATGATGATTTCTCCACGCCTACATTTGACGGCAAGCATAACCTCATCAAAGGCGGTTCATGGGCCTCAACAGGCAACGCGGCCCTCAAGGACTCGCGCTATGCTTTCCGCCGTCATTTCCATCAACACGCCGGGCTGCGCTATATTGAGGGCGAGGCTTTACCAGCGCCTGAAATTAACAGCTATGAGACCGACGACATCGCCGCGAAATATATCGAGTTCCATTATGGGCAAGATCATTTCGGCGTGGGCAATTTTTCTGTCGCCTGTGTCAGTGCCGCCGCGCCGTTTATAAAGGGCCGCCCTACAAAACGCGCGCTTGATATTGGGTGCGCGGCGGGCCGCGCCTCCTTTGAGCTCGCGAAAATTTACGATCATGTGGACGCCGTTGATCTCTCCGTCAGATTAATTGAACCGCCAACCCATTTACAAAAAACAGGCGCGCAGCGTTACATCGTTGCCGATGAAGGCGAGCTGGTCTCCTACCGGGATATTCAATTATCTGATTATGAAGGCTACGCCGCCGTCAAAGACAAGATCGCATTTCTCCAAGGCGATGCGTGTAATCTTGCGGACAAGTTTACCGATTACGACCTCGTCTTTGCGGGTAACCTCATTGACCGTCTCTACGACCCCGAAGCTTTTTTGCGTAAGATACAAGACCGCATTCGCCCCGGCGGTTTGCTCGTTATAGTCTCGCCCTATACCTGGTCCGAAGCGCATACGCCCCGGGACAAATGGCTAGGTGGTTTCAAAGCCAATACGGGCGAGACCTACACAACGCTCCAAGGCCTGAAAGATATTTTGACGCCGGGCTTTAAAATGATTGAGACGCCCAAAGACATCCCCTTTATCATGCGCGAAACGTCGCGTAACTTTATCCACAGCGCTTCAGAGATGAGCGTCTGGGAAAAGTTATAGGCTGCGCGGTGAGTTTCCAAAACAGCCTTTCTAAAGTTAAATTCCTGTCTGAGCTCTACGTGCGCGACGTGCCCGGCGCGGCTTTGATGACGGAGTACCCGTCCTCAAATAGTACGCAGACACAGTTTCAAAACAGCACAAGATATATCATCCACGATTCTTACCCGCCGCCGCCGCTTGGCCTGCTTAAAACCCTTGGGCCGCATCATCTTATGTATGGCTGGGGGACGCATATTCCTGTCACCTCAGAGCTCGCGCCGCCGCCCGCGCTTCTCGCTCATTGGCGAAAGACATTTGGCGAAGCGGGATACCCGAACTGGCAAGCCATGACGCCAGATAAAACCTATATCACCTCCTTCCCATTCGAGACGCTCAGTAAGGCACAGCAAGTTATAGACCCGGACGCGCTCTATAAATTACACTCCAAAGAAGCCATTGCCGAGATCTCATGTTCCCAAGCGGGCGTGTATGACGATGTCCAATTTCCCTGTCTGATTAAATTGAGTCACGGCTATGCGGGGCTCGGCAACTTTTTTGTACGAAACGAAAACGACCTCACCCGAGCCCGCACGCAGATTGCGACGCAATGGCCGGACGCGCCTCTAGTGATTAATCAACTCCTGACGGATATTGTCGGCGATTACGGCGTTCAGTTTTATCTAAACAAACAAGGCGAGATGACTTGGCTGGGGTTTACGCAGCAAGTGTTCAACGCCACTGGAAAATGGACGGGCGGGATTTTCAACGCCGACATTCAAGACGCCCTTTACGATGATTTCCAAAAAATCGCAGACCCTGTCTCGGCCTATTTACATCGGCACGGATATTTCGGCGTCGTCGGAATTGATATCCTTGAAAACAAAAAGGGCGAGTTTTTCCTCGTCGACCTCAACCCGCGCCTGACCGGAATTACCCCGTTCTTGATGGCGTCGCGGGTGTTTATCCCAGAGGGCTACACGCACGGCGTCTATGCTGCGAGCATTGACCTTACCGGTAATCTAAATGACGCGATCAAACGCGTAGAGGCTATATCTGACACCCGCGTCTTAATCCTCAGCGCCTACCAAGCCCCTGATGCAGAGACCGTGAAATGCCATATATCGATCAGCGGAAAAACATCAGAAGCCTGCGCGCAGGCCTTATCAGACCTCAAAAGCCCGGAGTGAGCGTTCTGTCATGGGCGTCAACTCACCTTCAAGCCCCAAGGCGAGACTGTCGTGCCCTAGTCCTCTTTCTCCGCGAGCCATTTCTCTAACCAGTGAATGTTGTAATCACCGGAGAGGAAGTCTTCGTTCTCTAGGAGCTCTTCGAAGAGGGGGATGGTGGTGTCTATGCCTGTAATGACCATTTCGCCCATAGCTCGCCTGAGACGCTTGATGGCGCCTTCGCGGGTTTTGCCGTGAACGATGAGTTTGCCGATGAGGCTGTCATAGTAAGGCGGGATGGAATATCCGGCGTAGAGCGCGCTATCCAAACGTGTCGACATACCGCCGGGGGCGTGGAAATCGTTTACCCGGCCCGGCGAGGGCGCAAAGGTACGCGGATGCTCGGCGTTAATGCGGCACTCAATAGCGTGGCCCGTGAAGGTGATGTCTTCCTGCGTGAAGCTCAGTTTCTCGCCGTTGGCGATGCGGATTTGTTCGCGCACGAGGTCAATGCCCGTAATTTCTTCGGTGACGGGGTGCTCGACCTGAAGACGGGTATTCATTTCGATGAAATAAAACTCGCCGTTCTCGTATAGAAACTCAATCGTGCCCGCGCCGCGGTAGCCGATTTTTTTGACAGCTTTTGCAACCACTGCGCCGATGGCCGCGCGCTCGCTGGGTTTCAGGGCTGGAGAGGGCGCTTCTTCGAGGATTTTCTGGTTACGGCGTTGGAGCGAGCAATCCCGCTCGCCTAAATGCACCACATTGCCGTGAGTGTCGGCGATGACTTGGACTTCGATATGACGTCCGCCGGTGAGATAACGCTCGAGATAAACCGCGCCGTTACCGAAGGCGGCTATGGCTTCTTGCTGCGCCGCGGATAGAGCTTCGTCCAGATCGTCTTTCGTCATGGCCAGGCGCATACCGCGTCCGCCGCCACCTGCTGCGGCTTTCACAAGAAGCGGAAATCCAACCTTTTCAGCGACTTTGCGGGCTTCGTTAATGTCTTCTACGCCGCCGTCAGAGCCGGGAACGACGGGAATGCCCGCCGCCGCGACCGTATGTTTAGCGGTGATTTTGTCGCCCATGATACGGATATGTTCCGCTGTCGGGCCAATGAACGCCATGCCGTGGGCTTCGACGATTTCGGCAAAGCGCGCGTTCTCTGAGAGAAAACCATAGCCCGGATGCACGGCGTCCGCGTCGGTGATTTCGCAGGCAGAAATGATGGCAGGGATATTGAGATAGCTGTCGCCAACCGCAGGCGGGCCAATACACACGCTCTCGTCGGCGAGGCGCACATGCATGGCTTCGGTGTCGGCGGAGGAATGGACGGCCACGGTGGCAATGCCCATTTCCTTACAGGCGCGGTGAACACGTAGAGCGATTTCGCCCCGGTTCGCGATGAGGACCTTCTTGAACATCTAGACGATGATAAACAGAGCTTCGCCGAACTCGACGGGCTGTGCGTCTTCGACCAATATCTCGCCGATTTTGCCGGATTTCGTCGCGACAATCGGATTGAACGTCTTCATGGCTTCGACGAGGAGGACGGTATCGCCTTCTTTGACGCTGTCGCCGACATTGACGAATTGATCCGCGTCCGGGCTCGGACGGATATAGGCCGTGCCGACCATAGGGGATTTTACAGCGCCGGGATGAGCGGCCGCGTCTGCGGGCTTGGCCACATTCGGGGTTTCAGGCGCGGGCGCGGATATAACCGCCGCAGCAGGGGCCGCCATCATAGGCGCGCTTGCATGGACCACATTGGCTTGGCGGGCGACGCGGAGGCGCAGCGAGCCTTTTTCCATTTCAATTTCCGACAAATCCGTCTCGTTCAAGATTTTCGCCAGCTCCCGCAGGAGCTTGGTTTCTGTTGTGTTCGATGCAGGCGCCTTACGGGGCGTTTTCTTAGGGGGCGTTTTGGTCGCCATAAATATTCTCTCTTCGGTTAGTCGAAACTCGATTCAGTCTAAGGCGCTATCTTACTCGCTGCCGAGCATATTGAAAGCGGCTTGCAGCCCTAATTGATAAGAATGTGCCCCGAACCCGCTAATCGTCCCTGTCGCTGCCTCGGAGACATAAGAACGCCGCCGGAAACTTTCCCGCGCTGCTGGTTGAGACAAGTGGATTTCGATGCACGGAATGCTCAGTGCTTTGATGGCGTCATATATGGCCACGGAGGTGTGGGTGTAGGCGGCCGGGTTAATGATGAGCGCGCAGGCCTTGGTGCGGGCTTCTTGGATGTGGCCGACAATTTCGCCTTCAATATTGCTTTGTTTAAAGACGAGTTCATAGCCTTCCGCATTGGCCGTATCACGGCAGGCGGTCTCGATATCTTTCAGGGTTTCACGGCCGTAAATCTCCGGCTCACGCTCGCCCAAAAGGTTGAGGTTCGGGCCATTGAGAATATAGATGGGTTTTGACATGAAACGCCTTGTTTTTCCCGCGAATTTTCCCATGTTAACAACGAGGCCGGTACGCGGCAAGACTTTCCTTGATAGGTTGATGACATGAATTTGGTGATTAACGGCGATAATCATTATGACCTGCCGGATACATTATCCGTCGCGAGCTTGCTCGCGCATTTGAAATTGCCCGTCAAAAAGATCGCCGTGGAGCGCAACCGAGAGATTGTGTCCAAATCTACATTCGAGACGGCCATGCTGTCGGACGGTGACCGGCTCGAAATTATACATTTTATAGGGGGCGGATGATGCCAGCAGATACAAATTTGGTCGTTGCAGGCCGTGAATTCGAATCCCGCCTCATCATTGGGACGGGCAAGTTCAAAGACTATGCCGAGAACGCGGCCGCGCTCGAAGCCGCAGGTTCCGACATGGTCACTGTGGCTGTTAGGCGTGTGAACCTGACCAATCCCGACGAGCCCATGCTGGTCGACTTCCTAGACCCTAATAAAGTCACATATCTCCCCAATACGGCGGGCTGTTTTACGGGCGAAGACGCAGTGCGCACGCTCCGTCTGGCCCGCGAAGCCGGGGGCTGGGATCTTGTGAAGCTCGAAGTCCTGTCCAATGTTCATCTCTATCCGGATATGGAAGAGACCCTGAAATCGCTTAAACTGCTCGTGGCCGACGGGTTTGATGTCATGGTCTATTGCACGGACGATCCCGTCTATTGCCAGAAACTCCAAGACGCAGGCGCCGCCGCCATCATGCCGCTCGCCGCGCCAATTGGCTCAGGTTTGGGCCTGCTCAATCCTACCAATATCCGCTTGGTCCGCGAAGCCGTCACCGTCCCCGTTATCGTCGACGCTGGCCTCGGCATAGCTTCAGAAGCCGCCGCCGCCATGGAACTCGGCTGCGACGGCATCATCGCGAACACTGCGATTGCGGGCGCGCGGGATCCTATACGTATGGCGACCGCGTTTAAACATGCTGTGATTGCGGGCCGGGAGGCGTTTCTCGCGGGGCGTATTGAGAAGAAACAATATGCGGTTCCGAGCAGTCCTTTGGACGGGTTGATTTAGATTTTCTTCCAGAGGAATACGCTTTTCCAATTATACTCTCCCTCTCTCCACCATCACCCCCGCGAAAGCGTGGACCCATTTTTCGTGTTTTCCTCGTGAAATGGCGGTTGGAATTTTGGTGGAAAACTTAACAGTAATTCTCCCTTCATTTCCTAATACACCTTTGGGAGATGGGTCCCCGCTTTTGCGGGGATGGGGGGATAGAGAAACGGTTTTTAGATTGTCGTGCGACAAGGTGTCAGTATTTGATGGACGCGAGGGTTACGACAGCCCCAAATCCACTGTCAAACTCGATATCCCATGCACAAAATTACTCGGCGCGATTGTCTGTTCGCCTGTCCATGTGATGCCCGGGAAACGCTCTAATATCTTCTCGTAGGCGAGCCGTAATTGAAGCTGCGCGATGCGGCTCCCCAAACATTTATGCGGGCCGTGGCCGAAGGCGAAGTGTTTGGCGGCGTTGGCGCGGGTAATATCAAACACGTCCGGATTTTCGAAAACATCAGGGTCGCGGTTGGCGGCGCCGAACCAGAAGACGACCTTTTCGTCTTTGGCGATTTTCTGGCCTGCGAGCTCTGTATCCTGCGTGGCGGTGCGGCGCATATGGATGACGGGTGTGGTCATACGCAGCCCTTCTTGGAGGGCGTGGGGAATGAGGGAGGGGTCTTCGATGAGCTTATGTTTCTCGCCGGGAAACTCGGTGAGGAGCCGCATCATACCGGACAGGGAATTGCGGGTCGTGTCGTTCCCGGCAAAGATAATCAGCAGCCAAGAGCCGTCGAGATATTCTTGCGGGAGTTCTTCTCCGCCCAGCGTGGATTGCGCGATAACGGTGAGGAGGTCTTGGCGAGGATTGGTGCGGCGGTCGGCCATGACGCGCTGCCCGTAGGCGAACATCTCGCTCACATTTTTAACGTAGCGCGGAATGAACATCGGGTCGCTTTTGAACGTGGCCCACGGCGCGGAGACAACCTGTTGCGCCATTTCGAGGTAGTGCATCCAACGGACAATCTTGGGCCTATCTTCCTCATCAACGCCGAGCATTTCACAGAGCGTATAGAGCGGAAGCTGTTCGGAAAACGTCTTAACGAAGTCGGCTTGGTTATCATTTTTCAACGCGGCGGCTTCGACGTCGTCCAAGAGGCTGTCAATCTTGCGTCCGACTTTTTCCGTGAGGGTCTTCACATATCTCGGGATGAAGAAATCTTTTTGCTGTACTCGCAGTTCCATATGGCGGGGCGCGTCGAGATTTATCAGGCTGTTGAGGGCCGCCGGGAATAGCTTTTTAGGGAACTGTAAATGCTTGGGCGGGAGGGACATATTGATGGAGCCGCGTTCGGAAGAGAAAACCTCCGGCATGACTTCGGCGGCTTTGATGTCGGCGTAACGCGTGACCGACCAGATACCGCGCGTCTTACGTTTCAACGGAGTCCACGAGACGGGGGCGTGTTCACGTAAGGCGCTGTAATAGGCGTAAGGATGCCCGCCCGTGAACGCCTGCGGACTGCCAAGATTGAAATCGGCGTTACGCGGGTAGATTTCCGGGTAGGCCGGATCGGAGTAAAGCGTCTCTTCTAAAATATGATCGCTGACTAATTTCACGCGCAAATGTCTCCAAACTTACTAAGTGCAAATTGTGATACCAGAATTCGCAAAAATGTGTAAACTAAGTTTGAAATCAGGGAGATAGTTATGGGTTATTTTGTGCGTTTTTTGGGTTTAGGAGCTGTCTGTTTGGCCGCCTGCGTGCCGTCCGCCGCAGATGATATGGCCTTTACAACGACGCATATGTTACAGCCGCTTTGCGGAAACACATATTTGGGCGCAGTCACAAGCGGTGACGCTGTGGACGCGGACTGGCGCAGTGAAGTTTTGAAACTTGGCCCAGTGAGTTGTCCTGAGGGCGGAGGGTTTGTCATGCCGCTAGCTGTAGGGGACAATACGAGCCGGACGTGGTTCATTACGGGTGCGGGCGACACACTTGAGCTTCGCCATCAACACTTATTGAATGATGGCAGCGTCGATCCTGTGTCTGATTACGGCGGAACGATAAGGGGCTTTCCGAAAAGCGTCGGTAAAGCCATTCTGATGGAGTTTCCAGTCGACGACAAATCTGTGGCTATTTTTAAGGCAAACGGTTTAGACGCGTCTATTACAAATGTGTGGAGCTTGGAATACATCCCAAGCCAGTCATTCGTGTATGAGCTCAACCGCGAAAACCGAAATTTCCGCGCAGAGTTCGATTTGACACAGTCGCCCTAACGTACGAAGGCGATGAGCACTAAAATGCCTATCGCGAGGCCAGCGAGTACCAGCCCCGAAATAACTCTGCGCTTACCTTTTGGGCCGGCTTGCATTGGATCTGTACGTGCTTGATGATTATCTGGCATAAAACCTCCTATCCATATAAAACGCATTTTAACGCATTCAGTTCCTCTCGCTCTATGTTATGCTGTTTTCAATGACAGATTTCATATTAAATAATCAGGTAGCGTTCTATTACGCCATGATTGGCCTTGCTTTTTTCGGGCTGACCTTTCGACCTGTCTTCGCCAAAAAATTATATTATAATGTGCCTGTGATCTACATAGCTGTCGGTGCTCTTGCAGCAGTGATTGGGCTTCCTATCATTGATCCGATGAATAGTGAGTTGGAGAGCCAAGTTGTCGTTCACGCTTCCAAATTGGTTGTTATAATTTCGTTAGTCGGGGCGGGTTTGGCCATTGACCTAAAACCGAGTCTTAAAAACTGGGACACCACATGGCGCTTGCTGGCTGTGACAATGCCCCTGACCATTATAGCCATAACGTATCTAGGGCTTACGGTGACGGGACTGAGCTTGGCGGGCGCAATATTGTTAGGGGCAGCGCTTGCGCCGACTGACCCTGTTTTGGCCCGTTCCGTTCATGTAGGGCCGCCCCATTCCGATCAAGAGGGAAAGCGCATGGCCTTGACCGCAGAAGCCGGACTTAACGATGGTTTGGCGTTTCCATTTATATGGCTCGCGATTGGATTGGCCGTCAGCTCTCAAGGCGGGTTCAATTGGGTGGAATGGTCGCTCTATGACGGAGTCTACAAAGTCATCGTGGGTATCGGGGTGGGGATGTTGTCCGGCTGGCTTATGACAAAGCTGCTGTATAGCCGTGTTGGCGATGCGACCAATGCGCAAGCCAACCCCATACTGACAGTGCTCGCCATCACATTTATCGCTTACGGATTTGCAGAGCTTATCCATGGCTACGGGTTTCTCTCAGTCTTCGTCGCTGCTAGAGCCGGACGTGCTTTTACTAAAGGCACTGAAGCTGAAGCGTATGAGACACAAGCACACAAATCTGCCGATCAGCTTGAGGCTGTTTTATTGGCTATTATCTTGCTTTGGTTTGGGGCATTTGTAGCTGGCGAGGTTTGGCAGCATTGGACGGCGGCGGATTTGGGGATTGCCTTAGCAATCATATTCGTCATCAGGCCAGTGGCAGGCCTCCTCGCACTGATGGGGCAAAAAGGGAATAAGAAGGCCCGTATGAAAATCGCCTTCTTCGGGATTCGCGGGATGGGATCAATATTCTATGCCGCCTTCGCCCTGCATTACGGGGAATTCGATAGTCCTGAGCGCATATGGAGTATTTTAAGTCTAACAATACTTATATCAGCGCTCATTCACGGCAGCTTAGCAAATCGCTGGATGGAGTCTGCGGAGTGAATTTTAAAAGCTCAATCCGAGGCCTCACAGATCGTTAAATTAACAGGGCTAGCTTTTTAAGGCGTCGTCCAAGAGCTGTTGCAGTCGATTAACATTTGCGCCGGATATGGTTTCATCGCCAATCATGAAGAACGGAGTTCCTGTCAGGTCCGGGATTCGGCTTGCCAGGGCGAGGGCGTCGTCAAGTTGACGATCAATCGCGGGATCTTTGATGTCTTTGTTGAACTTTTTCATATCCAAGCCCGCTTTTTCCGCAATTATTTCAATGCGCTCTTTAGTCAGGCTCCGCTCTTTCATGAGCGAGAAGTGCATTGTGGAATACTTGCCTTGACGACCTGCCGCGAGCGCCGCGCGGGACGCCGCCTTTGAGGTTTTAGACCGGCCATCCAAAATTGGGAGCTCTTTAAAAATCACGCGAACATCTTCGGGATGTTTATCAATGGTTTCGCGCACCCAGTCAGTCGACGTTTTGCAATAGCCGCAATTATAATCGAAAAACTCAACGATAGTGACTTTGGCGTCTTTCGGGCCAATCGCAATGTCGCGTGGATCTTTATAGATAGCGTCATAAACCGCGGCCATAGCGGCGGCGTCTTCCTTGCGCTCAAGCTCGATCAAGGCTTCGCGAATAATTTCCGGGTTTTCCATCAAATATTCTTGGATGATTTCTTTAACGTCCGCGCGCTTCATGTCCGGGCCGGCATTGGCGCAGCTGGAAATGGTAGTCATAGACAGGGCGAGGGCGATAGCGGTTAATGTTTTTCCGGGGATTGTCTTGCGGGATTTCATTGCGGTGTACATGTGGGGCTCTCCAAATTTTCAGCGAAGCTGTCACACAACGCTGAAATATCTCTTAATGCGAATCGGTTATGGTTTTGGTTTGTAGCGGTCTTTTCGTTTTTTCGAAAGCTGCGCATCGGCAATCACGATAATATCAGAGGCCCGGCGCCATTGCGGCTGATTGCGGGGTAAATCTTCTTGCGCGCGGCGGGCAAAGGAGCGGGCCTCATTCAAGTTCCCCATGGCAAATGCGCGTTCAGCTGTGGCGTATTTAGCCAGCGGCAATTCGTTTATGCGGCCGTAAGCCTGCGAGAGCTGGAACCACGCAAAACCGTTACCCGGCTCTTTTTGCAGCGCGGATTTCAACAAGCGGATAGCCTCGTCAACTTGCGGACCATCCTCGGTTTCGATCAGAGCTTGCGCCAGAGCGACTTCGAACAGAGCGGCATCAGGTTTTAGCTCGAGCGCTTTGCGGATAGGAGCCATAGCTTCGCCGCCGCGCCCGCTCTCATACAGGACTTGGCCTTTCAGCTCATAAAAGTATGGATTAGATGGGTAGGACTCAATCAAGGAGTCAATCTCACGAATCGCGTTTTTCAAATCCGCGCTTTTGTAATAGGCCACGGCGCGGGCATAACGCCCCTCATCGGATGTGTCTGATGCCGGGAATTTGGAAAATACAATCTGCGGCCCCTCAAGAAAGCCGATTAACTTGGCGTGTGTCATATCCAATCTTTTTTGGTCTTCCGGGCTGTCTACAGCTTTTTCATAAGGGCTTTCGGAAACGACTTCGCGCAGGGCATCAATCCGCTGACTGGAGAGCGGATGACCGCGGAAATAAGGATAGCGGCGGGCATTGGAGAGAACTTCTTGGACGCGGAATTTTTCGAAAAACTTGATGAGGCCTTCGCCGGACTGTCCGGTGGCTTCCATATATTGCGCGGCGTATTGGTCTGCGGCAGCTTCGTTCGTGCGGGAATAGGCCAGCACTTCGAGAACGCCGAATTGCTGCGATCCGCCAAGCACAAGCGCGCCGGCTTCCGTTTCGCCCGCTAAAATCGCGGCAAGGCCAATACCCGCCGCAATGAGCATGGCGCCGTAAGCGCTGCGGTTACCGTAATCACTGCGCACGATATGTCCGCCCGCAATATGTCCGGCTTCGTGGGCAATCACGCCTTTCAGCTGGTTCGGAGTTTCGGCTTCGAGGATAAGGCCCGTATGGAGGAAAATATTCTGCCCGCGCGTCACGAAAGCGTTTAAGCTACCGTCATTGACCAAATAAATGTCCACGCTGGCTGGGTTCAGGCCCGCGGCGCGTAAAATCGGCACGGTATAGTCATGCATCGTCTCTTCAATTTCCGTATCGCGAATAAGCGACTGCGCAGCTGCGGGCAGGGCCGACACGCATGTCAAAGCCGCCGCTAGGCACAGCGTGCTAATGGCGCGCGTATGTTTACGAAAATGTCTTGTCACGTCGTTCATTTATCAGGCCCAAAGGACGCCTCGCAAAGCGAAAGCATATGACTTCAAATCATGCCGATTTACGCATAACAATCAAGTGACGGCGCTGTAACATTACAGTGAAATGGCAGTGTGGGTGTTAGAAAATTTTGTATTGCTTCTTAATGTATTCAACTCCTCATCCCCGCTTTCGCAGGGATGAGGGTGTGTTGAGGAGGCTCGCCTATTTCTTTCGCTGCCACCAGCCACGTTTTTTCGGGGCGGCGTCTTTGGCGGGTTTCGCTTCTGGCTTTTTAGCGGCGGGGGCCGGAGTAGGCGCAGGTGATGGCTTCGGCGTAGCTTTAGGGGCCGAAGTTTCTTTTTCTGCCACGCGCGCCGGGGCTTTGCGCCGAGCTGTCGCGGCAGGTTTTGCCGCATCTTTAGCCGCTGGTTTTGGAGCCGCTTTCGCCTTGGCAGGGGCCTTCTTTGCAGCAGACACTTTTTTTGCTGGAGCCTTTTTAGCGACTGGCGCTTTAGTTGCAGGTTTCTTTGCAGGTGCCTTTTTAGCCGGCGCTTTCTTGGCAGGTGCTTTTTTCGCCGGGGCTTTCTTGGCCGCAGGTTTCTTCGCAGGTGCCTTTTTAGCCGGCGCTTTTTTCACAGGAGCCTTCTTACGGGCTGTGCTTTTGCGGGCAGGTTTTTCGGCTGGCTCTTCAGCTTTTGCCTCGGGTGCAGCCGTATCATCCATCTTCGCAGTTTTACGTTTTGGCGCAGCTCTGCGGTTCGTTGAGCGTGTTTTGCGCGCAGGCTTCTCTTCGGCCTCGGGCTGAACGTCAGCGTTTGTTTCTACCTTAGCCTCGTCTTGAGCGGCGTCTTCTTTAGGCGTAGCTCTACGGCGTCCCCGGCCTCTGCCTTTAGGTTTTTCCTCAGTCGACGTGTCGGCCTCTACCTTCGGCGCGACGTCATTATCTGATGTCGCGTTTTGAGTATTTTCGCCGTCATCGCTTTGGTTATCGCGTTGCTTATTGCGTCCGCCCCGGCGGCCCCGTCTGCGGCGTCGCTTGCGCGGTTCGCCGTTCTCGTCAAGCTCAGGTTTGTTGCGGGACTGGTTATTGTTATTATTGCGCGACTTGTTTTCGCTCTCGTCATCACCGGACTCTTCGTCATTATCCGAATCATTAGCTGATTTTTGACGACCCCGATTGCGGTTATTCTTTTGGTTGCCGCGTTTCTGACGCTCTTTTCTCCACTCTTTTTCAATCTCTTCGAGCGGATCCTTATTATCATTATCCGCCGCTTCCGTGACTTCAAATTCGAAGGCTGGACGGATGAGGGACTCGTCGCCGACAAGTTCGGTGAACATATCAAATTCGCCGTCCACATGTTGCAACAGCTCGCGTTTCTCGTTGATGAGATACAGCGCTACGTCCTTAGAGACTTTCAGTTTAATCCGGTTAGCCCGTCCGCGAACACCAATTTCTTCGACAGCGCGTATGGCGCGAAGCGCAGAAGATTCGATGGTCCGCTTACGCCCAACACCGTCGCAATGCTCGCAATTCGCTGTAGAGCCTTCGAGGAGAGAGCGGCGACGGCGTTGACGGGAAATTTCCATCAGGCCGAATTGGGAAATACGGCTGGTTTGGACGCGCGCGCGGTCGCGGGCGAGGTCGTCCTTCATACGTTTTTCAACGGCGCGGTTGTTCTTGTTCTCGTCCATATCAATGAAATCAATCACGATAAGACCGGCTAGGTCGCGTAGTCGCATTTGGCGGGCGACTTCGGACGCCGCTTCTAGGTTGGTCTTTAACGCCGTGCGTTCCACATTGCGCTCTTTGGTCGAACGGCCTGAATTCACGTCCACAGAAACAAGCGCTTCGGTTGGATGAATAACCAGATAACCGCCGGATTTAAGCTGCACAACAGAATCAAGGCTGGCCTCGATTTGTTTTTCGACCTCGTAGCGCAGGTATAGCGGGACCGGGTCTTTGTACTCTTTCACGTTCTTGGCGTGGCTCGGCATCAGCATTTCGATGAAATCACTGGCGGTTTTATAGGCGTCCTCGCCCTGTACCAGAATTTCCTCGATGTCTTTATTATAGAGATCGCGGATGGAGCGTTTGACTAGATTGCCTTCTTCATGGATCAGGGCGGGGGCGGTCGAGCTCAGCGTCGTCTCGCGGATTTCACTCCACAGGCGGGAGAGATAATCGTAGTCGCGGGTAATTTCGGTCTTGGTTTGCTTCGCCCCAGCCGTGCGGACAATCACGCCCATACCTTGCGGGACTTCGAGGCCGGACATGATCGTCTTAAGACGTTTGCGGTCAGAGCCGTTAGCGATCTTGCGGGAAATGCCGCCGCCGCGCGGTGTGTTAGGCATCAGCACGCAATAACGTCCGGCGAGGGACATATATGTTGTCATGGCCGCGCCTTTATTGCCGCGCTCTTCTTTGACGGCTTGCACTAAAAGTATCTGGCCGCGCTTTATGACTTCTTGAATTTTATAGCGGCGGCGCGACATACGCTTGCGGCGGGACGAAGCCACTTTTGCTTGTTCCAGAACGACATCGGCTTCGTCGGCTGGCGCTTCTGCGATTTCTTCCGCAATATCATCATCGTCGTCTTCTTCGTCTTCGGCGCTGTCTTCTGAGTCAAGATCATCATCAGACTCGTCATCATCTGTGTCGTCCGAAACAACTTTTTTGGCTTTCGGCTTTTCTGCAGCCGCTTCGAGGGCTTCTTCTTCGGCTTTATTATCGGCTTCTTCAGCTTCGAGCAGCTTGAGCTTATCTTCATGCGGGATTTGGTAGTAATCCGGGTGGATTTCAGAGAAGGCGAGGAAACCGTGGCGATTGCCGCCATATTCGATAAAGGCGGCCTGCAATGACGGTTCGACACGTGTGACGCGGGCTAGGTAGACATTACCTCTAAGCTGGCGCTTGGCCCGGCTTTCAAAGTCTAGTTCTTCAACCTGTGTTCCGTCGACAATAACGACGCGCGTTTCTTCCGGGTGGGAGGCGTCGATTAGCATTTTCTTTGACATGTGTGTCTCCAAAGAGCCGGTTTCGCGCGGAAATAGCCTGACGGTGAGGTCGGCGTCGCTGCGAACAGGGCTCTGTTATATTTAATGAATGTATGTTCTTTACCGCGCGCAAAATCGTCCCGGCCTTAGCCTGTAGGGGAGCGAAATTTTGTGTATTTGCGTGCATTATAAACCTTTGAAATATGCCGCCGAAATAATGTACGGGGGGCATAGGATATGTGCCTTGCGATGAAGGGCAATTGTCTGCGCGAAAATGCGCGACTCCCTTGGGCTGCCATGGCAATGCGTGTGTACTGCATCATTTTCTTCCCTCACGCAAAGGGTTTTGTATGATAAAGTTTCTGTGAGCCTTTAGCTTTTAGTAACCTATTGTAAATCCTCGCCCGCGATAAACGGGTGTTAACTATTATAGAGTCGGTATTCGTGCGCATTTTCGCTTTCATCGCCCTGATTTGGGCCACGCTCTGCGCGCCTGCTTGGGGGCAGGTGTTGACGGCTGTCGCGTTTGAGCCGGCGGGGCAGGATACACGGGTCTGGCTGACCTTCGATACACCCGTCATGCAGACGCCAAAATTCTTCTCAATCGGTGAGGGCGAGCCTCGGTTTGTGGCAGATTTTAAAACCGCCTCAGCCAACCTTGGCGGGACGCCCCTAAATAATGGACAAAACCAGATTGCCGGGCAGGGCGCCGTTAAAGGCCTTCGCTATGCCAAGCGCGGAGTTGCCGGGATGCGGCTCGTCTTTGATCTAGCGGCAGGCGCAAGTATAAAAGAGCAATCCGTAACTGATACATTGATAAATCTGACATTCACAGGCGGCCAGGCGATTGCGGGGCAGGCCGGGTCGCAGCCTTTACAAGTCGAAATATTTGAACCGGCTCAGGCTGCGCAGCCCCAAACGGTAGAACCTTTGTCAGTAACTCTGTCTGCGCCGGAGCCTGTTTTCGTCAACGGCATCCGTGAATTCACAGGCGTTCCGTATCCGCGTTTGCAGCCCCAGCATAATTTGAGAGCCGTTCGCCGTCCAATTATTGTCATTGATCCCGGCCACGGCGGCTACGACCCCGGAGCAGTCGGAGCGCAGGGGACGCTGGAGAAAACTTTGACATTTGCAGGCGCGAAAGAACTGCAAAAGCAGCTCATCGCGACAGGGCGATATAAAGTTATGCTGACACGCGATAACGACAGCTATGTGGATCACACTGAGCGCCTGAGGATTGCCCGGGCCGGCGGGGCGGACCTGTTTATCTCCATACATGCGGATTCGGCAGGGAATTCCTCGGCGCGCGGCGCGTCTGTTTATACATTATCGGATACGTCTAAAGGCCGGACTCGCGAAGTTATCAATACGCAGAACTGGATTATGGATGTCGATTTAAATACAACTAGCGACCCTATCGGCGATATTCTGGTGGATCTTGCACAGCGCAAAACTGCGTCCCAGTCCGAGCGGTTTGCAGATATTTTACTTCCGCGCCTCAAAAACTCAACACGGCTTGTGGGGAACTCGCACAGGCGGGCCGGGTATTTCGTTTTGCTGGCGCCTGATGTGCCTGCTGTTCTGCTTGAAATGGGCTTCCTCTCTAACGCGGAGGATGAAACCTTGCTCAATAAAGAGCGACACCGAGAAAAGATGATGAAATCCGTGACAGCGGCTATAAATACATATTTTGATAATCAAGCGCCCTGACCCTATAACAAGGCACGAAACATAGTGAGTCGGCACAGCAATGCCATACTCGCGCCCTAATTGATTGGCACGACCTGACACATGGAAACAGATCCGACAAAAGAAGACTCAGAGATAAAGCCAGTAGAGCCTGTATCTCCAGCAAAAGTGAAACCGGCCGAGAAAAAACGGGGCGGAAAGCTTTGGCTCTGGTTCAAGCGGCTTTTCTTTGCCGGGGGCGCGCTCGGAACAATCGTCCTTGTCTGTGTCTTTGTCTATATTGTGAAAGTCACGGCAGACCTACCTGATGTTGATACTCTGAAAGAATACACACCCTCCGTTATGACCCGCGTCCATGCGGGCGACGGCAAGCTCATTACGGAATACGCCATTGAGCACCGCGTGTTTGTTCCGCACGAGGCCATCCCAAAAGACTTGCAGCACGCGTTCGTCGCCGCCGAAGATCAGCGATTTTACAAGCACAAAGGTATTGACTGGAAAGGCTTTATACGCGCGCAAATCTCCAACATTGGCAATGTTCTCAAAGGCGACCGTCTTGAAGGCGGGTCTACGATTACGCAGCAAGTTGCGAAGAATTTCCTTGTTGGGAATGAGCGCAGTGTCGACCGTAAAATCCGCGAAATGTTTATCGCGAAACGCATCGAACGCGCCATGAGCAAAGACGAGATCATGGAGCTCTACCTGAATGAGATTTACTTTGGCCGCCGTGCTTATGGGATTGCCGCTGCGTCTTTGAACTATTTCGCCAAGCCGCTTGATCAGTTAGACCGTGCCGAAATGGCGTATCTTGCTGTGCTGCCCAAAGCCCCGAACAATTATCATCCTATTCGCAAGAAAGAACGGGCGCTCGCCCGTAGGAACTACGTGTTGAACCGGATGGTTGACGATGAATACATCACGCAAGAGGAAGCCGACGCGGCCAAGGAAGAAGACTTAATTGTGTCAGACCGCTTACTCGGCGAGGAATATCTCGCAGCGGAATACTTCGTTGAAGAAGCGCGAAAACAAATCTTTGGTATGTACGGCGAAGATGTTTTGTATGAGGGCGGCCTGTCCATTCGTACAACGCTCGATACGCGCATGCAGCTTGCGGCGCGTCAAGCGCTACGCAAGGGGCTTGAGGATTATGATCGCCGTCATGGATATCGCGGTCCTTTGACAAACCTAGCGGCTGAAGATGACGTGCATGAGGCCTTTGCGGCTTTTGAGACGCCCCGCGATATTGGCGATTGGCGCGTCGCGCTTGTGACTGAGGCTAAAGGCAAGACGGCTAAACTGTCCTTCCTTGTTAAAGATCCGGACCCTGTTGGCGAGATGGATAATGCCGAAGAACTCGCGAAAGCCGTTGAAGCTTATGAGGCTGAAATTAAAGCGAATGCAGAGGCTCGCGACGGGACGATTGCTGTCTCCGATATTAAATGGGCCGGCGAGGCGCTCCCGGGCGGTCGTTTTGGGACGCCGCCGAAAACCATCACAGATGCCATTAAAGAAGGCGATGTTATTCTTGTGCAGCGTAAACCTGGCAAGACAGACGACTATAACCTCCGCCAAATCCCGGCTGTAAATGGCGGCATTGTCGCGATGGACCCGCATACGGGACGCGTCCTCGCGCTTGTTGGCGGATATAGTTTCGATCAGAGCCAGTTTAACCGGGCCACGCAGGCGTATCGCCAGCCGGGCTCATCCTTCAAGCCGTTCGTCTACGCTGCCGCTATGGACAATGGCTACACCCCCTCCAGTCAGGTGCTCGACGCGCCGTTCGTGATCGAGCGCCAAGACGACAAATGCGATAAAAACCTGCGGCGCGGAAGTCGGGGTGATGTCGACTGTGAGCGCTATTACAAGCCGTCCAATTATGATGCAGGCACCTGGTACGGCATGAGCACGCTGCGTCTTGGCCTTGAAAAATCCCGGAATGCCATGACGGTACGCCTCGCCAATGATATTGGTATGGACGTTGTCGGCGACTATGCCACGTCTGTCGGTATCTATGATGAGTTCCCACAGGAGCAACTCGCCATGGCGCTGGGCGCGGGCGAGACCACTTTACTTCGCATGGCCACAGCCTACTCAATGTTGGTGAACGGCGGCAAACGCATTACGCCGACCATTATGGACCGCGTACAGGACGGGGCCGGTAAAACGATTTTCACCCATGACAACAAAATTTGCTATGATTGCAAAGTCGAAGAGTGGACAGGCGCGCCGCCGCCAAACCTCGCTGATGAGCGCGAACAAGTGCTCGACCCTGTCACCGCCTACCAAGTGGCCTACATGCTCAAGGGCGTAGTGGATAACGGGACGGGGCGGTCTATTTCTGTGCTCGGGCGGCCGCTGGGCGGGAAAACCGGAACGACAAATGATTTTAAAGATGCGTGGTTTATGGGCTTCTCACCGGACCTCGTGGCCGGGGTGTATGTGGGCTTTGATAATCCGGTGTCTATGGGCCGCGAAACAGGCGGAAAAGCGGCTGCGCCGATCTTCCGCGACTTCATGGGCGAAGCCTTGAAGGACGAAGCCATTGTGCCGTTCCGTATCCCGGCAGGCGTCACGCTCGCCCCCGTCAACCGCTCAACAGGTGTCCCGTCCTTCATTGGCGCAGAGGATTATATTCTAGAAGCCTTCCGCCCCGGAACAGAGCCGCAGCTTGGTGGGCTCGGCTCCACCATTCGCGTGGGCAGCGGGACCGATACACTCGGCACAGGATTTGGAAACGGTAATTTTAACCGTGGGGCGAGCCACAGTAACGGCCTGTCCACAATCCAGGACAAACCCGAGCCTCCCGGGAAGTATGGCTACCATTTTGAGGTCGCCCGCGCAGCCAAGCCCGGTATTAATGTGCCGATGGTGAAGGATAAGTTAGCGAAACTTGCGGACGGCGAAAATCTGGAACTCTCCAAAGAGGCGCTGGATGAGCTATGGTTATCCGTGCTCGAAGACGTCAACGCTATTGAAGAGCCTAAAGATCTCGAGCCGACGGAAGCTCCGGATGAAGACAGCTGGCAGGAGCCAGAGGGCACCGAAACATTGCCTGAATTTGATGTTCTGGGCGATTATCCACGGCCAAGCGAAAAAGATATTCAAGCTATTCTGGATTTCGTGAACGACGAGGGCGTTCCACCGACTACAGAGACGGCGCCTCAAAACGGCGTTCCTGTAGACGGCAGTTTGGCCCAAAACGACCGCGGCATTAGCGTGCCGGTTCCAGACGGACAGACACCACCGCCTCCGCTGAAAAAAGAAGAAGACCTTGACGATGGTTTGTACTAGGTAGCCGATTAAACCAGAGACAGATTATGCGGGCTGATATTGAGAATATGAAAGCGTCCATCGAGCAGTCAATTGACTTGCTGAGGAGGCGTCTTTGACTGGGAGACCTCTGAACGGCGTCTTGCTGAGCTAACAGCCCTATCCGAAGGGCCGGCCTTTTGGGATGATCCCGCCCAAGCCCAAATCCTGATGCGGGAACGTAGCCGCCTCGAAGGCGCGTTCGATGACATTAACTCCCTGACGCAGAACGTAGCCGACAATATAGAGCTGGCCGAGCTTGCGGACATGGACGGTGATAGTGACCTTTTGGACGAGGCTGCGGCCGCTCTAACTCGCTTGCAAGCGAAAGCCGGTATTGCCGAAGTGCAGGCCTTGTTATCCGGCGAAGCGGACGCCAATGATTGCTTTGTCGAAATTCATCCGGGTGCGGGCGGAACGGAATCCCAAGACTGGGCGGAAATGCTACTGCGCATGTATACGCGCTGGGCCAAGGCGCACGGCATGAAGGTAGATTTCATTGAAGAGCAATCCGGCGATGAGGCCGGTATTAAATCCGCGACCATAAAAATTAAAGGCGAGAATGCCTATGGCTGGATGAAAACCGAGTCCGGGGTTCACAGACTTGTGCGGATATCGCCTTATGATTCCAGTGCGCGTCGTCATACGAGTTTCGCCAGCGTCTGGGTCTATCCGCAGATCGATGACGCGATTGAGATTGACCTTAATGAAAGCGATTGTCGGGTGGATACTTACCGCGCGTCCGGGGCCGGCGGGCAACACATCAACAAGACCGATAGCGCCGTGCGGATTACGCACGAACCCACAGGCGTTGTGGTGCAGTGCCAGAACGACCGCTCTCAACACAAAAACCGGTCTCAAGCTTGGGATATGCTCCGCGCGCGGCTGTATGAGCTTGAGCTACAGAGGCGCGAAGCGGACGCGCAGGCCGAAGCCGATTCGCGTTCAGAAATTGGATGGGGCCATCAAATCAGGTCTTATGTCTTGCAGCCGTACCAGCTTGTGAAAGACTTACGCACAGGCGAAGAGACCTCGGATACGAGCGGCGTGCTGGATGGGGATTTGGATGCCTTCATGGCCGCAGCCTTATCGGCGCGGATAGAAGAAACGTCTGATTAGGCGGGCTTAGGCAGACTTTTTAGTAGCAGATGACGCAGATTTAATCGGCGTCGGCGCGGCAGATTTGCGTGAACACTTGCCGTCAAAGAACGCACCATTGGCAATTGTCAGTTGGTCCTGCAAGAGGTCAGCTTGAACATTACCTGTTTCGGCGATATCGATTATGCCGCTATCAATTTTACCTGTGACTTTGCCGCGAATGTGACAGGTCTTGGAAAGGATTTTGCCGTTTACAGCGCCTTGCTCTCCCACAGTTACGTTTCCAGCTTTGATGTTACCGTCAAGACGGCCATCAATTTGAATGTCGCCATCCGTTTTAATATCGCCTGTAATGATAAGATCGCGTCCAAGGATAGATGGAGCGCTTGCGGATGAGCTTGCCTTGCTCGTCACAGTGTTGTTTTTTTTAGGAACCTCAGGTGTCGTAGACGTAGAAGCGTTAGTTTTTGTAAACATAGGTGCCGGCCTTTAGAAAATTATCAGGGTCGTAAGCACGACCTTCAAAGCGTACTTCGTAATGTAAGTGAGTCGCTGTACTGCGTCCAGTCGATCCCATTCCGCCAACTGTATCACCTTTTTTGATCTTCTGTCCACGCTTCACATTTGTTTTATGCAGATGTCCGTAGCGTGTCGTAAACCCGTGACCATGGTCAATTTCGACCATTTTACCGTAGGCGCCATTGCGGCCAGCTGATATAATAATGCCGTCAGCCGTTGCAAGGATAGGCGCCATGCGGTGAGAGGCAAAATCAATGCCGCCATGATGCGCCATGCGTTTCGTAAAGGGGTCGCGGCGCGCGCCATAGGGACTTGTGCGGTAATGCTCAACATCTACAGGATAGCCAAGCGGCACAGACTTCATTGCATTATCGAGGGCTTCAGCTTCGGCAACTCGCGCTTTAATGCTTGAAATGCGGGAGCCAAAATTACCATTTGCAAGATTTGCGTCGCTTTTGGAATCTGTCAGGTCGATATAAATGCCGCCCTTACCAAATCCGCCTTGCTGCAAAATATTATCGATGCCCAGCTGTGTTGAATTTAGAATAGCCCGGTTTTTTTCAATACGGTCAAGTGTATCGCTTTCAGCGGCCACTAAAATGCCATTCTGCGTAACATCCATGTTATCGAAGGCCATTCCAGTTTGATATCCATTATCGAGGCTGGCCTTCTTGATCGTATTCGAGCGGGACTGCCGCGGAATAACGTCACGAATAGTCGGAGCCATTTGGACGCGGCTCCCACCCAGGGACGATGAAGCTTCGGCTACGAGCCGCTTGTCGGCGGGCTGGGTTTCCAGGAACATAGAAATCGCGGCATGTTTCTCTTCGAATTGCCGTGTTGTAGAATCAAACTCTTCGCGTTGTTGAGAGAGCATTAATCTCGCATTTGTTTCTTTAGCACGAGAATCTTCTAAAAGACGCTTATACTTAGCTTCCACAAGGCTGGCTTCTTTAGCCGGCGCCCGGAGCGGATTGTGACCCCAAAGAAGATTAAACATGGTGATCATGCACCAAACAGTTACGGCAATGAGCACGCCTGTAGCGGCCACTTGGAAACGTGTGCTGAAAACATGATAGTGCACTTCGCCGCCAGAGCGGAGATAGAGCTGTCTTTCAGGAAATACCTGAAGCACGCGCAGGCGGCATTCATTTAGAATGTCTTTTACCATGGTTCCCCGTTTATCCTAATTATTAGCATCGTTATAAGTCATAAAATTTATTAAACCATATATTTCTTAATAAAAACCAGTGTGCTGCGGAATTCGTTAACGAGATATTACTGTTAGGTCTGCGCGCTAAGCTCTTGGTTAATCTTTATTTATCTAACGTACACCAAAGGCTCATACAAGTTTCGTTCCATTCCGGCAAGATTGCGGGCTTCTACGTTAAAAGGTGGTTTCAGTTTTCCAGTAAAATATGTTTTCACCATGTCTCCAAAATAGGCGGTTGAGCTTTTACCTTCAGCAGCAGATACGGCCTTAAACCAACGTACGCCGGCAGCCACATGGCCAATTTCATCATCATATATAATCTGCAGTATGCCTGCGCTAGTGTTATCCCCGTTACCTTGCAGTTTTTTAATCATGGCAGGCGTCACATCCAGGCCTCTCGCCTCTAAAACCATCGGCGCTATGGCTAATCGCGCGGCAAAATGGTCTTTCGTCGCCAAGGCCGCTTCCCACAATCCGTTGTGCGCGGGGAGGTCACCGTAAGCCATATCGAGTGCCTGTAAGCGGTCTTGTATCAGGCCAAAGTGCCGGGCTTCGTCGTGACAGACGCCTATCCAGTCACCCACGAAAACCTCACGCTGATTATCGGATATTAGGGAATGATGCGCGAACCGCGCCAGCATATCCGCCGCTAAATCAATCGCGTTAAATTCAATATGAGCAATAGCATGCAGAAGCGCGCAGCGGCCTTCTTTAGAGCCCAGGCGCCGTCGTTTGGCCGCGCTCGCCGGAACAAGCTTCGGAACGCTAGGACGGGCAGGAACGTCCGGAATTCGTTTCGGAGCCGAACCGACCTTGCGTGTTTGCGCCCAATCCGCAGCCAGTCGATTCGCCGCTGCAACTTTATCTGCGGGCGCGCCTGCATTTAAAACCGCAAGGGCGTTGCCTATGGCGGACGTCATGCGTCTTCAAGAGATTTCAGTGTGTTTAGAACGGCTTCAACATGATCCTTGACGCGAACCTTGAGCCAAATGTGAACGATTTTGCCAGTGGGATCGATAAGAAATGTTGAGCGCACAATGCCCATATAGGTCTTTCCGTAGTTCTTTTTCTCTTGCCAAACGCCATACGCCTCAAGCATCTCGCCGCTTTCGTCTGAGACAAGATCGATGCCGAGTTCGTGCTTGGCGATGAATTTATCGTGTTTGGCGGGCGCATCTTTAGACGCGCCAAGTATATCAGCGCCGAGAGCATCAAAGGCAGCCTTATGCTCTGTGAATGCGATCGCTTCCTTAGTACAGCCCGGCGTATCGTCTCGAGGATAAAAGTATAGCACAAGATATCGCCCTTTATAATCCGAAAGCGATATAGTCTTCTCGGCATTTGCGGGCAGGGTGAAGGCCGGGGCCGTGTCGTTAATCTCCAGTAAGCTCATGCGGTTTCCCAAATCTCAATAATATAATGCAGCTGAATGTAGTTTTTTAAGGTATTCTCCCATAAATGGAAGAGAGTCTATGAACATAACTTTATGAACAATAATGGGCCACAGCCCTATGTGCCTGACGTTCTGCCCCAAGCGGCAGGGACTGAGCGTATGCGTAAGGCATGGGAGTGGACGCACAATAAGTCTCGTAGCGCTATAAAATATGCGGGCTATCGCTCTTTTCGGTTGCTAGGGGAATTCACCGCAATTGTTCTCGGCATTGCTCTGTTCTGGGCGGCGGCCATTAATATAGTGCTCGCCAAAGGCAGCGTAGATGTGTCTTTTTTGGAAACAAATGCCGAACTCTGGTTTTCACAAGCCTTTGATGGCCGGGACGCGTCTATTGGTAAAATGACCTTGGACTGGAATCCGGCGGGGAATTCCGTGATCTTTCGCGCCTCGGACGTCTCCATAACAGATGAAGACGCCCGCGAAATCCAGCGCGTGGATATGTTTTCTAGTGAAATCGGGATTGGACGGGTTCTGTCAGGGCAACTGGATCCGCGCCGTGTCAATATTAAGGGCGGGGCCGTGACATGGCTTCGCGGCGAAGACGGTACTATCATGGCAGGTCTTGGGACGCCGGGTACTGTCGGTAAGCTCGGCCCCGTTTGGACGGGACTCCGGACAAAGGGCCGGGAGCGCGGCGTCTTCTCGCTCGGCGGCCTCGAAGACATTACGGTAACAGGCGCAGTGGCTTATTTGCAAGACGAGCGCGACGGGCTGATCCTTCAATTTTCTGATACCAATATTCGTATTAATAATACGGGTGAAGTCTTTGATTTTATTGCAAAAACAAATATCTCTACGGGGCCTTCGGGCGCCCCTATAACGCTAGGCCTTGTTCTGTCCCCTGACTTAAAAGACTTTAACTTAAAACTCACAGGCACGCAGCTAAATCCCCAAGAAATAGCCCCGGAGCGCGGTCCGTTTGCGCTCATGAGCGGGCTTGACGCGCCGATTGACCTGAGTCTCTCCGTAGTCTCAACCCGCGAAGCGGGTTTGAGCTTTGTAGACCTGGATATGGCAGCCGGTAAAGGGCGTTTGGCGACGAAACTCCTGAAGCAGGATTTCGACAGCGCGGCGCTGACAGCGGCCTATGATCCGGCGGCGCAAGCTCTAAAGTTCTCAAAAATAGACGTGAAAGCGGACGATCTGGATATGAGCGGCACGGCGAGCCTGTCCAACATTGGATCGCCGCCCGACGGGTTTTTTAAAGAGGCGGTAGAGTTTTCAGTCGATCTATCTGACCTCAAACTTGACGCCACACCGCTCTTTGAGAGAGCGTTTGATTTTGACAGCGTGAATGTCGCCGGAACATATCTTTACGCGGCCCGCGAGGCAGACTTCTCGCGGATTGATGTGAACTTCGGCACATTCGCCACAGACTTTACGGGGCTGGTGAAGCGGACTGAGGACGGCGATTTTGAACGCATTAAACTTGTGGGGCCGATTAAAGGTATCCTCTCGCCCGATGACCTGATGTTACTTTGGCCCGCGAAATTTGCCCTCGGCGCGCGGGATTGGATTGACCAGGCCATCCTGACAGCGAAGCTAACAGACTTTAAATTACGGCTGGATGCCGGAGAAGAGGCGCTGAAATCCGGCGGTCTTAGTAATGACAATTTAGACCTGACCTTCACCGCGTCTGAAGCGGATGTGAAATATATCAACACTATGACGCCCATAACGCAGGCCCGCGGCTATGGGCATTTACGGGGCAATGCGTTCGACATCAGCGTCGACCGCGGCCTTATCGGCAATCTCATGATTGATAAAGGCCGTGTGGACATTCCTGTGCTCAATCCGAAAGGCGGGGATTTGATTGTGGATATTGACGGGCGCGGGGCCGTGCCGGATTTACTGTCTTTGATTGACGAGCCGCCCTTTGGCTTTGTGAGCCGTTACGGCGTGAGCCCGTCAGACTTTAGCGGGCAGGGGCAGGTGAATGTCAAAATCAAACGGCCTCTCTTGGTGGATTTCGATAAAAATCGTATTGAGTACAGCGTGAGCGGCACGATGAACGATGTCAGTGCGCCCTTTGCCATTGGCCCTCACAAGGTCGCAAACGGGAATGTGACGCTTGTCTCGGACAAAAACGGCCTGCAAGTTAATGGCCCTATCAAAGTGGGCGCGTGGGACGCTAATCTGGAATGGCGCGAGATTTTTGATCTAGGAGCAACCCCGTCGATGTTCACCGTCAGCGGCGTTTTGGGCCGGGATGATTTGGACAGTTTTGGGCTGGGCTTTCGTCAATATTTTACGGGCGACGTCCCAATAACCATTGAGGCGCGCGGCAACGGCATCTCTATATCGGACGCGGATATCCGTGCAGATTTAAGCGCGGCTGAATTGCAAGTCGGGTCCTACTGGTCGAAAGCCGCCTCTGTGCCGGGGACTTTTACAGGCCGTCTCTCCCGCTCAGATGAAGGCCTTTCAATCAATAATATAGCGATTGATGCGCCGGGCATGACCTTGCGCGGAACGCTCAATTTGGCCTCAAATTTCCGCCTGATTAATCTGGATATGACACAGACGAAAATCGAGAATTTTATTGATGCGAGTCTGAAGGCAAACCCAGACCCGGGCAATGAACGGTTCTCGATATTTATGACGGGGGATTTTCTGAACATATCCCCTTTTGTGACGCGTACAGTCACGACCCAGAGCAGTGATGTGGGCGTGCCTATATTATTGACGGGGTCCCTTAAAAGGCTCGTACTTAAGCCCAATTATGACATTGTGGGCGCGAATATTTTATACGCAAATAATGGCGTCGGGGTCACGCAAGCGCGCCTGAGGGGGCAAGCGGATGCGGGGCCCTTCGCGATGGAAATGACAACGGAAACGGGCGAGCCTCGCCGCATACTAAAGGCTGAAATACCGGATGCGTCCACCGCTGCCGCCGCGTTTTTAGGACTGGATAATATTGACGGGGGGCGTTTGACGGTCGAGGCGACTTTGCCGCTCGTGGAGGCCATTGGTCCTCTCCAAGGCATTGCCAGAATTGAAGATTTCCAGCTGGTCGAAGCTCCGGCCCTGGCGCAGATGCTCTCTATGGCCTCGCTGACAGGTTTGGGGAATGTTCTGGGGGGAGAAGGCATAAAGTTTGACCGTTTCGAAGTCCCTTTTTCTTTGCAAGACAACCTGCTCCAAATTAGAGAGGCCCGCGTCTCCGGCCCCGCCATTGGCCTGACAGGGGACGGAGATATCAACCTGAACACGATGGCGCTTGATTTTGACGGCGTGCTTGTCCCAGCCTATTCCGCAAACTCTGTACTTGGCGGAATACCGCTCTTGGGCGACATATTAGTCGGCAAGAAGGGCGAGGGCATAATCGCGCTTAGCTACACGGCCAAAGGCCAGTACGATAAAATGCAAGTCGTCGTGAACCCGCTCTCCGCCCTAACGCCGGGGTTCCTACGCGGAATATTCAAGCCGTCCCGTAAAAAGATGATCGACCCAGATTTGGTCAAAGAGATTGAAGCGGTGAAACCTCCGCCTAAAGAATAGTCTTATTCATCCACAAATGCCGCAGAGTTACGTCTTTAAACGCGCGCTCGCCTGTGTAAATTACCTCTAAGTGAATCAAGCCCCATTATAGAGGGCGAATATAGGTGGTAGTTATGGCGCTCTCGAAATCCGAGCAAGAACACAAAGACATGTCCAATGCGATAGCGTCTCTCGCGATGGACGCGGTACAGCGCGCAAATTCCGGTCATCCGGGCATGCCGATGGGCATGGCAGACGCGGCGACAGTTCTGTTTTCCAAATTCCTGAAATTTAACCCCAAAGACCCGAACTGGGCCGACCGGGACCGCTTTATTCTGTCGGCGGGTCACGGCTCTATGCTGATATATTCTCTCCTGCATCTGACGGGCTACAAAGCCATGACGATGGAGCAGATTAAGAACTTCCGTCAGCTCGGCTCTATTACGGCGGGGCATCCTGAATATGGCCATACGCCAGGCGTAGAGACGACCACAGGGCCGCTTGGCCAAGGTATTGCGAACGGGGTTGGGTTTGCCCTCGCGGAGCGTCACATGAACGCCAAATACGGTGACGACATTGTAAACCATCATACCTACGTTATTGCGGGCGACGGGTGTCTCATGGAAGGCATCAGCCAAGAAGCGATTGGTCTTGCCGGCCATTTAGGATTAAACAAGCTTATCCTGATGTGGGACGATAACGAAATTACGATTGACGGCAGCGTCTCACTGTCTAGCTCCACAGATCAACATAAGCGCTTCCAAGCCTCAGGCTGGAACACGATTAAGGTCGACGGCCACAATCCACGCCAAGTCGCCAATGCTATTCGTAAGGCTCAAAAATCCACCAAGCCGACCATGATTGCGTGCAAAACAATCATCGGGAAGGGCGCCCCGACCAAAGGCGGCACGTCTAAAATTCACGGCGCGCCGCTCGGCGATGAAGAGATTACAGCCACCCGCCAAGCGCTCGGCATAGATTACGTCCCGTTTGACATTCCTGAAAACGTCTACAAGCTTTGGAAGCGACCGGGCCGTAAGGGCGCGAGAGCTAACCGGGAGTGGAAAGACCGCTTAGCTGCCAGCCCTAAGTCCGATGATTTCAGACGGTCTATGAACGGCGAGCTGAACGCAGGTTGGGAGGTCGCCTTTGATGCTTACAAGGCCTCTATTGCGGCGGATAAACCCAAACTCGCCACTCGAGCTTCATCCGGTAACGCCTTGAAAGTCCTAACAGAAAATATAACGGATTTGATCTCAGGGTCAGCTGACCTCGAGGGGTCCAACAAAACACGTACACCGTCCACTCCGGAAATCTCTGCGGAGAATTACGGCGGGCGCTATGTCAATTACGGCATTCGCGAGCATGGCATGGCCGCCGCGATGAACGGCATGGCGCTCCACGGCGGGATGATCCCTTATTCAGGGACGTTTTTGGTGTTCGCAGATTACTGCCGCCCGTCCATTCGTCTGGCCGCCCTGATGGAAACCCGCGTCATTCACGTGATGACGCATGATAGTATTGGGGTGGGCGAAGACGGCCCCACCCATCAACCTGTTGAACATGTGGCAAGTCTACGCGCGATCCCGAATTGCTGGGTCTGGCGTCCGGCAGACGCGCTCGAGACCGCGGAATGCTGGGAACTGGCTATTCAGCGCACAAATGGCCCGTCTATCATGGCACTTACTCGCCAAGGTTTACCGGCTGTGCGTGATGATGCGTCAACCAATATGTCGGCGCGGGGCGGTTACGTGCTTGAGCCGGGTGAGGGGTCTGACGATGTCATTCTCATGGCGACGGGCTCTGAGGTGCATCTCGCCGTTGAAGCCCGCGTAGAACTCGCGAAGCAGGGTATCTCAGCCCGCGTCGTCTCGATCCCGTGTATGGAACTGTTCAAAGCGCAGGGCGAGAAATATGTACGCTCAGTCCTTGGCAAAGACCTCCCTAAAGTCGCGATTGAGGCCGGCATTCGTATGCCTTGGGACGCATTCATCGGTATTGACGGCGGGTTTGTCGGTATGGACAGCTTCGGCGCGTCGGCTCCCGGCGCGGATTTGTTCGAGCATTTCGGCATCACAACAGCTGCGGTCGTTGCTGAAGCCAAGCGCGTCATAGGGAAATGAAACCTATAACCGATAATGTGTCTGTCACAGGGCAGCTCACGGCCGAGGACTTCAAACGCCTCGCCGCAGAAGGCGTGAAAACCCTTATCAATAACCGCCCCGACGGCGAAATCCCGATGCAGCCGAGCGCCGAGGATTTGGCCATAGCCGCAAAAGACCACGGCCTGACCTACCATCATCTCCCGATGCAAGGCGGCTTAACGCCAGACCTCCTAAGCGGCTCCGTAGACGCCTACGCCAACAGCCCAACGCCTATCGTGGCCTTCTGCGGCTCCGGCACCCGCAGCGCCGCCCTCTGGTGCTTTGCGGAAGTGAAAGAACGCGGGGTTGATGAGGTGCTGGCGGCTGTCGCGGCGCAAGGCTATCAGCTGGAGCAGTTACGCGGTCCGCTCGCGGGGTTTGCGGCAGCATAATTTAGGATGCGTTATAAGGCTTCTAGGCCAAGAAGCATCGACAACTTATTTTTGCGTAAATAATAAGGTGTAAGCCAGTAATCACTCAGCCTCTCTTCACGATTTTTTTCTTTTTCAATGAATTCTTTATACCATTGGTCATTTGCATCGAGATAGGCCCACGCCTCATCAATGCGATCCTGCAATATGTAAAAATCAGTAATCCCTATTTGAACATTTTTGTTGTCAACAAAAGTAACTGATTAAGACGAGCAGCGAGTAGGCTGGATAGAGTTTGTGTTTAGGGAGAAACACAGACGAAATCTTGCACTCTCCATCCGCCCGATTTCGTCTGCGCATTTTGCAAGCAAATTACACCAACTCTATCGGGCCTCGGACTTTTTCTTAGACCTCGCAACCATCCCCCGCCGTAGTCACAACCCGTCTTGAACATAAACGTGAATCCTGACAGTCTTGCGCCATGGCCGGGGACGATAAACTTACCGCTGAAAAACCAAGCGCAATCCTGACGCAGTATCCGTGGATGCGCGGCTATAATGGCGGGGTGTTTGCGGACGACCTTGTGGCGGCCATGATCGTCACGGTTTTGCTGGTCCCGCAATCACTCGCCTATGCTTTGCTGGCGGGATTGCCGCCGCAAGTCGGTATTTATGCCTCGATATTGCCGCTCGCCATATACACGTTTTTTGGCTCGTCTAACTATCTTTCCGTGGGGCCGACAGCGGTCATTTCGATTATGACGGCAGCGGTGATTGCAGGCCTGCCTGAAGAGGCACGGCTCGTCGGGGCGGCGCTGCTCGCAATTATGACCGGGCTAATGTTGCTGGTGCTTGGGCTGCTGCGCAGCGGGTTCATCATGAACTTTGTCTCTCGGCCCGTTGTCTCGGCCTATATTACAGGCGCGGCGCTATTGATTATGATTAGCCAGATCAAGCATGTCTTAGGCATTGCCGCCGAAGGGCGCACAGCGTTTTCAATGATCGCGTCTATGGCGGGGAATCTCTCGCAGATTAATATCATGGCTGTCATCATTGGCGGCGGGTCGGTTGCGGCTTTCCTGTGCATCAAGCGCTATATGGGATACGGGCTGCTAAAGCTCGGACTGCGAAGCAAACGCGCCAAACTGTTCGCCCGCATTGCGCCGATATTGATCGTCACGATTTGTATTTTACTGACAACATTTCTTGACCTTGATGAAGATCACGGCCTGCGTATTGTCGGAAAAATTCCGCAAGGGCTTCCTATGCTCGAGGTCCCGCGTGTCAATATGGACTTGATTAAATTTCTGATGATCCCAGCCTTCGTCATCGGCCTCGTCGCCTTTGTTGATAGTATGTCGACGGCGCAGACATTGGCCGCGCGCTCTCGCCGGAGTGTGGATTCTAACAAAGAACTGCTTGGTATGGGCGCGTCTAATTTCGTGTCGGGACTCGCGGGCGGATATCCTGTGAACGGGAGTATGTCACGCTCTGCGGTTAACTTTGCTGCCGGGGGACGCACGCCTGTTGTTGGTTTAATCACCGCCGCTTTCATGGCGCTGACCGCGCTGTTCTTGACGCCTGTCTTGAAGAACCTCCCGCTGGCGACATTGGCGGCGCTTATCATCGTCGCCTGTTTCTCGCTGATGGAGTTTAAAACCATCTGGCGCACATGGGTCTATTCAAAGGCCGACGGGATTACGGCGATTGCGACGTTCTTGTCCGTGCTTGTCTTCGGCGTACAATGGGGCGTGCTGGTCGGGGTTGTGCTCTCGATGGCGCTTCATATCCGGCTCACCCTGCGCCCGCATCTGGCTGTAGTGGGGCGTTTTCCCGGGACGGAGCATTACCGCGATGCCGACAAGTTCAATGTGGAAACTCATGACGTGGTGAAAACCTTGCGCGTTGACGAAAGTCTGTATTATGCCAATGCACGATACCTCGAAGATAAAATTGCCCGGCTCCTTGCGAAAAGCCCGCAAATGACAGATTTGATATTGATGTGTCCTGCCGTGAACCGGATTGACGCCAGCGCGCTTGCGAGTCTCCGGGCTATTGACAGCCGCCTTATCAGTGCAGGTGTGCGGTTGCATTTCTCCGAGCTTCACAGCCAAGTCAAAGAACGCCTGCACCGCTCGACCTTTATCGAAAGCCTATCGGGCAACATTTATCTCTCCCAACATGAGGCGATGGAAGACCTGGAGCCGGAACCGGACTGGACGCAGTATTCGGATCATGTCGATATTCATTAGGTTGCCGTAAGATTACAATTGCGGAAGACAGTTCTTTCGGGCTAGGGTCACAGGGAATGGTAGAAATTGCGGCTGTCTAAATAACAAGCCACAAAATTTACTAGGCGGTAGCGGCGCACTCCTGCGACCTCGCCAGAAAGAAACGACGATGCCGGATGAAAATCTATCCGGGTCTGGGCGTGACGCGACTAACCTTCCGGATGCCCGGAAACGGCCGAGACGGCGGGACCAACATGGGCGCCGCCCACAGAGCTACGCAGCTCTTGATCTCGGGACCAATAATTGCCGCTTACTCATCGCGCGCCCGACCCATGGCGGCTTTCGCGTGATTGACAGCTATTCTAAAGTTGTGCGTCTTGGCGCGGGGCTCTCATCCACAGGACGCCTCTCAGACGAAAGCATGGACTTGGCCGTTGACGCTATTCAGGTTTGCGCGAACAAGATGAAGGCCAAAAAGGTTCGGCGCTGGCGCTGTATCGCCACGCAGGCCTGCCGCCAAGCGGATAATGGCGATGAGTTTCTAAAACGCGTCAAAGACAAGACGGGCATCACATTGGACGTTATTTCCCCGCGCGTCGAAGCCCGGCTGTCTGTGATGGGGTGCTTGAACCTGATAGATCTTGAAAAAGATGTTGTGCTGGTGGTTGATATTGGCGGCGGCTCGACGGAGCTGTCTTGGGTTGATGTACGCAAATTACGAGAGCCTAACGCACCGATGAAAGCCCACCGTCCGCCCATCAGTGCCTGGGCCTCGCTACCGACAGGGGTCGTGACATTGACGGAGCAAGTCAAAGAGCATGATGACCGGGAAACTTGGTACGAAGATATGAAAAACGTCGTGCGCGGCCTTATTGACGATGCAGGCTGTGCGACACGTTTCACGAACACTTTTAAAGCGGGTAAGGGGCATATTATCGGAACGTCCGGGACGATTACGTCTCTTGCGAGCGTGCACTTGAAGCTGCCGTATTATCAGCGTGACAAGGTCGATGGTCTTTGGATGAACTCTGGTGATGCTGTGCGTGTGGCCCGGGATATGAGCCAGCGTACACCGAAAGAGCGCGGCGCGGAGCCGTCCATTGGCGATGACCGCGCGATGATGCTTGTCGCAGGCTGCGCGATTATTGATGTGCTGTTTGAAATGTGGCCGTCAGAACGCGTCCGCGTGGCTGACCGTGGACTGCGCGAGGGTATGCTGATGGGCTTGATGGGGCAAAGCCAACACCTTGCGCGTCCGAAAACAGATGTCGCCGAAGCAAATATCGCTGAAGTAGAGACGGCTGAGGCAGAGGCCAAAGAAATAGAGACCGATGACGGATAAGAAACACATGACCGGCAGCAAGCCGGACGGCCCCAAACGTAGCCGCAAGACCAAACCGGGCGACAAGCCAGGCGCGAACCGGATGATGACCAAGAAGGTCAAGACCGCGCGCGGGCGTAAAATCTCGTCCAAGCTCTGGATCGAGCGGCAGATCAATGATCCGTATGTGGAAGAAGCGAGAATCAAGGGCTATAAATCCCGCGCGGCCTTCAAGTTGATTGAGTTGGATGATAAGTTTAACCTTATTCGCAAAGGCGGGCTTGTGGTCGACCTGGGCGCGGCTCCGGGCGGCTGGACGCAAATTGCTCTGCAGCGTAACGCAAAACGTGTGGTCGGTATCGATATTTTGCAGATGGATATGATTGCGGGCGCGGATATTCTCGAAATGGATTTTATGGCGGATAATGCGCCTGCCGCGATCAAAAACCTTTTGGACGCAGAACCGCACATCGTCTTGTCAGATCTGGCGGCCAATACAACAGGCCACCGTAAAACGGACCATATGCGAACGGTTGGTTTGGTTGAGGCGGCTGCGGATTTCGCCATGGAAACGCTCGCCCATGAGGGCGATTTCGTCACCAAGGTGTTTCAGGGCGGAGCCGAGGGTAAATTGCTCGAGATTTTGAAAAAACGCTTCCGAGTCGTCAAACACGCTAAACCGAAATCATCCCGCGCAGGCAGCCCGGAAATGTATCTGGTCGCGAAGGGGTTTAAAGGGCGGTAGCTCTATTTTCTGATAACAGGCGGAGGTGTCCACGGCGTTGACGGCTCCGGGTAGCAATCTTGCTGAAACGGCGGGACATCTTCTGGGTACGGCATAGGTTCATATTTTGGCGGCTCAGGATAGGAGACAACCGGGCAGGGCGTGCGCATCGGAACTTCCCGCTCTACAATAACTTCCTTGATGACTTCTTTCACGACTTCCCGGTCAACATATTCAATTTTGGCAGGTTGCTCGACATATTTTGTTTCAATCGTATGCGTTGTCGGTATAGCAATAACGCGGTTGACCCAGCGGACATTGCAGTTTGAATAACACTCTGCGGATGCGCCGTAAGCCCCATGCGATGCGCCGCCTCCATAAGCTAGGCCAGAGTCGGCATAACGTCCACCAGCACTGTGCGAAGAGCAGGCCGCAAGAACGAGGCCCGAAATCCCCAACAGAAGAGGCGTAAATCTACGCATATGAAGCTGTGGTGACATTGTACATCCTAGCATCGCTAATCTTGATTCGGATTACACTATCAAAACCGCGTTAATGCTAGCTTAACGATTAAACATCCCGGTTTCATACAAAAACCCCCGCAATCCGTTCAGTTGGGGTGAAAGGGGCGCGGGGGCTGCAGCAAATAATGCTAGTTAAATCTTCAGGATGTGGACCGAAAGACCTAACATTCACAACATACTCGGCACGAAACCTGTGTCTGTCCCGCAATGACGGGACATGGGTTAAATTTTCAAACTTTTTTCTTAATTTATACTAAATTTCTTGGGGCTTTCGCATCATGCCGCGTGACTTTCATCATTCGAATCAATGATTTCAGCATCATCTTGCAAGAGAAATAGTCGCATGGCTTTCACGGAAGCCGAAACGCGGTCATGGACATCAAGTTTGATATATATGCGGCGTATATATTCATCGACGGTGTGGCGGGAGATACCTAGGTCTGCGGCAATCAAAGAGTTGTTTTTACCTTTTACGAGTTCTGTTAAAACATTTTTTTCACGAGGGCTCAATTTGATCGGCTCGCAAGACTCTAATTTTAACTCTACGTTTCTATGATGAGCCGCATTACACAAAAATTCAAACATGCGGTGACGATGGTTCGTATCGTTTTCTGTATTAACCGGCATATAGAAAAAACCATAATGTGCGTTGGGGCCATATACTGGCACAGTTAACGCTGCGCCCATGTTTAAATGGTTTTTGTACTTGAGCAGTAAGGCAGATAGGTTTTTCAAACTTCCATTCGGTTTTAGCGAGGCGGCGAAGCGGGCACGTGTCCCTCCATTCTGATGAAAACTAAGATAAATATTTGCTTCCTCAGATTTCAAATAAGCCGCAAAATCAGGCACAAATCCAGGTATCTCATTGTAACCGTGTTGGAAAAAAGTAATGTGTTCGGCATCAAAAAGTGCATTTGGGGGGACGCAAATATAGTAAAATCGCTTTATACCAAGCTTTCGGAACTCAGAGTACAATAGCGCAAGAGTTTCAGCGAGACTTTTGGTGCGCTCAACGCTGTCCAAATAGTCCATCATGTCAATATCGACCATGACGTATTATCTCCCAAAACTCCCAACATATGAGTTATTTACAGATCCACAGTGCTCATTAGGTTGTAAATTTTAGTATATCTAGCGCTTTTCTGAGTTTTAGTACTTTTTCCTCATACAGCGGAGATTATGCAGTAAAATTGATGATAATTTGCAGGGTTTACCTAATTTTGCGCTTGATTTGATAATCTGAGCATTGCGTAAATGTTTTTTAATCCTGTAATCTAATTTAAAGCCGACGCGAAAAACTAATGATTAAATAGAAATGTGTGAAACACGCTTTTCTCTTTGCATAGGCTCCCATGACCTGATACTTCCCGCTTGCAAAAGCGTATGGAGACTCTCATGGAGATTCGAGAAGGATTAACCTTCGACGACGTCCTTTTGCAGCCACGGGCATCTGATGTGATGCCCGCCCAGGCCAGCCTAAAGACCCGTCTGACTAAAGATATAAGTATCAATATACCTCTGATTTCAGCGGCCATGGATACCGTGACCGAAGCCCAGCTTGCCATTGTTATGGCGCAGGTTGGCGGCATTGGCGTGATTCACCGGAACCTCACCATCGAAGAGCAGGCCGATGAAGTTCGCAAAGTGAAACGCTATGAGAGTGGGATGGTGGTTAATCCGATTACGATCCAACCCGAAGCGACACTGGCGGAACTAAGAACGCTCGGCCGTAAGCACAACATTTCCGGCATTCCTGTTGTCGAAAAAGACGGAAAGCTCGTCGGCATTGTGACGAACCGTGATGTGCGCTTTGCGGAAAACCCAAATGAAAGCGTCGCGAACCTCATGACCCGCGAAGTTGTCACCGTCAAAGAGGGGGCAACAGAGCAAGAGGCGCAGAAACTTCTCCACACACACCGTATCGAGCGCGTAATCGTTGTCGACAAGAACGGGCGCTGCGTCGGGCTTATCACTGTCAAGGATATGGAAAAGGCCTCGACCCATCCGGACGCCTGTAAAGACGAGAACGGCTCGCTCCGCGTGGCTGCGGCGTCAACCGTTGGCGATGCCGGATATGACCGCGGCGTGGCGTTGATCGAAGCAGGTGTGGATGCGCTTGTCATTGACACGGCCCACGGTCATTCTTCGATGGTCATCAAGCAAGTTGAACGTCTTAAAAAAGCCTTTGGCGATACCCAAATTATCGCGGGCAATATCGCCACTGAAGAAGCCGCGAAAGCTCTGATTGATGCGGGTGCAGACGCCATTAAAGTCGGTATTGGCCCGGGGTCAATCTGTACGACGCGGATTGTCGCCGGTGTTGGCGTACCTCAGCTCACAGCTATCATCGACGCGTGTAAAGCCGCGAATAAGGCGGGCATACCTGTCATCGCGGATGGCGGGATTAAATATTCAGGCGACATGGCCAAAGCTTTAGCCGCCGGGGCGGAAGCCTGCATGGTCGGCTCGTTGCTAGCGGGCGCTGATGAGACCCCAGGCGAAGTGTTCCTCTACCAAGGGCGCTCTTATAAATCCTACCGCGGTATGGGCTCAGTCTCGGCTATGGCCCGCGGCTCCGCCGACCGTTATTTTCAAAAAGAAGTCGAAGACACGATGAAGCTCGTGCCTGAAGGCATTGAGGGCCGTATCGGCTATAAAGGCCCGGCCTCGCCGATCCTGCATCAGCTGGTCGGCGGCGTACGCGCTGCGATGGGCTATACAGGCTCTGCGACCATCGCTGAACTCCATAAAAATGCACGCTTTGTGCGTATTACAGGCGCTGGTCTGCGCGAGAGCCATGTCCACGACGTCGCCATCGCTCGCGAAGCCCCGAATTACAGTCAGCCGACATAGATGAAAATGAAATTATTATGAGATTAGGCGGCAGACTTCAGGCGGCGATAGATGTTCTTGAGGACATTCTTGAGAAACGCACCCCGGCAACACTAGCCTTGAGAGATTGGGGCAAGGCGCACCGCTTTGCGGGCTCCAAAGACCGCGCGGCGATTGGCAATTTGGTGCATGATGCGCTGCGCAAGAAGTCCTCTATTGGCTTCCGCATGGATAATGAGAGTCCGCGCAGCTTAATTCTCGGGACTTATGTGTTCGGGAGCGGGGCTGATCCTGAGCAGCTTTCAGCAGATTTCAAAGACGATAAATTTGCGCCAAAGCCCTTGTCCACGTCCGAAATGGACGCTCTGAAAGGCGCGCTAGATATTGCAGGCGCGCCGCCTTGGGTGCAAGCAGACGTGCCCGAATGGCTCTGGCCGGCATTTGAGAATAACTTCTCCGAAGACGCCGTAACTGAAGGCCAATCCCTGACTGAGCGCCCGCCGCTTGATCTGCGTGTGAACACAATTCAGGCAACAAACTCAAAAGCTTATGAGCAGGTTAAAGGTGTGGGCGCAGAGGCCTGCGCGATCTCGCCGATTGGTCTGCGCATCCCGGCGCGTCAGGATGATAAGCGCCTGCCAAACATCCAAATCGAACCTGTCTACCAGATGGGCCACGTTGAAATTCAGGACGAGGGCAGCCAGATTGTGAGCCTTCTTGTCGATGCCAAACCCGGCGAGAAAATCCTGGATTACTGTGCGGGCGGAGGGGGCAAATCCCTTGCACTCGCCGCAGAGATGAAAAATGAGGGCGAGCTACACGCCTTTGATATTGATAAGCGCCGTCTTGCGCCGCTCTATCAGCGCGCGCAGCGGGCCGGGGCGGACATCATATCCGTGCGCCAACCGCCAACAAAGACGCTGAACCATCTGCGCGGCTCAATGGACCGCGTTCTCATCGACGCCCCGTGTACGGGCGTCGGCACATGGCGCCGTAAGCCTGATACGAAATGGCGGCTCTCGCCGGAAACTCTGGCGCTGCGTAATAAAGAGCAAGCGGTTGTCCTGCACGAAGCCAAGGACTTCGTGAAGCCTGGCGGTCTGTTATTTTATGTGACGTGCTCCATGCTCGCCGAAGAGAACGAAGGCCAAGTCTACAAATTCTTGGAAAATAATGAGGACTTCACCTTGGTGTCTGCCGGGGAAGTTTGGGAAGAGAAGTTTGGCGTGGATGCGCCCAAGCCGTGGTCAGCCGATGGCTGCACGCTGACGCTCACGCCCGCCTCGACAGGTACGGACGGCTTCTTCTTTGCCGTGATGGAGAAAGTGAATAATGACGAATAGACACGACGACATTGTCAATGAACACGAGCAATTATTGATTATTGATTTCGGGTCTCAAGTTACCAAGCTTATTGCTCGGCGCGTGCGTGAGAGCGGTGTTTACTCCGAAGTTCATCCGTTCAACAAAGTCGATAAAGCCTTCCTTGAGCGCTATAAACCCAAGGCGATTATTCTGTCTGGCGGCCCTAATAGTGTGACCGGGACAGGGACGCCCCGCGCCGACAATCACGTCTGGGATATGGGCGTGCCCATCCTCGGTATTTGCTATGGTCAACAGGTCATGGCGGAGCAACTCGGCGGGAAGGTCGAGAGCGGTCATCACCGTGAATTTGGCCGGGCGTTCATAACGCCTGTAGCCACATCAAATCTGTTTGACGGCTTGTTCGATGACAATAAAGAAGAAGTCTGGATGAGCCATGGCGACCGCGTTACGGCATTGCCGCAAGGGTTTGAAATCATTGCGGAAAGCTCTAACGCGCCGCATGCAGGCATCGCCGACGAGGCGCGTAAATTTTACGGCGTACAGTTCCATCCCGAAGTCGTACACACGCCCAACGGGGCAAAAATTCTGCGCAATTTCACCCACGAAATTGCAGGCTTTAAAGGTGACTGGACTATGGCGGCGTTTAAGGACGAAGCCATTGCCGCCATCCGCGCCCAAGTCGGCGACGGAGCAGTCATTTGTGGGCTTTCGGGCGGCGTGGATAGCTCTGTTGCGGCTGTGCTTATCCATGAAGCTATTGGCGATCAGCTGATCTGTGTTTATGTCGATACGGGCATGATGCGCAAAGGCGAGTCCGATCAAGTCGTGGCATTGTTCTCCAAACATTACGATATGAATCTGATCCATGTGGACGCGGGCGATGAGTTCCTTGACCTTCTCGACGGCGTGTCTGATCCGGAACGTAAACGTAAAATTATCGGCGGGACATTCATTGATATTTTCGAGCGCGAAGCCAAAAAAGCCGGCGGGGCCAAATTCCTCGCTCAAGGCACGCTTTACCCCGACGTCATCGAATCTGTCTCCTTTGACGGCGGGCCTTCTGTGACCATCAAATCTCACCACAATGTCGGCGGCTTGCCCGAACGCATGGATATGGATTTGGTCGAACCCCTACGTGAATTATTCAAAGACGAGGTGAGGGCGCTGGGCCAAGAGCTCGGCCTGCATCAAGATTTCGTTGAACGCCACCCGTTCCCGGGACCCGGCCTCGCGATACGCTGTCCCGGCGTTATCACAAAGGACCGCCTCGATATTTTGCGCGAAGCTGACGCGGTTTATCTGGACCAAATTAAAAAACACGGCCTGTATAATGAAATTTGGCAGGCTTTCGCCGTGATTTTGCCCGTTCAAACCGTCGGCGTTATGGGCGATGAGCGCACCTATGAGAACGTGCTAGCCCTACGGGCGGTGACCTCCACAGACGGCATGACCGCAGATTATTACCCTTATTCTCATGAATTCCTTGGCGAAACAGCCACACGCATCATCAATGAAGTCCGGGGCGTCAACCGGGTTGTCTACGACGTCACCTCCAAACCACCGGGAACGATTGAGTGGGAATAGTCACTTTTTAGGTAGTCCGTTAACGAATTAGGCGGTTATACTGCATATTTTGCGCAAAATCGTTACCCGCAGATTTAAACCATATAAACCCCATTCAACTACTGTTCACATAAGCGGCGAAGACCGCAAATATGGTGTGAATGGTGTAATTTGAACGCTTCTAAAAATATAACCCGCGTAATTTTAAGCGCACTGGCGGTCACCGCCGGGATAGGGCCGTCTGCGTATTCCGCAGGCGTAGGCCCCGTCATGCTTGAGATTATAGACGGCGATACGGCGTTCCTCGTAGACGAAACGGCCCAAAAGGCTTGGTGGATAGTCGGTGAATGCCGACGTTCTATCCCGATTGAAATATCGGCGAAAACGTCAAAAACCCAAAACAATTCTCTAACATCAAAGATAATTTCTGATGATGTTCGGATTGGATCACGCCAAGTGACGCTGCAGCAGCAGTTCCGCTTTAATTTGGCGATCCGTCCGGCATCTGTGGATGTTTATAACTCCGTTCGCGGTGTATGGTCGTCAATTCCGGTGGAGGTCAATCAGACCTGCACTGTGGATGCGGCCTGCAGACGTCGAGCGGAGTTGCCGGAGTGCTAGGGCCGCACCTCAAACATACGCTTTTGTGCCTCTGCACCGTGCTTTTCGCGAGCGCTTGGACGTCGGCCTCTGCCGATGAGGCTCCCAAAGCCGTCGCTGAAGCCGTTATTGCCGAAGCTGTCACTGTGAGTAAGCCTGAGAAAATCACGGTCAACACGACCCTGATTGCGGATGTGGACGCGACTGTCACGGTCACCTTAGACGGTGAAACGCTTGAGAGCACCGAAGTTCACCGCTCTGATAAGGGCGGGCTTTATGTCAACGCCATGCCGATCTTTGCTTCGCTGAACAATGACGTGGAATTTGACCCGGACACCAAGGCCTTAATTGTGCGCCGAAGCCAGGACGGCGTTGTCATGGAGCTTTACACCGATACGGGCATTGTCAAAGCGGACGGCAAAGCCCTCGGTAAACTCAAACATTTCGGCGAAGTCAGCGAAGGCCGCTATATCCTGACCCCAAATGCGATTGCGGTTCTGTCCGGCGCGGCGGGCAAGTATAACGAAAAGACCCGCACATTTGATTTTAAACTCGACCCGCGCCTGAAAGTCGCCACCGGGTTTGAGGTGTTCGTCAATGACATCGCGCTGGGGAATTTGAACCCGGCCCCTAAGTCCGTCGGCCCCGTCCTTATTCTTCCGCTTTTACCGATCGCCGAAGCCTTGGGCCATGACGTGCGCATCTTGGAAGGGGGCGAGGAAATCAAAATTCGCCGCGCGCAGGATAGCGCCGAATTTACGCTTAACTTACAGACGGGCCTGATCAAGCTGCGCGGCAAGCCTTACGGCATTACCAAAGACATTGCTTATATCGACGAGATTAACCTGCTTTTGCCTGTAAGCGCGATTGAGGCTTTGACGGGTACAAATATTACTGTTGAGGGCGGGTCTAACCGAATTAGCATTGATCTGGATGACCGCTTGACGGGCGCAATTAAGCCGAGCGCGAGCGTTGACGAGGAAGCCAAGAACACGCCGTTCACTCCTGAAACGCTGAGCTTTCATCTCGGCCCTGATAGCATTAACCGCGTGGACGGGGAGTTTCGGGCCGGGCGATTTAACGGGCGTTTGAGGTATGAGCTGCCTGACTTACCGACAAATGAGAAAGAGCTTGAGCCAAGTTGGCTCAGCCTTGATTTTGCCCATACCAGAGGCATCACAGGGTCAGTCGGGGATTACTCTGCGGATAGGCGCGAACTTGACGGTGTTGGCCTGCGCCGTATTCGCGGCGCGGCGGCCGTCAAAACCACTGACAGCGGACGTTGGTCACTCGCGGCAGGCGCACCCGCGACTGGGGCGCAGCAAATCAGCAAAGACCAAAGCCGCCTAACTTACGGCGGATTTGCGGCGGGCGCGCGTTACGCAAGTAAAGAAGGCTGGGAAGCCGGAGCCTCGTTTAAATCGGATAGCCTGAGCGATGATCAGATGGCGGTTCTCTCCGCGATTAGTGGACGATTAGGACGTGAAAAGGATAAAAAGTTTCAGTGGGACGCCCAAGCAGACCTGGGCGCATTTAACGGCCCCGCCCGCGAGAGAAGCCTTGATGTGCGCCTGTCCGGGAATGCGCGTTACGAGGTTAGCGAGACAATCACACTGGATGTGTTCTCGCAGTATGACGGGTCTGAATTCCTCCGCTCGCGCCTTGATACGGAAGACCGCGAAGATGATATAACGGACGCACTCAATCCTGACGGGGAGCTTGAAGAAGACGAAGTGGTTCCCGATACGCGCGAGCGCGGGATTGACCAATTGACACTCGGCGGCTCGCTTAGAGTGACACCGAAAAAAGATATTGGCGTGTTCAAGAATCCTGCCACGTCATTGCGCCTGCAAAACAGCAAGACAGGGTTTGCCGTTGGGACAGAGCAGGGCGCGACGACACTATCTTATGGCGCAAGCGTGGCCTCCGCTATTGGCGAAACAGGCGTGAGTGTTTCACTGGACGCGACACGGTACAGCTTATCCTATGCGGATGACCGCGAGGGCGAAACGGGACGCCAGTTCTCCGCTCGGGCTTATAAGCGCTATGATATCGCCACCGTGCGCGCGCAGTATACGAACAGTAAACGTAGCGGCAACGAGACGCGGCAATCTCTATCCGGCGCGGTCACGGCGCGGAGTTTTAACGTCCCTTTGCCTAAAGAGGCGGAGCTGTCCGGCGCGCCATCTGTCACGGCCCTGTGGAACGGCGACGATACAAGCGTGCGCGGCGGTATCATCGCCAACTTCAATTCCGGTGAAATACTCGGGGCGAAGACCCGCCTTGATGCCAGCCTCGGTGTTCTGCAATCTTTCTCGGGGAGCCAAGGCAACCAGTCGGACCAGTTCTTTACCGTCAGCGTTGCGCGCAAAGTCCGCATTGGCAATAATATGGCGCTCGGCCTCGCCTACCGAAATGACTTGAAAGGCGATCAGCGTGTCGGCTTGCAGCTTGATGGCCGCTTTGACTTTAACGAAAAGCGTAAGTTCAGCCAAACTAAAGACGGGCGGGGGGTTCTTAAAGGCCGTGCTTTCCTCGATAAAAACAGAGATAATGTCAAACAAGAAGACGAACCGGCCTTCCCCAACGCGATTGTCCGAATCAAAGGGACACGGCTGTCTTTAAGGACGGATCGCGGCGGGTTCTTCACCATCCAGAATATAAAAGAAGGCCTTTACGAAGTTCAACTCGATGGCCGCAGCTTGCCTCTGGGGTTTGCTATGTCCGAAGATATTTCTACACGAGTCACAATCAGCGACGCGCAGATTACAGATATCCCCCTGCCAATTGTACAGCGCGGCCAAATTCGCGGCTTTGCCTTTATCGACGACAATGCGGACGGTGAATATACGCAGGGCGAAGAGCGTTATGAGGGCGCGAAGCTGTCAATCACGCCAAAAGCCAAAGATGATGCGGCGGCCTTTACGACGAGCTTCGGTCAATTCGCCTTTGATGACCTCGCATCAGGAATTTACGAAATCAGCGTCGTGGAGAATAAGAAGGCGGGCATCGCCGGATTTGAACCTGTCGTCGTGGACCTCGCGGCTTATGATGATTTGCTCGCGCGCGTAAAAATCCCGCTGCGCCGTAAAGAGTCCGTGCAGCTCGCGGCGAACGACACAGACATACCGACAGATATTGAACAAGATACCATGGCTCTGGCCCAAAAAGGAACAGCGCCGCCATAACTGAAAGGCGGGTTCGTGAAAACGGCCCGCCTCTTTTTTTTAAAACTTAAAACACTACGCTCTATGCGCCTGTGAAAACTCATATGGTATCTAAAGGGGGATAGGCTTTGGATAACGCCCCGCAATGCGCTTTTTTTGATGCGGCTATTGTAAATTGAGCTGTTTGTTCCGGCTTATTTTCAGGGGTAGTTTTCTCTTTAATGTTAACAACGATGTAGTTTGAGCATTTACTCTCTGTTATTTCACGAAGTGTCATTGTGATTTCTCCGGGCGGCATTTCTTCGTATTTTATCTGGTGAAAACCGCCAAGCGTTAATCCGACGTCTACGAAAGGCTCGCCAATATCAGGATCGTCTTCCATATAGTCATATTCCCAGCATTTCTGTTTGAACGAAAGGCCCTCAAACTCTAGCGCATTTGAGCAGGGAATGGCTCTAGACGACTTAACAAGTTCCTTTGCATTCACAGCCTTGAAAATATCTTAATTCATTCGCTCGCTGGAGTTACACCCTACAAGAGTAAATGCTATAAATAGTGAAGCCGTGAGATGCTTGATATCTGCTTTTCCCTTAAGCCCTAAGTCGTTACGTTAACAGGGCAGCTTAGAGCTGTAGCTGTTTTGATAATATTTTTACCGGGGCCGGATTTATCACTCATGCCATTTATCGCGAGGCGGCCGCCTTGATTGATAGCGGTGCTAACAGTTTGCTGCGCGGCTATTTGGCCGATGCCACTTGTCATGCCCCCAATTCCGCCTGTTGCGACGCTCGCCAGAATACCTATACCCAGAGACGTGAGCATGTTTTTACCTCTATTCGGCGTATTGGCTTTGACCATGTAAGCCTGCGCATTGTTATAAAAATTGACACAGACGGGATCGGTTTCTGAGCGCATTTGTCCGGCAGCATAAGTCTTAGAGACATCTGCGGGCGATATGCCTGTCATCAGTGTGCTGGATTTAGGTGTAGACGCGCAAGCGGATAAGGAGACAAAACAGGCCGCAGAGAGGGCAAAGGCGGTGAAAGAACGGGTCATGGAGAGAATCCTTAAACAGTTGACGTTGTGTTTTGCTCGCAAATTTTTGTTGAACGCGGGGTGAACGCTTATTTAGGCGCGTAGGGCTGTAGGTCTGCTGCGCCGTATAACGCGCGGCATTGGTCAAGTGTTTCGGTGAGGCCGGAATAGATAAAAGCTCCGATAACCATGCACAAAAACATCGTTATAAGGTATTTGATCAGGCGGTTTGTCGCCTTTACGTCTGCTTGTATATTGGGTTGCTCTGCCACATTTCGCTCCATGCGCCCACGGATGATTGTAAATTCTATGACTGCCCTAATGAGCAGACCAAAGATTAACGATAGATGAACAAGGTTTTGAGCGGTGGCCCAGCGCGAAAATTGTGACGCTACCGTTCCCGGTAAAAGTCAAACACAACATCCACATCGAGCGCGCCGACGCCCATAGAGAGGTCGTATTCGGGCATAGTGTAGAGGAAATCGAGGCGCAGGGTTTGCTCATCGATGTCGCCATTGTTTATCCGAATACCTCGGTTGTCTCTAAATTCAAAAATTTTAGCCGGCGTGCCTGCAAGGTCACCCAAATCGTTTATACCGCCAAAGATAGTGGTATTATTTGTGCGCGCGCGGCGACCATAATCAAATCCAGAATCATTCCCGCGTCTGTCGACGGACGGTGTGAGCTTGATATCTTCCAAGGCCACGGTTTGGGCAAAATCACCACTTGCATTGGCAATTGAGGCGAGGGCGCGAACTGAAAACCGCGTGTTTCGCGAGCTAATGAAAAAACTATGAGAATATTGTCGGCCCCGGCCATCGAGACGAATATCCGTATTCGTGTTCAGTTTGAATTGCCCTAAGATGTCATCAGCATCAAGGTAACCATCGCCGTCATCGAAAATTCTTTCGCTGATGTTTCCGTTTTGCGTAACGCCGAGCATCATGCTCTCGTCTGTTTCCGCGCGGTAAGTAAAAGCGCGGTTAAGTGTCTCTGTGAGGTTTGTATTTCCAGCACGAGTGTAATAATCGACCATTTGCCCGCCGAAAGGCACGCAGCAGGAATTTGTGTCAAACCGCCAATTATCATAAATGTCGTAATTCTGTCCGTCATGGACAACCGCGCAGCCATAGGTTCTACAATAGAAATCACTGTCCAGAAAGCTTGCAAAAACAGGCTGGCTGGTAGCGCTGGTTAAAAGCGCCGCAATGCAAAAGCGTTTGAGTCTAATTGACCACATATTTCAAAGATTCCACGTCCACACGCGTTGTGCGAAACTTGTTTTGCGGGGCAAAGGCGTTATTCAGCTGAAAATCAATAGTGTAAACTGTACCGGAAGGTAGGTCTTCGAGGTCTTTGAGATTGATATTATAGGTACGCTCCCCGCCGTCCAGAACGACGGCGTTGAGAGGCGTTTCGGCCACAATTTTGCCCGTGCTGTCCTTAACATGGGCATGGCCCTGCAAGCGGGCATGGGCGTCGCCTGTATTTTTGATCTCCATCGTAATTACAGAGCTGTCCGTTTTGTTGACGGCGACGCTCGTAATTTCCGGCAGGCTTTGCGAGGGTGTGAGCGTGAGATAGAACAGTGAGGCGAGCTGATAACGATTCCAAACGCCCGAGGTTTCTCCGCGCTCATTCAGCTCTGGCAACATGGTCGTCGCAAGAAGCGCGAACCGATGATCACCTTTGTCATTGATCTTATAAGGGGCTGAGATTTCCACTTTAACATCTTGAGATGTTTCAGGTTTTAGGGTCACGGAGGCGGGGCTGAAGCGTACCCATTCAGAGGCGGAGCGCGGTGTTTCGCCGGGAGCATTCAAGATCAGCTTGCCGTCTTTATCAAGGCTCCAGTCCGCGAGGCCCATCGTCATGCTGATAGTCTTGGTTTTATGAACATTGCCGATAGTCACAGTTTGTGTCTGGCGATCTCCGGGTTTAATCGTCATTTCAACGGTTGAAGGCTGAACGCCGACACCGAAAGCATTGGCGAGAGGCGCGGCGAGAAGGCTCGCGGCCAGACCTGTCGTTATGATTGCGGCAGAAAGCTGAATTGAAAATTTAGTAAAGAACATAGTGTGGCCCGTATGTTATGGTAATATTTGAATTATTTTACCAGAGAAGGCTTTCCTGAGAGTTAATTCGTCTCAGGTATTACATACAAAAATGCCCCGCCATTTGCACAGCAGGGCATCTCTTATAAAGTTTATCTTGGCCCTATGGGACGAAGATCGTGTAAGTTACGTCGGCTTGCAGTGTTCCTACACCCATAGACAGGTCGTAGCCTTGTACGCCGGCTGCGGCTGTGTCTGAGTCGAGGTTGTAAGTCGCGTCGAAGCGAACAGACTGAGCGGCAAGGTTACCAACAGAGGCTGCTGTACGCTGGCCGCCATCAAAAACTTTCGACTGAGTTGAGATGTCATCAAGACTATCAACTGCAGCAACAACGCCAGTACCGCCTGTTGACGGGTCTTGAGCATTTGCACCGTAAGCGAGGCCATCATCGCCGGCTACGTTTACAGCCATGCCGAATGAGATGTTCTGGTCGTTAAGGCCATCTGTCGCAAAGTCACCTGTTGCAACAACATTTGAGCTTTGAGCAAAGATGTCGAAGGCCGCATTAGACGCAACATAGAAAGATGAATTGTGCGCGCCGACAAGGCCGCCAGAGATATCTGTATTCGCGTCGATACCGAAAGCAGATAGTGTATCAGCAGCATCTAGAAGACCGGCTTGGCCGTTATCCGTGAAGGTGCCGCCAGAAGTTTCGCCAGTGACAGGATCGAATACGCCTGTTCCGTCGTCGGCAGTGCCTGAGTCTGAAATCGGGTCAAGTGAACCCGTTACAACAGCATAGACGTCATTGCCGCCAATGAGGTCAGCACCAGCAGTACCGGTTGCGTTCGTCAAAAGGACAAAGTCAGAGACAACAGGCGCTTGGCCTGCATTTTCGTCAAAGTCTGTGCCGCCCCAAACGACAACAACACCTAGAACTTGGAAGAATGGACGGTCAATCACAGACGCATAAGCTGTGGATCCCATAAGGAGAGCGGCTGCGCCACTCGCAAGAGCAATTTTTTTAAACATAGTGTTTCCCAACAATCAGTTATTCCGGATTATCCCGGTTGAGCAGTTTATAGGAGAAACAAATTTTCTTTCGGTTTAGGAATTTAGTAAAGAAAGGGTAAATATAATTTGCTCAAGTGCGCGCTAAATAATCACGGTTCTGACACACGACATTCGAAAATATGCCATAACTCCGCCCTATTGTAGGGTATAGTCACATAAATGGCACATGAATGATTCTTATGAAGGGGCCCCGGCTATGAAGCGCTATTCAATATTTTTTCTTTTAAGCCTTTTCATTGTGGGCCTTGCGGCTGTGCCGGGATGTAAATCCGGTGAGAGCTCCAAAACGGAAACTGTCGAAACAAATGTGGCCACATCTGATGTGGATGTGCAGGTTGTCTCGCAAGAGGCTGATACCAATGTTGTAAATATTGATGAGGGAGACGCCCCTAAGGCCCCTCGTGTCCTCGATTTTACAGGGTGGGAAACAGATACAGACTCCGCAAGCCCGCGCGTCTGTATGGCCTTCTCTCAAAACCTGGACGCCGCCGATAGTGTCAAAATCCGCGACTACGTCAAAATATCGCCAATTACGCAAATCAGTACAGACATTGTCGGACGCCAACTCTGCGTGGGCGGCCTCGCCTTTGATAAAGAATACGACATTACATTGCGCAAGGGCTTGCCCGGCGCTGAGGGGTTGAAGCTCGCACAAGAGGCTAATGTCTTAGTCGCCTTTGGGGACAAGCCCGCTTATGTCGCTTTCGCAGGCGAGGGGATTATCCTTCCCCGCCTCAATGCCCAGGGTCTGGCTATTGAAACGATTAACGTCGATGTGCTCACTGTCGAGATTGCCCGTGTGAATGACCGTATGGTCGCGCGCCGTGATCCGCAAAGCGGACAGGCTACGCTTGAGGGCAGCTATTCTTATGAGTATGAGGACGCGGCGACGAATGTGCGCGACATCATCTGGCAGGGCGATGTGCCCGTTAAATCTAAGCGCAATAAACAAATTACAACCGTTATCCCTGTGGCTGACCTGATCACGGATCTCGCCCCCGGAGCCTATGTGGTGACGGCAGAACGTAAACATGAAGAAGAGGAATACCAAATTGCGAGAGCGTGGCGCTGGATTATCTCCACCGACCTCGCGCTCACATCATATAGAGGGACCGAGGGCTTAACCGTTTCTGTGCGCTCAATTGATACGGCAAAGCTACAGGCGGGCATTGAGCTGAAACTCATCGCTTACAACAATAAGGTCCTGGCCGAAACGACCACCGACAGTTCAGGCCGCGCAAAATTCGCGGGGCCAGCTCTTGCGGGCGAAGGCTCGAGTTCCGCCAAGATGGTTATGGCGTATAGCCCATCTAGTGGTGAGAGTGAGGGTGACTATGCCATACTGGATCTGTCCCGCGCGCCGCTTGATCTCTCCGAATATGACATAAGCGGTCGCCGTGTGTCCGGCCCCGTCGATATATACGGCTTTACCGAGCGCGGTGTTTACCGCCCGGGCGAGACTGTACACCTGACCGCCATGCTGCGTGACAGTAAGGCGTTGGCCGTCACCGATCATCCGGCGACTATAACGGTGCGCAAGCCCAACGGTGTTGAAATGTTCACCAAGCGTATTCCGGCAGCGGACATTAGCAAATATTCCGGCGCGCTCGTCATGGATTACGACATCCCGGCCTCTGCCCCGCGCGGTATGTGGAGCGCCAAGATTAAACTCGACGGCGTTGATAGTGTGAAGGTCATTGAATTTTCTGTCGAAGACTTTGTCCCGCAGAAACTCCGCCTTGGCATTGAAACAGATAGCGCGCCAATCCGCCCGCGCGAAATCCGAGACATCACGATTGATGCTCAATTCCTCTACGGCGCGCCGGGCGCAGCCCTCGAAGGCGAGGCCGAGGCCCGCATTCGCATCGACCCAAATCCGTTCGCAGACTATAAAGGCTATCAATTCGGGCCAGCCGACCAGAGCTTTGAAGAACGCTATGTTGAAATCGGGACAGGCGTCACGGATGGTTCCGGGCGTCTTAAGCTCGGCCTTGATATGAAACGCGAGAGCATAAGTTCTCAATATCCGCTTCGCGCAGAAATCACAGCGGGCGCCGCAGAGCCGGGCGGGCGTTATGTCCGCGACTCCATCCGCGTGCCTGTGCGCACCCAAGATGCCTATCTAGGCCTCAAGCCAAAATTTGACGGCTCCCGCGCCCCAAAAGGGAAACCTGTCAGCTTTGACATTGTCTCCGTCAATCATCTGGGAAAACCAATCGCTAACGATATTAAATGGGCGCTGGTTGAAGAAGACTGGAACTATCACTGGTATCGTGAGCGGGGCCGCTGGCGCTATCGCCGCGACATTCGCGATGTTCCGATGCTCGCAGGTACGCTCAAAACAAGCGCTTCCGCGCCTACCGAATGGAAACAGCGTTTAGGCTATGGTGACTACCGCTTGGAAGTCACAGCCGATGACGGCACGACGGCAGGCTACCGCTTCGCCGTCGGCTGGGGCAAAGCCAGCCAATCCGACGCGCCGGATCAAATCCGCATGGGCGCTCCCGAAGCTCCCGCTAAAGTCGGCGACACGTTCAAGCTCTCCGTTAATGCGCCATATGCGGGTGAGGCCGAGTTAGTTATTGCCAATGACGAAATTCAGATGATTAAATCCGTGACCTTGCCCGAAGGCGGCTCGGATATCAGCCTGCCATTTGACGAAGCGTGGGGGGAAAGCGTCTACGCGATGCTCACTCTATATACGCCGCGCGACGCCGCGAACCGTCCGGTGCCGCGCCGGGCTGTTGGTATCAGCTATATTGCGCTCGACCGCTTTGACCAAACCTTGGGACTTTCCATTGAAACCCCCGACGTCATCCGTCCTCGCCAAGAGCAAGCGTTCACCGTTGATGTTAAAAACGCCAAACGCGGCGACGCGGTCTGGATGAACTTTGCGGCTGTCGATGAAGGCATATTGCAAATCACGAAATATAAATCGCCGTCCGCGGATGGGTTCTTCTTTGGAAAGAAATCTTTGAACGTGGATATCCGTGATGATTATGCCCGCATTCTCAACCCAAATATGGGCGCGCCTGCGCTTGCGAATTCCGGCGGCGATTCTTTGGGCGGCGAAGGCCTAACGGTTGTCCCGACAAAAACCATCGCGCTCTTTGAGGGGCCGGTTCAAGTCAAGAACGGCAAAGCCACGATTGTCTTAGATATTCCCGACTTTAATGGCGAGCTTAGATTAATGGCGACAGCGTGGACGAAAAAGTCCGTCGGCAGTGCCTCCAAGCCCGTCACCGTGCGCGACAAAGTTCCGGCCCTTATCGGCTTGCCGCGTTTCCTTGCGCCCGGCGATAAAGCCTTTGCGACTGTCTCGCTTCAAAATGTCGAAGGCGAAGCGGGGGATTACGATGTGGCGCTGACCAGTTCCGGCAGGGTGTCCTCCGAAGGCAGTGCCGGATTTACGCTAGCCAAGGGCGAGCGCCGCGAAGGTAAGATTGCTTTATCTGCCACGAATACGGGTCTTGCGAAACTCACTATGGGCGTTCGCGGACCGGCGAAATATGGCGTCTCGTCTGAATACGATATTCAAGTCCGCACACCTTACTTCCCGCTGACCCGCGCTGAAACAACCAAGCTCCGGGCCGGCGAAGTTCTAAGCGTCAATCAATCTGTCATTGACGGACTTTACCCGAACAGCACAGATGTGACCGTTTCGTTCTCGCGCCTGGCCGGGATCGACCCTGCGCCTTATGTCGCGAGCCTCGCCAAATATCCTTACGGCTGTACCGAGCAAACGGTCAGCACCGCGATGCCGCTGCTATACGCCGAAGCGCTCGGCGGGATTGCTGGACAAACTGAAGCAGACAGACGCCAAGGCCTGCAGGAAGCTATTGAGCGTCTTGCGAGCCGCCAAGGGATTGACGGAGCCTTCGGACTGTGGCGCGCGGGGGACCGTAATGCCACGCCGTGGCTAGGGGTTTACGCCACAGATTTCTTGCAGCGCGCTCGCGCGGAAGAGCTCTACGTTGCCGACGATGTGATGAACCGCGCCTACACGGCGATGCGCCAAATCACGCGCCTGAATAGCCGCTCCCCTTTGGAATATGACTTCTACCGCTTTGATCGCCGTAACAGGGATGAGAGCCACCTTGTAGAACCTGCGGCATATGCGCATTATGTGCTGGCCAAAGCCGGCAAGGGGAATTTAAGCGAAATGCGCTACCTGTACGATAATAAGCGCAAAGAAATAGACAGCCCGCTGGCTCATGCCTATCTCGGCGCGGCGCTCTCTATGATGGGCGATACGTCCCGCGCGCAAATCGCGTTTGCCGCCGCCAATAAAGGTATCGGCTATGACCAAGACCGAAATTACTACCAAACACCTTTGCGGGATTTGGCGGGTATCATAGCGGCAAGCGCTGAGGCGGACGGAGATGCGGTCACTGTGGATTACGCGGAAGGTCTTGCGGACGAACTTAAAGAGGCAAAATATCTGCATACGCAGGAAAAAGCCTATGTCATCCTCGCCATCAAATCCTTGATGCAGCTAACCGAAGACGCCGACATTAGAGCCAAAGGCGTAAAGCTTACGGGCAGTCAAAAACGTCCGTCCGCGCACATGTATGGAAGCGACCTTACGGACGCGCCGAGCTTTACCAACAAAGCCAGCAAACCCATATGGGCCACCGTCACCGTGAGCGGCGCGCCTAAGGTAGCTCCGCCCGCCATGGCAGACGGGTTCAAACTGACCAAGGCCGTATTCACGATGAAAGGCGAACCGGCGAAGCTCGCATCTGCAAAACAAGGTGAGCAATTCGTGACAGTCTTAAAGTTCAATTCAACCTCTAACAAAAGCCGGACAATTGTCATCGCGGATTTACTGCCGGCAGGGTTCGAGATTGAAACCATCTTAACGCCCGATAGCGGCGCGAGCTCTCGTGATAATGGCGGGTCAGAGGGCGCGTTTAAATGGATGGGCCAAATCTCGCCCTTTGACGTGACTGAAGCGCGTGATGATCGTTTCATTGCCTCGCTCTCCAGTGATGGACGCGAGAATTACACAGCGGCTTATATTGTTCGCGCTGTAACGCCGGGTGAGTTCGTGCTGCCGGGCGCTGTAGTAGAAGACATGTACCGCCCCGCCGACCGCGCGATTACAGCGGCAGGGACATTGTCCATCTCCGCTGATCCGACGCTCTAGTGAAAAGACGCGTTTCATATCCCGCGTGGTTGAAACGCTCGCTCGTCGTTATCACGGCGGGCTTTATTGGCGTGAATATCATGCTCCCGCCGCCGATGGCCGAGGCCGAGAAGTCTTCGCCAGTAGTTCTGGATAAAGACGGGCAGTGGCTGGCGGGTTTTACGATTGACGCAGGGACGTGGCGGATAGCGGCTGACTTGGATGAGATTGATCCCCGCTTTACGCAGCGCCTCATCGCGATTGAAGACTCGCGCTTTTATACCCATTCCGGCGTTGACCTTCCCGCCATTGCGCGCGCGGCGCAGTCGTGGAAACGGGCGGGGAAAGCCGTGTCAGGCGCGTCTACAATCACGATGCAGCTTGTCCGGCAGATTGAACCGCGCCCGCGTACTCTCCCATCGAAAATGATCGAATCTGCCCGCGCACTGCAATACGAACTGTATTACTCCAAAGACGAAATTCTGGAAATGTATCTGACACACACGCCCTACGGCGGCAACGTGGAGGGGATATATGCGGCGACGCAAACATACTTTGGCAAGACGCCGGAATATCTGACGGACGCCGAGATTGCTTTGCTCATCGCGCTTCCCCAAGCCCCCGAAGCGCGGCGGCCAGACCGCAATCCGGACATGGCTGAGAAGGGCCGCAATCGTATTCTTAATAAGCTCGCGAGCGAAGGTCATATCACGGCGCAAATGCAAGCTGAGGCTAAAGAGGTTTTACTTGGGGGGAGCCGCGCGCCGATACCGGAAATGGCGTGGATAACCGCTTATGGCCTCGCAGCGGACAGCGGACCCACGCAAACCACACTGGATATAATCCTTCAACGCAATGCCGAACAAATTGCGAGCGAGTTCGCCAAAAAACTTCCAGGCCCGGTGAATACCGCGATTACAATAGTGGATAATAAGACCCTGAAAGTCAGAGCCCATGTCGCCTCCGCAGACCGTCAGCGTCCCGGCGGCTGGATTGATATGACAGATCGCCCGCGCTCCCCCGGTTCAACGCTCAAGCCCTTTATTTACGGCATGGCGATGGACGACGGCCTTGCGGCGGCAGGGTCATTTGTGCACGACGCCCCGACCCGTTTCGGAAGCTACCAACCGGAGAATTTTAACCGGCGCTATCACGGCGATGTGCGTATCTTTGAAGCCTTGCGCCACAGCTTAAATGTTCCCGCCGTGACTTTACTCGACCAAATCGGCGGGCAGCGGTTTGAAAACAGTCTCAAAAGCGCAGGCGTTGACGTCACGCGGCTGGGGGCCGGCGGTGAGGATGCAGGCCTTGCGATTGCGCTCGGAGGAGCAGGCCTAACTGTGAACGATGTGGCCGTACTTTACGCCGCGCTCGCGAACGGGGGAAAAGCCGCACCTCTAACTTGGAAACCGAACACCAAAACAATAGCTACCCGCATGATGACGCGCGCTTCTGCGGGCGAGATCACAAAAATCCTGCGCCAAGCCCCCACACCTGATGGCCGCGTTCCAGCGTGGCTGGTCAAAAATGCCCCTGCTATCTCTTACAAGACAGGCACGTCCTACGGTTTTCGTGATGCGTGGGCGGCGGGGTATACGGATGACTGGACCGTCGTTGTTTGGGTGGGACGGCCCGACGGCGCCCCGCGACCCGGCGAGACAGGCCGCCTAGCCGCCGCGCCCTTACTGTTTGATCTCATCAGCGCCTTACCGCATTCGGGCACGCAGTCGCATTTCGAGAAAGATGCCGCCGCGCCAAAAGGGTTACAGCGCGTTTCGGCGCAAGAGACACGCGGCCCGCAAATCCTGTTCCCGCCGGAAGGGTCTGAAATTCTTGCTGAAGATTTAGGCGCGAGTTCAAGAGGCTTTAGTCTGACCGCGCAATCCGAGACGGGCAAAGTGACATTTTATGTAAACGGTAAACCTGTCCCGAAAGACTCTGGTCGTTCCGTCTGGCGGCCTGAACATTCCGGATTTTACAATGTGACCGCAGTTGACGGAAACGGCCTTTCCGCCAAGTCTCGCGTACAGGTGCTAACCTTCGATGATCTCGCGAACGCGGAGCTTTAGCTCCTCCAAAGTTTCTTCGAACCACGTGTTCTTTTTTATCCAAACATTATTGCGCCATGACGGATGCGGGAGGGGGATGACGCCCGGCCCGTAGTCCCGCCAATGCCGCACTGTTTCGGTGAGGTTACGCTGCGCAGTCTTCCCGAGAAATTTCTTTTGGGCGTACATGCCAACGAGCACGGTAAGCTCAACCCCGCTCATCGCCTCCGTTAATTTATCCTGCCAGAGCGGGGCGCATTCTTTGCGGGGCGGGAGGTCGCTGCCCTTAGCGTCCAAGCCCGGAAAGCAAAACCCCATAGGCGTAATGGCGAGAATGCCTTCATCGTAGAACTCATCCGATGTAACGCCCATCCAATCGCGTAGGCGCTCCCCGCTGGGGTCATCAAAAGGAATACCGCTCGCGTGAACCCGCGTACCCGGGGCTTGGCCGATAACGCGAATTTTTGCTTTGGCCGTGCCGCGCACAATTGGACGAGCGGCATGAGGCAGGGGCTTGTGTGAATGTAGACAAACCTCACAGGCACGGATGTCTTTAAAGAGGATATCAAGCAGGGATTGCGCCATCAAATTTTCGCTATTTCCGTTATTTTTAACATGATTTCATTGTCATCCGAGGGTAGCTTACTGCAAATCAAACGCGAGCACACTATGACATCCTCATTCTATAATCATATCGAAACCGAACTTGAAGAGATTGAGGCCAACGGTCTCTATAAACGCGAGCGCCTGATAACGAGTACGCAGTCGGCTGACATCACTGTTACCGATAACGGCAAATCCACAGATGTTGTGAATTTCTGCGCAAATAACTATCTGGGTCTTGCTGACCATCCCGACTTGATTGCGGCGAGTAGTAAGGCGCTTCACGAACACGGCTTTGGTATGGCGTCTGTCCGCTTTATCTGCGGGACGCAAACACAGCATAGAGAGCTCGAGCAAGCGATAGCCAGCTGGCTCGGTTTTGATGACAGCATTTTATATGCCGCGTGCTTTGATGCGAATGGCGGCGTGTTTGAACCGCTCTTGACCAAAGAAGACGCCATTATATCGGACAGCCTCAACCATGCCTCCATCATTGACGGGGTGCGGCTCTGTAAAGCCATGCGCTACCGTTACAAGAATAGCGATATGTCTGACCTCGAAGCGCAACTGAAGCAGGCGAGGGCGGACGGAGCGCGGCATATCCTGATTTGTACGGATGGCGTGTTTTCCATGGACGGCTATATCGCCAAGCTCGATCAGATTTGTGACTTGGCGGATAAATATGACGCGCTGACGATGGTCGATGATTGTCATGCCACGGGTTTTCTCGGCAAAGGCGGGCGCGGCTCGGCGGAATACCGGGGCGTGGAAGGCCGGATTGATATTCTGACGGGAACGCTGGGCAAAGCGCTCGGCGGGGCCATGGGCGGGTTTACCTGCGCCAAGCAATCCGTGGTCGATATGCTGCGACAACGCTCACGGCCATATCTGTTCTCTAACAGCCTTGCTCCGTCACTCGTTGGCGCGAGTCTCAAGGCGATTGATATGGCGAAAAACGGCGACGAGCTTCGCGAGCGTCTCATCGCAAATGCTAAACAGTTTCGGGACGGTATGACCAAAGCTGGCTTTACCCTGCCGGACGGGGAGCATCCGATTATCCCCGTCATGCTTGGCGATGCGAAACTCGCGCAGGACATGGCGACAAAGCTTTTGGATGAAGGCATTTATGTCATCGGCTTTTTCTTTCCGGTCGTCCCGCAAGGCAAAGCCCGCATCCGTACGCAAATGAGCGCCGCCCATACACCCGCCCACATCGACAAAGCCATCGCCGCCTTCACTAAGGTCGGCAAAGAGCTGGGAGTAATCTAACATGACCCAAACAATGAAAGCGCTTGTTAAAGCCAAGGCTGAAAAAGGCCTCTGGATGCAGGATGTGCCATTGCCTGAAATCGCGCCTGATGAAGTCCTGATTAAAATTGAGCGTACCGCGATTTGCGGGACGGATATGCATATCTATAAATGGGATGAGTGGGCGCAGCAAAATGTACCGGTGCCGCTCGTGGTCGGTCATGAATATGGCGGAACAGTTGCAGCCGTGGGATCGACCGTTCGCCGCGTAGACATCGGGCAGCGCGTGACAGGTGAGGGCCATGTCGTGGGTCGCCGGTCGCGTAATGCGCGGGCGGGGAAGTTTCATTTGGACCCGGACACCAAAGGCATAGGCGTTAATTTACCCGGAGCCTTTGCGCAGTATCTCGCGCTCCCTGAGTTTAACGTCATCCCGCTAGGCGATGATTTTCCGCTTGAAATCGCGGCCATCATGGATCCGCTTGGCAATGCCGTGCATACGGCGCTCGCCTATGACCTCGTCGGTGAAGATGTACTCATTACAGGCGCGGGGCCGATTGGCATTATGGCAGCTGCGGTGGCCGAGAAAGCCGGCGCCCGTCGTGTTGTTCTGACCGACATCAATGATTGGCGTTTGGACTTTGCCAAAAAACTCGCGCCGCGAACGCGTATGGTCAACACGATGAATGAAGACCTGACAGAAGTGATGAATGACATCGGCATGCAGGAGGGCTTTGATGTCGGACTTGAGATGAGCGGCGCGGAGCCCGCGTTCAATCAAATGCTCGACACCATGTTGATGGGCGGAAATATCGCTATGCTCGGAATTCCGGCCAAACCATTCCCTGTAGATTTTGGCAAGCTTGTCGGCAAAGCGCTGACGATGAAAGGCATCTACGGACGGCAAATGTATGAGACGTGGTACAAGATGCTCGCCTTGCTGGACAGCGGTCTCGACATGAGCCCGATGATTACGCACCGTTACGCCGCCCGCGATTTTCAAAAGGCGTTCGATTTGATGGAAACGGGGATGACGGGTAAAGTGATCTTGGATTGGAATGAGGTTTAGTGTCAGGCTGTCCTGAATACGTCCCGCTTGAAGGCTATGAAGATCTGTCTGATGACGAGATGCAGCGGAGAGCCGCAGACATTCTAACGACGCTACAAACACGCCGTACAATCCGGGACTTTTCGGACGCCCCAGTTCCGCGCGCGCTTATTGAAACTTGCATCAAGGCCGCCGGGACAGCGCCGAGCGGGGCGAACCATCAGCCTTGGCATTTCGTGGCCATTTCAAATCCTGACATCAAACGCAAAATCCGTCTGGCCGCCGAAGAAGAAGAACGCGAGTTTTACGCCAAGAAAGCCTCCGAAGAATGGCTGGACGCGCTTGTGCCTCTCGGGACAGACGACGAAAAACCGTTCCTAGAAACTGCGCCGTGGCTCATCCCCGTATTTGCACAGCGCAAGGGCGGCATGGACAATGACGGGGCGACAAAGAATTACTATGTCACAGAATCCGTAGGCCTTGCGACGGGCATGCTCATTACGGCGCTACACGCGGCAGGCCTTGGGACGCTCACCCATACGCCGGCGCCCATGAACTTCCTGACCGAGATCTGCGGACGCCCAAAGACCGAAAAACCGTTTGTGTTATTGGTGATAGGCTATCCGGCAAAAGACGCTAAAGTCCCCGCCCACGCTCTACACAAAAAGAGCTTGTCCGAGATAAGCACGTTTAAAACTTAGGATCTCATATGCGGCTGTTTACTCTGGCTTTTTTAACTTGCACTATTCTGTTGTCGGGATGCGTAACGTCACCCGCTACCGAGACCTCCTCTCAGATTACAAAAGCGGACGCCAAACAACACGCATGCCCGGCACATATTTTAAAAGCTGGCGCGAGCGCGAAAGACTGTGAATGCGCGGCCGCCAAACTTTATGAGCTTGGGAAAGACGGCACGGCGTTAGCCGCGCAAGACGGTCTGGTGCATGAGTCCTACGGCGCAGGAGCAAGTCCGCGCGACATTGAAGTCGGTCTCATTCGGCTCGAAGCTTTTGAAGCCTGCGGATTTTTCAAACCCGGCCATCCTGTGAATGAAAATTTGGGTAAATCCTAAACTCTATTTCAGCGCTGCAAAGAGGCGGCGCAATAACGCAGACCTGTTCTGACTTGCGCCTCAGAAGAAACAGGCGCAAGACGCAGGGATGAGCGAACCCGAAACCCATAACCGCGCGACCACAGGCGTTACCCTGACAATTCCGCTTTGGGAATTTGTGGCGATGATGGCGGCGCTGCTGGCCTTGAACGCCCTTGCGATTGATACCATGCTGCCCGCATTGGGGCAGGTGGCAGACACCTATGCTCTCACGGACCCGAATGACCGACAGCTCGTAATTTTTTCATATATCCTAGGGTTTGGGTTGCCGATGTTGTTCTTTGGACCAATGACAGATCGATTTGGGCGAAAAGGTCTTCTACAAATTTGCCTGATCGGGTTCACGATTTGCGGGGTATTGTGCATGTTTGCGAATTCGTTCGAGATGCTCTTAGCCCTACGGTTTGTTCACGGCGTTTTTTCTGCGGGTGTACGAGTTGTTGCCGGGGCGATTATTCGTGACCTGACGGCGGGCCGAACGATGGCTCGGATTATGTCGCTGGTAATGACTGTATTTATGATTGTGCCTATCATAGCGCCGGCCATCGGGACTTTGGTTATGACATTTGCGCACTGGACCTGGACATTTGGGCTGTTGGCCGTCGCCGGGGCTCTGACACTTATCTGGACGCAGTTCCGACTCCCGCCAACATTGCCTGCAGAGATGCGTCAGCCGCTAAACCTCAAACATATCGGCACCTCTTATATGGCCGTTCTGAAAACGCGCGTATGTTTAGGTTACATGCTCGCAAGCGGTATTGTTTTTGGCGCGCTATTTGCCTTTATCGGGGCGTCCGAACAAATCTTCGACGAGGTCTTCGGTGTGGGCGAGGATTTCTGGATTTGGTTTGCCGTCATCGCGTCGGGCCTGGCTGTGGCTAATCTTCTGAATGCGAAGATCGTTGAGCGTGTGGGACAGAGGCGCATAAGCCATACGGTGCTGCTTTTGTTTGTCATATTCTCTGTCGTTAATCTCATTGCCATGCCGCTGACCGATCAAAACTTCGCTGTGTTCATCACGCTGTTTACTTTGGCTTTTGCATGCTTCGGGATGATGGGCGCAAACTTTTCGTCCCTTGCCATGGAACCGCTGGGTAAAATCGCGGGCACAGCGAGCGCGGCCTACGGGTTTGTGACGAGCACGCTCTCCGCTTGGATAGGCCTCTTCATCGCCCGGCAATTTGATGGGACGGTAATGCCTATACTGATTGGCTTCGTCGTAATGGGCGTGGTGAGCTTGCTCATTGTGTTATGGACGGAGAAGGGGAAGCTGTTTGAATTGGGCGTGGGTAAGTAAAGCGTTGGGCAGGTTAGGCGTAGCCGTAACCTGCCGCTCTAAACTTTGAAGTGGCGGATTACGCGCTTTGCCCTAATCCGCCCTACGACTACCCCGCCTTCTCGTACTGCTCCGCGTAAATCTTTTTCAGCTCGCGTTTCAAAATCTTACCTGTCGCGCCTAGGGGTAACTCGTCTTGGAAGACGATTTCGTCGGGGAGCCACCACTTCGCGCATTTCTTGGTGATGCAGGCTCGGATTTCGTCTTTGTCCGGGGTCTTGCCGGGGACGGGCTGCACGATGAGGAAAGGCCGCTCTTGCCATTTGGCATGACGGATACCGATACAGGCGGCCATGGCCACATCCGGGTGATCAGAGGCGGCGTTTTCTACGTCAATAGAGCTGACCCATTCGCCGCCGGATTTGATGACGTCTTTGGAGCGATCGGTGATTTCCATAAAGCCGTTCGGGTGTAATTTACTGACATCGCCTGTTGCGAACCAGCCGTCTTTCGTGAACGCATCTTTGCCCGCGCCTTTGAAATAGCCGCTGGCCACCCAAGGGCCGCGCACATGCAGGTGCCCTTCGGCTTCGCCGTCTTCCGCGAGGATATTGCCTTCATCGTCAACGATGCGCATATCGACGCCGAATATCCGGCGGCCCGCCATGAGCTTGTCTTTTACAGTTCCGTCATAATCGGACAGGTCTGTTTTTGGATGCGCCGCATAGGTTGAACCGAGCGGGGATGTTTCCGTCATGCCCCAGCCTTGCTGCATTGGGATGCCGAGCTCTTGCTCATATTTGCGTAGCAGGCTTTCGGGCAGGGCCGAGCCGCCGACGAGCGCTTTGCCGACGGTTGGCAGGTCGATATTGTTCGCTTTGGCGTGATTATAAATGCCGAGCCAGACGGTGGGGACGCCCGCCATTAATGTCACTTTTTCCTGATTGATCATCTTGCACATATTAGCCCCGTCAAGACCCGGTCCGGGCATGACAAGTTTCGCGCCGACCATAGCGGCCGAATAAATGAGTCCCCACGCCGAAACATGGAACATCGGCACGACGGCCAAAATAACATCGCGCGAGCCCGCACCGATAACGTCTTTAAAACTGCCGCCCATAGCGTGCAGAATGGTGGAGCGGTGAGAGTATAGGACGCCTTTCGGATCGCCCGTCGTGCCGGAGGTATAGCACAGCGTACAGGCTGTATTTTCATCAAAGCGTTCCCAGGCGATCGTGTCCGCCGCGTCCGCTATAAAGCTCTCATAATTGACGACATCAGTTTTGTAATCGGGGCAAGACGCTTCGTCCGTCAGGCATATCCATTTTTTTACCGTCGGGCATAGGGCCGAGACGCCGTCAATGATGGGGCCGAATGTGGTGTCAAAGATAAGCATGCTGTCTTCGGCATGATTGACCATCCACGCGACTTGCTCCGGCTTAAGGCGCGGATTGATTGTGTGGACGACAGCGCCGATGGACGAAACAGCGTAGTAAATCTCGATATGGCGGTAACTATTCCAAGCTATGGTCGCGATCCGGTCACCCTTTTTGACGCCCGCCGCAAGCAAAGCATTAGCGAGCTTGCGCGTCCGGACTGCGCACTCGGCCCACGAATAACGGTGTTCCGTCATATCGGCGTTGAGCGTGTAAATTTCTTGGTCACTGTGTACGGTCGCGGCGTGCTCGATCAGATCGCTGATCATAAGCTCTTGCTGCATCATAAGGCCTTGCATGGAATTGTCCCGGGTGAGTTTATTGTTGTTGAGACAGACATTCCAAATAAACGGGGAGGGGTCAACTTGATTGTGTAGCGAGCAGGTTACTTACGCGGGCCAAGGGCTTAGAAGTAGATACATAGGGGGGAGATACATAATCAAAGAAAAGTCTAAGGCTTGATCTGCAGATTTAATCTATCGAGTTCATAGATTTTCGGTAAATACTCTCGGTTTGGCTAGCCATGAAACTGCGCGGCAGTATTTTTGACATCATTGCAACGACTTTATTTTGCGTGCCGGGAATAGTCAGGGGCGGCATTTCATCAAAAGCTTTAAGCGCAGATGCCGCGACGTCAGCCACCGGGGCTAGATCTTTTTCCAAACCTTTCATGGCGGGTATATCTGTCATTTCTGTTTTAATGCCGCCGGGGGCAAAAACACTGACTTTTACACCGTCGAGTTTGAGCTCTTCGCGTAGGGCCAAACCGAAATTTATCATGAAGGCTTTGCTCCCGGAATAGACGGCTTGATAAGGGAGCGGTGTCAATCCCCCGAGGCTGGCTATGATTAGGATGCGGCCATTTCCGGCTTTCAGGGCTGGGAGGAGCTCTCGAATGAGCAAAAGATTGGCGGTAATATTGGTTTGAACCAGCGCCGCATCTGTCTCGAAATCGCCGGACTTAAATGTATCGCAATACGTCACACCCGCATTCAAAATGAGGCCCGAAAGCGTGTCTATCGATTTGCAAAATGCAGACGTTTTAACGCTGGATGACAAATCCAATTGACGTGTTTCAATATTTTTGACCGTTTCCAGTTCTGCCAAGCGGGCAGGATTACGTCCACTTGCAATCACGGCATTACCGCGAGCCGAAAATTGATGGGCCATTTCCCATCCAAGACCTGATGTGGCTCCTGTGATAAGTATTTTTGAGGAGTCTTTCATTTACCTACGCTTTCAATGAGCAGGATACATTTTTAACAGGGGCGCGTAAATCACCTTAAATAACACGGGTCAAAAGAAAAAACCCCACATCAAAGATGCGGGGTTTGTAACTTCACTCGGGAAGTGAATAAAGTGATAGCAGGGAAACTTTGCACTTATATGTCGTTGTACAACAGTTAATCTGAATGTTGGCTGAACAGTTGTGCCTGAGGTATTAAGACGTCTTTAGCAGCGGCGTGCAGGAAGTTTAATCGTATCGCCAATGTTTATTCTAAAGTCAGAATTTAATCCATTTAGAGACTGAATATCTGACGGGACGACGCAGATATCTCTGGAGAGGGAATAGACCGTGTCACCCGGCTGAACATTATACAAACTAACTGCCGAATTCATCATATACGAACCTGACGTTGAATGTTGAACGGTTTGCGAGCGAACAAGGCGGGCCTGCTCAGGCTGTGGCTGGCTGGCTTGACTGTAAACGACAGTTTGCTGAGGCTGCAGCTGTGTGGATTGATCATAGACCACTGTTTGACCGGAATAGGGTTGCGGTGATTGCGTATATGTCGTGCCCGGACGAGGCTGAACTTGAACTTGCGCCTGACTTTGTGCCTGATTTTGTATTTGAGGCTGTGATGGCGCTTGCATGTAGGTGCGCGTTTCAACGGCGGGGGCGGGTTGTTGAATGACAGCGGTCTGGGCTTGGGGTTGATAGGTTTGGGTAGGCTGCTGGACAGCATATTCGACGGGGTCACAAGTGACTAACTTGTCGCCAACGCCATAGCCTGCCGCCGCGCCAACGGCCGCGCCGGCGATTAATCCTTTTGTACCGCCGATAAGTTCCTTACCGGCATAAGCTCCTGCTGCGCCGCCAAGAGCTGACCCCGCGAGGAGGCGGTTTCTTTCTTTCTTGAGGCAGTTTTTATCTTGGTGTTTGTAAATGGGCGTGCCGTCGGCAAGGACTTGGGACGGCCCGGTTTGCGTATTCGTGCTCGCGTTATAAAGCCTTGGGGCTTGCGACGCGTTATATGAAATGGGGGCCGCCACTGTCTGATAAGGGCTCGTGCTGCTGTAATGACTTGGAAGGTTGGCATGATTGGTGCGGTCAAACGTGCTGCAGGCCGATAATACGATACATGACGAAAGGGAGATAAGAGCAAGACGAGATGACATAGTGTTTCCAACATAAAATCTAAAAAACACTTTTTGCGGCACATAGGGTTAATATTGCGTTTCGTTTTACTGTAAATGTTGCGCAACGCTATATTTGCAGTATCAATTTGGCCGCAATGCTACGATAAACGTACTAAATCCGAACTCTGATAGTTTTCCGAATATACCCACGCCTTATTTCATGGCAGTCTCGCGCGATGACAAAGGTGCCCAGTTTTGAGGATGTTATTGCGGCTGCGGCACGCCTTGAAGGGCATGCCCTGGCCACGCCGCTCATTCGTGGCGATGTCATTGATATCCTCACCGGAAAATCTATTTGGTTCAAACCGGAATGCCGTCAAAAAGTCGGAGCGTTTAAATTTCGGGGGGCGTATAACAGGCTCTCTGCCATGAGCGCGGCGGAGCGGAGGCAGGGCGTGGTGGCGTATTCTTCGGGAAATCACGCGCAGGGCGTATCGCGGGCGGCGCAGGAGCTTGGCATGTCCGCGGTCATCGTCATGCCGACGGACGCGCCCAAGGTGAAGGTTGCAGGCGTTGAGTGCGACGGGGCTAAGATTGTTTATTATGACCGCTTGAGCGAGTCCCGTGAAGAGATAGCCGCGCAAATATCAGAAGACGAAGGGGTCGCTTAATGCTGGGGGCGACCTTGCTTGCAGGGATTGCTCAGTTCGAGCGCGATCTTCTCAGCGAGCGCGTAAAATCGGGGCTTGCCGCCGCTAAAGCGCGAGGCAAAAAACTTGGCCGTCAACCCGGACAGCGGCCAAAATCAGACCGATTAGCACCCCAGGTAATTGAGGCTGTCGAAAACGGGCGCAGCTATCGCTGGATTGCCCGTGATCTAGGCATCAGCAAAAACACCGTCGGCGGGATAATAAAACGACATAATGAAAAATCTTAAGGCAAGTTTTCGCACTGATGGGCTCTAAACCCCAACAAAAGCTGCCTTGAAGATGTCATTCATTTGGAACCAAACCTTAGATTGGGAGTTTATTATTTATAAAGCAATACAATCCTAAACGGTGTTCGTTATGCTAAACCGTAATTTAAGTAAGTATTCTATAATTTTAACGCTGGCGTTGACAGCTTCTGCCCATGCTCAAACAAATGAAACCACTGTTATTTCATTTTCTGAGGCAGTTCGTTACGATGCCCAAGCATATTCCAAAGATTACAACGTTAGTGAAACCGAAGCCCTAGCTCGGATGCTTCTTATGCACGGAACTAAAGATTCTCTATCGCAAATCCTGAATGATTTCGAGGGCAACGCAAATGGAATATATTTTACACACACACCTAAATTTGAGCTTGTGATCGCATTGCCGGAGAACGCTGGCGAGTTACCACCTTCAAATTCTATCGCACTTCCCTCAACCTTGCTCGAGCGATTACAAATAGGGGTGTTGGGAGGAATAAATCTAAATTCTTTAAACAGCTCTCTACCCGTTACTTTCATACGGCGCGGTACATCATCAACTGATAATATACGAGAAATGATCGCAGTGAATAAAGAAACGATTTTTAATGATTATTCAGATGTTCAAGCGATAGGCTATAGTGAGATTGACGGCGCAATAGAAATAGCAATGCATCCTGTTTTATCAGGCAGTGCTCAAACCGCTATTAGCAACCTTTTTACAGTTCCAGTCCAATTTGAAGCCTCTGGAAGTGACTTTCAGCGGCACGCAATAAGGGGCGGAGTAAATTTAAATCTTCCTGGTTCATCGCAATTTGATTGTACCGCAGGCTTCCCAGCTACCGATAGCAGCAACAATGCGGGCCTCGTAACAGCAGGTCATTGTGATAACGTGTATGATTTTGACGACCCTTTTGGACCAACTTTCACGGTTAGCGTTCCTAATTCAACCAAAGAGAAAGTTGATGCAGATGCTGACATACAATTTATGTCAAATTCCTCCCAAACTATCGAGGGCACATTCGTGTATGATAAGGCCGTGCCTAATAGTGTGAGAGCTTTAGAAAATAAGGTATCTGTGGGCAATACAGGGGGGACTCCTACCGTCGCTGGCACATATGTTTGTCATAATGGAGCAAATTCAGGTTACAGTTGCGGGAATGTTTATGATCGATATTGGAACATGAATAATTCGTGTGGACAAACAGGAACAGGGTTTTGCAATAATACATATGTCCAAGTTAAAGGCAGCAATCTAAACTGTGCGCCCGGAGATAGCGGAGGCCCTTGGTACTATGGACAGTCAGCGTATGGAGTCCATGTGGGCGGTTTTAATGGCTGCTCAACAGCTGCCTACACTTCGACAGACTGGATCGCCTCGTTAAATGTATCACTCGCTTATTATAATTTTTGAGGTTATTTTGCATTTCATCACAAATCCAACTATAAAAATCTGCGGAGTTTTAAGTCTCACATTAATGGTTTCCTGCGCTGTGCCTCAATCTAGCCCCCCGGAAGCTGAATCCGTACTATCGCAGGCAGATACAGTCAGTGAGCGGTCTGGCTACCTTGTCACCTATGCTAAACAAGACAACAAAATTCGTCGTCAAGCGCGGCTTACAGGTTATCTCACTCTAGATGGGTCATGCGTGGCAGTTAGATCAGGTTCAGTTACTCAAATCTTAGCTCTTCCAGAGTCATCAGCTAAATGGGCAGATGATGCACTAGAGCTAATAACCTCCGACAACTCTTTTGGTTTGGGTCAGGAGGTTTCCTTTGGGGGCTTCCATACAGAAAAAAGCGCTATCGATATATACATCCCGGATAGTTGCGATTCCGAAAAAATATTTATTGGTTACTTGGAATAATCTGTATGTGTAGCTTAATGTTGGTGACCTTAGGCGGTGCTGAAAAAGCTGTTGAGTGCGTGTTTCAAACACGGAACAGATACGACGAAGAAACCCTAGAAGTGAAGTGGTCCCGATAAACTGACAGTTTGTTCCTTCATTTTGCTGCCACTTTAAAATCTACGGGTAACTCCATGCCATAGTTAGCATGTTTGCTTTTCGGATTATAGAATAACTGAATGTAATCGAACACGTCCTAATGCGTATATTTTAGGCGCATTTTCTTCTGACAGGCGAATGTCATTGGAATATAAAAGAGGGAAAAGCTTAGAGTGTCATTTCGCCCCCAGCATTAAGCGACCCCACGAAGGCCGTATTGTCGTCCCGTCTTATGATGATCCTTATATTATCGCCGGGCAGGGAACTGTTGGGCTGGAGATCGCCCAATCTGGAATGTCTTTTGACGCGCTGATTACGCCTATGGGCGGGGGCGGACTGTGCGCGGGGACAAGCCTTGCCATGAACGCGCTTACCCCAAAGACGAAAATCTACGGCGCGGAGCCCGAACATTATAATGACCATCAGCTGTCCGTTCGGGCTGGGAAACGTGTGCCGCATCTCTCCAATATTGACACGCTCTGCGACGCGCTAATGACGCCTATTCCGGGAGAGCTCACATTTCCGATTAACAGCCAGTCGGTGACGGATGTGTTCACGGCTACGGATAGAGACTGCCTGATGGCTATGGCGATAGCGTCACAGGAGCTTGGCGTGCAATTAGAGCCTGGCGGCGCCGTGGCTATGGCGGCTGTGTTGAACGGCGTTTTCACACAGACAAGTCACGTAACAATCTGCGTAATATTATCCGGCGGCAATGCCGACCCCGAAACGATTGCGCGCGCCGACGCTATGCTGGCTTAGAGCTGACGCCTTACATTTTACCGTGGGTAATATCCTGCGTGATGCGGCTTTGCGCTTGGTCGTTATTCATGCGCGCCCTGTAGACTCCCACATTTTCCATCACGCGCTGAACGTAATTGCGGGTTTCTGTGAACGGGATGCTCTCGATCCAATCAATGGGGTCAATCTCGCCTTTACGCGGGTCGCCGAACTGTTTGTTCCATGTACGCACCCGTCCGGCTCCGGCATTATAGGCGGCAGCGGTCATGATATAAGACCCGTCAAATTGTTTCAGAAGGTCGTTCAAATGGAGCGCGCCAAGATTGGCATTGTAGTCAATGTCCTGTGTGAGGCGGGCTTTGCTGTAGGGGACGCGGTGTTTTCGCGCGGTTAGGCTGGCCGTACCATCTATCATTTGCATCAAGCCATAAGCTTTTGCGTGGCTGACCGCTTTGTAGTTAAACTCGCTCTCTTGGCGGGCAATCGCAAAGACTAAAGGTTTATCAAACTTAGAGGGGAGCTGGTCGATAGCGTCAATCATCGGGTATCCAGAGTCCGTCAACATAGACTGGAACCGCGCCGCTTGTTTGGCCGCGCGAATGGACGGCTTCATATAGCCGTATTCAGCCGAGATTTGGGAGATGAGCGCGAGTTCTCTGATGTCGTCAACTTCGTCGTCCAGGTGAAAGGCGAAATCATTAAACCAGCTCTCATCGCCGACTTCGCCGAGCATGTGCATCGCGCGGACAACGGTGCTGGACTCGAACATAGGCCGAAGGTCTTTGCTGTTGGCTTGCGGCGGGAGGGTGACCCGCGCCGAATTTCCGTCCAGTCGTTCATTGCCGAGCTGGCCGTAATACGTATTTGGATATTGCGCGGCCTGAGAATAATAACTTCTCGCATTGCCATCCCCGAGTCTATCCGCGGCCCGGCCTTGCCAATAGTGCGCGCGGCTGAGGGACACGGGATAGGTTACGCCGCCGCTGAGCGTATCAAAGTGCTTCGCGGCTTTATCGGCTTGTCCGAGTTTAGTCAGCGCCACCCAGCCCGCCAAGAACTCAGCTTCGGCAAACCCAGATCCTGAGTCCATGCCGTGGTTCAGGCAAAGTTTGTAGGCGTCGTTGTAGCGGCGTTCTTTCAGGGCCCAATAGACCAAATTACGTTTGGCTTTCCAAACCGTTCTCTGGCCCGCCGCGGATGTCGGGGCTGAGGTCATTTGCGTGTAAAGCGCTATGCCGCTGGCTTTTGATTGTTTCTTTTTCCGCCAATTCGCGCGCTCATACATGAGGCCCGGATCGTTTTGCATATTTGCAGGAACAGCTTTCACGGCGGCGTCGACGCCAGAGCCATTGCCTGCAAGCTTTATGCGGGCTGTCACGAGCGCACGGTGCTCGCGGCTCATATAAGGCGTGAGGGCGAGAGCACTCGCGTGATGCGACCGGCCTTGCCAGATCAAATGATCAGCCCGCGCATAGTGGTCTGCAGGCGATAATTTTGTTTTGAACTGGCTGAATAGCTTTTGCTGACGGGCGCGGGTCAAGCGCGATTCACGCCATGCGAGTTTCAGCCATTTGTCGCCGTTGCTATCATCGCGCTGCGCATAATACGCCCGTGCAAGCGCGGCGCGCCCTTCACCGGAGACAGGCTCTTGGCCCATGAACCAATCGATCGTGCGTTGCGCGGATATAGGTTTGTCAAACAGGTTAGCTTCGGCCCGGGCCATAATTTTCGTGCGCATAGGCCAGTCTGAAAGCTGCTGAGCCACATAGGTTTTGGAGGCGAAAGGCGCGTTTTTATCCCGCTCCACTCGCGCCCAAATCAAAAGGTCTCGCGCGATAGGATCAGAAATAGCGGCATGGGACCGGTCAACACGGCTCCATTGACGCTTGCGCGCTGCTTGAAGGCCAGACTTCAGGTTCTTAAAATCTGACGTGCTGAGATATTTGGAATCAGCGCGCACGACTGAGCGGGTTCTTAGGCTAGGGTAAGAGGTGGCTTGCGCCGTAGCGGGCTTGAGACGCGGAGAGGGAACCTGCGCGCTAGCCATGACTGGCGCCGCTAAAAGCATAGCCGCTGACGCCGCAAATAAGGTCTGTTTAAATCGATAATTCATATTTCCGTCAAATCCCCACAGATGATGATCGGAAGAAGTCCGCTCCGCCCTGAAAGCTTGTCTTGCTAAGTGTGCCTAAAGCCGTTTATTACGCAAGACAATATTGCAGTCTTTCTGCTTATCCACCTAATATGTATGAGAATTATGACACACACAATAAAAGGCGCCCTCACAGCCGTTGTGACACCCTTCAAAAACGACGGTATTGACGAGCAGGCATTTCAAGATTTCATCGAATGGCAAGTCGCCAGTGGCATTCACGGCCTCGTGCCGTGTGGAACTACGGGCGAATCGGCCACACTTCGCGACGCGGAACATCGCCGGGTCATTACGTTGTGCGTCGAAGCCGCTAAAGGGCGTGTCCCCATCATAGCTGGAGCGGGGTCAAATGAAACCCGCGTCTCCATCCAATACGCCAAGCACGCGAAAGAACTCGGCGCGGACGCGGCCCTTGTGGTGACCCCCTATTACAACAAACCCAATCAAGAGGGTATCTATCAGCATTTCAAAGCCATCAATGACGCGGTCGATATCCCGATCATTGTTTATAATATTCCAGGACGCAGTATTGTCGATATTACGAACGAAACGATGGAGCGTTTGTCTACGCTCGAAAATGTTATCGGCTGTAAGGACGCGACGGGAGACATAACCCGGGTGACAAGCCTTATCGATCGCTGCGGCGAAGACTTCATCCAGCTCTCCGGCGACGATCCGACATCGCTCGGTTACCGCGCTCATGGCGGGCAGGGCTGTATCTCCGTGGGCTCAAACATTGCCCCCGCGGAATATGCAAAGATGCACGAAGCCTGCGACGTGGGCAATTTCGCCAAAGCGCGCGAAATTCACACGCGTCTTGACCGTCTTCACAAAGACCTGTTTATCGATCCAAGCCCGGCCCCGGCAAAATACGCGCTGAGCCTGATGGGCAAAATGGACACTCATGTCCGCCTGCCTATCACGCCGTGCCAAAGCTCCACCGAAGAGACGGTCAAGCTGGCCATGAAACGGGCGGGCGTGAGCACTTAGGTGGCTAAGAAACCTGAAACTAAGGGCAAGCCTATCGCAGAAAACCGGCGCGCCCGGTTTGACTACGCGATTGAAGACACGTTCGAGGCCGGCATATGCTTGGTCGGGACAGAGGTAAAAGCCTTGCGCGAAGGCCGCGCCAATATTGCCGAGAGCTACGCGGCGATTGAAAACGGCGAGCTAATGCTCATCAACGCCAACATCCCGATCTACGCTCCCGCAAGCCAGTTCAACCACCTCCCCACGCGCCCGCGAAAACTCCTACTAAAACGCAAAGAAATCAACAAGTTGATGGCCGAAACGCAGAGAAAAGGCCGCACGATTGTCCCGCTTCGTATGTTCTTCAACAAAAAGGGTTTGGCGAAGATTATTATTGGTGTGGGGACAGGTAAGTCCAATATCGACAAGCGCGACACGCAGAAGAATAGGGATTGGCAGCGGGATAAGTCACGTATTTTGCGGGAGCGGGGTTAAGCCTCTTCAACATCTCATCCATGGCGTTTGCACGCCAACGACTGGGAGCGCGGAGCGCGTTTCGAAGGATTGCATCATATCAAAATACGAAATCATACCTAGCGCCTAACCCTTCGAGTCCACGATGCTCTGCATCGTCCTCAGGATGAGGCTGTTTTGAGTTAGTTCAGGTACTTTTTAATAGCCGCAAACACCTCAAAGAACATCTCTTCCGTCAGGCGCTTCGTATTCGTATTGTACCGCGAGCAATGATAGCTTGAGAAAATCCGTCTATCTCCCTCTAACTCATACACTTTATGGTGTCCGAACGGGTAGTCCTTGAGCCTTAATCCTAAGGCGCGGACGGTACTGTCATGGGAGATTTTACCCAGCGTGAGGATGGCTTTGACGGTGCGCATGCTCTCGATTTGGTCTGTCAGGAACGGGCGGCACGCGGCGGCTTCCGCGCCGACAGGTTTGTTTTGCGGCGGGAGGCAGCGCACGGCATTGGTTATCATCGCGCCATTGAGGGTCAGGCCATCATCGGCGCGGGCGTCATATGTGCCGTCTGAAAATCCGTGAGCGGCGATGGCGCTGTATAGTAAATCCCCCGCCCAATCCCCGGTAAAGGGCCGTCCGGTGCGGTTGGCGCCGTGCATGCCCGGGGCAAGGCCGATGATGAGCAGCTTGGCTTTCGGGTCGCCGAAGCTCGGGACAGGCGCATTGTGCCAATCCGGGTGTTCTTCGCGCAAGTCCAATAAGAATTGACGCAGGCGGGGGCAGAGGTCGCAATCGCGAGGCGGTTCAGTAAAGCTCACCCCTCATCCTCATCATCATAGTCCCGCTTGGGGCGTCCAATAATTCGGTCCATATCTGCGAGCTCGATAAAGGCATTGGCTTGCCGCCGCAGCTCATCCGCGAGCATGGCGGGGCGGGATTTCATGGTAGACGCAACAGTCACGCGCACGCCTTTCTTTTGCAGGGCAACAACCGCGCTTTTAAAATCTCCATCGCCGGACATGAGGATGATGTGATCCACGTGCGGGGCCATTTCCAGCATATCAATCGCCATCTCCACATCCATATTGCCCTTGGTGCGGCGGCGGCCATCTCTGTCCGTATATTCTTTGGCGGGCTTGGTCATCACATGGTAGCCGTTATAATCCAGCCAATCGATGAGCGGACGAATAGGGGAGTAATCATCATTTTCGCGCAGAGCCGTATAGTAACTGGCCTTAAGCAAGCGGCCTTTGCTTTGGAACAGCTCAAGCATTTTCTTGTAATCAATATCGAAATCGAGTGTTTTTCCTGTGGAATAAAGGTTTGCGCCGTCAATAAACACCGCAATACGTTCGTCTGGGTAAAAGGCCATAAAAATCCGTAGGTACTAAAAATGAATAAAATATATGAGGATGTCTATATCGCGTTCGGGGCGAACTTGTCCAACCCGCAGGCGAATTTTTCGCGGGGACTGGAGAGGTTGGCGGCGCAAGGTGTGGGCATTCAGGCCATGTCCGGTCTCTGGCAAAGCCCCGCTTGGCCGCCCGGCAGCGCACAGCCGGATTACATAAATGCGGCAGCGAAGGTGTCATTTGCGGGCAGCGCGGCAGAGCTCTTAGCTATATTGCACGCCATTGAAGCGAAACTCGGCCGTGTGCGCGGAGAGAAAAACGCGGCGCGGACACTGGATTTGGACCTGCTTGACTTCAAAGGGCAGGTTATCTCGACGGACGCTCTCACAGTGCCGCATCCTAGGATGCTCACCCGCGCCTTCGTTCTATTCCCCTTACAGCAAATAGCCCCCGATTGGCGTGATCCGCAAGGTCATCAAGCTATCGACAACCACATCGCGAAACTGCCCTTATCAGACGTCGCGCCGCTATCATATCTTGGACATTTTAAGGCCGAATAAGCCGTTCACAAGGCTTGCATCACGCAATAAACCCGCCTATACACCAGTTTCGATTCCGGCGGCCCGTTGTGCCGCCTTCTGTTATTGGAGTGCCCTATGGCCCGCGTTACCGTTGAAGATTGCATCGAACAAGTCTCAAACCGTTTTGATTTGGTTCTAATGGCGTCCCATCGCTCTAGGAACATCGCGGCTGGTTCTGCGCTGACAGTTGAACGGGATAACGACAAAACACCGGTTGTGGCGCTTCGCGAAATTGCTGAGAAGTCAGTGAACTTTGAAGATTTGCGCGAAAGCCTCGTGATGAACCTGCAGCGCGTTATTATGGACGACGACATGCCGGAAGAGGAAGAGCAAGAAGTGATCATTAATATCGGTCACGGCGAAACCATGTCCAAAGAGATGGACGAGTCTGAGCTTCTTCGCGCCCTTCAAAGCGACCGTGACAATGGCCCTGACAATCGGTTCTAGTGATCGTTTCTAAGCGCTCCGCTTAAATCGACTTTCTACATTTTTATACGCCCTTATTGATTGCCCCTTACGGCGAGCAGTCCTATAGCTATATCTATGAATAGCCTTGCGGATATTAGGCCAACGGGCCGCACATTCCTTCGCCAATATGAATTGGTGGATTTGGTACGGGCCTATGACCCCTCCGTCAACGAGGCGCTCCTCAACAAAGCTTACGTATTTTCTATGCAGGCGCATGGCGAACAAATGCGCCATTCGGGCGATCCGTATTACGCGCATCCTATCGAAGTCGCGGGTATTCTGGCCTCACTTCATCTGGATGTGGCCAGCATCTGCACGGCGCTTTTACACGATGTCCTCGAAGATACTCCGACGACATATGATGAACTTGCGGGCCTGTTTGGCACCGAAATTGCGGACTTAGTTCAGGGCGTGACTAAGCTCGGCCAAGTCGAACTGTCCAGCCCAAACCCGACGCGGGAGCGGCAGCAGGCTGAGAACTTCCAGAAGCTCGTGCTCGCCATGAGTAAAGACGTGCGGGTCCTGCTCGTCAAAATGTGTGACCGCCTGCATAATATGCGCACGCTGCAATATCATCCTAAGCAAGAATCCCGGGAACGTATCGCTCGCGAGACCATGGAAATCTACGCGCCTCTGGCAAGGCGGGTTGGGGTTGATCGGATTTGTTCAGAACTGGAAGACTTGTCCTTCATGCACCTGAACCCGTCTGCGTATGAGAGCATCACAAAGCGGCTTGTCTCATGGCGCTCTGATCAAGAAACCGCCATTGCGCAAATGTCAGTGGCCTTGCGTGATTTGATGGATAAATCAGGTATTAAAGCGCGAATTTATGGACGCGAAAAACGCGCTTATGCAATTTGGCGAAAGCTACAGCGCCAGGGGATTTCGTTCGAAGACGTTGCTGATATTTTTGCCTTCCGCGTCATCGTCGACTCAACGCCCACATGCTATCAAACTCTTGGTATTCTTCACGGGGAATACCGCAGCGTTCAGGCCCGGTTCCGGGATTTTATTTCTGTCCCAAAGCCGAATGGCTACCAATCCCTGCACACGACAATCCTCTCGCCGAGCAATCGCCGGATAGAATTGCAAATCCGGACGGAACGTATGGAAGACGTTGCCGAACGCGGGGTTGCTGCGCATTGGACATATAAAAACGAGTCTTACGCTTACGACCCTGAAAAGGCCAAAGATAGCGGCGGGGACCCTTTGCAGCACATACGCCCCTTGGTCGAAATGATGGAGCATGGCGGGGATGCGGATGAATTCCTCGAGCACGCTAAGCTCGAAATGTTTTCGGATCAGGTGTTCACCTTCACGCCGAAAGGCGATCTCATTCCGCTGCCGCGGGGGGCGACGCCGATTGATTTTGCTTACGCCGTTCATACCAAAGTTGGCGACACCTGCATTGGCGCGATTATCAATGGACGGGAACAGCCCTTGCGTGCGCGCCTTCAAAACGGCGACGTTATTAAAATTATTCGCGGCGGACAGCCTGAGCCGCAAATAGGCTGGGAGAACATGGTCATTACCGGCAAGGCCCGCTCCGCCTTGCGCCGTTTAACGCGCGACGGGGAGGCGTCCGAATTCCGCCGTATCGGTTCTATGTTGGCCGATCATGCTTTTGCCCGCGAAGATAAAGACTTTAGCGAAAGCTCCCTCACAGATACGCTTAAACGATTAAATATGGGCGATGTCGATGAACTTTATGAAGCTTTAGGGCGCGGGCAGCTTTCCATTCAAGACTTTATGAAAGCGGTCTTCCCGGGCCGCGAAAGTACCAAGGCTATTGATGATTATGCGAGCCGTGATTTAATCGACGATAAAACTGCGCGGCTTTACGTCAAAGGCAGCGGCCTAACGCCGGGGGTAAGCCTGCGTCTTGGCGAATGCTGTTCGCCTATTCCAGGCGACCGTATTGTGGGATTTCAAACCGATGGCCGAGGGGTCGTCATCCATACGATTGACTGTGATGTCTTAGCTTCGCTTGAAGATCAGCAGGATAACTGGCTCGACCTGGGCTGGCGGCGCGCGGCAGAACAGACCGCGTCAATGGGGCGGATTACAGCCACGGTTGAACATGTCCCAGGTGCGCTGGCGGACGTGACAAAGATCGTCGGCGAGGCGCACGGCAACTTGACCAATATTAAAACTCTGAAACGCAGCCCGACATTCTTTGACATGATCTTTGATGTTGAAGTCAGCAATAATCGGCATCTTCTTCAAATCATTGCAGCCCTGCGCGCAAGCGCCTATGTCGTAGCCGCGAAGCGGGCTATGGCAGATCAAGCCGCCGCGCAGTAAACCACAGGAATAATTATGAACACCGAAAATGTATTGGACGTATTTCGCGAGGCGGGCGCTTTGCTGGAAGGACATTTTATTTTGTCATCCGGACTTCGCAGCCCTGTCTTTCTGCAAAAAGCGTTTATCTTTAAAAATCCGGCCCTGACTGAAAAACTTTGTAAGCCGCTCGCCGAGAAAATCACGGCCAGCTTAGACGTGCAGCCCGACATTATCGTGGCTCCGGCTATGGGCGGGATTATCCCGGGCTATGAAGTGGCGCGTCACATGGGCCTCGAGTCTATATTTGTTGAACGCGAAAACAATGTGTTTACGCTGCGGCGCGGATTTACGTTGCAACCGGGCCAGAAGGTTTTGATGGTAGAGGACATCGTCTCGACGGGGCTGTCGTCGCGCGAATGTATTGCCAGTATTGAAAAAGAAACCGGCGCGGAAGTCATTGCAGGGGCCTGTATATTTGACCGCTCCAACGGGACAGCCGATATTGGCGTGCCGCTCATAAGTCTCGCGGCCAAGAAGTTTCCAGCCTATCCGGCGGACGACCTGCCGCCAGATCTTGCGGCTCTGCCCGCCGTTAAACCCGGAAGCCGTGGTTTAAAATGACGAAGCCTCTCCCGCGCTTAGGCGTAAATATCGACCACATCGCGACAGTGCGTAATGCGCGGGGCGGGGAGCACCCTGACCCGGTAGCGGGTGCCTGGGCCGCTATTCAGGCGGGGGCAGACGGGATTACCGCGCACCTACGCGAAGACAGACGTCACATCAGAGACGACGATATGGAGCGTTTGCAAGCTTTGTGCTCCAGCCAGAACATTCCCCTGAATATGGAAATGGCGGCTGTGGACGATATGGTCATTATCGCCAAGCGTATTAAGCCTTACGCCATTTGCCTTGTCCCGGAAAAGCGCGAAGAGCGCACGACCGAAGGCGGTCTTGATGTGGCCGGGCTGGATAACATCCTGCTACCTATGGTGCGGGACCTGTCAGAAAACGGATCGCGCCTCTCTATGTTTATCGAAGCTGACCCTATCCAGATTAAAGCCTCGAAACGTGTCGGCGCGGATATTGTTGAGCTCCACACAGGGGCTTACGCCCATGCCTTGGATGCGGGCGATCAAGGCAAGGCAGACAGTATCCTTAAAACCCTGCAAGAGGGCGCGAAACTCGCGGCGGGCCTCGGCCTTGAAGTCCATGCGGGGCACGGCCTGACATTTGAGAATATAACGCTTATTGCCGCTATACCCGAAGTCATGGAGCTTAATATCGGGCACTTCTTGATTGGCGAGGCTATATTTTTGGGGTTGGATGAGGCCATTAGCCAGATGCGCCAACGCATGACCGACGCCAGACCGACAGACGTATCTGCATGATACTCGGCATAGGAACAGACCTTTGCGATATACGCCGCATTGAAGACACTATCGAGAAATTCGGCGAGCGGTTTCTCGCCAAAACCTTCACGGACGGGGAGCGTGAGTATTGTGAGTCTAGATCCGGGTCTGGGAGTTATTACGCGAAACGCTGGGCCGCAAAGGAAGCCGTCGCAAAAGCGCTGGCGACTCATAATTCTAAATCTCTATCTTGGCATGACGTCGAGGTTAGCAATGACCCGTCGGGACGACCGATTGTAACGCTACACGGCAAAGCCAAAAAACGGCTTACGAAACTGACACCAAAGGGTTATACCGCCAAAGTTATGTTGAGTCTGACGGATGATTATCCTTACGCGCAGGCCTTCGCAATTGTTGAGTGCACCCTTAAGGACGACTGATGGCCAAGAGAGCAAAAAAAGAACGCGGCCCCATAGGCGAAACGGTGTCTACCGTTTTGTGGGCGTTCGGTATTGCATTTTTTCTGCGGACTTTTCTGTTTCAGCCGTTTCATATTCCGTCCGGCTCCATGCAGCCGAATTTGCTAAAGGGCGACTACGTTATCACGTCAAAACTAAGCTTGGGTTACGGTAAACACGCCGCGTCCCCGCTGCCGTTTCCAGTAAAGTCAGGCCGTTTATTTGAGCGCGAGCCTAAGCGCGGTGATGTCTTAGTATTTAAACCTGAAGGCCTGAACAAGAATTTTATTAAGCGTCTGGTCGGTCTGCCAGGTGATCAAATCCAAGTCAAAGACGGCTTGCTATATCTCAATGGCACTCAAGTACCTGTCGAGGTTTTGCCTGAGGGCATTCGCATGGATCAATATGGACGCGAACATCCGGCGAAAGTCTACCAAGAGACATTTGATAACGGCAATATTCATCCCGTTTATGACGGCGATTCAAATGGGCGCGAAGATAACACATCCATATTCACTGTCCCCGCAGGTTATTATTTCATGATGGGCGACAACAGGGATTTCTCAGCTGATAGCCGTGTTAGTGTGGCAAGCGGCGGCGCGAGTTATGTGCCGACGGAAAACCTGATTGGCCGCGCGGAGTTCGTACTGCTGTCTGTGAATAATGATTTCTCGATCAAGAAGCCTTGGACATGGCTGAACTTTCGCGGTGATCGGTTTTTTGAGAAGATTCCGTGAGCGTTGAAACCCGACGTCTCGAAATCGTTGAAACCCATATTGGATATGAATTTAAAGATAAGGCTTTAGCTTTGTGCGCGCTAACCCATTCCTCATTCGGAGATGGACAAAGACAGCGCGCGGATAATGAACGTCTCGAATTCCTGGGCGACCGCGTTTTGGGGCTGATGACCGCAGAAAAGCTTTATGAGGTGTGCCCCGGTAATGAGGGGGCTTTGGCTCGGCGATTAAACGCGCTCGTGCGCAAAGAAACCTGCGCGCGGATTGCCAAAGACGCAGGGCTGGACGCCGCTCTTTTGATGTCAAAATCCGAAGAAAAGCAAAATGGCCGTGAGAAAAATTCTATCCTTGGCGATGCCTGCGAAGCGTTTATTGCGGCGCTTTACATAGACGGTGGCTACGGCGCGGCCAAAGACTTCTTTGATAAGTTTTGGGCGGAAGATGTTGTGGCGATTACGGCGAAGGCTGCGAAAGACCCTAAGACCGAACTCCAAGAACGCGCGGCTGCGCGGGGGCACGACGCGCCTATTTACGCAGTAGTTGACCGCGGCGGGCCAGACCATAAACCCAGTTATATTATTGACGTGAGCGTTGGCGGGGCCGGAACAGGCCGCGGCGAGGGCACGTCTAAAAAAATGGCGCAGCGATTAGCCGCCAAAAACCTTCTTAAGAAATGGGGCGCTCCCTAATGACGCAAACACGTTCAGGATTTACCGCCGTTATCGGCGCGCCAAATGCGGGCAAATCAACCTTGGTCAACGCCCTGGTCGGCGAGAAAGTCACGATTGTGACCCACAAGGTGCAGACTACACGGTTCCAAGTGCGCGGCATTGCCATGATCGGCACGGCGCAGGTCGTGCTTGTCGATACGCCCGGCATTTTTGCCCCCAAAGAAAAAGACCGCTTCGCCCGCTCTATGGTGCATGCCGCGTGGACAGGGGCCGAGGACGCAGACGCGATTATTCATGTGGTCGACGCGCCTGCGCATCACCGCGTCGAAATCGGTGAGGCGGGATCGCAAGACCGCCTTGGCCATGAAGACACGGCACGTGTCCTAGAGGGCTTGAAAAAACGTAGTAAAACGAAAACCTATCTGGCGCTCAACAAAATCGATGAAATTGCGCGCGAAGAGCTGCTGCCGCTTATTACCAAGTTCCAAGAAAGCGGGGTCTATTCTGAGGTTTTCCTGATATCCGCAAAGACTCATGACGGCGTCGACGATCTTGGGCAAGCCTGCGCCAATGCCATGCCGGAAGGCCCCTATCTGTATCCGCTGGACCAAGCGGCCGATATTCCGTCGCGCCATATGGCCGCAGAAATTACTCGCGAAAAACTATTCATGCGCCTGCATGATGAGCTTCCTTACGCCTCTACGGTCGAAACGGAGTCGTGGAAAAAGCAAAAAGATGGCTCCGTTCGTATCGAGCAAGTCATTTATGTCCGACAAGAGTCGCAAAAGCCGATTGTGCTAGGCAAGGGCGGCAAGACCATCAAAGACATTGGCTCGCGCTCCCGCCGGGATATGGAAGACTGGCTCGGCTGCCGGGTTCATCTGTTCTTATTCGTAAAAGTGCGCGCAAAATGGACAGACGACAAGGCGCGCTACGCTGAGTTCGGATTGGAATTCGACGTCTAATGGATTGGGCGGGAGTTGGATATATACTCTCGGTTAAAAAGCACGGGGAAACCTCTGCAATTATTGATGTTCTCACGCGCGACAATGGGCGTCACGCCGGATTAGTCCGCGGAGGTGTCGGGCGAAAACTGCGGCCCGTATTGCAACCCGGAAACAAAGTGCAGCTCGAATGGCGCGCGCGCCTGTCCCAACACCTCGGCTCTTTTACCGTCGAAGCGTTAAGCGCGCGGTCGGCTGAAATTATGGATGACCGTTTATCCCTTGCGGGTCTGAATTCGCTCTGCGCCATCGCCCGCGAAACCTTGCCGGAACGCGAAGCTCACCCTCAAGTTTATGACGCCTTCGAAGTCCTGCTCGCCAACCTCCACGACCCAGACATTTGGCCCGCGCTCTATGTGCAGTGGGAAGCAGGACTGCTCAAAGCTATGGGCTATGGGCTCGACCTTACCACCTGCGCGGCGACAGGCTCGAACGATAACCTCACCCATGTCTCGCCCAATTCAGGCCGTGCCGTGAGCGCGAGTGCAGCGGAGCCCTACCTAGATAAGCTTTTCCCGCTCCCCATGTTTATGACAGGGCAGCCCTTTGTGACCCCAGAAGACGTGACGAACGGATTAAACCTAACCGGCCACTTCTTAGAGACCCGCGTCCAATGGAGCGTCAATAAACCCATGCCCGAATCTCGAGGCCGCATGGTCGCGCGTCTGAAAGAGATGGGTTATGCACGGTAGTAAACTCACCCCAAGAACAGGTGAATATTCATGGGGCCAAATGATTTGGCTCATCGATGGTCTGAACGCCGACAGTCCTGACATGTCACTTGCGCGGATGGAAGTTGAGGCGGGGCGAACCAGTGAAGCGCATGTTCATTCAAACTGTCATGAGTGTATCCATGTGTTGTCGGGAGCTATTACAGAAGTCATTGATAATGAGCCTGTAGAGCTCGGCACAGGCGAGACTGTTTTCGTTCCGCAAGGCTCAGAGCACTACACAGTAAATTCCGGGACTGAACGCGCGATCCTTATCATCAGTTTTTCCGCGTCATCCCGCGAATATGAGGCCATTTCCTTGGCTTAAACTGCTATAAGAGTGCGAATCACACCCCTTATGGATTTCCGATGAGTAAAACGACGACAAAGGGCGGTCTGCCCGAAGATGCCATTATTGAAGAGCATATTGATGACGCGCTCAGTTCGCGATATTTAGCTTATGCGCTCTCGACGATTACGCAGCGCGCGCTGCCTGACGTGCGCGACGGACTGAAACCCGTTCACCGCCGTATTTTATATGCGATGCGGCAGCTCAAACTGAACCCGGAAAATGCCTACAAAAAATGCGCGCGGATTGTCGGCGACGTTATGGGCCAGTATCACCCGCACGGTGACCAATCGATTTATGATGCGCTGGTAAAGCTTAGTCAGGAATTTTCCTCGCGCTATCCGCTTGTCGACGGGCAGGGGAATTTCGGGAATATTGACGGCGATAGCGCGGCGGCCATGCGTTACACCGAAGCGCGCATGACAGCGGCCGCTGTGTCGCTACTTGAGGGGATTGACGAAGACGCGGTAGATTTCACCGCGACCTATAACGAAGAAGACGAAGAACCTATTGTCCTACCCGCGGGCTTTCCTAACTTACTGGCCAACGGCTCCCAAGGGATTGCCGTAGGCATGGCGACCTCCATTCCTCCGCACAATGCCGCCGAGCTTTGCGGCGCAGCATTGCACCTGATTAAATCCCCAAAAGCGCGGATTGAAACCTTGATGGACCACGTTAAAGGTCCGGACTTTCCGACGGGCGGCATTATTGTCGAGCCGAAAGAGAACATGCTCGAAGCCTATGCCACCGGGCGAGGCAGTTTTAAAGTCCGCGCGCGCTGGGAGCTTGAAGACCTTGGGCGGGGCCAATGGCAAGTCGTTGTTACGGAAATCCCGTATCAAGTTCAAAAATCCCGCCTCATCGAAAAACTCGCGGAAGTGATTGAAACCAAGAAAGCTCCCTGGCTAGCCGATGTCCGCGACGAGTCGGCGGAAGACATTCGTATTGTTTTGGAACCCAAGAGCAAAAATATCGAACCCGATATGCTTATGGAAAGCTTGTTTAAGCTGACCGATTTGGAGAGCCGCACCTCGTTAAACATGAATGTCCTCGACGCCACCCGCACGCCGCGCGTGATGAGCCTCCGCGATGTCCTGCAGGCCTTCCTCGATCATCGCCGGGTTGTCCTGCAACGCCGGACGGGGCAGCGCCTGGGTAAAATCGCCATCCGTATGGAAGTGCTCGACGGCTATCTCATTGCGTTCCTGAACCTCGACGAGGTCATCCGTATCATCCGTTTTGAGGACGAACCCAAGGCGGAGTTGATGAAAGCGTTTAGCCTGACCGAACGCCAAGCGGACGCGATTTTAAACATGCGCTTGCGGTCTTTGAACAAGCTGCAAGAGATAGAGCTAAGAACTGAGAACGACGCCTTGGCGGCCGAGAAGCTTGACCTAGAGGGCCTAATGGGATCCGAGAAACGCCAATGGGGCGTCATCGCAGACCAAATCCGCGCGGTGCGAGAGAACTATAGTCTCAAGACCGATATCGGAAAGCGCCGTTCGACATTTGCCGATCAACCCGACATCGAAATCGATATGGCTACGGCGTTCATTACCAAAGAACCGATTACGGTTGTCCTGTCCAAAAAGGGCTGGATACGCGCGCTGAAAGGCAAGGTCGACGATATTTCCAGTGTCAAATTCAAAGAAGGCGACGAAGCTGAATTCGTTATCCCTGCTGAGACGACGGATAAGATTATTCTGTTCGCCTCGAACGGAAAATTCTACACGATAGGCGGCGATAAGCTGCCGGGCGGACGCGGAAACGGCGAGCCTATCCGGCTGATTATTGGACTAGAAGACGATCATGTTCCGATAGGGCTTTTTGTCCATAACCCTGAACGCGAGCTTATTCTGGCCAGTTCAGAAGGCTACGGTTTCCGGGTCAAAGAAGAAGACGTCATTGCCTCCACCCGCGGGGGGAAACAGGTCTTGAATGTTAAAGGCAACGCGGAAGCTGTGCGCTGTATTGCGGCGGACGGCGATAAGCTGGCCATTATTGGTGAGAACCGGAAAATTCTCGTCTTTGATCTCGAAGAACTCCCCGTCATGACACGAGGTAAGGGCGTGCGCCTCCAGAAATACAAAGACGGCGGCCTTGCGGATATTACTGTGTTCAAAGACGAAGACGGTCTGAGCTATATTGACAGTGCAGGGCGCAGAAATTCTGTGAATGAGTGGAAGACGCTGGAGGGTAAACGCGCTCAAGCTGGACGCATGGCCCCGCGCGGCTTCTCTCGAACGAACGAATTCGCGCCTGACAAACGTCTGTAAAATCGGGCTCACGCGGATTCATCTTGTTTTACGGGTGAATTTAACGCAAAATACGCCTAATTAAATAGGTTGGAGAGACCCCATGGAAATTTTACTCGTAATTCTAGCGATTATCGTTGTGCTCGCGGTTATTGTTGTTGGCATTTACAACAGATTGGTTGCCCTGCGCCAAACCTGTAATCAAGCTTGGTCGGATATCGAAGTTCAACTCAAACAGCGCCAAGATCTCGTCCCGCAATTGGTCAATACGGTCAAAGGTTACGCCAAGCATGAAAAGTCCACATTCGAAGATGTTGTCAATGCCCGGGCCGCCGCTATGGGGGCAGGCACAGTAAAAGGACAAGCCGTTGCAGAAGGTATGCTCAGCCAAGCCCTCGGCAAATTATTTGCCCTCGCTGAAGCCTATCCCGAGCTGAAAGCCAACACGAATTTCCTACAGCTCCAAGACCAGCTTGCAGACATTGAAAACAAAATCGCCGCTTCTCGCCGTTTTTATAATAACGCCGTGCAGGAATATAATACGGGCCGCGAACAGTTTCCGGCTGTGCTACTCGCCGGACCATTTGGATTTCAAGAGCGTGAGTTCTTCGAAGCGCCAGAGGGCCGCGAAGCGCTACAAACACCTGTTGAGGTCGATTTCGAAACTTAGAGCTCGGACCTTAATATGGCCTTGAAAGCCTATGGCTTAAAATCACAAATCTGGAACAATAACTTTCGCAGTATTGTACTGCTGGTTCTGTTTCCGGTTTTGCTCCTGTGTCTGGCCTATGCCCTTATCCTATTGTGGACAGGGTTCACAACGAACATGTCTTTGGATCAAGGGCTGAACTTTGCCATTGATACAATGCCGAGGGCCGCCCCAATTGCGCTAGGGGCTGCAGGGGCTTGGTTCACTGTCGCATTTTTGGGCCATCAGGCCATGATCGATCTCTCGACAAAGGCGCATTCCGTCAAACCGTCTGAAGAGCCCCGGGCTTACAAAATGCTAGAGAACCTATGCATTTCCCGCGGTCTGACCATGCCGCGTCTTAAAGTGATTGAGACAGATGTGCTCAATGCTTATGCGAGCGGGATACGGGATAAGAATTACACGGTTACGCTCACACGCGGTCTCATGAACGGACTTGATGATGACGAGCTTGAGGCCGTGATTGCGCATGAGCTGTCTCACATTCAAAACAAGGATGTCCGGCTGCTGATTATTGCTGTCGTGTTCGTTGGGATTTTCTCATTCTTCGGAGAAGGGATTGTGAGGTCAATGATGCGGACAAACCTGCCTCGCAGCACAACGCATCGGCGAAGCGGGGGCGGAAATTCAGGCGCGCTCATATTCTTTGCTATTGCGATTATCGTCGTCGCTTATTTTCTCGCCATCATGATCCGGTTTTCGCTCTCCAGGAAACGTGAATTTATGGCGGATGCCGGGGCTGTTGAGCTGACGAAAAACCCGGACGCCATGATCCGCGCGCTGGAGAAAATTTCGGGCCGGGCGGAGCTTACGCATGTCCCAGCGGATGTGCGCGAAATGGCGTTCGAAAATCCGCGTAAAGGCTTTGCCGGGGTATTTGCCACGCACCCGCCGATTGAAAAGCGCATTGAGGCTCTCGTAAAATATGCTGGTGGCCGTGAAAATACGCAAAGTATTCCCGCACGACGTGTGTATACTGATACAATAAAACCAAAAACGACTGATGAGACACCCAAATGGGGCCCTTGGTCGGGATAAAACATTCCATTATTTTGTAGAGAGAAACGAACCTATGACAAAGAATTTATTGATGACGGCAGGCCTCGCGATTGTACTCGCAGCTTGCGATAGCGGCACAGCTGTGAAATCCGGCGAAAGCAATAGCGTGGATCTGCCCGCAGGTGTTTCGTTTGTTGAAAGTGTGTCCAAAAAAGGGGACGAAATTGTAATCCCGTACAAGAAATATACGCTCGATAACGGCCTGACCGTTATTTTGCACCAAGACAAATCTGACCCGCTTGTTCATGTGGATGTCACATATCATGTGGGCTCAGGACGCGAAGAGGCCGGGAAATCCGGCTTTGCGCATTTCTTTGAACACATGCTTTTTCAAGGCTCCGCAAATGTCGCCGATGAGCAGCACTTTGGTTTGATCACAGAGTCCGGCGGAACGCTGAATGGTACCACAAATGGCGACCGGACAAATTACTATGAGACAGTCCCGTCTAATCAGCTCGAGAAAATGTTGTGGCTTGAATCAGACCGTATGGGATATTTTCTTAATGGCCCGGCAGTTAAAGATAAAGCGTTTGAGATTCAACGCGAAACTGTCAAAAATGAGCGTGGTCAAAATTATGACAATCGTCCTTACGGCCTACTGCGTGAGCGGGTCGGAGAAGCCCAATATCCAGAAGGCCATCCTTATTCATGGTCAACGATTGGCTACCTTGAGGACATTGACCGCGCGGATATCAATGATTTGAAAAAGTTTTTCCTACGTTGGTACGGGCCAAATAACGCGACCTTGACCATTGGCGGAGATATTGACGAAGCGCAGACACTTGAATGGATTGAAAAATATTTTGGCCCAATTCCTGCCGGACCTGAAGTCAAAAAACCTGAATATACTCCTGTTACGCTTGATGCAGACCGGTATATTTCGATGGAAGACAATGTGGCTTTGCCATTGATTTATATGTCTTGGCCGACTGTGCATGCGAACCATCCAGACGAAGCGCCCTTGGATGTTTTGATGTCAATTTTGGGAAGCGGCAAGACGTCCTTGCTCTATAAAAATCTTGATAAAGACGGTTTGGCGGTTCAATCAAGTGCGGGGCACGGATGTAGTGAGCTGAGCTGTTCATTTACAATGTTAGCTTTGCCAAATCCGGCAAAAGGCAAATCCCTAGCGGAGCTCGAAACCATCATGCGCGGCTCACTCGAAGAGTTTGAAACTCGCGGCGTAGAGGATGATGACTTGACCCGCGTTAAAGCCGGCATTGTCTCTGGCATGATTTACGGCCTCGAAAGCGTCTCGGGTAAAGTCTCGCAGCTTGCGGCGTATGAAACCTATCGTGATAATCCAAACTCGATTGGCGACGATGTGGCGCGTTATGAGAACGTGTCCAAAGCGGATGTGATGCGTGTCTATGAAAAATATATCAAAGGCCAGAATGCTGTCATCATGAGTATTGTCCCCAAAGGGCAACTCAGCGCCATTGCCGCGCCGGACACATGGGATCGGTATGAGCGGACGATCCCGACTAGTTCGGCCGTAGCTGCCGTTGATTGGACACCGCCCGAAGATGATTTTGACCGTAGCATTATCCCGCCAGCGGGCGCTAACCCGACTATCAAAGCTCCGGATGTTTATAATGCGGAAATCGGGAACGGCATTAAACTCCTGGGCGCCGTGAATGACGAAACGCCGACAACCACGATTAGTGTGCGCATGAAAGTCGGGCAAAGCCATGAACCAATTGATAAGCTTGGTCTTGCGAGCTTGACGGCGAGTATGCTCGGCGAGGCAACAACGGAGTCCACTGCAGAAGACCTGTCTAACCGGTTAGATAAGCTCGGCTCATCCGTCTACTTCGGAAGCGGGGAAAACTTCACAAATATGCGCATTCGAACATTGTCCAAAAATTTGGACGAGACGGCTGCCATTGCTATGGAAAAAATGTTTAAGCCTAAATTTGATGAGGCTGATTTCGAGCGCCTGAAAAACCAGACCCTTGAAGGCATTAAGCAATCCAAAAAGCGTCCTGCAAGTGTGGCCTCAGAATTATTCAATCGGAAAATGTACGGTGACAACAACAATGTATCCTGGGGTAATTCCGGGACACTTGAAACCATCGCGAATATTACGCTGGACGATGTGAAAAAGTTCTACGCGGATCATTATTCGGCGTCTGTCGCTAGCGTCATTGCCGTGAGTGATTTGCCCAAGGGAAAGATTGTCGGCGCTCTGGACGGCCTCTCGGATTGGGACGCCAAACCTGTCGCGGCCATGGAAGCGAATGCATTTCCTGATATTGGCAATCCAACCATCTATTTCATCAACAAAGACGATGCGGCTCAATCCGAAATCCGGATTGGTAAACGGGCTTTACCTTATGACGCAACGGGGGAATTTTACCGCGCGACATTGATGAATTACCCCCTGGGCGGGGCGTTTAACAGCCGTATCAATCTAAACCTGCGTGAAGATAAAGGTTACACTTACGGCGCGCGATCTTTCTTTAGCGGTCAGGAAACTCGCGGGACTTTCGGGGCCAGTGCAGGTGTGAAAGCCGACACGACAGCTGCGTCCATCACAGAGTTTCTTAAAGAGCTTAAAAACTATTCTGAAAATGGCATAACAGAAGAAGAGCTGAGCTTTACCAAAAGCGCGATTGGTCAACGAGACGCCCGGGCTTATGAGACGCCAGGTCAAAAACTTGGTTTCCTCGGCCGCATGATGACCTATGATTTGGATGCGGGCTTTGTGGATGAGCAAAGCGATATTCTACAAAGCATGACTAAAGCTCAAATTGATGCGCTTGCGAAAAAGCACACCAATCCAAACGATATGATTATTATCGTGGTCGGTGATAAAGCGGTGAATATGGGAAGCCTAAAAGCGCTTGGCATGCCGATTGTTGAACTCGGTGCGGACGGCAATCCGCTTTAGAGCATCTTTTTTGGAAGGCTGGTGGCGAGCTCTGGGAAGAGCACCACTAGCCCTATCACGATAAACTGTATGCCAATAAAAGGTATGACGCCCCGGTATAGCGCCGGGGTTGTCACTTCCGGCGGAGCCACGCCGCGAAGATAGAAAAGCGCAAAGCCAAATGGCGGCGTCAAAAAGCTGGTCTGTAAGTTCAGTGCCATCAATATTCCCAGCCATATCGGATCCATACCCATGGCGAGTAGCGGCGGGGCCACGAGCGGCACTACGACAAATGTAATCTCTATAAAGTCGAGAAAAAACCCCAGCACAAACATAACGGCCATAACGAGGGCGAGTGCGCCCCATTTTCCGCCAGGCGCAGCGTCGAGGAAGCGGCCTACAAGTTCGTCGCCGCCAAAGCCGCGGAAAATGAGACTGAACACGGTCGCCCCGATGAGGATGACAAATACCATGCAGGTAATGTGCATGGTGGAGCGGGAGACGTCCGCGAGCTGCTTGCTTTTAATGAGCGGCAGCAGTGAGAACGCGACGCCGAGGAGGGCGAGACCTGCGAGTAATAACGAGGCCGCTGTGGCGATACGTTCGGCGCCTGTCCAAGCGTCTTGGTCGAGACGCATATCAATCCCGATGAGATCAATGGCTATGAGCGCGACAAGTCCGATAGCGGCGAGGGCGGCAGCCTTTTTTGCCCAAGGCTGCGGCGCGGTTTTATAGGTGGCGAGTAATATTGCCCCGAGCGCGCCTAGGGCTGCGCCGCGTGTTGGCGTCGCGTAACCTGACAGGATAGATCCAAGTACCGCAATGATAAGTAGGATGGGCGGCAGCATGGCAACGAGTGTACGCCTTACGAAAACCCACGGATTGACGTCCTCCGGCCACCCCTCTGCCGGGGCCATAGCGGGTTTGAGGAACGCGATAATCATGATGTAAACCGCGTAGAGAATAACGAGGATGAAACCGGGGATGAGCGCGCCGGCAAACAAATCGCCTACGGATATAACCCCGCCGCCTTCAAGGCCTAGGCTGCGCTGCGCTTCCTGGTACGCGTTCGACATCTGGTCTCCTAAAATGACAAGAACGATGGAAGGCGGGATAATTTGACCGAGCGTACCGGACGCTGCAATCGCGCCCGAAGCAAGAGATGGGGCGTAGCCGCGCTTGAGCATTGTGGGGAGCGATAGAAGCCCCATCGTGACGACTGTCGCCCCGACTATGCCTGTGGAGGCTGCGAGGAGCGCGCCAACCAAAACAACGGACACACCGAGGCCGCCGCGCAGGGACCCGAACAAATCTCCCATAGCTTCAAGCAAGTCTTCGGCGATGCGGGATTTCTCCAGCATCACCCCCATGAACACGAATAGCGGCACCGCGATTAAAATCTCCCGAGTGATAAGCGGATATATCCGTCCGGGCAGGGCGAGGAGGAAATCCGGATTAAAAGTGCCTGTGACAACGCCTAGCGCGGCGAAGATGAGAGACACGCCTGAGAGCGTGAAAGCCACATTGTATCCGCCCATCAATCCGATGCAGGCGGCGGCGAACATAGTCAGCGCGAGAATTTCGGGGAGACTCATTTTGTGTCCGCTCCACGGAATAAAGGCGGGATAGTTTTTGGACGCTGCGGTCTAGGCTCTCCGCGCAGACACATGGCCGCACGTAACGCAATCGAGAGGCCTTGCATTAGCATCATTATACAAAAAAGCGGGATGAGCGTTTTAATTAAATATTCGCCGCGTATGCCGTCGGTCTCCGCGGAGCCTTCGAAAATAAACCAAGAGAAGCCAACAAAGGATTGTGAAGACCAGAGTATGATAAGACTGACGGGTATGAGGAAAAGATAGAACCCAGCAAAGTCGACAAGCGCTTTCGTGTGTTCTTCCATACGCGTATGGAAAATATCAACGCGTACATGTTGCCCCGCAAGTAGAGTGACTGCGGCCCCGAGCATAATGACGCCTGCGTGTAGGTATTTAGCGCTTTCGAAAAGTTTGGCCCAAGAGATACCAAATATGGAAATGGCAAAAACGCTGAAGGCGACGCTTAGGACGAGTAAAGGTAGGCCCCATTTTACGATTTCACCGACGTGAAAATTAAAACTGTCAATCAAAAGGATAAGGTTCGCAGAAAACCGGCGTAAAAACTTTTGCGCCGGCAGGACAAGATAAAGAACAGGGAGCAGCAGGACTGGCAAGAAGACCCAGCCTATTGCCGTGAACGCCGCGCCTAGGTTCGCAAAAATATCCCCCGATATCACTTTATCGGCCCAGAGCGATTTCGCGCGCGCGGATATAACGCCCGTCGCTCATCTCCGTCCATCCCCGATATTGATTGCGAGCGGCGATATAGCTCTCGTAAATTTTACGGGTCTGCGCGTTGCTATTCCCAAACTCTTTGACAACCTCTTCGCTTACAAGACCAACCTTGGTCATAATTTCATCAGAGAAAAACCGGGGTTCAATGCCGTGTTCGTTTTTCAAGATGTCCAAGGCTTTGGCATTTTCAAATGTATATTCCCCGAGGCTGCTATCATTGGCAGACTTACAGGCGTACTTGATCATGGCCTGATCGCTGTTTGAAAAACTGTTCCAGATCTCCAGATTTATGCCAAGGGATAATGAAGCTCCGGGCTCATGAAATCCCGGGGCGTAATAGTAGGGCGCTTCGCGGTAAAATCCGAACGCCAGATCATTCCAAGGACCCACCCATTCGGTCGCGTCAATCGCGCCGGATTGCAGGGACTGATAAATCTCGCCCCCGGGCAACGGACGCGCTGAGCCGCCAAGCCGCCTTATGACTTCGCCGCCAAGGCCCGGCATGCGCATAATGAGACCGTTAAAGTCTTCGAGACTGTTCATTTCGCGCTTAAACCAACCGCCCGTTTGATGACCTGTATTTCCCGCCTGCAGAGGTTTGATGTTGAAGCGCGCTGAGAGGTCGTCCCAAAGCTCTTGTCCGCCGCCAAACTCTACCCAGCCCATGATTTCTGCCGCAGTCATTCCCATGGGAACAGCAGTGAAGAACGAGAACGCTTTTGATTTACCCTGCCAGTAATACTCAGCGGCGTGGTACATATCCGCCGCGCCCGTCGAGACCGCATCAAAACATTCCAGCGCGCCGACAAGTTCTCCCGCCGCGTAGACTTTGCAGTCTATACGGCCATCGCTCATATCATGCATGGCTTTGGCAAAGCGGTTTGGCATTTGGCCAAGTCCGGGAAAGTCTTTCGGCCATGACGTTGCGATGCGAAGTTGTCTTCGATTTTTAGAGATGTTCGGAGAGGCGATGCCGTCGCGACTCGATGCAGTAGGTACGTCTTTGCCCTTCGCGCCCAAGACACCGACAACCCCTGCGCCCGTCGCAAGCGCAACGCCCGCTGTCAGTATATTACGTCGTTTCATGGCATATCCCCCATAGGTCTCCAGCCATTCGCGCCGAGAACTTCTGCGGGGCGGAAGCGGGCTTTGTAATCCATCTTGGGACTGCCTTCGACCCAGTAGCCCAAATAGAGATAGGGCAGGCCGGAGTGTTTACAGCGCTCTATGTGGTCGAGGATCATATATTTCCCGAGACTAAGCGATGCGAGGTCCGGGTCAAAGAAACTATAGACCATAGATAGGCCGTCGCTAAGCTCATCAATCAGCGCGCAGGCCACAAGTTCATATTCTGCATTACGGTATTCTACAATCTCTGTGCGCGAGGCGCACTCTTCGACCATCATTTCGTAGCGCATGAAATCCATATCCGACATACCGCCGCCTTCGTGCCGCGCAAGCAGGTAGCGCTGCATCAGAGCGAATTGTTCTTGGGTCGCATAAGACTCTTGGACTTCGCGGCTAAGACCGCGGTTACGGGACGCAATGCGCTTGAAGCTTTTGCTAGGTTTGAATTGCCCGGCGAGGATGCGCAGGGATTTGCATTCTTTGCAGGCCTCGCAAGCCGGACGGTAAATCACATTTTGCGAACGCCGAAAGCCGGCATGGGTCAGATAATTATTCAGGTGGGGGCCAGAGAGCGGGTCAAGCTGTGTGAAAATTTTGCGCTCCATACGACCGGGCAGATAAGGGCACGGCGCAGGTATTGTCAGATAAAATTGCAGTCTTTGCGGATCGAACGGACGAGTCATATTTATTTATACCGCAATCATCGACGTTAGATATTAAAAAATAAGGGGGAGAGCAGGCTGAAGCTGAGCCAAAGTAATATAATCAACGGAATACCGAACTTGGCGAAGTCCGCAAATTTGTAACGTCCCGGCCCCATGACAAGCAGGTTGGTTTGATAAGCGATTGGCGTGGCGAAGCAGCAATTCGCCGCAAAGATAACCGTCAGAACCATCGCGATAGGGTCGATGCCCGTTTCTGCGCTGATGGACAGGGCTATAGGTGTAAACAAAAGCGCCGTCGCACTGTTGGATAAAATGTTCGTCAAAATAGCAACCAGCAAGAAAAGCGCTGCGATGAGTATTTGTGTCCCAAAGGGCTCAAATATCTCAACAACCAGATGGCCGATATAGGCCGCCGCGCCGGTATTCTCTAGCGCGAGGCCCATGGCAAACGCTGCGCCAATCAATAAGAAAATCCGCATATCGAGGGCGCGCACGGCTTGCCGGACATTAATGCACCCCGCAGCAATCATTGTAATCGCGCCGGTTAGGGCCGCGATCTCTATGGGGACGAGGCCTGTTGCGGCGGCCAAAATAGTTGAGGCGAATATGAGCCGCGCCGACCAAGATTTGCGAATATCGGGAAGTTCAGCCGTCGACCATTCCAGCAATAAAACATCGCGGTTGGTGCGGAGTTCTTGCATGTCCGCCTCGTAGCCAAACAGTAAAAGCGTATCGCCCGCCTCAAGCCGAATATCGAGCATGCGCGTGCGGATCATCCGGGACTTACGCTGTATTCCCAGCACTAAGCATCCGGTTTGCCGCCGAAAACCGATTTGCTCGATATTGCGGCCAATCATGCGTGAGCCCGGCGCAATCACGGCTTCGCTGATGACAATCGTATCTGATGGTTTTGAGGTTTCGCCCTCTTCATGGAAACCCGCAATGTCGAGCATACCCTTGAGATAGTTCGAGTCTGTTGAGAGTAAATTCGAGAGTGACTTACGCGTTGCGGCTACGATGAGGATATCCCCGTCTTGAAGCTTGTGGTCAAAAGGCGGGAGTAGGGTGGTTTCGCCGGATTGAATCATACGAACCGTGACATTGCGGAGCTTGGGATAAAGCCCGGCCCTTGGCGTAACATTATACAATGGATGATCCCGCGTGACGCGGATCTGGGCAATATATTGCTGCCCGCCGCTGCTGACTTCGTTCTCTAAGGATTGGCTTTTGGGGAGCAGGATTGGAGCCGCAAAAATAATATAGGCCGCGCCGATAGCGGCCAAAGTTATGCCGGGGCCGAACTGTGTGAAAAAGCTTAGCGTGTCGCCTGTCGTGCGCCGAAGAACGTCATTTACAAGCAAGTTTGTCGACGAACCGATCAAGGTCGTCATACCCGCGAGAATACAGATAAAGCTCAGCGGCATCATATATTTTGAGGCGGAAGATCTGAGCCTTGACGCCATGGCCGACAGTACGGGGATGAACATGACGACAACGGGCGTATTGTTCATGAACATCGACACGGCAAAGGCGAGTGCGAAGACAAATGTCATCGTGCGGCGGGGGCGTTTATCAAGAGAGCTGTTGATCTTCATGATCGGCCCTTCGAGCGCCCCTGTATGAAACAGCGCTTGGCCGACCACGAGAAGTGCCATAATCGTAATGAGTGCGGGCGCTGCAAAGCCTGACAATAATGACGTGCTGTTGAGGCCTTCGGAGTTGGCGGGCGCGAAGAAGTTAAAGAACAACAAGAGCGCGGCAATGACGCCTACCGATATGGCCTCAATCGAAAAGCGTTCCCGGAAATAGAAATAGACGGCGACTCCGACGAATATCATCGTCGCCCACATTTGCCATGTCGGTGTTACCGCCAATGCGTCCATCTGTGACTGTCTCTCCCTAGCTCAGAGGAAACGTAACATGCACGCTTAGCCCTGCATAGCGAGACTTATTGAAAAGACGAATTATTATTGAACTAAGCCTCGCAAATATATGAATTTGCATCTTTTTTATTGAGATCAACCTTCATGTAGCCATTCAGCGACGCGCGGAGCGAAATAGGTGAGAACGCCGTCGCATCCGGCCCGCTTCAAGCTGGTGAGTGCTTCGAGAATAACGCGCCTTTCGTCAATCCAGCCATTTTGCGCGGCGGCCATAATCATCGCATATTCACCGCTGACCTGAAATGCAAATGTCGGCATTTGATAGGTCTGTTTCAGGCGGGAGATAATGTCCAGATAGGGCAGGCCGGGCTTAACCATAATCATGTCCGCGCCTTCTTCTATATCAAGCGCGACTTCACGCAGGGCTTCATCTGAATTGCCAGGGTCCATTTGGTAGGTACGCTTATCGCCCTGCAATGACGACGCTGTCCCGATGGCGTCCCGGTAAGGGCCGTAAAAACCTGACGCGTACTTCGCCGCGTAGGACATAATTGAAACATCTTGATAACCGGCGGCGTCGAGCGCGGTGCGGATAGCGCCGACGCGGCCATCCATCATATCTGACGGGGCGACGATGTCTGCGCCTGCTTGGGCGAGTATCAAAGCTGCTTCTGAGAGTGCCGCTACGCTTTCATCATTCAGAATTCGTCCATCCGACAAGAGCCCGTCATGCCCATGATCCGTGAAAGGGTCGAGGGCGGCATCCACGATGAGGCCAATTCCAGGAACTTCTGACTTAACCGCATTTATGGCTTGTGGGATCAGCCCATTTGGATTTAGCGCTTCGCTCCCCTGGGCATCTTTATATTTTGGATTAATATGCGGGAAGAGGGCTATCGCGGGAATGCCGAGAGCCGCGGCGCGCTTGGCGTCCTTCACAAGCTCGTCTAGGTTCACCCGGTCAACACCCGGCATAGACGGCACAGGGTCGCGGGGCATCTTGCCGTCTGAGACGACTATTGTCCAAATCAGATCATTGGGCGATAAAGTCGTCTCGCGCACGAGGCGGCGCACCCAATCGGACTGCCTATTTCGGCGCATTCTTACATTTGGATAGCTAGGCACTTAAAACTCCGGAATTTCAGCTATTTATACACAGCGGTATGATAATCCCACAAGAAAATAAGTGCGTCGTTTCGGCATTGGAATTTTTAACAAATCCAATATACTAAACGCAACATGACTCAGAAGTACCGAAATCATTTTGAAAGCGCCGTCGCGTCTGTCCGTCAAGAAGGACGCTACCGCATCTTTCGCGACATCCGCCGCAAACGCGGCGCGTTCCCGATTGCGACGTGGTACAAGGATGAGACGTCCGAGCAAGATATTACTGTGTGGTGCTCTAACGATTATCTCGGCATGGGCCAAAATGAATGCGTAGTTGAAGCGGTAAAGTCTGCGGTTGACGCCACGGGCACAGGTTCCGGCGGCACGCGTAACATCTCTGGTACGACCCATTACCATGTACAGCTCGAGAAAGAGCTCGCAGACCTCCACGCCAAAGACCGCGCGCTTGTGATGACGTCAGGTTATGTCGCCAACGAGGCCACGCTCGGTGTGATGAGCAAAATTCTTCCCGGCTTGATTATCTTCTCCGACGAGATGAACCACGCCTCTATGATTTCCGGTATTCAGCGCGCGCGCTGCGCAAAACATATTTTCAAGCATAATGATTTGGCGGATCTTGAAGCCAAACTTAAAGCGGCGCCACAAGACGCGCCTAAACTCATCGCGTTTGAGTCCGTTTATTCTATGGATGCCGACATTGCGCCGATTGCTGAGATTTGCGACCTCGCGGATAAATACAATGCGCTCACCTATATCGACGAAGTTCACGCAGTGGGCATGTACGGGCCGACAGGCGGCGGCATTTGCGAAGCGCGCGGCCTTATGGGTCGCATCGACATTATCCAAGGTACGCTCGCTAAAGCTTACGGCATGATTGGCGGCTATATCGCGGCGGATGAAACCATAATTGACGCTGTACGCTCTATGGCGTCCGGATTTATCTTTACGACCTCCATCCCGCCAAGCACAGCAGCGGGCGCACTGCGTTCGGTCAAGGTTTTGAAAATCTCGCCCGAAATGCGCGAAAAGCATCAAGAGCGTTCGAACGCCCTCAAAGATCGTTTCCGCTCTGAAGGCTTTCCGTTCATTGACGGGGACACACATATCGTCCCGCTCATGGTCGGCGACCCAGTCAAGTGTCAGGCTTTATCTACGAAGCTTATCGAAGACTTCGGCATCTACGCTCAGCCCATCAACTATCCAACCGTCCCGCGCGGCACGGAGCGTCTGCGCTTTACGCCAAGCCCGTTCCACACAGACGCGATGATGGACGACCTTATGACAGCTCTTCGCCAAGTCTGGGCCGAGCATAAGCTAGAGCGCGTCAAAGTCGCCTAACCCATAGAAACTACACTCTGTACCGTTGCGACTCGCAAGCGGCTTCGCTATACGAAAGCTCCAATTCGAACCGGAGTGACACCATGAGCGCAGCCGCCAACGATCAGGGCACGGCCCACCTTTCAAATTATTTCACGGAGAGCCTCGAGACACGCGATCCTGAACTGTTCGAATCCATGCAAAATGAGCTGCACCGTCAGCAGCATGAGATCGAGTTGATTGCGTCCGAGAATATTGTCTCCAAGGCTGTCCTCGAAGCGCAAGGTTCTGTTCTGACCAACAAATATGCAGAGGGTTATCCGGGCAAGCGCTATTACGGCGGGTGCCAACATGTGGACGTCGCCGAGCAGCTCGCGATTGACCGCGCGAAACAGCTCTTTGATTGCGGGTTCGCGAACGTACAGCCGAACTCCGGCTCACAGGCGAACCAAGGCGTTTTCCTTGCTTTGCTATCGCCCGGCGACACAATCCTCGGCATGGACTTGGCGTCCGGCGGTCACCTGACCCACGGCGCGCCGCCGAACATGTCCGGCAAATGGTTCAACGCTATTGCTTACGGCGTCAAAGCCGACACACACCTGATTGATTATGACCAAGTCGAAGCTCTCGCGCTTGAGCATAAGCCAAAGCTCATCATATGCGGCGGCTCTGCTTATTCTCGCCAGATTGACTTCAAAGCTTTTCGCGAAATTGCGGATAAAGTCGGCGCACTTCTGCACTGCGACATGGCGCATTTCGCCGGGCTCGTGGCCAGCGGTACACACCCAAGCCCGTTCCCGCACGCGCATGTTGCGACGACGACAACCCATAAAACCTTACGCGGTCCGCGCGGCGGCATGATCCTGACCAATGACGCCAAGCTCGCCAAGAAATTTAACTCGGCAATTTTCCCCGGCCTTCAAGGCGGACCCCTCATGCACGTGATTGCGGGTAAAGCTGTCGCGTTCGGCGAAGCCCTTAAGCCGGAATTTAAAGCCTACGGTCAGCGCGTTATCGATAACTGCCAAGCTATGGCGAGCGCCCTTGTCGAGGCGGGTTACGCCGTTGTCTCCGGAGGTACGGATACGCATTTGGCGCTCATCGACCTCTCGCCAAAGGGCGTGAAGGGTAATGCAGCGGAGAAGGCTCTCGGACGGGCCTACATCACCTGTAACAAAAATGGCATCCCTAACGACCCGGAAAAGTTCACCATCACATCCGGCATTCGCGTCGGCTCTCCCGCCGGCACAACCCGCGGCTTTGGCCCCGCAGAGTTCCGCGAAATCGGTCAATTGATGGCGGAGGTCTTGGACGGCCTTGCCGAAAACCCTGAAGGCAACGCCGAAGTTGAAGCCTCCGTCAAAGAGCGCGTCATGGCGCTAACAGCTAAGTTCCCGATTTACGAAGGCTAATTTACGCCAAATAACCACCATTCATTCCCGCGAAAGCGGGAACCCATCTCTTACCCTCACCACATGAAATGGATGTCCGGAAATGGGCCCCCGTTGTCACGGGGGTGATAGTTTGTTTAGCTATATTCCATTTACGAACTGATGTTCACTATATATACGCATAAACATTATGCGATGCCCATTTTGTAGTAGTGAAGACACACAGGTCAAAGACAGCCGTCAAGCTGAGGACAATACCGCTGTGCGCCGTCGCCGTTTGTGCGGAAAGTGCAGCGGACGGTTTACAACATTCGAACGGGTGCAGCTTCGGGAATTGACGATAGTTAAGAAATCCGGACGCCGCGTGCCGTTTGACCGGGATAAACTCGCGCGGTCGATTATGATAGCCCTGCAAAAACGTCCCGTAGATCCGGAACGTGTGGAGCAGATGATTAGCGGCGTGGTAAGGCAGTTAGAGTCCTCCGGTAATTCAGACATCACCTCTGATCAAATCGGCGAACTTGTCATGGAAGGTCTCGGCGGTCTCGATAAGGTCGGCTATGTGCGATACGCTTCTGTATACCGGGATTTCCGCGCGACGCAGGATTTCGAGGATTTCATCGAAGAAGAGAAGCTCGCGGATGACGCGCCCGGCAAGTCAGAAGAAGAGTAAGCCTTGCCGCGTCCCCATGTAACTCTCAAACTCGCCACATCATTGGATGGTAAAATCGCGCTCGCCAATGGCCAGTCTGAATGGATTACGGGCGAAAAGGCGAGGGCGGCGGGGCGTAAACTGCGCGCCGAGCACGACGCCATTGTTATTGGCGCGAATACGGCTGTGCTTGATAACCCGCAACTTACCACTCGGATTGACGGGGAAGCCGACCCGATACGTGTTGTTTTCGATACGCACCTTCGTATGTCCCCAGAGTCGAATCTCGTTCTCACAGCGCGCGATACGCCGGTTATTATATTTTGTAAGAATGATGTAAGTGATGCCGCTAAAGCTTTGAAACGATTAGGTGTTCAGGTTTTATCTCTGCCGCATTCCGAGCAGGGTCTTGACGTAAATGCGGCTCTGAATGTGCTGCATGGCCAAGGAATTCGGCAGCTTCTGCTCGAAGGGGGCGGGACATTGGCGGCGAGTTTTATCCGTGAAAAAGCTGTGGACGTCATTGAGTGGTTTCGTGCCCCGATTATTTTGGGCGGAGATGGTCGTGATGCTGTCGGCATGTTGGGTCTGGAAAATATGAATGACGCTTTCAAATTCGACGTCATTGATAGCCGCTTAGTCGGCAATGACCGCCATGAGCGCTACCAGAGAGTGATCTAATGTTTACAGGCATTATTACGGATATCGGCTCTATTAAGAGCCTCACGCGCGAGACTGGTGATGACCAGGGTGACGCTCACTGGGGCGACACGCGTATGGAGGTGACGTCTTCCTATGCTGCGGACGGCATCGAAATAGGCGCCTCAATAAGCATTAGCGGCGCGTGTATGACGGTTGTTGAGAAAACATCCGTTGGCTCTGGGTGTACATTTGCTTTTGATGTGTCTGATGAAAGCCTATCTAAGACCACGATGGGCGATTGGGAGGCGGGTCGTCCCGTCAACCTCGAACGCGCTTTAACCGGCAAAGACGAGATGGGCGGCCATATGGTGACGGGCCATGTCGACGCTGTCGGGACTTTGGAATCGCGAACAGAGATTGCGGGCTCGCTAAATTTGCGGTTCAATGCGCCTGACGATATTATGTTCGGGATTGCGCCTAAAGGCTCCATCACTATCGACGGCGTGTCTTTGACGGTTAATATTGTCGAGAAGAACGCCTTTGAAGTGAACATTATTCCGCACACTGCGGCGGCAACGACCCTTGGAAAACTGCAGGCTAAGAGTAAAGTAAACCTAGAAATTGATGTCATCGCGCGCTATGTCGCGCGGTACTTGGATCACATGACACACGGAAAGCGCCCCTAATGGCTTCAAAGACTGATAATACCCTCAATGAGGCGACCTTTGATCAGGTGTATAACCTCGCGACGCCGGAAGAGATCATCGATGATGCCCGCAATGGCCGGATGTATATCCTCGTCGATGCCGAGGACCGCGAGAACGAAGGCGATCTGATCATACCCGCGCAGTTTGCAACACCTGACGCGATTAACTTCATGGCGAAATTTGGCCGCGGGCTTATCTGTTTGGCTATAGAGCAAGCGCGCGCTGACCTTTTGGGCTTATCCAACATGTCCGCCGATAACCGCTCGCGTTTTGAGACCGCATTTACCCAGTCAATAGAGGCCCGCGAAGGCGTAACGACAGGCATTAGTGCTGGCGACCGCTCTCACACGATCCAAACCGCTATCGACCCAGAGACGCGCGCAGACGACATTGTCAGCCCTGGCCACATGTTCCCAATCATTGCTAAAGACGGCGGCGTTATGGTGCGGACAGGTCACACCGAAGCCTCTGTCGACATTTCGCGCCTTGCGGGTCTGAATCCGGCGGCCGTCATCTGCGAAATCATGAACGATGACGGCACGATGGCGCGTCTGGATGACCTCGTGAAATTTGCACAGTTCCACGGCCTGAAAATTGGTACGATTGAAGATCTCGTGGCCTACCGCATGAAGAAAGACCACTTCGTGCGCCATATCGCGACGTCTGATTTTACCTCGCAGAACGGTGATGAGTTCAAAATTCACGTCTACCGGAATTTTCTCGACAACCTTGAGCATGTGGCGCTGTCGAAAGGCGAGCCTAACAAAAACAAAGAAACCCTCGTCCGCGTCCATAAAGTCGACTTTGCAGGCGATATTCTTTATGAGGAAAGCCCGCGCTCTGGCCTGATTTGGGATGCCATGAAACAGCTGTCGGATTATGAGGGCCACGCGGTGCTTGTCCTCATCCGTGAAGGTAGTATTGATACGCTGCTGGAACGCTTGGGCGCGCACAAAAGCGAGCTTAACCGCAAAGAGCAAAACATTCGCGAGTATGGCGTCGGCGCGCAAATCCTCGTCGATCAGGGCGTTCATAAAATGCGGCTGATCACGAACACAATGCCAAAGCTTATTGGCCTCGAAGCCTATGACCTTGAGCTCTCCGGGATTACCCCTCTGATTGCAGGCGAAAAATAATGACAAAAATTCTCGTTATTGAAGCGCGTTATTACGAAGGCATTTCCGATGCGCTTCTCGAAGGTGCGTTGGATGTGCTGCAAGCGGCAAAAGCTAAAATCACCAAAGTGACTGTGCCGGGCGCGCTCGAAATTCCGCATGTTATTGCTTACGCCGAAGCGGCGAAGGCGGGATATGATGGCTACGTCGCCCTTGGGTGCGTTATACGCGGCGAGACGACGCATTATGATTATGTTTGCGGCGAATCGGCGCGTGGCCTGATGGACCTCGCCCTGCAGCAACAGCTGGCAATAGGGAACGGCATCATCACGGTCGAAAATGAAGACCAAGCCTGGGCGCGGGCCCGTAAAGACAAAAAAGACAAAGGCGGGTTTGCTGCTAATGCCGCGCTTAAAATGATCAAAATTCGCAGCGAGCTTGGCCAAACTGATGTCTGAGAATAAGCATTCAAAATTGCGGCGCGGGGCACGGCTCTCTGCGGTGCAGGCTCTCTACCAAATGGATGTCGGCAAAGCGCAACTAGACACAGTGATCAAAGAGTTTCTCAACCACCGTATCGGGACGGCGGACGGCGTGGACATCGCGGATGAAGAGTTCTTTCAAGCCTTGATTACAGGTGTTGTCCGTGAGCAGGAGCAGATTGATACGGCCATATCTGAGCATTTGTCTGCAAAATGGTCTCTGCGAAGGTTGGACCTGACGCTTAGAGCTATCATGCGCTCAGCCGCGTTTGAAATCACGCAGCGCCCTGACGTGCCGGCCCTCGTGATAATTGACCAATATGTGTCCATTACAGCAGATTTTTACGAGGGCAAAGAACCTAATTTTGTGAATGCCGCTCTCGACAGCCTTGCAAAGAAAGTCCGCGCCGCTGAATTTGGCATAACAGGCCCGGCCCCTGCAGCCTAAATGAATGAGTTTGACTTCATCGAACTCCTACGTCCGCTGGCTGGAAAATCCGGGCTGGGACTAAACGATGATGCCGCGCTCCTAAAACCTTCCCCCGGTAAAGACCTTGTCCTCTCTAAAGACACAATGGTCGAGGGCGTACATTTTCCAAATGGACGCATTGGCGGGGATTTTGCCGAACGCCTCCTTCGGACCGCTTTGTCAGATCTCGCCGCTAAGGGCGCGCGGCCCATCGGCTATTTACTATCCGTGGCATGGCCGAAAGGCACTGACCCTAAATTCATGGCTGGCTTTGTTAAGGGATTGCGGGAGGCTCAGGACAGTTTTGATTGCCCGCTCATGGGCGGGGATACGACCTCAACTGAAGGGCCGCTTGTGGCGAGCGCAACCGTTATCGGCGAAGTCCCTAGCGGAGAGATGGTCTTACGTAGCGGCGCGCGCGTCGGAGATGATGTCTGGTTTACAGGCGCTTTAGGACGGGCTGAAAATGGCTTGGCCCTTATTCAGGGCCAGGACATTCAGTTATCTGCCGATGAAAAGCTCGCCTGCGAAGAGGCTTACCTACGCCCGGAGCCGCGTTTCTTGTTTCGCAAAGCCTTGCGCCGCTACGCGACCGCTGCGGCAGATATTTCGGACGGCCTGTCGGTTGACGCTCTGCATATCGCCACCGCAAGCCAGATGCGTCTACATCTTGAGGCTAAATATCTCATAGGCGCTGAATTCGGCGATGATTATGAGCTTCTGTTTACAGCCTCTCCCCAGGATAAGAAGGCCTTGCAAGAGGCCGCTAAAAAAATTGGATTACGCCTTACGCGGTGTGGTCAAGTCAGCGAGGGTGAAGGGATATGGGTCAACGGCGCGCCTATTGCACCCAAGGGCTATAGCCACGGATTCTAGGCACAAAAAACCCATTCTTACCCGGGCATTTTAGTTTAATCTTAGCGGCGTCCACCGCCCGGACCGCCGCCGCCGCCCGGTGTATCGCGTTGTCCGCCAAGCTGCTCGGTTGGCAGACGTCCGATTGTCCCGAAGATTTGCTCAAGCGCGGACAATTCACGTCCACGCGTCGGTGTCTTGCGGTCGACATAGTTCACATAACGACCGTCTTCGAGGCCATATTCCGCGACCTTTGTCACTTGGCCGTCATCGTTAAAGGTAATCGCTGTAATACTGCGCTCTTCGATGAGAGGACGTAAATAGGCATAACGCTGACGCACGCTGGTCATATAATACCAAGTGTCGGTTTCGAGGTCTTCATTAAACGTGCCTTGAACGGACGGATTACCCAGGCGTGAAAGCACAGTGGCTTTGGTGTCGGTTTGGGCTTCGACGGCTTGGGGTTTATCCTCTGTGGGGATATAACCATGTGTGCGCAAGACAGGATTGCACGCGCCAAGACTGGCCGCGAGCCCGATAAGACATAAAGTTTTGACAAAGGTGGTCGTCATAGACGGCTTTCAATTGCATAATCGTTAGCCATGACCTACCTAAAGCGGCGAATACTGGCAAGTCTATAGATGCAAAATTAACGGAGCTTAATATGGCCTCACGCCTCAGCCAAATCTTTAAAAGAGAACGCGCGGAGATTAAAGACGCGCGCGTGGTCTATGCTGCGCTCATGGCGCAGTCCCGCCGCCCGGAATTTTACGGGGAGGGCGCTGTGCCTGATAGCTATGATGGCCGCATCGATTTCCTCACGCTTCATCTGGCGGTCGTCTTTGCCGCCCTAAAATCCCACGGCGATACGGGCCCCAAGCTCTCGCAAGCCATATATGACGTTATGATTGATGATTTTGACGTAGCCCTACGCGAGGAAGGCCTGTCTGATACAGGCGTCGTGCGCCGGATTAAGCCTATGGCGAACCTGTTTTTCGAACGAGTAAAAGCTTACTCTGAGGCGCTTTCCGGGACGAAAGAAAAGCTGTCCGGTACTATTCAGTCTGGGTACAAAACGGATATCACACCCGGAAACCTAGAACGTTTAACGGAGTATACTCTGGCGTTTAGAGAGACGTTGGGGTCTAAGTCCTTGGGCGAAATCGCCCGTGCGGATTTTGCATTTCCGGATTACTCGCCCGCTTAAATATGTTTTATTGGTCAGCGTAATTCCAATACGCTAAGAAAATATCGGCCTCTGAACGAATCAGAGCGCTCATCAAAGGTTCACATGTTAGACGGTCTCATTCTTTCTATAGATGCTATGGGCGGCGATAATGCGCCCGATATTGTCATTGATGGTATTGAGCATTTCCTGAAAACTGTGGGGCAGAACCGTAAAGCTAGATTTTTGCTGCACGGGGATGAGGCTATACTTGCGCCGTTATTGAATAAATATCCCGGCGCAAAAGAACGCTCCGAAATCCGCCATACCGACAAAGCTATTGCGATGGATGAAAAGCCGTCGCAAGCGCTGCGCCGCGGCAAGGGGAGTTCCATGTGGAACGCCATTGAATCCGTCAAGCAAGGCGAGGCGGGCGTGGCTTTGTCAGCGGGTAATACGGGCGGCCTGATGGCGATCTCCATGATGCGCCTGCGCACGATGAACGGCGTACAGCGACCTGCGCTCGCGGCAAGCTGGCCGAACCCGAACGGGATGGGCATAGTTCTTGATGTAGGGGCCAATGTGCAGTGCGACGCCGCGCAGCTTACAGAATTCGCTGTACTCGGCGAGGCTTATTACCGGGCGCTCTATAAAACAGACAAACCCCGCGTCGGGCTTCTCAATGTTGGCTCCGAAGAGGGCAAGGGCAATGACACTGTCAAAGCGGCCCATGAGCGCCTCTCTCAAAGCCAGCTCGACATTAATTATGTCGGCTATGTAGAGGGGAATGATATTTCCATGGGCGGGGCGGATGTGTTCGTCACGGACGGGTTTACTGGCAATGTCGCGCTGAAAACAGCCGAAGGTACAGCCAAGCTTATTGGGACATACTTTAAAGGCGCACTTCAAAATGGGCCGTGGTCAAAGTTTACAACATATTTGAATGCGCTAGCCTTCCGGAGACTAAAGAAGCAAATTGATCCGCGAAATGCCAACGGCGCTGTACTTCTTGGCCTGAACGGGGTGGTTGTGAAAAGCCACGGCGGGACGGATGCCATTGGGTTCGCAACCGCTTTGAACGTCGCTATCGGTATAGCAGAAAGCTCTTTCCTTGAAGAGATAGAACGCACGCTCGACGCCCTGCATGACGAGGACGACAATATCGGGTTTTTAGTATGATAAAATCAGTCATCAAAGGCGTGGGCAGTTATTTGCCCGAGCGCGTTGTTACCAATGCGGAACTCGCCGAAAAAGTCGAGACCTCTGATGAATGGATTCGTGAGCGCACCGGCATCGGGCAGCGCTACATCGCGGCTGACGGGGAGCTGACATCTGACCTCGGCGTTGCTGCGGCTAAGGCCGCACTTAAATCTGCGAATATGGACGCGGCAGATATCGATTTGATTGTTGTGGCCACGTCTACGCCGGATTTTACATTCCCTTCAACCGCGACAATTATTCAAGAAAAACTGGGCATTCACCACGGCGCGGGATTTGATATTCAAGCTGTTTGTAGCGGCTTTATTTATGCGCTGAACGTGACGGATGCTTTACTGAAAACGGGTTCTGCTAAGAACGCGCTCGTCATCGGGACAGAAACCTTCTCCCGCATTATTGATTGGGAGGACCGGGGTACATGTGTCTTGTTCGGCGACGGGGCAGGGGCGGTTGTTCTCAGTGGGCAAGAAAATACTGAAGACGGCATTCTGAATTCCTTCATCCGGTCCGATGGCCGCTACAAAGATCTACTCCATGTGGACGGCGGCCCGTCTGCGACCCAAACGGTCGGGCATTTGCGGATGGTCGGCAATCAAGTGTTCCGCCATGCCGTTAAAGATATATCCGAAGCTATGGAAACCTGCGCGGCGGCAGCGGGTATTCCTATCGACGATATCGATTGGTTTGTTCCGCATCAGGCCAACCAACGTATTCTCAACGGCGTGGCGAAGCGGTTAAAGATCAACCCTGCTCAAGTTGTCTCTACGGTTGAGTTCCACGCCAACACATCTGCAGCCTCCGTCCCGCTCGCGCTGTGCGCTGCGATTGATGATGGGCGTATACAGCGCGGGCAATTGGTAATGCTCGAAGCTTTTGGCGGCGGTTTCACCTGGGGCGCAGCTCTTTTTCGATATTAGAACGCTCCCATGTCTTGGACTTTCGCGTGACGCTACCAGGCAAAGACGTTCAACTTAATTGAACTCTCAAGCAACTCGAGCTCCAACTGCGCAAACATGCTGTTTTTTATAGGTTTTTTCGCATTTGGGGTTGCGCCATGTGTTAAGTTTTAGTTAGAACGAATTCACAAGTGGGGAATACTATGAATACAGGAACAGTTACGAGGGCCGACTTAACCGAAGCGATTTATCGTGAAATTGGTTTGTCACGCACCGAAAGTGCGGAACTCGTAGAATCCGTCATTGATCATGTCACCGACGCATTACTGCGCAGCGAGACCGTTAAGTTAGCGGGATTCGGTACTTTTTCTCTTCGTGATAAGAAAGAACGCATGGGCCGCAACCCCAAAACAGGGAAAGCTGTACCGATAACCCAGCGCCGTGTTTTAGTCTTCAAACCTTCCCAAATTCTGCGCAGCAGAGTAGATGAGGCATTATCTCCGAAAAAGTGATAACATCTGATTCGGAGGATGAGCTCTTTTGGGCTCGGGGCTAGTTATGCAAACCAAAACAACGCGCGCATTTAGGACGATTAGTGAGGCCGGTGAAGAGCTTGACCTGCAGCCCCACGTCTTGCGGTTTTGGGAATCAAAATTTTCTCAGATTAAACCTATCAAGCGCGGCGGTGGTCGGCGGTTTTACCGTCCAGAAGATATCGAGTTAATTCGCGGTATAAAAATTTTATTACATGATGAGAAGCATCCGATCAAAGACGTGCAAAAACTTATACGTGTCAAAGGGGTGCAGCAGGTTGTTGATCTTGGAAGGTCCCGCGAAATAGCATCGCGGGATAGAGAGTTAAGTGACGTTGGCCTTGTGCCTGAGCGTATTCAACAAGCGCCTCCTAGCAAACCCAAAAAACGCGTTGTCCCGTTTAAGCCGAAAGTCTCGGCGAAACCTAAGTCAAAATCCAAACCTGAGCCAAAGCCAAAAATTATGTCTAAACCCGAAATTGACCCTGCGACTAACGCTGAACCGGACATAGATACAGAGGGTTTGGAAAGCGCGTTGGACCGCTTGAAAGCGCTACGCGCGAAATGGGACGAGCTGTAGCCTCTTTTATAATGTCCCTGCGCACATTCGCGCATTGCCCCGCATTCTAACTCTCTCTATACGCAAACTTACTGACATGTCGGAGTGTAGCGCAGTCTGGTAGCGCACTAAGCTGGGGGCTTAGGGGTCGTAGGTTCGAATCCTATCACTCCGACCATTGGTCAGTAACTTTGACCCCGGATGATTGATTTGCCTACAGATACCAAAATACCCCGCAGCAAAAACCATGTCGCACGCTGGCTTTTTTTTGTGATGCTATTAGTGGTCGCCATGATCGTCCTAGGCGGCGCGACTCGGTTGACGAACTCCGGCCTATCCATCACAGAATGGCGTCCCATAACGGGCGCGTTGCCGCCGTTAAGCCATGAGGCGTGGCTGTCCGAGTTTGAAAAATACAAACAGATTCCCGAATTTATGGCTGAGCATCCGGATATGGACCTCAAGGGCTTTGAATTTATCTATTTTATGGAATGGTCACATCGGCAGCTTGGGCGGTTCATAGGGCTAGCCTTTGCGATCCCATTTTTCGTGTTTCTGTTTCGCAAGAAACTGCGCGGGGCCAAGCAGTGGCGGTTCTGGGCCATACTTATCTTAATTGGGCTTCAAGGCGCGATTGGTTGGTGGATGGTGGCCAGCGGGCTGATGAATGACCGCGTGGACGTGCATCCGGTCAGGCTGGCCACGCATCTCGGCCTCGCCTTTATTATCTTAGCGTTTCTGTTCTGGACGTGGCGGGATCAGCGGGAAGGGTGGCCGGAGCGCTTATCAGCCGGGCCTATGACGGGCCGAACAAAACTGTTAGCCGGTATCGTATTCCTACAAATCATATCAGGCGCGCTCGTCGCAGGAACGCATGCTGGCAAGACTTATAACACATGGCCTCTCATGGACGGCCGTATATTTCCGTCCGGGTACTTTGCTGAAAACCCCCTCTGGAAGAACATCACTGATAATATCACCGCGATACAATTCAATCACCGGACTTTGGCTTATATTGTCTTAGCGATCGCAATTTGGGTGTTCATGTCGACACGGAAATCAAACGGGGAAGTTAAACCCGCTTCCGAAATTTTGATGGCGCTCGTGCTCTGGCAAGTCGTCCTCGGCATCGCGACATTGCTCATGGTCGCGCCCTTAGGGATGTCGCTCCTACACCAATTCTCAAGCATATTGGTGTTCTTGGCCGCCATATGGACAATGCGCGCCGCGCGTTATTCAGGTACTTAATCTACTAAAGAGGCCGCAAGCGTTTTACGGGCAAAGTCTGCGGAGATAATCGCAAAGCGCGGCTCGTCAGCGTCTGAAACCAAAACCAAGCCATTGTTGAACGGCCCGCCGAAATTATCAGAGACGGCGTAGACGCTCTGCGGATTTGCGACACCGGGAATGGTGATGCCATTGGTTATGGCGACCATTTCGTATGCATCTGGCGCTGTGACTGAAGACACGGCGATACGCGTCTTTCCCGCCTTCAAGTTTATATTGCCTATTTCGCTTGTGAGAAAAGCCGAGCTTTCGGTAATTACGCCTATAATCTCACCTTGTTTGTTAAGCTCGCAATCAACCGCGGCCGCCTCTTCGCACAGATCTGCAACTGTTAGATTGGTAGCTGTTTGATCATAGAGCTTAAAATCGCCCTCATCATTACTCTCGATATAAGCCTGCACAGTGTCATCCGGATTGACGGCGAGGAACATGCCCGCAGCGCCTGGACGGTTAAGACCGATTATGCTTTTTGCCTTGGGCCCTTCAATCGGTTTCGCTTCACGCGTATCCGCTGTGGCCTGATACAAATCCCCGTCTTCTGACAATATGATAATCTGCGAGAGCCATTGCGCCGCGTCATTAGGTACAAAGGCATACGCCACCCCTTTTTCGGGCAGCATAACCTGAGCTGTAACGGCGAGCTCAATGGCAGGCCCGCTCTCATCAAAGTTAGGCGTTTCTGATGTGTCGCCGCAGGCGATGAGCCCCAGACAGGCGAGGGCGGCGAAGAATTTGTAGGGCGTTGTGTATGTCATGGCGCTAGTCATACCCGCGAAGCTATTAAAAGCGCAAAAGAAAACTTCATTTATGTGGTAAAATAGTACCGTATTTCTAAAGTCTTGAAAAATATACCCATTTCATATTAGGTGCTCAATATACGCGGTTGACGCCGTGCGCGCAGACCCCTAAACACCCGCCATACATGGAGGAAACCGCTGGATACCCTAGCGGCCCTTCTTTTAGAGGCTATTATGAAAACCACAAAATTTTTGAAAACCGCCGAGGTTGAGAAGAAATGGATTGTGATTGATGCCGAAGACGTCGTTGTAGGTCGTCTCGCCACATTCATCGCCATGCGCCTTCGCGGCAAACACTTACCGACATACACACCGCATATTGATTGCGGCGACAATGTTATCGTGATCAATGCGGACAAAGTTGCTTTCACAGGCAAAAAACGCAGCAACAAAGTTTATTACTGGCACACAGGATATGTTGGCGGCTTGAAAGAGCGCACAGCGGACAAGATCCTCGATGGTCGCTTCCCTGAGCGCGTGATGCGCAAAGCGGTTCAGCGTATGTTGCCAAAAGAAAGCCCGCTCGCGCGCCAACAGCTTTCAAACTTGCGCTGCTATGCAGGCACTGACCATCCGCACGCCCCTCAATCGCCTGAAGTTATCGACTTCAAATCGATGAGCCCGAAAAACGTGAAGAGGACTTAAATTATGGCTGATACAAAATCACTCGAAGACCTAAAAAGCGTTATGGCCGAAGGCGGCGCGACCACATCTGACGGCGTGGCTGTTTCAACCGAAGAGTCCAAGCCTTTACCCGAACCAAAGATCGATGATCTGGGCCGGGCATACGCTACGGGTAAACGGAAAAACTCTATCGCCCGCGTTTGGATCAAGCCCGGTAGCGGCAAGATCACAATTAATGGCCGTGACCAGGAAGTTTACTTCGCGCGTCCCGTTCTGCGTCTTATCATTCGCCAGACCTTCGAAGTGTCTGACCGCGTTGACAGCTACGACGTTATGGCAACTGTTAAAGGCGGCGGTCTTTCCGGGCAAGCCGGCGCTATCCGCCACGGCATCACCAAAGCTCTGACATATTATGAGCCTGCATTGCGCGCGCCGCTTAAAGCCGCTGGCTTTATTACCCGCGACTCCCGTGTTGTTGAACGTAAGAAGTACGGACGGGCGAAAGCGCGTAAAAGCTTCCAGTTCTCGAAGCGTTAAAGATTACGAAGCATATTTTGCTTACTTATCAAGGCGTTCCGAGAGAATCGGGGCGCCTTTTTTGTAGAAGATGATATGATGAAGACAGTGAAAAAAGCCGCCATTCTAGGAGCCTCCGGATATACGGGAGCCGAATGCGTGCGTCTTATCAACGGACATCCGAATCTCGAACTCGCCGCGCTAACCGGGCATAGTCGGGCAGGGGAGCCGTTTGGCGAGATATTCCCAAACTTTGCTCATATGGACACGCCCGCTGTGACCAAATGGGACAAAGTTGACTGGACGAAAATTGACGTTGCCTTCGCCTGCCTTCCGCACGGGGCGAGCCAAGAGACAATCTCGCAAATTATCGACACTGTAGACACTGTGATTGACCTGTCCGCAGATTTCCGCCTCCGCGATCCCGCGCTTTACGAAACAACCTATGGCCGCTCCCATGATTTTCATGATCTCCTAAAGACGGCAGTCTATGGCCTGACTGAATATGCCCGCGAAAAACTGCCGGGGGCTAAGCTCGTGGCCTGTCCGGGATGTTACCCGACATGCAGCCTCTTATCGCTGCTACCGGGCGTGCAGGCAGACTTGATTGACCTTGAACATATTATCATTGACGCCAAATCCGGCGTGACAGGCGCTGGCCGTAAGGCTCTGTCATCGTTAAGTTTTTCAGAGGTCGCAGAGGGCGCGCACGCTTACGGCGTCGGCGTTCATCGCCATGCGCCAGAGATTGACCAGATTATTGGCCGCGCGTCCGGCGCCGATGTCACAATCTCGTTCACGCCCCATCTTGTGCCTATGAACAGAGGCGAAATTACCACTTGTTACGTGCGCCTAAAACTCGGCGTAAGCGTCTCAGACCTGCGCAAAGCCTATACGGACCGCTATGATAACGAGCCTTTTGTCCACGTCGAAAAAGAGGGCGTTGTCCCGCAAACCCGTCACGTGCGCGCGAGCAATCATTGCCGAATCGGCGTGTTTGCCGACCGCGTACAGGGCCGGGCTATCATTATCGGCGTCATAGATAATCTGACCAAAGGCTCATCCGGCCAGGCGATTCAGAACTATAACGTCACCCAAGGCTGGGACGAGACGCTGGGTCTAATGATTGCCCCCGTATTTCCTTGATATATAAGACTAGATTATACGCCGCGTCCCATTAGGGTTGGCACATAGGAGAATCACATGCGCCGCAGATTTAAATTACTGATATCCTTATCTGTAGGCTCGGTCATTTTATCGGGGTGCACCACGGTCAAAATTCCAAATTTGGATTTTCTAAAAGTGCCTGAATTTCGCGAAGATGCTGTGAATATCAAAGACTATCCAAAGGCTGGAGATGTGCCTATAGCCCCCACGGATGTGCGCAGCGCCAAGGCATGGGACGACGCGGCCAAAGACATTATCAAAGAGCGGGATGACTACGAACGCCCAGCCGACATAAGGGATAATGTTACCGATGCAGATGTCGAAAGAAATATTGATGAGCTCCGCGCCAAAGCGCAGGCCTACAAGCTCGACGACCCCCAATAGATAATAGCCATTAGACAAATAAGGGGCTTTTCGTGGCCGAACCCGAAGAATTTTACCGAATAAAGCGATTGCCACCTTACGTGTTCGAAGAGGTCAATAAGCTCAAGGCGAAGATGCGGGCAGAAGGCACCGATATTATCGATTTTGGTTTCGGTAATCCGGACAGTCCGACGCCGCAACACATTATCGATAAACTGATCGAGACAGTGCAACGCCCGCGAACTACGGGTTATTCCGTCTCCCGGGGTATTATGGGATTACGGCAGGCAGCGGCCCGGTACTATAAGCGCCGCTTTGACGTTGACCTCGACCCTAGCGACGAAATTATCGCCACTATTGGCTCCAAAGAAGGCTTTGCAAATCTCGCGCAGGCTATTACTGCGCCGGGCGATATTATTTATGCGCCGGACCCTTCCTATCCGCTTCACGCTTATGGTTTCATCATTTGCGGAGGCGTGATTCAGCCGATTAAAGCCATAACTGCCGATGAGTATCTGGCGGGCGTTAAAGCGGCCCTCGTGGCAGCGGATAAACCCCCTCTGGCCATCGTTGTCTGTTTTCCGTCAAACCCAACAGGCCACATGGCCACTTTGGAGTTTTACGAAGAGATCGTCGCCATCGCCAAAGAGCATGACATCATTATTCTGTCTGATTTGGCCTATTCAGAAATTTATTTTGACGGCCCGCCGCCGTCTATTTTTCAAGTTGAGGGCGCAAAGGATGTGGCTGTGGAAACGATTTCTCTGTCCAAAACATACGCTATGGCCGGATGGCGCATGGGGTTTGTAGTCGGATCAAAACGTCTGATATTTGCGCTTGCGCGGGTGAAATCTTATTTGGATTACGGCGCGTTTACGCCCATCCAAGTGGCGGCCTGCGCGGCGCTCGACGGCCCGCAAAAGTGCGTGGAAGACTTCCGCGATATGTACAAACAACGCCGCGATATCCTCGTCGAGAGTTTTGGCCGTGCGGGCTGGGATATTCCGGCGCCGGAGGCAGGCATGTTTATTTGGGCCCCTTTACCGGAAGGCTTTAAACACATGACATCATTGGAGTTTTCAAAGCAGTTGATGGAAAATGCCAGCGTGGCGGTCTCCCCCGGGAGCGGCTTCGGCGAAAACGGAGAAGGCTATATCCGTATGGGCCTTGTTGAAAACGAACAACGCATTCGACAAGCGGCCCGAAACGTGCGTGCTTTCATCGAGAAATCCGCGAAATAGTCCTTTAATAACCTTCCGACAGGAACAACATGCCAAACTCAGTTTTAAATGTTGATCGGTCTGTCCGGGGACTGAGATGGCATTACCGCGCCAATGATGAGGCGGAGATACAAGCGCTTGAACAACAGGCAGGCTTGGACAATCTCACAGCACGTCTTTTAGCAGGCCGGGGCATTGGCCCAGATGAGGCTGACACATTCCTCGAACCTAGCCTTCGCACTCAACTCCCCAACCCCTCCATAATGCAAGACATGGACAAGGCCGCAGAGCTGATTGTGGACGCGGTTCAAGCGGGCCAAAACATAACCGTATTTGCAGACTATGACGTGGACGGCGGGACATCTGCCGCGCAACTCGTACGGTGGGCGAGGGCGTTTGGGCGGGATCTAAATGTCTATGTCCCTGACCGCGTGGCTGAAGGCTACGGCCCGTCTGTTGATGCATTCCAGAAATTGAAAGAGCAGGGCGCTGAGCTCGTTATTACGGTGGATTGCGGCGCGGCGGCGAATGAGGCGCTCGAAGCCGCAGTCGACATTGGCCTTCCCATTGTCGTCATCGACCATCACCAAATGCACGGCCCTAAACCGCCCGCTGCAGCCCTTGTAAATCCGAACCGCGATGACGATACATCCGGCCTTGGTCATCTGGCGGCCGCAGGGGTTGTTTTTATGCTCCTCGTGGCGCTTAACCGCGAAGCCAAGTCCAGGGGTATGAATACTGCGCCAAACTTGCTCGACCTCTTAGGCCTTGCCGCGCTTGGGACATTCTGTGATGTCGTCCCGCTCATAGGGCTCAACCGCGCGATAACGGCGCAAGGCCTCAAAGTCCTCTCACAGCGCAAGACCCCCGGCATTGCGGCGCTCGCGGATGTAGCGGGCGGGGCGGAGGTGTTCACCTCCTATGATTGCGGGTTTGTCCTCGGCCCCCGCATTAATGCAGGCGGACGCATAGGCCGGGCGGATATGGGTGCAGAGCTTCTCTCGACGGAAAATGCGCAGCTCGCTTATGCCCACGCCGCCGAGCTTGACCGCGTCAACGCCAAGCGGCGAGAGCTGCAAGCCTCAATGCTCGAGGAAGCCACAGACAAAGCGGCGAAGCTCCCCGCAGACGCGCCCATGATTATCGTCTCTATGGACGGCTGGCATCCCGGCATAATCGGTATCGTCGCGGGCCGTCTGAAAGATCAGTACGACAAACCTGCTATTGTCATCGGTATCAATGACGCAGGCGTGGGAAAGGGGTCTGGACGCTCCATTAAGGGCGTTGACCTTGGCGGCGGCATAACGGCGGCTAAAGAGGCTGGACTGCTCTCAAGCGGAGGCGGGCACGCCATGGCGGGCGGGCTAACCATTGACGGCGGCAAGGTCGCCGATTTCACCGCGTTTATTTCAAACCATTTAAAAACCGACATTGAAACCGCACGGGAAAACCTATCCCTAAAAATCGACGCGCTCTTATCGCCGTCAGCTATGAATTTGGCCCTAATCGATACTTTGGGGCATGTCGCGCCTTTCGGGGCAGGTAATCCGCGCCCGCTATTTGCCATGCCGGACGTGCGCGTCGCATTTGCTAAACGTCTCAAGGGCGGGCATGTGCGGTGCAGTCTTGAGAGCGCTGCGGGGGCACGAATCGATGCGATTTGCTTCCGCGCAGACGATAGCGGCCTCGCCGAGGTTCTCCTTGCCGCGCAAGATAAGCGCTACCATTTTTGCGGACGCGTGAAACGAAATGAGTGGAATGGCCGCGTGAAAGTCGATTTTGAAATAACGGATGTCGCTATTCCGGAAGAATAGTTGCGTTTTTTGTGAAATCTCTCTTGCAAGGCGGCGCGCGCGCGACTATATCCGCCTTCGCAAGCGATGCGGTCCCTTCGTCTATCGGTTAGGACGCCAGGTTTTCAACCTGGAAAGAGGGGTTCGATTCCCCTAGGGACTGCCAGCCTGCTTTTCCCACCCTCAAAACGTAAAATTTACTTGGCTTGTCTCACAGCCTTGGTTACATCAGGCATATGAAAAATGTCCTGATATCCATTCTTATAGCTGCGAGTTTCGCGCTTCCCGCGCAGGCCCAGACGGCCAAAGACGACGTGGTTGATTTTGGCAAACCTGTGCCTCTGACGATTATATCTGAGACGGGCCCACATACATTCAGCACTGAAGTCGCCGATACGCTTGACAAACAAGCGCGCGGTATGATGTACCGGGAAAAAATGGACCCGGACTCGGGAATGCTATTCACGTTCAAAGAACCCAAGATCGCAACAATCTGGATGAAGAACACAAGCATATCGCTCGATATCCTCTTTGTACGCTCAAACGGTAAGATTTTAAAAATTGAACATTCGCACAAACCTTACACGCTCCGCAGCGCCTCGTCTGAGGCCAGTGTCGCCGCTGTGGTTGAACTTGCAGGCGGGCGCTCCAAGGAGCTTGGCATACGTCCGGGTGATCTTGTGAAGCACTCATTCTTTGGAACAGAGTAAAAGTCTAAATATGAGGCAACTAAGGTCTTGCGCTTTGCTCGCGAGTCGGTAAAAGACGCCTCACTCCGTCGGGGAGTAGCGCAGCCTGGTAGCGCATCTGTTTTGGGAACAGAGGGTCGGGGGTTCGAATCCCTCCTCCCCGACCATTTTCTTGCACATTTACACGCTTGACCGCCATGCTTCGCACGTTGTGGTAAGTGTTTGATAACCACCTATCCTGTAGATTCGTCTGAATATAATTCAGGGGATTACAATGATCGCTCAAGCTCAATCATCAATTCAAGCCGTGCCTGCCCCCTACAAGAGGGTGGAAATTGGGCGTATTCTCTCAGTCGGCTCATCAATGGCGATGGTTTCGATTAACAAGTCCGTGATTCGAAACAGCCAATTACATATGGCACAACTCGGGACGATCCTAAAAATTATTACGAGTTCATCGATTGTTGTCGCCATGGTGTCCTCTCTCAAAATTGGCGGCGCGGATGATGAGGGTATGAAAGACGGGTGCTTGGCCCGCCTTGATATTCTAGGCGAAATAACAACAAACCAGACAACCAAAGAGACCAAGTTTTACCGAGGTGTTCGCTCTTTTCCAGTTCTCAGCGAAGCTGTCTACAATATGTCACCGGATGATTTGAAGCTTATCTTCTCGACAACAGAGACCTGCATTGAAGTTGGACGTTTGCAGCAAGATAACAATATCATCGCGCAAGTTAAGACAGATGACCTGCTCTCAAAGCATTTTGCCATCATAGGGTCTACGGGTTCCGGTAAGTCCTGTACCGTCGCGCTCGTGCTAAGAGCCATATTAGAACAGGGGCCCATGGGCCATGTTGTGCTATTTGACCCGCATAATGAATATTCTAAAAGTTTCGACGGCATGTCCGAGGTTATCCGCAACGACACGCTAAACTTGCCGCTCTGGATGTTTAACTTTGAAGAAGCGACGGAGCTTTTGACAAGCGCGATTAAATCTCAAGCGTTGGAAGAAGAAGAAATTCTCTCTGATATTATTCTGAAAGCCAAACAGCTCTTTGACCGGAAAGCCAAGGGCGGCGGAGATCTCTCGTCGCAAACTAATTTCGATGATCTCGAAAAAGACCTTCAACGGACAGGGGCCCACATTTCGCTGGACTCGCCTGTACCTTACCGCATACGCGACGTTATTCGGCTGCTTGATATCAATATGGGTAAGCTTGAAAATGCGACGAATGTCGCGCCTTATAAACGTCTGAAGCGCCGCATTGAGGCGATTGTAACAGACCCGCGCTATCAATTCATTTTCAGAAATCAGGCCGCCCCGGACCCTATCGAAAACATTGTTGGGCGTATTTTTCGTATTCCTGTAAACGGCAAGCCTATTTCAATATTGGACTTTTCGGGCATTCCGTCTGAAACGCTTAATATTGTGGTAGCCGTTGTCAGCCGTTTAGCCTTTGAGCTTGCTATGTGGGCCGGACGCCAAATTCCAATCCTCCTCGTCTGCGAAGAAGCCCATAGATATATCCCTGCAGATCCAAATTTGGGCTTTCACTCGACCCGAAAATCTATTGCGAGAATAGCCAAAGAGGGCCGGAAATATGGGGTTTCACTCGCGATTATCTCGCAACGACCCTCGGAGCTTGAACCGTCAACGCTCTCGCAGTGTAGCACAATCTTCTCCATGCGCCTGTCTAATGAAATTGACCAAAACTTTGTCCGCGCAGCTGTTCCGGACGGCGCGGCAGAGCTTCTGTCTTTCTTACCCTCATTGGGCACTGCAGAAACGATGGTCTTTGGCGAGGCTGTAAACCTGCCGATGCGAGTCATTTTGAATACGCTCAGCGAAGAACACAGACCGCACAGTTCAAGCGCAAAGTTCACGGAGCATTGGAATTCAGGCCCTATTTCGGAGGCCTTCATGACAGGCGTCTTTGAGAACTGGCGCAACCGCAGTGCCAACAAAGTTGCGAATACGCAAGAGGCTGCGCCCGCTGTGGCTCAGGCTCAGCCTATGAACGCAATGGCCGCCGCCAGAGCCGCTGTTGCCAAATCAACCTTGCAGCGGCAGTCACAGCCGCCTCAGGGACAAGCAGCCCCGCAAGCTCAAGGCTTACGTAGGGCCGTGCCAAAACCTCAAAGCCTCTCTGATGTTAAAAACATGCTTAATGCGAGTATGAAACGGTAAACATATCGCGTCCAGATATTTACACGACAAAGATTTCACCGGAAGGTGATTTACAGTGCGTCTGTGCCGCGCTATGCCTACCGAAAATCACAAACCGAGTGCATCATGTTCGCAAAAATCTATCAACCCGCCCCGTCTGCCATGCAGTCCGGCCGCTCTCAAAGTCAGCATTGGATGCTGGAATTTGTCAGTAAGACACCACAGGTCATTGACCCTTTAACGGGGACACTGCGCTCAACTGATATGCGCTCGCAAATCGAGCTTACGTTCGACTCGCTTGCAGACGCTGTTGCTTATGCAAAGAAAAATAAAATTGCGTACCGGGTCGTAAAGCCGGCAACGACAAAACGTATTCCAAGAGGATATGCCGATAATTTCGCTTACGATCGAAAGTTTCCCTGGACGCATTAGTCCTATGAGGATCCGTAGCTCAACTGGATAGAGCAGCCGCCTTCTAAGCGGCAGGTTGCAGGTTCGATTCCTGCCGGGTCTGCCATTTTTGTTTCCCTATCACTCCGCCAATTTTCTAAAGAAAATGGGCTCTATTCCACGCCTCTTGTTTATTTAAAGTGTGCGTCGAGGAATTTTAGGAAGGCGGGCCAGTCTTCTTCGACGACGCCGTGTGTGCCGGGACGCATCCAGACCGCGATGTCGGCTTCGGGGTTCATTTTGTTGAGGCGTGTTTGGTCGAGGCCGTCGCCGCCGTAAAGCTCATACACAGCGTCGGCGCCTTGAGCGGCCCGGTAAGCGCCGTTGGGGTCAGACCAGACATCGCGCTTGGCATTGCCGAGTAGGATAGGGCGAGGGGCGACAAGAGCCAACAGATGATGTTGGTCTATCGTCAGGCTGTCCTCATTAAACCCAGGCGTGAACCAATGCGGGTACCCCGCCGTAATATCTTCCACAGTTTCGCCGGGCTTCCCCCGCGATAAAGAGGCGCCGCCCGTGCCCGATTGGTGAGCGATGACACCGTCTATAGCTGGGTCGAAGGCTGCGGCAAGGAGGGCAGATTTGCCAAACCGGGAATGACCGAAGGCGATGAGCTCCGAGAAACTCTCATTTTGGCGTAATACATTTGCCACGAGAGAAAACTGATAGGCCCATGCAGAGACAGCGCCCCATTGAGCGTTCATATCCGGCGACAAGCGGCGGTAGTTTTGCGTATAAGACGCGCTATCCGGATAGGTTTCGTGAGGATATATAACGGCCAAGGCGTAACCGCGTTCCATAATCATCTGTACGGGCGGCGTCTTGATATAACGCCCAAAGAAATAGCCAAAAACATCGGCCATAAGTCCTTCGCCGTCACAATTATAGTAATTGCCGCTTGGACGCGTAATGCCTTCAACAGGGATAACGCTATGATTAGGACAGAAATTTTCCATCATTATTACGGGCGTTGGGCTGGACGCGTCTTTCGGCATGAGCAGAACCATATTGAACTCTACCACGCGATCTTCGTCTCGTTGACTGCGTGTAATGCCGTCTGCTCCTAAAATCGAAATATTGACGGCGTGCACGCCTTTGATTCTAACTTCTTCAATGGTGGCCGTACCGCCAAAGTCTTCATCACTCACAAATCTACGGCTGACCTCTTCGGAGGTGAAGTTGCGGGGCATAGAGCCGTATACTTCACGTTCCAATCGCCTTTTAATATCGGCGCGCTGTGCGCCCCATGCGGAAAGATTAGGCGCAGTTATCGGCGGCGATGCGGCTGGGCCCTTGGGCGTGTTGGGTGCAGTCATCATTATTATGCGTGTGTTGGCGCAGGACATCAAAAGAGCCGCGATCAGAAGGAGAACTAATAGAGCCAAAAACCGTTTCCGCCTGTAAATAGGGCGACCTATCGCTTTAGAAGACTCCATCAAGGGCCTGTAAAATGTCGGCCTTCAGATCATCTACATGCTCTAACCCGCAAGCAAATCTTATGAGAGGACGGTCCGACGTCCCGGCAACGTCGCGTCTGAGCTGCGGGTCACAATGGATGATAAGGCTCTCATAACCGCCGTAGGAAAATCCAATACTGAAAAGTTTGAGCGCATTTATGAAAGCGAGGATTTTGTCTTCGGGACAGGGTTTGAGGTAAGCCCCGAACAGACAAGCCCCACCAGAGAAATCCCGTTTCCAGAGGGCATGATCCGGATGGGACGGCAGGGCCGGGTGCAGGATTTGGTCAACTTCATTCCGCGTCTCAAGCCAGCTAGCAAGGCTGAGGGATGTCGAAGCAGCGTGATTAAATCTGTGCGTGAGTGACCGAAATCCCCGTAAGATTTGATAAGCATCATCCGACGACGTCGCTAATCCCAGCTGCTTACGGGTCATTGCTACGCGTTTGGCCATTTCTTTGGTGCGGCTGATAACAGCCCCGAAGAGAACATCACTATGGCCGCCAATATATTTCGTAGCGGCAATGACGCTAATATCCGCGCCGTGGGTGAGGGGCTGGAACGAAAGTCCGCTCGCCCAAGTATTATCAACAATGGTCATCACGCTATGCTTAGCAGCGACCTTGGAAATCGCAGGAATGTCCTGAATTTCAAATGTGAGGGACCCGGGGCTTTCTAAGAGGATCGCTGACGTATTTTTACGAATGAGAGATTCGATGCCCGCGCCGATACGGGGATCATAGGTCTCTGTCTCGACGCCAATATTTTTTAGAAACTTGAAACAAAAGCCGCGCACAGGCCCGTAAACAGAATCGGTCAAAAGGATATGGTCGCCTGATTTAACGCAGGCCAGTATGGCAAGGGTGCAGGCGGAGAGTCCAGAGGGCGTAAAAGATGTCCCTTCGCCTTGTTCAAGCACGTTGAATGCGTCTTCAAGCGCATCATGCACAGCCGCGCCGTGGCGGCCATAGCTACGAATATCAGTGCGGTAGAGGTCTTCGGGTTTGGCGAACAGAAGTGTAGACGCGCGGTCCACGCCAATGTTCACAGGCGTGCCGAGGCCGATGTCTGGCCGTCCAATGTGGGTGAATTCAGTTTCTTTTTTCATACTAACTCATTTCTATGGGCGCATCACTCGCGCCCCACTCTGTCCAGGATCCGTCATACACGCTGACATCTTTTGCGCCCAGCAGATAGAAAACGAAGGCAAGACCTGCAGCTGTGATGCCTGACCCGCAGGTCGTGATAATAGGTTTATCTAAATCTAATCCCGTGCGTCCCACTAGCTCAGCAAGCTCTGGCAAAGGTTTCAGATTCGCGTTTTCATCTCTGATGCTCCCAAATGGAAAGCTTGTGGCTCCCGGTATATGGCCAGAGCGCAGGCCTGCGCGCGGTTCAGGCTCGGTTCCGTTAAAGCGGCCTAACGAGCGTGCATCTGCAATTTGAGGCCGGGCTTTTAACTGCGCGAGAATGCCGGCGTGCGAAATGACTTTAGCAATAGCTGATTTTGCTTTGTAATCTGATTGAACTTTAGACGTGGCCGCTTCATTCGATGTTTCACGTCCAGCCTTCATCCATGCCGGAAGCCCGCCGTCGAGAATGGATGTATTGACGTGTCCAAACATGCGGAATGTCCACCACGTGCGCGGGGCGGCTCGAAATCCGTGTCGGTCATAAATGATGATATGGTCGGAGTTCTTTATACCCATCTTTGACATGGCCGCCTCGAACGTAGACGCCGTAGGGAGCGTATGTTTCAGGGGAGACGTTAAGTCGGCAACCACGTCCACATCAAACACCTGTGCGCCGGGAATGAATGTCCCCGGCAGCGGCGGCTCTTCGCCGGACATGCACCATGTGGCGTCCAGCACTTTAACATCATCGCGGCCTATATTTGCCGCGAGCCAATCAACGGTGACGAGGGCGTTTACGTTAGCCATGCGGGAACCGGGAGGCCTTTTTCGCGTAAGAATTCAGGATTGTAGATTTTGGACTGATAGCGCTGCCCATAATCACAGAGAATGGTCACAATCGTATGACCGGGGCCCATGTCGCGGGCCATGTGGATCGCGCCCGCAATGTTAATCCCGGACGAACCGCCGAGGCATATGCCTTCGAGTTGATTGAGGGAGAAGATAATCTCAAGGGCTTCTTTGTCGCTTATGCGGTAAGCGCGGTCGACCACAATGTCTTCAAGGTTCGCCGTGATGCGCCCTTGGCCAATGCCTTCAGTCACAGAGCCGCCTTCGGTTTCGAGCGTGCCGTCAGAGAAGTAAGAGAACATTTTGGAGCCGTAAGGGTCAGCCACGCCGATTTGGATGTCTTTATTTTTAGCTTTGAGGGCAAGCGATACACCTCCAAGCGTTCCGCCAGAGCCGACAGCACAAATGAATCCGTCAACTTTACCTCCCGTTTGGTCATAGATTTCTGGGCCAGTCGTTTGTTCGTGGGCGTCGCGGTTGGCTGTATTGTCAAATTGATTCGCCCAAATCGCGTCTTTGGTCTCGCTTGCAAGGCGCTGTGAATAATGCACGTAATTATCGGGATTGGCATAAGGCACGGCGTCGACTTCGATGAGTTCCGCGCCTAGCAATTTAACAGCGTCTTTTTTCTCTTGGCTCTGGGTGCGCGGCATCACGATTTTACAGCGGTAACCCAGCGCGCTGCAAACCATGGCGAGGCCAATGCCGGTATTCCCGGCTGTCCCTTCAACGACGACGCCGCTCGGGCGAAGCTCGCCGGACGCTTCGGCGGCGCGGATGATGCCAAGCGCGGCCCGGTCCTTGATAGACTGACCGGGATTCAAAAATTCGGCTTTGCCGTAAATCTCGCAACCTGTAAGCTTTGAGGCTTCATTCAGACGTAAGAGGGGTGTGTTGCCTATAAGGTCCAGGACGGATGAAAACGCCATAATTATCTCCTAATTTCGGTGCGACTATAAGGCGGGGGCGGCGCGGTTCAAGCCTTTCGTGATTGACATTAAGGTGAACGCAAACATGATGCTTAAACTTCGCGCTTCCCCACGCGATTGTGTTACACAGCGAAAAATTATCAGGACAGACTATGACAACGCCAAATGCGATTATCAAAATGCCGACGCCGAGCGGCGGGACCTATAAAATAGGCAATGACCAGCCGCTTACAATCTTGGCGGGCCCTTGCGCTATGGAGTCACGTGATCATGCCTTGATGACCGCAGAGCGCCTCAAGGGCATTGGCGAACGTGTCGGCCTGAATATTGTTTACAAATCGTCCTATGACAAAGCGAACCGGACAAGCATTCATTCCCCGCGCGGCCTCGGTATTGATAAAGCCATGCCGATTTTTGAAGAGATTCGCTCTGAAATTGGCCTCCCGTGTCTCACCGATATTCATACAGCCGAGCAAACGAAAATTGTCGGCAGCGTAGTTGATATGCTGCAAATCCCGGCTTTTCTTTGCCGCCAGACGGATTTGCTCGTCGCCGCGGCTGAAACGGGAAAGGTCATCAATGTTAAAAAAGGCCAGTTCTTGGCCCCTTGGGATATGAAAAATGTCCTCGCGAAAGTCGTCGAAGCTGGCAATCCAAATGTGATGGCGTGTGAGCGCGGGGCAAGTTTTGGCTATAATACGCTCGTGACCGATTTTCGGGGTCTGCCGATTATGAAATCATTTGGCTCACCTGTCGTGTTCGACGCCACGCATTCCGTACAGCAACCCGGCGGGCAGGGCGCGACTAGCGGCGGACAACGTCAGTTCGTGCCGCCGCTCGCCCGGGCCGCAGCCTCAATTGGCGTCGCGGCTATTTTCATGGAAACACATCCCGATCCGGACAACGCGCCGTCAGACGGGCCGAATATGATTCCGATGGATCAGTTCGAAGATCTTCTGCTCGACATCAAACGCTTTGATGACCTCGCAAAGTTGGCTTAGTTCTATTTTTTAGGTCCATCGATAGGCACAATCGGGCTTTCGATAATTTCTATGACGTCCAGATCATCGAGTTTCTTGGCGCGTGTCGGTAACTCACCTGAATTCCGCATCGCTTCTACGCGCTTCACGGCGTTCTGACGTAAGTCTTCATAGAACAAGTTAGACGGGATTGTTCTAAACTTTCCACCAAACACAATAGGGCGGCGCAGGGCTTTGCTCTTAGGTTTATCTACCATCAAAATCCCGTCCTCGCATTGCGCGCCTGTTTGTTTGGCAAGCGGGGCCGGGTTCATATCCGGGTCTAGCCCTTCTGCGGCTAGTCCGCCCAGATGCAGTCGGCGCGGCGCGTAATCCGTCGAACGGTCCCACAAAAGCGGGTTCATGCATAATAAGGGACGGCCTTCTGTGGGGGCGTACCCATTTTTTGAATGGACTAAGGCACGGCTAACATAACGATTGGCTATGAAGTTATCGCCGGGGAGAAAAATACCATAGGCAATGACGCATTTTATATCTGTTTCAGCTTCGCACGGGGATAAAGCTTTGAGGTCACTTTCAAACATATCAAGCGGTAAGGGGTGGTCGATGACATACGCAGCGGCCAAGCGGTTCTTAAGTTCGCCTTGAAAATAATCTGCGAGGAGGCGCTGCACATGCTCCGCGCCTTGTCCGTGCCCGGCCAGAATGATGGGGCGTTCAGGCGGGTTGTTTGTAAGGAAAACCTCAAATGCGCGCTTCACATCAGAATAGGCAAGGTCCCGCGCACGGCGGGCATCTTCGCGGTTTGTCATAAATGTGTAGAGCGAGGCTTGGCGGTAATAGGGCGCAAACAGACGCCCGGCGCTGCCGTAAGGGGCCACATAATTAGGCCTCGCAATGCGCTCTATCTTTGACCGCCGAACTTCGTCGTCCATAGGGAGGTTCCAATGGTCACCGCCCCGGTAAACACTTGGGACAACCACAAAGGCATCGCCCTGTGTTTTATCAAAATATGTATCTGCCGTTAGGTCAGGCAGGGCGAGCCACGCATATTCAGTCGAATAATCGGGAGCCGTCGGCGGGGCATAGGTTTGAAATGGCTGTCCCGGGTCCTGATAAGACGAGAAAATATCGTCGCGGTAAAGGAAGGCCGCGGCCAAGCAAATGAGAAAGACGCCCGCTAAAACGGTGACTGTCATTTTTTTACCGGATTTAGGCGTAAGTGTGGCCATGATTAACCTATAAAACGTGATATTGGCATAATAAATTTGACGCCTGTGTATAGGGCGCTTAGCAGGTGTGACAGTCTTTTAATGGATAAATACGATGGCGAACCCTACGTCTCAAACCTCTGATACTCAACGCCCCAGCCGGTTAAATTTCGTCAAGGTGCTGCGCAACCGTTTGCTGACGGGCGTTATAGTTGTTCTGCCTATTGTGATTACGCTATGGGGTATTACGCGCTTCGTTCAATTTTTTGATAATCAGCTGATTAGGCTTTTACCGGCAGAGCTTAATCCGCGTATAAATTTTGGGTCTTGGGGGTTTAATCTTTCAGATATTCCAGGCCTCGGACTAATCATTGCCGTCATATTGTTGATGGCGATTGGTATTCTGGCCTCGAACTTCATGGGTAAGGCCTTCATCAAGTCCGGAGAACAGCTGCTTTCTCGCGTTCCTGTTGTCAGAAATGTTTATAATTTCATCAAGCAGATCACGAATACAGTGGCTCAGCAAAGCGACCGGACATTTAAAGAAGTCTGCCTTCTCGAATATCCCCGCAAAGGGCTTTACGCGATTGGGTTTGTCACGGCGGAGCTTACGGGCGCGCCAGCAAAGCATCTCAAGGGCGATTTTATCTGTGTCTTTGTCCCGACGACACCCAACCCGACCTCGGGCTTTCTTCTTTTCCTCAAGCGGTCCGAAATTACGATTTTGGACATGACGCCGGAAGAGGGCGCGAAGATGATTATCTCAGGCGGTATGGTCTCGTCCAACGAAGAACTTGTGGAGGAAGAAGCCAAAGCCCCCCAGATTCGCAAGAAACAAAAACCTGAGCCGCAGCCCGGACTTTAGTCCACATTCGTCACTAAAATTACTTTAGCCCGCTTTCATGAGCTCAACGCCGAAATCCTGCTCAAATAGATAGAGCAAAATCCGCGCCGCTTGTCCGCGAGGCGTTGTCAGGCCGGGATCTTTGTCAGCCAGTAGCCGCGCATCCTGAACGGCGGTCTCTAAAAGCGCTTTGTGTTTATCCAAATCGGCGAGACGGTAGCGGGGCAAGCCGCTTTGACGCGCGCCCAGAAGGTCGCCGGAGCCCCGTAGCTCCCAATCTTTTTCTGCAATAATAAACCCGTCTTCGGTTTGGCGCATAATCTCGAGGCGGGATTTTCCGTTCACAGATAGCGGGCCTTGATACATCAGCAGGCAGGTGGATTGCTTGTCCGAGCGGCCTACTCGCCCCCGGAGCTGGTGGAGCTGCGCGAGGCCGTAACGCTCAGCGTGTTCAATCACAATAATAGTGGCGTTCGGCGCGTCCACGCCGACTTCGATAACGGTGGTGGCCACGAGGATGTCATATTCGCCGTTTTTGAACGCATTCGAAATTTGTTCTTTCTCAGCGGGTTTCAAGCGACCATGCAATAGACCGACGCGGTCACCGAATTGCGCGGAGAGTTGCCTGTGGCGATCTTCGACAGACGATATATCGATAAGCTCGCTATCTTCGACCAAGGGACACACCCAATAGACTTGATTGCCCTTTTTAATGGCCCTCTCCACGCCGTCAATAACTCCGTCAAGGCGGGCGAGGGGCAGGATGCGGGTTTCAATCGGCGTTCGGCCCGGCGGCTTTTCATCCAGCTTAGAAATTTCCAAATCGCCGTAAGCTGTGAGGGCAAGCGTGCGCGGGATGGGGGTTGCGGTCATCACAAGAAGATCCGGCTTCTCGCCTTTATGGGTAAGGCGCAAGCGGTCGTGAACCCCGAAACGGTGTTGCTCGTCGATGATGACAAGGCCGAGGTCGCTAAAAGTTACAGCGTCTTGGAAGAGCGCATGGGTTCCGACGATGACATCTATATAGCCTTCCTCGAGACCCGTATTTATGGCCTTTCGCGCGGCGCCTTTATCACGCCCAGTTAAAGCTTCAACGGTGAGACCGGCCGGAGCTAGAAACTCTTTGAGGGTTTCCGCGTGTTGTCTCGCAAGGATTTCAGTGGGCGCCATGAGCGCGATTTGCGCGCCTGTCTCGGCCACATATGCGCAGGCGAGAGCGGCGACAAATGTCTTGCCTGCGCCAACATCGCCCTGAAGTAACCGCGACATACGGTGTGAGGAGGACAGGTCGGATTTTATATCTTCAAAACATCGTGCCTGTGCGTCCGTAGGTTTATAAGGCGCGCCGTCCAAGACATCTTTCACATAGTCGCCTTTGGAGGTGTTGTTTCTTCCCGCGTCTCGGCGAGTTGAGACGCGAATAAGCGCCATAGCTAGTTGCTTGGCCAGCAGTTCATCATAAGCCAATCTTGTGCGGGGAGGAGCGGTTAGCGTGGCATCGACGGGATGTTCGGGGAGATGCATTCGCAGAACCGCCTCATCGAAGCGTGGCCAATCCTGTTGTTTGAGCATGGGTTCGTCCAGCCATTCGGGAAGACGTGGCAGTCGCGGCAAAGCGCCTTTAATGGATTTACGCGCGACCTTTTGAGAAAGACCTGCCGTCAGCGGATAAAGCGTCTCATAAAGCGGCATGTCATCTGAGTTAGCGGGCGCAACCACATAATCCGGATGGGTCATCTGGATTTCAGCATTATACACCTCGACCCGACCGGAAATAATCCGGGTCGAGCCTTCGGGTAGAGTTTGCTGCAGGTAGGGCGCGCGGGCTTTAAAAAAAATTAGCGTCAGCTCATCCGTCTCGTCGTAAACTTTGATGCGGTAAGGACGGGCTTTATTCGTGGCCGGAATGTGCCGGCCAACGGTCACTGTAAACGTACAAATCTCCCCTGCCTTCGCTTCGGAAATATCCGGTTTGTAAGATCTATCTACAATTCCGGCAGGCGGCGTCAGGACCAAATCCAACACACGGTCCCCCATAGCACGGCCAAGACTCTCGGCCACACGCGGGCCTACGCCTTTAATGGTTTTGACGTCGGCAAATAAGGGAAAGAGGATATCGGGCCGCATAGGATTTAACTGTACTATAAAAATAATCTTCGCAAGACAAATGGCCTCATAAGAAAATTAGTCTTCGCAAGTGACATTGCGTGCACAGATGGATATGACACCGCCTATGATGGATGCACGCAGAAAACGGCTTTTATACCGCTCAAATTATAGAGGCTTTAAAGAGGCCGATATTCTGCTGGGCGGATTTGCCAAAGCGCATGTCAAAACCTTGTCCGATGACGAGCTCACACAGTTTGAAACTCTTTTGGAAAACAAAGATCACGATATCTATGACTGGATTACCGGCAAGTTTCCCGCGCCTGCAGAATTCAACACGCCTATACTTGCGATGATCAGAAAATTTAAGCCGCAGTTTTAATCTATGTCTGCTTTTGACCGTTATATCAGCCGTGAACCGGCGCTCAAAGCTGTTGGCTTACCGGAAGGGGCTGACGCGCTTGTGTTTACACGCGCGGCCAAGGCCAGAGGCGGGCGGTCTTTGTTTATCGCACGCGATGATACACGTGCCGCCAATTTCAAAGCAGCCTGTCAATTCTTTGCGCCTGACATACCTGTGCTCTCTCTGCCGAGCTGGGACTGCCTACCATATGACCGCATATCGCCAAGCCGCACAATAGCCGCGCGCCGGGCCGCGACGCTGTATGCACTCGCGAACACGGCTCCGTCCGTGCCGATGATTATCGTGACAACGGCGAGCGCAGCCATGCAAAAAGTCCCGCCGCGCCCTATTATGCAAACCTCCGGGCTTGAAGCCGCAAACGGGCGGGAGCTAAAGCGGGAAGTTCTGGAAACCTATTTGTCCGAGAATGGATACTCGCGCGCCTCCACGGTGATGGAGCCAGGAGATTATGCAGTTCGCGGCGGTTTGATTGATTTGTTCCCGCCGGGGTTCGAGACACCCATTAGGCTCGATTTTTTCGGCGATGAAGTTGAGAGCATTAGAAGCTTTGATGTCGAGAGCCAACGCACGCTTGAGACATTAAAGGCCGTAACGATGGCGCCTGTGAGCGAAGTCTTGCTGTCCAAGCTCTCCATCACGAGATTTCGCAAGAACTATATCGAGGCCTTTGGCGGTGGGATTAGCCAAGATCCAATTTACGCCGCTGTGAGCGACGGTATTCGCACGCATGGTCTTGAGCACTTCTTGCCACTATTTTACGGCGAGCTCGAAACAGTCTTCGACTATGTTGGGCCGGAATGTTTCACCGCGTTTGATGGCATGCTCTCCGAGGCGCGGATGGAACGCCATGACCTTATCGACGATTATTACGACTCCCGCAAAGAAGCGGCAGAGCTGAAATCAGAAGGCGTCTACAGGCCGCTTCCGCCTGAGCAAATGCATGTCGCAGATAAAGAATGGGATACACTTACAGCGGCTTTAACTACGCGCTCTCATTCGCCTTTTATCACGGACGACGAAGCCAGTACGATTAATTTTGAGGGTCGGGACGGGCGGAGTTTTTCTGCAGAACGACGGACCGAGGGGACGAACGTATTCGAATCTGTTATCGGCCACATCAATGCGCTTAAAGCTGAGAATAAACGCATTCTCTTGGCGTCTTGGACGCAGGGCTCTTCAGACCGCCTCGGCAATGTGTTCGAAGATCACGACTCTATATTTGGCTTCGAGACCCGCGGACCGGACGCGCTAGGTATTGCGCCTAAAACGGTGCGCCGCGTGATCCTTCCATTAGAACACGGGTTTGAATTTAATGACCTCGTCGTTATTTCGGAGCAAGATATTCTTGGGGATCGCCTTGTTAACCGCGGGCGCAAGAAACGGGCTAAGAACTTTATTGCCGAAGCGACAGCGTTGCAAATTGGGGACTTGATTGTCCATATCGATCACGGGCTTGGTAGGTTCTTGGGGCTGAAAACATTGGACGTGCTGAACGCGCCCCATGATTGTCTTGAGCTGGAATATGCAGGCGAGGCACGTCTGTTCCTACCTGTTGAGAATATTGAACTTCTCTCACGTTACGGCTCCGCGACCGAGCATCCTATACTTGACCGCCTCGGCGGAGCGGCGTGGCAATCGCGCAAAGCTAAGGCCAAGAAGCGCCTGCGGGATATGGCCGCTGAGCTTATCAAAATTGCCGCCAAGCGCGCCATGCGGACGTGCGAGCCGATTGTGATGGAGCAGGGGCCTTATAATGAATTTTGCGCCCGCTTCCCCTATGCTGAAACCGACGACCAATTAAACGCCATCACAGACGTGTTAACTGATCTTGAGAGCGGCACGCCAATGGACCGCTTGATTTGCGGAGACGTGGGCTTTGGGAAAACCGAAGTCGCTCTGAGGGCGGCCTTTGCCACTGTCATGGCCGGGAAGCAGGTCGCTATCATTGCCCCGACAACTATCCTCGCCCGGCAGCATTTCAAAACCTTTTCTGAACGCTTCAAACATTTCCCGGTCAAAGTCCGGCAACTCTCGCGCCTCGTGTCGGCAAAAGATATGAAAGCGGCGAAAGAGGAAATGGCGAACGGGCGCTGTGAAATTGTTGTTGGCACACATGCCTTGCTGGCAAAAACTATTAAGTTCTCAGACCTTGGTTTGCTTGTGGTGGACGAAGAGCAGCGGTTCGGCGTGCAGCATAAAGAGCGCTTAAAAGCTTTGCGCGCTGATATGCATGTGCTCACGCTGACCGCAACACCCATCCCGCGCACGCTGCAAATGGCGCTCTCAGGTATCCGGGACTTGTCCCTGATTGCGACGCCGCCCGTCGATAGGCTGGCCGTGCGGACATATGTGTCGCCGTTTGATACGGTATCATTACGTAAGGCTATTCTGCGCGAGCGTTACCGGGGCGGGCAGAGCTTTGTTGTGACGCCGCGAATTGCCGATATTCCGCGCCTAGAGCGGTTTTTACAATCCGAAGTCCCGGAAGTAAAATATGTCATTGCCCACGGCCAAATGCCCGGTAGCGCGCTCGAAGATATTATGACGGCCTTTTATGACGGCACATATGATGTCTTGCTCTCTACCTCTATCATCGAGTCCGGGATTGATATTCCGAGCGCGAATACGATGATAATCAACCGCGCGGATAAATTTGGCCTCGCGCAGCTTTATCAAATGCGCGGCCGGGTGGGGCGCTCTAAAGTCCGCGCCTATGCCTATATGTGCATGCCGGAAGATAATGTGGCGACGGCGGGAGCCCTACAGCGCCTCAAAATATTGCAGTCTTTGGACACGCTAGGGGCGGGGTTCTCTCTCGCCAGTCACGACCTCGATATGCGCGGGGGCGGCAATCCTCTGGGCGAGGAACAATCCGGCCATATCAAAGACTTAGGCATAGAACTTTATCAGCACATGCTCGAAGAAGCTGTCGCGGAACTGCGCGAAGATGAAAGCGTGCAAGACCAGTCTTGGTCACCTCAGGTCAATGCCGGCGTTGCGATTTTGATACCGGAAACCTTCATTCAAGATCTGAACTTACGTCTCGCCACATACCGCCGTATCTCTGACCTTACGAATGACGAAGAGAGCAACGCTCTGGCGGCTGAACTTATCGACAGATTCGGGCCGCTTCCAAGCGAGATTGAATCGCTTTTAAAAGTTATGAAAATCAAACGCTTGTGCCGCAAAGCCCATGTTGAAAAGGTCGATGCAGGGCCTCGCGGGGTTGTGATGACAATTCGCCACAAAGACGTCAAAGATCCATCGACGATTATGTACGCGATTACGCAAAACGGCGGCTGGCGACTTCGGCCTGATCAAACGATCTTAGTGAATGGTAATTTTGAGAACCCTGTGCACCGCTTACGCGGCGTGGAAAAGGCCGTAACGGCGCTAGTTCGCGATACGGAAGTCTGACGGGCTCCCCATCAGTTCTTGCTCCGTTTTCACAATGAAAGTGTCGCTGCTCTCATGGGGCAGTTTTTCAGATAACAGAAACTCGGCCTCTAGCGTCAAGGGCCCGCCCTGGGTGTCGCGTGATTTGAAGACTGCAGAATCTATGACCTCTTTTATACGCTGCCCCACGACTTGAACGCTGGCTTTCGCCTGGCCGGGAAAGGCGACCGCAAAAACATCATCGCGCACACGCGCCACGAGGTCCTCGGCTCTGACTAGGGATTTAAGTTTGCTCCCAATCTGATCCAGGGCCGCAGTTATGCGTTCATTTCCCACAACATCCATAGATACAGGCCGTATCCGCAGCATAAGCAGGGAGACGGTCTCGCCGATTTGGGCATGATACGCCGACACCCGCGCGAGATTAGCGTGTAGAAATTCTCGATTGTATAATTGCGTGGGCGCATCAAGGCCCGCTATTGTGTCAATTTCAGCGAGCTCTTTTTTAAGGGCTGAATGAATGCGGTGAAAATTTGCGAGTTCAAGAATGCGGCCTGCAATTTCATATTGCGACGCGCTGGCGTAAAATACGTCGCGCGCGCCTTTTTTTATGGCCGCTTCTCCGATGTCAGCATTGGTCTTATTGGCCATAACAAGCGTTGGGACATCGTATAGCCGAGGCGTTTCACGCATGGTCTCGCTAACCGATAAAGCCGGTTCAAGGCTTTCTGTGGCATTTAAAACAACAGCGTCAAAATCATTATCGTGTAAATAATCAAAGGCCGTGAATGAGGTAAAAGCGGCGAAAACTTCAACATTCTTTTCCTGAAGAACATTGAGGATTTTCAAAAATTCTGGTGTTGCGGACCCTACAAATAATATCCTGAAAGGCACGCCCAATAAGACATCCCGCGCCTCGCAATTCACCCTAAAATCTTCAACGAGTGTTTCCCGGCGCGATATCAACGCCGTCTCGATACGCCTAAGCCTGGTAAGGCCCGTAATACGGTTATGGATTTGCATCGGATGTGCAGGCTGCACTAACACCGCATCATAACAAGATGGATAGCTAGGTTTTTGCTGCTCAACTAGGGCAATAACGGCAATCTTGCGAGGGGCATAACCTGTTAGAATGGCTTTTATTGCGACCTCAAATACCGGGGTAAGTTTCTCTGCCACGACAAGAATAACGTGAGGGGCGACATCGGACCTTACCCGGCCTTCGCCCGAGGCAAGAACCGTCCCGGTGATGTTGTAGCCAAGCGCTAACAGGCTCGACTCTGTGAACACTGTATCCGTCTGCATATCCTTAAGGATAAGCAGATTGGTTTTTTCCGTGATGTCTGGCGACTCAATCATTAGCCGAATGTACAAGGTCAATACTTGCCGAGGTGTTAACTAAAAAGGCCCCTTGGTGTTAATCAAGAGGCCTTTTACACATGTAAAGATGGCTTACCAACCGCAGGTGCGGTCTTTGTTTTCCTCTTCAAGATACGTCATTAGAGGCGCGAAATATTCAAGGATGGCTGAGCCGTCCATGTTACGCTGACCTGTGAAGGCTTCGAGGGCATCCGGCCACGGCTTAGACGCGCCCATTTCCATCATCGCGTTAAACTTCGCGCCAACCTCTTTGTTGTCATAGATTGAACAGCGATGTAGAGGGCCTTCAAAACCAGCCATCTCGCAGGCGGCTTCGTGGAACTGGAACTGCAGGATATGGGCGAGGAAATAGCGCATGTAGGGCGTATTGCCCGGAATGTGATATTTTGCGCCCGGGTCAAACGCATCAGCCGGACGATCTGCCGGCGGGCGTAGGCCTTGGTACTTTTCGCGAAGCTCCCACCAACCGTCGTTATATTCAGCCGGGGTATATTCGCCTGAAAAGACTTTCCAACGCCATTGATCGACCATCAATCCAAAAGGCAGGAATGCGACCTTGTTCAAGGCTTGTCGCATAAGCAGGGATAAATCCGCATCCGCGCTCGGCACGTCGTCTTTGTCAAGCAATCCGATTTTGACCAGATATTCCGGCGTGATGGACAAGGCAATCATATCGCCAATCGCTTCGTGGAAGCCGTCATTCGCGCCCGTTCTGTAAAAGACAGGTTGGTCTTTATACGCTCTCTGATAAAAATTATGGCCGAGCTCATGGTGAATGGTTGAAAAATCCTCACCATTAATCTTGGTACACATCTTGATGCGGATATCGTCTTTGTCATCAATATCCCAGGCGGAGGCATGACAGACGACTTCACGATCTTCCGGTTTTGTGATTAACGAGCGTTTCCAAAATGTTTCAGGAAGCGGGTCAAACCCCATCGACGTAAAGAATTGCTCGCCTGTTTGAACCATTTTGATTTGATCATCGCCGCGCTTTTCAAGCAAGGCTGTGATGTCAACGCCTTTTGCCGCGTTCTCCGGCGCGACGAGTTCATAGACATTGCCCCAAGACTGCCCCCACATATTTCCTAAAATATCGGCGCGGATGGGCGCATCTAGCGGGACCACAGTGTCGCCGTATTCGTCGTTAAGTTCAGCACGTACATAGCAATGCAACTGATCGTAAAGCGGTTTGACTTGCCCCCAAAGGCGGTCGGCTTCTTGGGTAAACGCGTCCGCCGGCATGTCGTAACCTGCACGCCAAAGCGCGCCGGCATCTGCAAAGCCAAGCTCGTTCGAACCTTCATTTATGATTTCGACCATGCGGGCATAGTCGTCTTTCATGGGCGGCGATACTTTGCGCCAGCCTTCCCATATGGCTTGCAGCTCTTTGGGATCCCGTGACGAGGCAATTATATCTGATAGCTCGCCGAGTGCCAGCTCTTTGCCCTTATAGGTGAATTTGCCTTTGCCATAGGCCGAGTTCAATTCGGTCATAATTTTTGAGAGCTCGTCAGCCGCGCCCTCTTTTTCCGGAGCCGGGAAGTTACTGCCGCGTTTGAGCCCGTCCATCTTACGCTGCATATCGGCGGGTAAGCTAAGTTCATTATAACGCTTGGCTTTATTGGCCAAACGTGTGGAGAGCTTTGCCCCTTCTGCGCCGACTTTAGATGCCAGCCAATCTGTATCTTCAGTGATGAAATTAGCATTTACCCAATAAACGCGGGAGGCGTATTCGTTAAGTTCCGTGATTTCCGTTTCAGCGGCCTGAATAAATTCTTTAGCTTCTTGCAGGGTGGGCGGACCGCTTTTTTGCGGGGCTGCGTTTTCCGTATTACTGGCCGTAGCAGCCATAGGCGCAGGCGCTATCGCGAGCGGGTCTTCGATTTTCGTGTCTTGGCAGGCCGCGCTCATTAAAACGGCACCGCTTGCGGCTAAGAGTAAAATTCGTCGCATTGTGTTCCTCACTTATGGAATTAATGTGTGATTGAGTTCCTACCAAACCTATAGATACTAGGCGAGTCGTCAAGGTGATGGCGAATTACAAACGTCTTAATCAAGAAAATTTCAGGCCATCGCATGACAGATAAAACGGGTATTCTTTTGGTGAACCTCGGCTCACCGGACACGCCGTCGCCGGAGGATGTGCGGCGATATTTAGGACAGTTCCTACACGACCACCGGGTTATAGATACGAGCCGCTGGATTTGGTGCCCGATCTTGCATGGAATAATACTGCGCGTCCGCCCAAAAAAGTCAGGCGCTAAATATGCGTCTGTCTGGAATGAGCCTGCAGAGTATCCGGGAACAGAAGCGCCGCTCGTGCGGATTACGCGGGCGCAGGGCGAAGCCCTGAAAGCTATTGCGACTGACGCCGCTCCCCTTGAAATTGGAATGCGTTACGGCTCGCCGTCAATTGAAAGCGCTATGCAAGCTTTGGGCGGGCAGGGCTGTACACATATCAAAGTTCTCCCGCTTTATCCGCAGTTCTCTCATACGACGACTAGCGCTGTTGAAGACGCACTCAAGGCCGCTAAAGATGTTCCGACTTGGACAATGCTAGATGAATACCACGTACACCCTGAGTATATTGAAGCTCTGAAACAGAACCTAGAAACGCATATTGCGAGCTTGTCTTGGACGCCGGATGTCGTTTTGACGTCTTATCACGGGCTCCCGAAGCGCTATGTTGACCAAGGTGATCCCTATGCGGATCAATGCAGGGCGACGACGAAACATTTGAAGGCCGTGATGGGCGAAACCCCTTACGACATCCAGTTGACGTTCCAGTCCCGGTTTGGCCCTATGGAATGGCTACAGCCCTATACTGATAAAACACTTGAAGCGCTCGCGGCGCAGGGTAAGAAAAATATCGTTGTAATGACGCCAGGTTTTGCGGCGGACTGCCTTGAAACGCTCGAGGAAATCGCCCTTGAAGCTCATGAAATGTTTGAAGAGGCCGGCGGGGAGAACTTCTCGGTCGTGCCGTGTCTCAACACGGATAAAGCGCATATCGAAATGATGGCGACTCTTTTAAAGGATATGGAGCTAAGTGCCTAAAGCCTCAAAAAGGGCGTCTCCATCAGTGTGCGTATCGATGATGAATTTTGAATTTAACTTTTGATCGGCGAGGGCGGCATAAAGTCCAGCCCGAGCTTTTAGAAGTTTGGGAAAACACTTTCGAATATTCGCTTCATCACTCAGATTTGGATCTGCTTTGAAATGCTCCGCCCAAGCAAGCGGTTTTGGCGAAGTATAGTAGATGTCTTGAAGCCGCTTTAGGTCCGCCCTATCCGCTGCAATATAAATAAGGAAATAATCAGATTTCAATGTCTCCAAAATAGGCGGGTCTGTGTAAATAACGCTGCCCGCCGTATCCAGAATGACATTGCCTTCAGCCGTTATCATAGCCTCTCGCATGGCGTCCGTTTCGAGCCGCAGAGATTTTTTCTCGCGCTCAGCATATCCCGGTTCAAAAGGCTGTCCCTGCCATTTCGCAAAATCTTCCATCGAGTCTTTGCCGAGAATGTTTTGGATATTGTGGTCAATATCGACAAGACTGAAATTATAGGCTTTTGCAAGCCGTTTGGCCGTCATGCTTTTGCCGATGTTAGACATTCCGATAAAGGCGATTTTTAAATTGCTAGCCTGATACCGCTCCCGAACTTCAGCTTGCGTCAGTTTCACTTTTTCGGACCGGCTAGATACTCTGCCAAAGCACTCAGCTTCGGCGCCATAATATGCATATGCTTCTCTTTCCTCATAGCGCCTGCCAATGACTCCGGCATATCTATCGAGGTATGCAAAATACGCTCCACGCTTGTCTTGAACTTAGCAGGATGCGCCGTAGCGACCGTCACTTTGATAAAGGCGCGTTCAATATTTTTCGAAAAGGCCTCCATGGCCATATGGCCGACAGCAGTATGAGGGCACATCACATAGTCGTATTGGGTATAGATATTCCGAATATGGCGTTCCGTATCCTGGTCGCTGAAAGACGCCCCCCAGCATACTTTTTGGATGGCTTTGTGCTTGCGCTTAAACAAGTTCAATATGCGCGGGAAATTGTTAGGGCGGCCAATGTCCATAGCATTCGAGAGCGTCGGGACTGAAGCTCGGGAGTTATAGACACCCGTCTTCAAATAATCCACGAAAGGGTCGTTTACATTGTTCCCAATCACGAAACGATCTATTGGCGCGCCCATTTGGCGCGCAATGAGGCCGCCTGTCAGATTGCCAAGGTTACCCGACGGGATTGAGTAGACAATCGGCTGACTTGGATGCGCGGCTTTGACCTGCAGGGACGTCCAGAAATAATAGAAGCTTTGAGGAATGACCCGGCCGACATTTATGGAGTTGGCGGACATCAATTTATGCTTTTTTGTAAGCGCTTGATCGGCAAAAGCTTTTTTCACCAAAGCTTGGCAGTCATCAAAGCTGCCGTCTACCGCAATGGCTTTAACATTGCTGGACTTGCCCATGGTGGTGAGCTGCGCTTCTTGTACGTCGCTAACGCCGCCTTTGGGGAAAAGAATAATTACTTTAATGCCGCGCTGACCCAAGAACGCATGCCCAATCGCGCCGCCCGTATCGCCTGATGTCGCGACAAGGATTGTGCGCCGTCCGCGGCTTTTCGTAAGAAGGTGACTGGCAGCCCGTCCCATAAACCGCGCGGCGTAGTCTTTAAACGCCAAGGTAGGCCCGTGGAACATTTCGAATATATATTCGCCCGCAGGTTCCGGCGTTGCAGCATCGAGCGTCTCGCCTGAAAGTGTTTTTAGCGGAACGGGAAAATCATAGGCGTCTCGGCAAAGCTCTGTCAGGTCACTGTCTGTGAATACCTCACCCACAAAATGCCGTGCTAAAGCCGCTGCGCAATCCGCAAATGACATCGCGCCGAGGCGGGTTTGTTCCTCTGTGGAAAAAGTTGGAATTTCATCCGGCATCCACAGGCCGCCGTCCGGCGCAAGACTAGCCAGTAGGGCCTCGCCAAAACTTGCCGTAGAGGCTTTGTCGGAATGGGAATGGTAATTCATGGTGTAACTCGTTGCGGCGCAGTCGGTGTTCTAGCGAAAAGCGTCCAAATCGCAAGAGTAGATTAGCTGACAGTCCGAACGGCATGTGCCAGAACATTCACCATTGTGGCATGGACATCCGTATTACTGATATTCTCAATCGCGTGTTCACGGTCGGCGCGGTAGCGCAGAGTTTCCCCCGCCTTAGCAATCCAGCGTTCTTCGCCAACTTCAACCGCGACTTGGCCTTTGAGGATTGTCAGGTTCTCGATGGAACCGTCCGGGTGAGCGGAGCTTTCAAGCCGTCCGCCGGGCTGGGCTCTGAAATCATACCATTGCACCCACTGTATCGTCTCGATGGAGCCAATAATCCGAAGCTCGCACAGCTTGTCCTCGCTAAACACAAGCGGCGTGTCCTGAATGCTGGTCTTGGCAACTAAAGCCGATTCGTCCTGCCCGGCAGAGACCATAGCCTGAACACTCGTGCCGAGAGCGAGGCTAAGACGGGAGAGGGTGGCGAGCGTGGGATTGCTCTCGTTCTTTTCAATCTGCGAAATCATGGATTTGGCGACGCCGGATTGTTCTGAAAGTTCGCCGAGGGATAGCTTGTCTGCGGTTCTTAGGCGCTGTATCGTCTTTCCAAGTTTAGCACCAAGGGCCTCGGATTCTGCGCAGGGCTGTCGTTTTTGTCTCGCCATTATATCTCACGATTTTTTTATTTTTCGGGTCTAGTTATTTCCCACATCGTTCTATATATAGAACAATACATTCAATCAAGCGTTCAATTTATAGGGGCGCAAAAGGACGAAAATGCGGTATTTACCCATACATATCGACACGAACGACGCGCAGATTCTCATTATCGGCGGCGGCGAAGCGGCGGAAGCGAAATTGCGGACTTTGCTGAAAACAGAGGCCAAGCTCGTGCTGCTCTCGCCAACCGTATCGCCCGAAATCTCCCGCTGGATAGAGCAGGGGGAGATTGTGTGGAAACAGAGAGACGTTGAGGCTAAGGACTTTGAGGCCGCAACGCTCGTCTACGCCGCTACCGAATCTGACGAGGAAAACGCGAAACTAGCTGGGCAAGCTCATCTCGCGGGGAAAATCGTCAATGCGGCTGACCAAAAAGACGCATGTGATTTCATCACGCCTGCGCTTGTGGATCGTAGCCCTGTCATAGTGTCTATCGGTACGGAAGGCACATCGCCAAGCCTTGCCCGCGCGATTAAAACAGACCTCGAAAGCCGTCTCCCGTCAGGTCTTGGCGAGCTTGCACAAACGATCAACACGTTACGGGCCAAGGTTAAAAAGACTTTGCCGGACTTGGCTTTGCGTCAAAAATTCTGGGCGGACATCTTTGATGGCCGTGACCTCACAAAACAGCTCCGTGTGAGCCCAGAGGAAATTACGACCCGCGTTGAGGAACACCTCGCCGGAGAACATGGACGTAACCGGGGGCATGTGTCCCTTGTCGGGGCGGGGCCGGGTAATCCCGACCTCATTACGCTCGCCGCACGTCAAAAGCTACACAGCGCTGACGTCATTGTCTATGACCGCCTTGTCAGCCAAGGCGTGCTCGATTTAGGCCGCCGCGAAGCGGAATATATTTATGTCGGCAAAGAACCCGGCGGGAAGTCAACGCCGCAGCCTGACATCAACGCTATCCTTGTGGAGAAAGCTCAGCAAAACCTAACCGTGGTGCGCCTCAAAAGCGGCGATCCGCTTATCTTTGGCCGCGCGGATGAGGAAATTGATGCGCTCGAAGCCGCAAATATAAGTTACGATATCGTGCCGGGCATCACAGCCGCAGCGTCTGCGGCTGCTGAAATTGGCGCGTCTTTGACAACGCGCGGGCGTAACAAGGCTGTCTCACTTCTCACCGGACATGATGCAAAAGGCTTTGCGGAACATGACTGGAAAAGTCTGGCCTCGCCGCAGGGGCGCGCTGCGATTTACATGGGCGTTGGCGCGTCGCGCTTTATTCAAGGACGTCTTTTGCTACACGGGGCGAAAACGGACACACCGGTAACCGTTGTCGAAAACGCTTCGCGCCAGACACAAATCATCGTCGCAACAAATCTCGGAAACCTCCCGCAAGATATTGAAAAACATGGAATAAAAGGGCCCGCCATATTGCTTACAGGCTACTCGCCCCGCAATGCCGCCCGCATCATTCCCCAACTCAAAGAGGCGCAAATATGAGCGCAAAACACAAAGGAAAAGGCCCGCAGGCCGTGACGGCGAATGAGCTGCGCGGCGGGCTGAACGTCTGGATGACAAAGGATTTTGCGTGGTCGCATGATTATGCTGACGTGTTCCTCACCGAAGACGCTGACGTGATTGAAAAAATGCAAGCGGCGGCTGACAAAGACAGCGAAGCCAACCTGATTGTCGCGGCCTATTTTATCGACGTGGAGCCGGACACGGGTTTGCCCGTACGTTACCGCGAAAAATTCCGTGTCAAAGGCCCGAGCTATGACACCGCTGAAGAAATGAAGAAGGCGAAATAATGTACCGTTACGATGAATTTGATCACGAGATCGTCCAAGGCCGCGTCCGGCAGTTTAAAGGACAAGTCGAACGCCGCCTTTCCGGCGCATTGACCGAAGACCAGTTCAAGCCCCTGCGCTTAATGAACGGGCTGTATCTTCAGCTCCATGCCTATATGCTGCGCGTGGCCGTGCCTTACGGGACTTTGAACGCGAAACAAATGCGCCAACTCGCCATGATAGCTGATAAATATGACCGCGGTTATGGCCATGTGACGACGCGGCAAAATTTTCAGTTCAACTGGCCAGAACTCACGGACGTGCCGGATATATTGCAAGACCTTGCTGATGTGGAAATGCATGCCTTCCAAACGAGCGGGAACTGTATTCGAAACGTCACGTCTGACCCTTACGCCGGGGCGACAGCTGACGAGGTTGAAGATCCGCGCCCCACGGCAGAGCTCTTGCGGCAGTGGTCCACCATGCACCCCGAATTCACGTTCCTGCCGCGTAAGTTCAAACTCGCCGTCACAGGCTCGCCCAATGACCGCGCGGTTATCAAGGCTCATGATATCGGTGTTGAGATTGTCAAAAACGATGAAGGCGAAATTGGCTATCATCTTCTGGTAGGCGGCGGATTAGGCCGGACGCCTATCATAGGCAAGACCTTGCGTGAGTTCCTGCCGCGTGAAGAACTGCTCCCTTATCTTGAAGCTACAATGCGGGTCTATAACCGCTATGGCCGCCGAGATAATAAGTACAAAGCCCGTATTAAAATCCTCGTGCAAGAAACAGGCATCGTCGAATTCCGCGCGCAAGTTGACGCCGAATACGCGTCGCTAAATCCGCTCGATATTTCTGTGTCGGCCGAAGAAGTGGCTCGCATAACGGCTTATTTTGGTAACCCGGACTACGAAAAACTGCCCGAAGAAGATGCGGGATATGACGCCGCGCTCAAAGACGACGAGGCCTTCGGTCTATGGGCCGACAACAATCTCGCGCCGCACAAACAGGCGGGCTATGCCATCGTCAACATTTCCCTCAAGCCGCTCGACCTCGCGCCGGGCGATATAACGTCGGATCAAATGCGTGCTATCGCTGATCTTGCCGATACATATTCATTCAGCGAAATCCGGACAACGCATCAGCAAAATATCGTCCTCCCCCACGTCAAAAAATCTGACCTTCACGCTTTGTATAAAGCTTTGAAAAAGGAGAAACTGCACGCAGACAATATCGGTCTTATCAGCGATATTATTTGTTGCCCCGGTATGGACTTCTGCGCGCTCGCTACGGCCCGCTCTATCCCGGTGAGCCAAGCCATTGCGGAGCGGTTTGCAGACCCTGTCCGCCAACGGACTATCGGCGAAATGCAGATTAAAATTTCCGGCTGTATTAATGCCTGCGGGCATCACCATGTAGGCCATATCGGTATTCTCGGCCTCGAGAAAGCGGGGGTAGAATTCTACCAAGTAAAGCTTGGCGGTGACGCGTCTGAAAACGCTGCGGTTGGCGACGTGACAGGCCCCGGTTTCTCGCAAATTGAGCTTATCGACGGGATTGAGCGTATGGTCGATTTCTACCTAGACAAACGCCAAGATGGCGAGCGCTTCATTGACGCCTATCGCCGCCTCGGCATGCCTGCGTTTAAGGAGGTGCTCTATGTCGATGCTTAGCACACTGATTAAAGATGGCCACGCGGAGAGCGCGGAGCGGTTTGACACTATCGATACGCTCGAAGAATTTCTCGCGAGCAATAGTAATAACGAGGTCCGCCTCCCGAATGATGTGGATCTGACGCAACTGACTTTGCAACTTCCGAACATCAAAACGATACTTGTCGATTTTCCCGGCTACGCGGATGGACGCGGATTTTCTATCGCGCGGGAGCTGCGCAAGAAATACGGCTATACGGGTCTCTTGATTGCCGAAGGCCCGCTCATCCCCGACCAATATAGCTACGCGCTCCAGTGCGGCTTTGACGCCGTGAAAGTGGACGAGGGGACCTACGGGCGTCAATCCGAGAGCGATTGGTTTAACGCGCTCGACGAATTTGGCCTGACCTATCAGCGGGGCTACGCTATGAAAAATGGCCGCGCCATATCCATATTCGACGCGCGCCGCACATCAGTGCTGGGGAAAGACTCCAGTGACCCGTATTTTGGCTACTCCGCCGAACGGGCTCTGCGTGAGTCGATTGAGACGTATAACGGCAAAATCGTTCTGGCCTCATCCTTGGGTGTAGACTCCGCTGTGCTGCTGCACATGGCCTCGCGCATCGATAAGTCCATTCCGGTAATATTTTTGGATACGGGTAAGCATTTCCGTGAAACTCTGCATTACCGCGATATGCTAATCTCTGATTTGGGGCTTACCGGCTTCATCAATGTCACGCCGGACGCCAAAGAGATAAAGGCAGAAGATCCGAATGGTTGCCTCAATGAAGCCAACCCGGATGCGTGTTGCCAGCTTCGCAAAGTACGCCCGCTCGACGGCGTGATAGGCGATTACGAAGCCCGCATCACAGGCCGCAAGCGTTACCAAACCCAGGATAGAGCCGACATGCCTATGCTAGAACTGGGCGGACGTCAGGTGAAAGTCAATCCGCTGGCCTATTGGTCAGCCAAAGATGTGACCGCCTATATGCGTAAACACGATCTGCCGCCGCATCCCATGCTCGCGCTCGGATTTCTTTCCATCGGCTGCCAACCCTGCACCACCCGCGTCGCCGACGGCGAAGACCCGCGTGCCGGCCGCTGGCGGAATACGGATAAAACAGAATGCGGCATTCATTATATCGACGGCAAATGGGTGCCAATCGAAGAGAAGAAGACGTTTGAGGTTTTCTAGGTAGTCTCATCACATGCCGTCATTATCGGGCTTGTTCCGGTAATCCACGTGCGGGCGTCTCAAAATAATCGAACTATGAAATGTGTTGAAAACAATTGCATATGGATCCCCGCTACAAGGGTGAGGATGACGGTATTTTTAGTTAGAATGACGGGTCTTTAACTCATCAATCACACTGCTAAATTTCACATCCTTCGCGGCCAGCAACACCATCAAGTGATAGACCAAATCCGCGGCTTCGCTTGTGAGCTTATCGTCCGTTTCCGCGACAGCGGCAAGGGCGGTTTCTACGCCTTCTTCGCCGACTTTTTGCGCCGCGCGGCGTAGCGGGCCTTGCAGTAGAGAAGCTGTGTAAGAGCTCTCGGGGTCCGATTTTTTACGGCCTTCAATAAGATTTTCTAAATAGCCGAGAAACCCTAGTCCGTCCGGCGGAGTGTCTCCGAAACAGGTCACGGTTCCCGTGTGGCAGGTCGGCCCTGCGGGGATCGCCCGCACCAGCAAAGTATCATCATCGCAATCCGCCGTAATAGAGACCATTTGCAATGTATTTCCGCTCGTCTCGCCCTTCGTCCAAAGTTCTTTACGTGAGCGGCTGTAGAATGTCACGAGGCCGGTATTTACCGTCTTGGCCAGAGATTTGGCGCTCATATAGCCCAGCATTAAAACCTGGTCCGTGTGGTCGTCCTGAACGATGGCGGGGACAAGCCCGTCGCCTTTTCTGAAATCTACTTTCATATGCGCATCTCTATTCCCCGTTTTGCCAAATCCGACTTCAGGTCAGGAATCGCAATAATAGATTTGTGGAATACAGAGGCGGCGAGGGCGCCGTCAACAGACGCCTGCTTAAAAACATCTTCGAAGTGCTCTGTTGCGCCAGCGCCGCCAGAGGCGATTAAAGGGACGAAGCATACGGCCCGCACGGCGCTGAGCTGTTTAATGTCGTAGCCTTTGCGCACGCCGTCTTGGTTCATACAGTTCAGGACAATCTCACCTGCGCCGCGCTCAACGGCTTCCTGAACCCATGCCAGTGTATCCCGGCCTGTTTCGCGGGTTTTATCCGGGTCGCCCGTATGGGACTTCACGCGGTACGTGCCGCCATCTTCAAATGTGTCGATACCGACTACGATGCACTGTCTGCCATAGGCATTATGCAATTCGTTTATGAGGTCAGGCCGCGCAAGAGCTGGGGAGTTGACGGATATTTTGTCGGCTCCTGCGGCGAGGCGCGCGCCTGCAGCCTCAACGGATTTTATTCCGCCCGCCACGCAGAACGGGATGTCTAGCGCTCTGGAGACGGCGCTGACCCAATCCGGGCTGACGGTGCGGTCATCGACGCTCGCCGTGATGTCGTAGAATACAAGTTCGTCCGCGCCTTCGTCTCTATACCGTAGGGCAAGGTCCAGAATATTACCGACGTCTTCGTGATTGCGAAACTGCACGCCTTTGACAACGCGCCCGTCCCTAACATCAAGGCACGGAATAATACGGCGGGCTAGCACGCAATGGCCTCTTCAAGGGTAAACTTGCTTTCGTATAAAGCTTTGCCAATGATAACGCCGTAAGGGTTTAGCGCTTTGAGGTCTTTTACGTGTTGGAGCGTCCCGACACCGCCGGATGTAATGAGGTCAAGGTCCGGGCAGCGAGTTTGTATCTCTTCATAAAGCGATACATTCGCCCCGCCGAGAACTCCGTCTCGGCCAATGTCCGTGACGAGAATAGTCTTAAACCCTGTATCCGCATAACCGTATAAAACATCCCAGAGCGTGACGGTTGCGGCTTCTGTCCAACCTTTGAGGGACGGGCGGGGTTGTCCGTCCTCGCCGATGTTTACATCAAGTGCGAGGACAATTTTATCGCCGCCGAGCTCCTCAATCCAAGATTTCACGAGGTCTGGTTTGGAGACTGCGAGCGAGCCGATCACGACGCGTTCAACACCGCCTCTGAGCAAGCGTTTGATGTGGGCCAAATCCCGAAGCCCGCCGCCGGTTTGAACCTTGAGGCCGCTTTCCTTGGCGATTTTCATGATGAGCTCACCTTGCTGCGCAGAGCCATCTTTGGCCCCGTCGAGGTCAACAATATGTATCCACTCGGCCCCGGCTTTGGCAAAGCCCTTCGCCACATCCACAGGCGAGGCGTCGTAATTGGTACGTTGGTCGAAGTCGCCTTTGAAAAGCCGCACGCAGCCGCCGTCCATGAGGTCAATAGCCGGGAATATCATATTTAAACTCCGTTCATTCCCGCGAAAACGAGAACCCATCTCATGCCCTCAACACGTGAAATGAAGTTCGGGAGATTGGCCTCCGTTTTCACGGGGGTGATGGTAATTTTTAAGGTCATACAGCTACCTTCAGGAAATTTTCGAGGATGCGCGCGCCGACTTTGCTGCTGCGCTCTGGGTGGAACTGGCAGCCATAGACATTGTCCTTGCGCACAACGGCGGAGAAGGTGTCGCCATATTCACTGCTGGCCAGTGTCATATCGGAAAGGGGCGCGGCAAAAGAATGAACGAAATAAGCGTAGTTATTATCATTAATGCCCTCGAGCAGCGGGTCATCTGATGTGCGTTTGAGAGTATTCCACCCCATATGCGGGGAAGGTTGGCCTTTGGTATCTAGAGAGGTGATACGCCCCGGGACTAGGCCAAGGCCCTGCGTTTCCACGCCGCCTTCATCTAAGGTTTCGAATATCAACTGCATGCCGAGGCAAATTCCAAGAAGCGGTTGTTTGAGGCTTTGGAGCGTGGGCGCAAGGTTTTTGCTATTTATTGATTTCATCGCAAAGGGGGCGGAGCCTACGCCGGGCAGGACAACGCGCTCTGCAGATGTGATGGTCTCCGCAGCATCTGTAATCAGCGCATCCACGCCCAGCCGTTCAAAGGCAAACTTTACCGACGCCAGATTGGCGCAACCTGTATCGACAATGACAAGGCTCACTAGAGCACGCCTTTGGTGGACGGGATATCGCCGCCGACACGGGCGAAGGCAGGGCGCAGGGCGCGGCCTACGCCTTTAAAGCTGGCCTCTATCATGTGGTGGGTATTGGCCCCGTCCACGTCGATTTGGATTGCGGCCCCGAGGGACTGCGCGAGGCTCTCAAAGAAGTGCGGGCACATCTCTGCGGGGAATTCACCAACGTGATCCGTCGGGAATGTGCCTTTCCAGACCGCAGCGGGGCGGCCGGACAGATCAATCGCCACGCGCGCCTGTGTTTCGTCCATGGGCATGACAAAGCCGTAGCGGCCAATGCCAGCCTTATTCCCGAGCGCCTTCTTCAGCGCCGCGCCGAACGCAAGCGCCGTATCCTCGACAGTGTGATGGGCGTCAATCTCGAGGTCACCCTTACAAGTGAGCGTCAGGCCCATGCCGCCGTGCTTCGCGATTTGCTCAAGCATGTGATCAAAGAAGCCAATGCCTGTGTCTATAGAGACAGTCTTAGTGTCGTCGAGGTTCACGCGGACGGCAATATCGGTTTCATTCGTTTTACGGAACTCTTCGCCGACGCGGTCGTCTAAGGCTTTTGATTTGGTGATACCGAAGGCTGATAGCGCGATGTCATTCTCTTCGGGCGTCCCAATGGAGAGGCGGAAGTGACCTTTGATCTTGTTGCAGAAGTCGCGGATTTTGACATTGGTCTCCGCGAGTGATTTAAGAAGCGCGTCTTCGTCAGACACCTTCATCAGGAGAAAGTTGGCATCCGAGGGATATATCGTTTCGACGTAAGGGGATTTGGTGAGCGCTTTCGCGACGCGGCTTCGCTCCGTAGTCCAGAGCTCTAACCGCTCTTTGTGAACGGCCATGGCTGCCGGGGCGAGGGCGCGCATAACGGCTTTCTCGACGGGGCGCGCAACCGGGTAGGGCGGCAGGACTTTTAGCATAAGATTTATGACAGCGGGGTCAGCAATACACACGCCCATGCGCACACCGGCAAGGCCGTACACTTTAGAAAGCGTGCGGGTGATGACGAGATTGCGGTATTTTGCACGGAGGGGAATAAAGCTCTCATGCGCGGAGAACTCTATATAGGCTTCGTCCACAACAATGAGTGTGTCCGGATTTGATTTGCAGAGTTTTTCGACAATGCGTTCGTCCACACTGTTTCCGGTTGGATTGTTGGGGGAGCAGAGGAAGACGATTTTAGGCTTCGCGGACATCGCTTTTTTAATCGCGGCCTCGTCCCATGTGAAATTACCATTCAGCGGCGCTTCAACAATCTTCGCGCCTTGGATTTGGGCGGCGGTTTTAAAATAGCCGAATGTTGGCGGGCAGATGAGAATGCTGTCTTCGCCCGCTTCGCAGAATGTGCGCATCAGGATTTCAATCGCTTCGTCCGCGCCGCGGCCCATCATAATTTCGTTTTCGCTGACGCCGTATAACCCCGCAAGCCGGGAGCGCAGGGCGCTCGGCTGTTGCTCGGGGTAGCGGTTATAGTCTGTGACACTCGCGTCGGACGGGGGCGGTGTCCACGGGCTCTCATTTGCGTCCATGTGGAGCGCGCCAGTCGCGCCGCCCCGTGCAGAATAGGCTGCGAAGTCTACGATGGCTTTACGGGCAATCGTGCCGGGCCATTTTGAGTTGGTCATGACTGATTACTTTCAAGACGGAGGGAGACAGCGCGCCTGTGGGCTTCGAGCCCTTCCATTTGGGCCAGTTTTTGAACTGTGGGGCCAATGTTTTCAAGACCTGCGCGCGTGAGGGATTGGACGGAGATATACTTCATAAAGCTCTCGGTGGTCACGCCGGAATAGGCCCGCGCCGCACCGAAAGTTGGGAGCGTGTGGTTTGTACCGCTGGCATAATCACCCACAGATTCCGGTGTCCATGGGCCAAGGAAGATTGAGCCGGCATTCTTTATGCTGGCAACATAGCCGTCTGGGTCTTGGGTCTGGATGATGAGGTGTTCGGGGGCGTAGAGGTTCGTGACCTCTATCATGTCGTCTTTATTATCGACGAGAATGAACTTGGCATTATTCATAGCTTCGCGGGCAATGACCTCGCGGGGCAGCGTCGAGAGCTGGCTTTCAACTTCGCCTTTGGTACGTTTCAGCATAAGCTCGGAGGTCGAGACCATAACGACTTGCGCCATTGTATCGTGCTCGGCTTGGCTGAGCAGGTCTGAGGCTATGAATATTGGGTTCGATGTCTTATCCGCCAGCACCATCGCTTCGGACGGGCCTGCGGGCAGATCCATAGCCGGGCCGCCGGGCTCAAGCGCGGCAAGAGATTTAGCCGCCGCGACATAAGCATTGCCCGGGCCAAATATCTTATCGCATTTCGGAATTGTGTCTGTGCCGTAGGCAAGAGCGGCAATCGCTTGCGCGCCGCCGCACATATATACTTCGGTGATACCGCAATAATATGCGGCCGCGAGAATGGCAGGGTTTATCTGTCCGTCCTTGCCGGGAGGCGTTGTCACAACGCGACGTGTTACGCCCGCGACTTTGGCGGGGACAGCGAGCATGAGAAGGGTTGATACCAGCGGAGCTGTACCCCCGGGGACATAAAGACCCGCCGTTTCAATCGGGCGAGGTTCACGGCGGCAAATGACGCCGGGCATTGTCTCTATAGAGATGGCCTCGGGGAGCTGCGCGGTGTGGAAAATTTCGATGTTGGTCTTGGCGACACGTATCGCGTCTTGCTCATCCGCATCCAATATGTCCCAAGAGTCTTTGAGTTCGGAATATGGAATAGCGAGGTCATTGATTTGAACACCGTCGAATTTAGCCGTGAAGTCTTTAATAGCTGCGTTGCCGTTCACCTTCACTTCGTCCATAATCTCGCGTACACGGTCAAACAAGTCCAGATCATTGATCGCAGCCGGACGGGCGAGGGCCGCCTCACGCTCCGGCTTTGACATAACTGACCAGACCACCGTTTTCATGATTAGCTCATCATCTTTTCGATAGGAAGGACGAGGATAGCCCTCGCGCCGAGCGCTTTCAGCTCCTCAAGCGTTTCCCAGAAAACGGTCTCCGTGCAGACGGCTTGAACGGCAACAAGGTCATCATTACCTGCGAGCGGCATGACGGTCGGCGCGTCCGATCCTGGAAGTAGGCTAATAATGTCGTTGAGCTTATCCTTAGGCGCATTGAGCATGATGTACTTTGTCTCTTTGGACTTAAGCACGCCGTCGATACGGCTCGTAAGTTTGTCGAGAATAGCTTGTTTTTCAGGTGAGAGCGTTCGCGCGGATTTAATCAAAACCGCTTCGCTCTCCAGGATAGTTGCAAACGCTTTCAGGCCGTTGGCCTCCAAGGTCGCGCCCGATGATACGAGATCACAAATCGATTCGGCGATTCCAATGGACGGCGCCAATTCAACGGCCCCCTTCATCTCAACGGAGCTCGCGGTGATATTATGGTCCTTCAGGAACTTTCCAAGAACGCCCGGGTAAGTCGTGGCGATGCGCGTACCTTCAAGGTCTCTAGCTGTCGTGATGTCGCTCTTTTCCGATGCGGCGAGGCAAAGCTTGCAGCGAGAGAAGCCAAGACGCATGTCAATCTCTGCGTCCAGCTTAGAGGCGTGACTAAGCTGTTCCTCGACCAAGACGTTCTCTCCGACGATACCAATGTCGCTCGCATTATTCGCCACGAATGACGGGATGTCGTCATCGCGTACCAGTAACAGATCAATCGGCATGTTCTTTACGCGGGCGAGAAGGCCGCCGCCGCGTATGGCAAACCGAAGTCCGCATTTTTTAAGCAGGTCAAAGCTGTCATCTGCCAAGCGGCCCTTCTTTTGAAGGGCAATCCGTAAGCGTTCAGTCATGGTGTATTATCCTTTAGAGCCTGATGTCTGTCTATCCAGAACGGCGCGGTAGCCTTGATAGGGCTCGTCTTTGAGGAAACGGGCCACACGGCCAATCGTGGTCGTGCTGACGCCTGTCTCGGCATTTATATCGCGGTAAGAGGCGTCACCAGCATTAAGAAGCTTTGCGACGTGCCAGCGTTCGGAGAGCGCCCGAAGCTCTGCGGGCGTGCAGAGATCGATCAAAAACCGCTCCATCTCATCACTGCCCTTCACGGACACAAGCGCGTCCGAAAGGTCTTTGCGTGCTTTTATGGTGTCATTGGACGCCATGTTATACTCCGTGTCACTGTGTTATCGTGCTAATACAGTGGTTGATGCGGAATGCAAGTAAAAATTTTAGCTTAGTGACCACCGCCCAAAATACCTGTGCGCACACCGTAATCCACAGCGACTTCATATTCCGGATCATCGTCAGAATCGATCATGAGCTGTCCTGCGCGCTTTAAAAGCTTGTGACAGTCGGGTGTCAGATGACGGAGACGCAAAGTTTTTCCGAGGGTTTCATACTTTATCGCGAGCGCCTCAATCGCTTGGAGAGCAGATTGATCGACAACGCGGCTATACAGGAAGTCAACGATAACCACGTCAGGATCATCAGCAGGATTGAAAATTTCAGCAAAGCCGTCCGTCGACCCAAAGAAAAGCGGGCCTATGATTTCGTATGTCCTAGCGCCGGCCTCGGTTTGACTCTCGCGGATATTGGCGCGAATCCGGCGGGCATTATTCCATGAGAAGGCAAGGGCGGAGACAATGACACCGACGATCACCGCAATGGCCAGATCATATTTCACCGTGACGGCCGTCACCAAGATAATGACGAATGTATCCATCAAAGGAATTTTTCTCATAATCGTCAGCGAGCCCCACGCAAATGTGCCGATAACGACCATGAACATAACCCCGACCAAGGCCGCGAGCGGGATCTGTTCAATCGGGCCTGAGGCAAATAATATAAAGATAAGGAGAAATAGCGCCGCAGTGATACCGGACAAGCGCGTGCGTCCGCCGGATTTTACATTAATCATGCTTTGGCCAATCATGGCGCACCCGCCCATGCCGCCGAACACGCCTGTGACAGTATTGGCCACGCCTTGCGCGACACATTCTTGAGACGCGCCGCCGCTCTCTTCTTTAATCTCGCCAACAAGGTTCAATGTGAGGAGGCTCTCTATAAGTCCGATAGCCGCTAAGATGAGCGCGTAAGGGAAAATTATTCTCAAGGTATCCAGATTGAACGGTACGGCAGGGATATGGAATTTAGGAAGTCCCGCGCCAATTGTCGGCGTGCTGCCGTCTGCCGGGACTTCGAGCATATCGATGACACGCGGGACATCCAGATCAAGCAGAAGGACGAGGGCCACGACGAGGCCGATACCTACGAGCGGAGCGGGGAGGGCTTTCGTGACTTTAGGCGTGATCCAAATGAAAAACATCGTCAACGCCACAAGACCCAACATAAGGTACATGGCAGAGCCTGTAAGCCATGTGCCTGTAAGAATGTGAAACGGGCCATAGTGCTCACCCGGAATGCGGATAGGGGGTTCAGACTGGAATTGGCTGAGCTGCGCCATAAAAATGACGATCGCGAGACCGTTCACAAAGCCAAGCATGACGGGGTGGGGGACAAGGCGAATGAATTTGCCGAGCTTAAAGACGCCCGCACCAATTTGCATAATCCCCATCAATAAAACTGTAGCGAACAAATATTCAACGCCGTGATCGGCGACAAGCGCCACCATGACAACCGCCAAAGCGCCTGTCGCGCCGGAAATCATACCCGGACGACCGCCTATGACGGCGGTAATGAGACCCACTATAAAGGCCGCATACAAACCCACGAGTGGATTGACCCCGGCGACAAAGGCAAAGGCTACCGCTTCAGGCACGAGGGCCAGCGAAACTGTAAAGCCCGAGAGAACCTCCGTCTTAATCCGCCCAAGGGACCATTCGGAACGTCCCGCGCCAGTGATCTCTTGCATCGTCAGTTTATCGGCAAAGGCCGCAAGGGTCGGTTTGAGCACGTTGGGCATTCCTCAAGATTCGCGATAGGTCTCATCGCTTTTCGCAAACCCCATATGGAATGAATATGCAGGAGCTGCATAACCGCAAACCGTTGGGGCTATAGTGGCTAGTGGCGGAGAGGGAGGGATTCGAACCCCCGGTACGTTGCCGCACGCCGGTTTTCAAGACCGGTGCATTCAACCACTCTGCCACCTCTCCGCATTGGGTGAGGGCTTAGACATATTTGTCGAGACTATCAACCCACTTTTTAGGCTAATTTGAAGGTTCAAGTACACCGTTGAAATTGCAATTAATGGTTAATATTCAGCCAACCATGAATAAAAATGAGTCAGTAAGTATGTCTCCTAACGGCGATTTAAAGGTGTTCGTTTAGGTTACTACTTACTGAAGGAAATAGCGTTGCACAGATAACGTCCTTCATAAGTGGGTGAATAGGACGCGAGGGCGTCAAAATGGTGGAACAAGAAAATGAAAAAAGTAAACTCAGTAAAAAAATCGATTGTCCTCGCTACAGGACTGGCTTTGATAGTTGGCATGAGTGCATGCTCAACAACATCAGGCGTCTCTCAGACATCAAGCGCCGCGCCAATCTCATACAAGGTAGGCCAGGGCGCAACGACGTACGCTTCGGTCAGAACGCCAACATCCTACAGCTACGCCGCGCCGCAATATGTGGCTCCGCAAGTCGCCCAGCAAATGGTTCAACAAGCGCCCAGAACCGTTCAGCCTAAAAGCTACGCACCTCTTCGCCAGCAACCGCAAGCCGCGCCTCGTGAAGTTGCACAGAGTATTACAGCTCCAACTCCGCAAATAGCAAAACAAGCCCAAGCGAAGCCGGCTCCTATAGCCCCCCGCGCAGCGAAGCCTGTATACACACCGGAGACAAGCAGTGACGAAGGCCTCACGACTTTGACCATCAAGGGCCCGGTTCATATGGCATCTTCAAACAGCAAAGATACTGCTCCTCGTTTCATTCCTGCCGTCAACTACAGAACATATAAGACCAATAAGTAGTCGGTTTAGCTTGGGATTTAAAAATGGATAAGGGGTAAGTCCCGCCTCCAAGCTTTGGAATTTAAATGGCGCGTCCTACGGGGCGCGTTATTTGATTCTGGGGTCCAGCATTATATTTTTCGCGCAGGTTTTTGCAGAGGTCTCCAGGTTTGAGGCCGTAAATAACACATTATTTGCGGCTTTATTGGAGGATCGTAAACACAGTTGAAACTGCAAATAAGTGTTAACTTTTGCCCAACCATGAATAAAAATGAGTCAGTAAGTATGTCTCCTAACGGCGATTTAAAGGTGTTCGTTTAGGTTACTACTTACTGAAGGAAATAGCGTTGCACAGATAACGTCCTTCATATGTGGGTGAGTAGGACGCGAGGGCGTCAAAATGGTGGAACAAGAAAATGGAAAAAGTAAATTCAGTAAAAAAATCGATTGTCCTGGTCGCGGGACTGGCTTTGATGACAGGCATGAGCGCATGCTCGACGTCGTCAAGTATTGTAAAAACATCCAACGCCGCGCCGATTACTTATAAAGTAGGCCAAGGCGCCGTGAAATACGCTTCAGTTCGCGCCCCTTCAAGCCGTAGCATTTATTCAGCCCCGCGAGCGCCGCAATATACAGCGCCTCAATATTCAGCGCCGCATACGCCTCAGTATATTGCCCCTGCTATGCCAACGACTCCGCGCGGTCCGTCTTTTGATCAAAGTCAAGTTGACCGCGATTTGTACGCGCATCAGCAAGTCGGCAAAAAATATTCAATTGCGGGCAAATCTTACACGCCTAAACACAATCCAAATTACGACAAAGTCGGTATCGCTTCCTGGTACGGTGACAAGTTTCATGGGAAACAAACGGCCTCAGGCGAAATTTACAATAAGCATGACATGACGGCGGCGCATAAAACACTTCCGCTGAACAGTAAAGTCTTTGTCACAAATCTTGATACTGGCGAAACGCTTATGGTTCGCATCAATGACCGCGGCCCATTTGTTGCCGGACGGATCATTGATCTCTCCGAAGCCGCAGCCCGTGAGCTTGGCGTCATGAGTGCCGGTCTTGGCCAAGTCCGCGTCCAGTATGCTGGCCCGGCGGACCCAATGGCTTCTGGTCCTCTTAACTACACAGCGCCTGAGCTTTCCGTTCAAGCGCCTCAAATCACAATGCCGACGCCGCAGCCCGTACAGCCTAGAAGCTACACGCCTCTTCGCGACTTGCCGCAAGTTGCCGCTCCGTCTCGCGAAGCACAGAGCATGCCCGCGCCGCGCGCCGTAAGCCCTGCGCCTTACACACCGTCGCCGATAGCGCCCCGCGCTGCGGAGCCGGTCTATACGCCTGAAGTGGGCGAAGACGAGGGCATTACGACTTTAACTATCAAAGGCCCGGTCCATATGGCGATCTCCAAAAGCTAGGGTCAGGCTTCTCGTTTCATTCCAGCAGTCGACTAAAGAGCATATATGACCAATAAGTAGACTGATAAAGCTTGGGATTTAAAAACGGATAAGGGTTTACCCCACCTCCGAGCTGTGGAATTTAAATGGCGCGTCCTACGGGGCGCGTTATTTGATTCTATAATCGGAGCTTTTGTGTACCGTTACTTGATATCCGCCGCCCTTTTATTCACGCCCTTAACTGCGGCCGCTCAGACGAGCAGTTTTGATACTCCCGCGCCTCACGTTATAATTATGGATTACGACACAGGCATGGTCCTGTTTGAGAAGGATGCCCGCGCGCCTATGGCCCCGGCCTCGATGACTAAAATCATGACCGCGGAACTTATTTTTGAAAAACTGCGCAGCGGACAAATTACGCTCGATACAGAATTTCCCGTTAGCGAAGAGGCGTGGCGACGCGGCGGGGCCAAATCAGGCTCGTCAACCATGTTCCTGAAATTAAATTCCACAGTCCGGGTTGAAGACCTGCTTCGCGGGGTCATCATACAATCCGGCAATGATGCCTGCATCGTTTTGGCCGAGGGCATCTCTGGGAGTGAAACTGCCTTTGCTGATGAAATGACCGCCCGTGCCCGTGAGCTCGGCCTTGAGAGCGCGACATTTATGAATGCCACAGGCTGGCCTCACCCGGATCATAAAATCAGCACGCTAGACCTGGCCAAGCTCGCCCAGAATACAATCAATACATATCCGGAGTTTTATTCCATTTACTCAGAACGCGAATTTGCTTGGAACGGCATCTCTCAAGGTAACCGCAATCCATTGCTCGGTAAGTTCACCGGCGCGGATGGTCTCAAGACCGGCCATACTCAGGCGTCCGGATACGGCCTTGTGGCGTCTGCTAAGCGAGGACAAGACCGCCGCATCGTCGTCGTCAACGGACTGGAAAGCAAGGCAGAGCGCTCTAGCGAAGGCAATCGCCTCATGCGCGCGGCCTTCGAGAGTTTTAAAATATATAACCTCTATGCCAAAGGCGATGAGATTGGCCGTATCGATGTCTATATGGGCCAGGATGACAGCGTCGCTGTGAAAATAGACGAAGATGTTCGCATCGGCCTGTTTCGGGGCGATCGTAAAAACCTAAAGACGCAAATGCGCTATAACGGGTCCGCTGTGGCCCCCGTGAAAGTCGGCGATCATATTGCTGATCTTATTGTTATCGAGCCCGGCCGTGATAACCGTATTATCCCGCTTCGAGCGGCAAGCGACGTCAAAGCAAAGTCAGCCTTTTCCAAAGCTTGGAACGTCTTACTACGAAAAATTAGGGGAACATGATGGCACAAGGAAAATTTATTACATTTGAAGGCGGCGAAGGCGCTGGCAAGACAACGCAGGCTGAACGGCTATGCGAAAAACTTGAAGCCGCCGGTTATGAAACGCTTCTCACTCGGGAGCCGGGGGGGACTTTTGGGGCGGAAGCTATACGCGGTCTGGTCTTGGAGGGCAGTAGCGATCGTTGGTCAGGCCTGACGGAACTTTTGCTGATGTATGCAGCACGGCTCGATCATATGGAAAAATTGATCTGTCCCGCGCTCGAACGCGGTGTTTGGGTTGTCTGTGACCGGTTCGCGGATTCGAGTTTTGCCTACCAAGGCTATGCGCGGGGTTTGGACCTAGCGCAGGTTCAAGCCGTGCATGATTCCGTTATGGGCGATTTCACGCCTGACCTGACGATACTTTTCGATATAGATCCGGTCATTGCATTAAAGCGTGTCGAAACACGCGGGGAGGACCTGACGCGCTTCGATAGCGAGTCTATGGCGTTCCACAATAAAATCAGAGACGCCTTTCTCGACATCGCAAAGTTAAACCCGGCGCGTATATTTACACTGGATGCGGGGACGCCGCGCGACGCTGTACACACCCGCATTCTTTTTGCGCTTACTCAAAAATATCCCGAACTCGCGGGTAAACTCAGTCCGCACGTCGAGTAAGATGGCCCGGGATAATCAAGACGATATCCCTGAAGCGGACCGGGCCCCGGACTGCCCGCACCCCAGAGAAACCTATGACCTCATCGGGCATCAAGATGCAGAAAAACGCTTCCTGAGCGCTTATAATTCCGGCCGCATGCACCATGCGTGGCTCATCACAGGCCCGCCCGGAAGCGGTAAGGCCACGCTCGCTTACCGCATTATTCGGTTCATTTTGGGCGGCCAGTCTCTGCTCGAAAACAGCCTGGATATTCCGAAATCCGATCCCGTGGCTCAGCGCATTGAAAGCCTCGGACATGGTGATTTTTTTCTCCTACGCCGGCCTTATAATCATAAGACGAAAAAACTGCGCGCCGAGATACCCGTAGATCGCACGCGGGACTTGCGGGATTTCTATGCCCAAAAACCAGCTGAGGGCGGTTGGCGGGTCTGCTTGATTGATAGCGCGGATGAGCTTAATAAAAACGCGGAGAATGGCGTTTTAAAAACCCTTGAGGAGCCGCCGAATAAATCACTTATTATCCTGCTGTCCCATTCGCCGGGGCGTCTCCTACCGACGATACGCTCGCGCTGTATGAACTTACCGCTCCGGGCTGTGCCCCATGACGACATCCGGGCTTGGCTCTCGGATAAAGTCGACGCGAAACCTGACATTATTGACGCGGCCGTCAAGCTCTCGCGCGGCGGCCCCGGCAAGGCCATCGCGCTGGCCCGCAATGCAGACAAAGTGCTAGCCCCGCTGACACGTTTCATCTCGAGCCTGGAGCGCGCCGATACCAAGCTCGACCAGACTATTTCCAACATGCTGGCTATGCCGAACGCGAGTGCCTCGCGGGAGCTGTTCTGGGATTGCCTCCAGGATATTTTACAAATGCAATCCGCGTTCAGCCTAACAGGGGAGTGGGAGGGGGCATTCCGGCCGCTGCCCGTACAAAAATCGCCCGAGAGCTGGCAGAGACTTTGGGATAAAGCGGGCGAGATGAAACATCTGGAAGGGGCGTTAAACATGGATAAAAAGACTGTCATGCTCGATACGCTCTCGGCTATACGACATGGATAAAACCAATAAAAACAGAGCTTTATGCAACATATGCGAGGTTGAGACATGCCTTTAAATGTGACTATTCTCGGCTGCGGATCGTCTGGGGGCGTTCCGCGAGTAGGCGGCGACTGGGGGGTGTGCGACCCGGACGAGCCCAAGAACCGCCGCCGTCGGTGCTCTATTTTGGTTGATTACTGGGACAAGGGCGACATTCCTCACCCGAAAGACCGTACACGTATCCTTGTTGATACAGCGCCGGACCTGCGTGAACAGATGATTGACGCCAATGTGAAACATCTGGACGCTCTGCTATTCACCCATGAGCATGCCGATCAAACCCACGGAATCGACGATATACGCGCAGTAGCATACCGTATGCGCACAAAACTTCCGACTTATATGGATGAGCATACAAAAACGCATTTATTACAGAAGTTTAGTTACTGTTTTGAAATGCCTGAAGGGCGCGTACACCCGGCTATTCTAGACCTCCAACCCCTCGTGTCATCAGGTGATATGATAGATATTTCCGGGCCCGGCGGCACGGTTTCAGTGAAGGCTTTAGGGCTTAGCCATGGGCCGACACCGGTGCTGGGATTCATATTTGATGGTAAAATGGCGTATTCGCCGGATGTCTGGGACATTTCTGACGACATGCTCGACGAGCTCTCGGAGATGGATGTGTGGATTGTCGACGCGCTGCGCTACAATCAGCATCCAACGCACGCTCACGCGGATAAATGCTTGTCCTGGATTGCGAGAACAAGAACCCGCAAAGCCGTGCTCACAAATCTGCACATAGACATGGACTACAGGACGCTATCAAACGAATTAAGCGGCACACACAAAGCCGCGTATGACGGAATGGAAGTCACAATATCTACAGTATAATGCATATTATAGATGAGTAATTTCTCATAATAAACATTATGCGCGTAGTGGGTGGATTGATTTGGCTTGGTCGTGTTCGGGCATCTACCGGCCTGCTATCATGAATTCGCAGCAATCCGACCTCATTGGCCTAGAACCCGTGTGTACCCTGTCCTCATTGCTGGAGAGCCTCATAAACGGGCGTGTTTTGTCAGTTTCACTTACAACTCTCATTTTGACAGGGTTGTTCTGAATGACCATATGGAGTGTATGACACTCACATTTATATTAGGCGGCGCGCGATCAGGTAAAAGCTCCCGCGCCCAAAAACTCGCAGAAGCGGCCTCACCCGAACGTATTTATATTGCCACTGCGCAGGCTCTTGATGCCGAAATGGATGCGCGTATTGCCCGCCATAAGTCTGACCGCGGCGCGGGCTGGGAGACAATTGAAGCGCCATTAGATATTGCATCATCTATCTCTCAAATCGAGCGTAAAGACAAAGTTGTGTTAGTGGACTGCCTCACCTTATGGCTAAATAATTTGATGCATCACGTGCATGATATAGAGGCAGAAACGGACACTCTGATCACGGCATTAAAGACATCCGTTTGCCCTGTGATTATAGTCTCTAACGAGGTTGGGCTTGGTCTTGTCCCCTCAACGCCATTAGGGCGTGAATTTCGGGATGCGCAGGGCCAGTTAAATCAAAAAGTTGCAGCGGCCTGTGACCGCGTGGAATTCATTGCCGCAGGACTTCCCCTCACCCTTAAAGGCTAAATCGCCTCAAGGTTTTTTTCAAGCGCGCCTCCGCCTCGTCGTCAGGCGGTAATCCAAACCGTAAGTGACCTATACGATCCGCAAAACGGCGCACATAAATTCCATTATTCGCTAAATGCTGCCAAAGCCGCGGGGCCTGTTCGTGCTCAATATATCGGTAAAGATCAGTCCCTGTGATAGTCTTTGGCCGGACTAAACCGAGAATATCGGCCAGCCGTTCACGCGCCTCCGCAAGTCTGGCCCGGGTCGCCTCTTGCCATGCAATGTCTTGATAAGCCTGAGCCCCCAACTGTAAGGCGGGGCCAGAAACATTCCATACGCCTAGCCGTTCTGCCATCTGGGCTCTTATCTCTCCCGGCGCGATCATCGCCCCTAACCGCAAACCGGCTAATCCGTAAAACTTTCCGAGTGAGCGCAGTATAATCAAACCCGGCGCTCCCCCTTGCTGCGCCAGGCTACCGCTCGGGTTGAGGTCAGCATAAGCCTCATCGACGATGAGCCACCCCCCTCGCCGCGCGAGTACTAGGCGCGCGGCCTCTAAATCCTCTAAGCTGAAGAGACGGCCATCCGGATTGTTAGGGTTACACACGACGACGATATCCGCCTCACCAGCATATATAATCGGCTCCGGCGTTTCGATAATCTCACATCCCGCTGATCGCCACACATGCGCGTGATCTCCATAAGTCGGGGACAGAATAGCGACCCGCTTGGGCGACAAAATTGTCGGCAGCAAACGGATTAAAACCTCACTCCCCGCCGCGAGTAACAAGCTCCCTGCAGGGGCCTCTATCGCAGACGCCATAGCCGCTTGGCAATTCTGATACGCCGTTTGTGTTGGCAGGTGCTGCACCGCAGACGGCAATAAATCTTTAACCGGATAAGACCACGGATTAAGACCCGTCGAGAGATCCATCCAATGGGTCGGGGCCTCTGGAAAATTTACCCGCATCACATCAAGCGCGCCGCCATGTCTAAAGTCGCCGGTCATAATAAGCTCCGCGTAATCGCAACGATTAGAATAAGAATAGCGGCAAGTATCATGGCCCTGATATAGAGGCCCAAGCCGCACTCTATATCGGTAGGCAAAGGATCCGGAGCCTCGCGATTAAGCCACGGCTCTTGTCTTATTTCGTCGCCATATCGCCGGGGCCCAGAGAGCCGCACACCCAACGCGCCCGCTACGGCGCTCTCAGGCCAACCTGCATTGGGTGAACGGTGACGGCGTGCATCCCGCAACATTGTTTTAAGGCTAACAATAGAAAGGCTACTCAAGCTAAAGAGTAGGCCTGTCAAACGCGCTGGTACAAAGTTGACGACGTCATCTAACCGCGCCGCAAACCCCCCAAAAGCAAGATAGCGGGCATTACGATGCCCTATCATTGAATCCAAAGTGTTGACCGCTTTATAAGCTGCAATACCCGGAAGTCCGAAAATGAGGCCGTAAAAAAGAGGCGCAATAACACCGTCTGAACTATTCTCTGCCATACTCTCAAGGCTAGCGCGGGCAATAGCCGGGCTATCAAGCTGCGAAGGGTCGCGTCCAACAATTTTGCTAATCGCTTTTCGCGAGTTATCGATGTCCCCTACCCTCATCGGCTTTGCGACATCCGAGACATGTTCATAGAGACTACGCGAGGCGATGAGACTTGAAATAATTATGGCTTCAAGACTAAAACCTATCTCTGTTTCGGGTAAAATGAGGTGAAGCCCATAAGCTATCGCAGCCGTAAAACCGACGACTATGAATGTTGCAAAGACGCCTGCCATATATCTGATCACATGAGGCAAATGGGTATGATTGAGCGTGCGGTCTAAAATCGAAATCAGACCGCCTATCCAAACAACCGGGTGTTTGATGATTTTAAAGATACGTTCTGGCCAGCCAATAGAGACCTCAATGGCCCACGCGAATAATATCATTGCGGCGGCGCTCACCGCTAATCTGCCTGCCAGCCCGGAGCTTGTGCATTTGCAAATATAGCCTCGATATCCAGAGCCGCCTCCAAGCCGTCGGCCAAATCATCCAGGGCCGTCTCAACAGAAGCCGCGTAATTATAGCCCGCGGCAAGGCCTGTTTCAATGCGCGACAACCAAGCGGCGCGAAACTTATCGTCCGCAAAAATTCCATGAACATATGTTCCTTCCAGACGCCCATCCAGACTACGCGCGCCGTCAGGGCCATCTGGCAATTGCAACATGGGCCGTTTTATATCCGCGCCGAATGTGTCCCCGACATGTATTTCGTAACCCGTGAAAGCTTGGCCGCTCACAGCGCATGTACCCTTTACAGGACGTACAGTTTTCTCGCCGCTCATTTGTGTTTCAAGGTCGAGAAGCCTGAGCCCAGCTCTCTCCCCCGCTTCGCCGTCAATACCGCCTTTGTCGATAATGCATTTGCCCATCATTTGGTATCCGCCGCATAAGCCTGTCACGCGGCCGCCATGGCGCACATGAGATATGATGTCATGATCCCAGCCTTGAGCGCGCATGAAGTCTAAATCCCCAATCGTCGACTTAGTTTCAAAGAGCATAATCACGTCTACGTCGCGCGGGATCGCTTGCCCGGGACGCACCCACCCAAAATCAACATTGGGTTCTAGACGCAATGGATCCGCATCATCAAAATTAGCGATACGAGACAGCATCGGCGCTGCAATGCGAATTTTAGCGTCTTGCCCGGCGGTCGGTCGTGTCAAAGCCACAGCGTCCTCAGCGGGCAGTCTCGCCGTCGCCTTTATCCACGGGATAACGCCGAAACAGGGCCAGCCGGTTCGCGTTTCAATCTCTATGACGCCGTCATCAAATAATGACATATCCCCGCGAAATTTATTGACGACAAAACCAATAATCATTTTGGCGTCTTCTGCGTCTATGACGTTTTTTGTCCCGACAATCGCCGCGATAACGCCGCCGCGTTCAATATCTCCCACAAGGCAAACGGGGACGCCGGCCTTACGCGCAAACCCCATATTTGCAATATCGCGATCCCGTAAATTTATCTCCGCGGGGCTACCCGCGCCTTCGACAATCACAAGATCATAACTTTGTGTTAGCCGCTTAAAGCTTCAAGAACCGGGCTTAATAACCCATCGCGCGTATTCATATATTCCTTAGCGTCCAGTGTGCTGACAGGATGGCCGTGAACGACAACTTGCGAGGTGCGGTCAGATTGCGGCTTGAGTAAAACAGGATTGAAATCCACTTGCGGGTCTAGCCCTGCGGCCAGAGCTTGCAAGGCTTGGGCCCTACCAATCTCCCCGCCATCTGCGCAGGCCGCGGCATTATTGGACATGTTCTGAGGCTTGAAAGGCGCAACAGATAAACCCCGTCTTTTCGCAATTCGGCACAATCCGGCCACGATAACAGATTTTCCAACATCCGACCCCGTCCCTTGGATCATAATGGCTTTACCGCCTCCCCTAACAAGAAGACTCATAACACGCCTTCGATAATCACGTCGGAGCCGTTAAGGCGGGCCTTAACGCCGTAAACATCTGCAAGCCTGTCTGTTGTGAGGGTCTCTGCGGGCGAGCCGTCGGCAATGATGCGGCCCTCTTTCATCCATATCAACCTGTCTGCATTCCGGGCTGCCAAGCTAATATCATGCAGCACGACGAGCGCGCCGCGTTGCGAAGATTGGCTTTGATGGACATAATCCCGAATGAGTTTCATCACGCGGTATTGATGCCGGGGGTCAAGCGCCGCGACGGGTTCATCCGCTATGAGCAGCGGCGCCTGCGCCGCGAAGGCGCGGGCACAATGGACACGCGCGAGCTCTCCGCCGGATAAGGTATCCATCTTGCGCTGTGCCAGATGCGCGATGTCGCACGCGGAAATAGCGTCGTCCACAGCCTCGGCGTCAACCGCGCCCAAACGTCCTAAATTCGCTCCATGAGAGTATCGTCCCAAAGCCACAACATCACGGACAATATTTGGCCATGCCAAGGGCCGTGTTTGCGGGAGGTAAGCCGCGCGGCTAGCCCTCGCTATGGGCGAAACACCAAGGACGTCATCACCGCCCAGTGTCACTCGTCCGGTCTTAGGTTTTATGAAGCCCAGGGCTGTTCTTAATACTGTGGTTTTACCTGCGCCGTTGGGGCCTAATAAGGCCACTAATTCTCCGCGGCGCAGCTCCATATTCACACCGCTGACAAGGGGCTTATCTCCTGCCATTACAGTGATATTTTTGGCGATCAACTCCATTAGGTTTGACCTCCGCCGCTTTGACGTTTCATGGCAATCCAAATAAAAGCGGGCGCGCCGAAAATAGCTGCAACAACACCCAGTTTAAGCTCAGTTTGTGTTGGCAGAACACGGACGCCAATGTCAGCGACGACCAAAAAAATTCCCGCAAGCAAGGCGGAAGGCACCAAAGAGCGCGCTGGGTCATGGCGGACAAAGGGCCGAATAAGGTGCGGCGCAACAATGCCGACAAAACCAATAGCTCCGGCTATAGACACAGCGGCGCCTGTGGCCAGACCTGCCCCTAATACCACGAAGATACGCTGCCGTTTTAGATTAACGCCCAGCCCGCTGGCCGCTTCCTCGCCAAGTGTCAAGACGGAGAGACTTCGGCGCGTGACATATAAAATCAAAAAGCCTGCAATTAGGAAAGGCGCGGCCAAAGCCATGTCATCAAAACTGCGATTCGCGACTGACCCTAATGTCCAATTTATCATATCTGACAAAGAAAAAGGGTTGGGTGAAAGGTTTAAGAGCAGGCTCATCGCCGCCCCTGCAAAACTGGACAAACCTACGCCGACAAGAATGAGCGTTACAACAGATTGTGTTTTAATCGCCGTCAATGCGATGATGGCTGTAGCCGCCAAAGCGCCGGCAATAGCGGCTATGGGTAATAACCAAGGATTCGAGCTTGTTAATCCGTAATAAATGACAAAGGTCGCCGCCAATGACGCGGAGGCAGAGACGCCAAGCACGCCCGGTTCGGCCAATGGGTTTCGCAAAAGCCCTTGCAGAGCCGCCCCGCTTGCCCCCAAAGCCGCGCCAACGACAAAGGCGGCGATAGCGCGCGGCAGGCGAATTTGAAGGACAACCAAACTGTCGCCGACGTCCCCTTGGCCAAATAGGCTTGCCAGAACACGCCCGGCTCCGAGAGGCGTCGACCCTAGCAAACACGCCATAAAAATTGAAATCAAAGCGACGATAATAAGACAGGGGTTCAAGCTTCGCGAGATCATCAAAACTCGCTCTCAATGTAATCACGGCCCGCCAAGGCCTCAATCCCGTCCAGTGTAAACCATCCCCCGCAGGACATCCAACTTCCGTTCAGGGCCACAGTGGGCAAGTCTTTTATCTGAGCGCGGGCAACCGGATGACGCATCGCGCTCCAAGCGTCTTTTTCGAGCTTATTCGTATCAAAAAAAGCTGCTGCAACCATGTCAGGACGTTCATAAGCTAACCTTTCCAAAGGCAGTGTACGCCAACCGGGCTCAGTCTGAAAATTCTCAAGCCCCGCGATTTCTAACATCTCATGAACCAAAGATCCTGTGCCTGTTGTTGTTCCAGAGGGGGTCATATAGAGGACTTTATTGTTTTGCGGCTGCGTTTTTAACGCGGCTAATCTCGCGTCCATATCGGCGACAATATCCGCGCCGCGTTCGGGGGCGCCAAGCCCTTTGGCCATGTCTGATGTCACGCGTTTTATCCCCTGAACATCACCGGCCCACCCGACATTTAAAACAGGAACGCCGGCTTTTTCAAAGAAGGCAGCGGCATTGGGGCCGCCGCCATAAGATCGAACAACTAAGTCCGGTTTCAAAATCATCACACCCTCAGCGCTAGACCTCACCGACCTCACGCCGGCGGCGCTCTCTCGCATGTAAGAAAACGGCGCAGCTGCATCGGGCGAAACCGCGAGGATACGTTCAGGCTCAACCATTTTCAGAACATACTGGTCCGCGCAAAAATCAAGACTGACAATCCGCATCGGGCGCGCGCTTGGTAGACCTGTTGCGGAAGATTCTGTTACATAAGTTTTCGGCGTTGTGGCGACATTACAGGCACTCAAAAGAGCCCCTGTAAGTAACACCCATTTGAACGTCGAAACTTTAATCATGAGCGACTCTAGTCCCGCAACCAATTTCCGGCAACGCCGTGACTGTCTTAAGGCTCTCTGTTATAGAACTAAAGCACAGCCGTTCAACATCGTCACGTGTGATGACAGATAGGGGCATACCGGCGTCAGCGGCCGCTCGCGCGTTAGCCGGAGACGTTAAGAGCGCTGCCATCGCCGCGCTTAGGAAAAATGTTTTATAGCTCATAATCCATTCATTCCGAAAGCGCCTGTCACCCGACCGGCGCGCGTTTCAACAACAAAAAAAGACCTGCCGTGAGGCGCGGGTGTTGGTCAAGGATGTCGCTGACGGAAACCTATTTCCTGCTCGCAAGGCTATTCCCGGCCTTCGGACACACGACGTGATGGCAGGTTTCCTGACTTACCGATTGATGCGTTGGCCGCCTTCCCGGATATTATCCGGTGGCAATGTGACCGCCGCGCTCGGCTTACAGTTACGGGTATAGCGCTTGATTTGCACAAGCTTCCCTCTTAGCTCTTCTTAGAAAAGCACCATCTGACGGCGATATGTTATATTTACTTCGCAGTGTCAATTAAACAATCGTGCGAGCCATTGACGTTTTAGGGGCGTTTCAGGCGTTAAAAATCGATGCCGCGCTGCGCTTTAATGCCGGCATCTTTAAAAGGGTGTTTAATTTCCACCATCTCACTAACCAGGTCGGCATAGGCCATAAGCTCAGGCTTGGCGGTGCGCCCTGTCAGAATAACACTTGTGCGGACATGGCGGGCCTTTAGCCCCTCCAACACCGCATCAATATCCAGATAATCATACCGCAGCGCAATATTAATTTCGTCCAGAACGATCAGGTCGTAATCACCGCTTGCCATCATATCGCATCCCTTTTGAAATGCGGCGGCGGCTGTAATTTTATCTTTGTCTAAATCTTGCGTATTCCACGTAAACCCGTCACCCATCGTATGCCAGACCAGCTCATCCGGAAATTTTGCAAAAAACTGCCGCTCGCCTGTAACCCACTTGCCTTTGATAAACTGTACGACGCCGACTTTGTGGCCCCAGCCCAAAGCCCGCGCGATAACGCCAAACGCCGAACTGGATTTGCCTTTACCGTCCCCCGTATTAACAAGCACGAGACCACGGTCAGGGTCACGCGCCTCAGATGTCTTTTTATTCTGCTCAGTTTGTAGAGCTTTCATTTTATCTTTGTGGGATTTTTTATCAGTCATAAGTCACCTATTGGCCGTTTAATAAGGGGAAGGCATAATCAGGAAGTGTTATTATTCCGCCAAAGTCAACGGACGTCTTAAAATCATCGGCTGTATCGCCGCGTGACATAACCGCTTTTATAACGCCGGCATGACACACCCAAAGGTGGGCCGTCGAACTCGCAGCCTTATAGGACCTATAGGCTTCGACGACGCGGGCGCGCAGACTGGCTACGCTTTCGCCTCCATGAGGTTTGGCATGTAGAAAGTCAGCCGCCCAGTCGTCAAGTTCTGCCCGCGGAATATCATCCCAGGCGAGGCCTTCCCAAGCCCCAAAATTCATTTCAGACAGGCGCGCATCGGTTTTAACGGGGCGTTCAAAAGCTACGCTGATACGCCTAGCTAGTTTTTGACACCGCAGTAATGGACTGCTGATGATAACGTCAGGCCGAGCCAAGTTTTGAATAACGTCTTCCGCTTCCCGGTCAAAAGTCTCGGCGACGTCTAAATCGGTACGGCCATAACAGGTGCCTTCAGCCACCTGCGGACGGGTGTGGCGTACGCAAATTATAGCCATGCAGCGGCTCCGAGATAAAATCCTACTTCGCTGACCTGTTGAACCGCTCCCAGCGTATCGCCCGTATATCCACCTAATTTTTTCTCAAACAAGGACCGCATCATAACATGCCCAATAGCGCAGCCTATGACCGCAAATAGAACTGTCAGAGGCGCCATAAACCCCGCAAGTACAAGGAGAACGATAGCACTCGTAACGCCGGCAAATAGCAAAGCCCCCGCGCCAATGCCGCCTGCGACAGGCTTTGCTGTGCCGTGGTCCCGAACATAATGACTCGTGGCGATAACGATAAGGCTGGATAAGCGTGACAGGCAATGTCCGCCGATGAGAACTGCAATAATAATCTGCGGGCTCAACGTCATGAGGACCGTAATTTTTAACGCAAGCGCGGCCATTAAAGCCGCAGCACCGTAAACGCCTATGCGGCTATCTTTCATGATTTCAAGGACACGTTCGCGGGTTATGCCGCCGCCGATTCCGTCAAAACTATCCGCTAAGCCGTCCTCATGAAACGCCCCGGTAAACAAGACTGTGAGCACAGTCGAAACAACAATGGACACAGCCAGTGGGAACATTAGATGAGCCAGCCAAAATACGCTCGCAGCAAAGCCGCCAATCACGGCCCCTACAAGCGGGTAATACCGAACCGTCGCTGCAAAGCGCTCAGGTGTATATGCCAGGGTTTTAGGCATAGGAAGACGTGTCAAAAACTGAACGGCTAATAAAAATATGGTCGTTTCTTTACTTATCACCCGGCCGGCCTAATTCGCGCCGCTAACATCAGCGCTCTCAAAGCTCGCCATATCATTAAGCATTGCACAGGCTGACTTCACGAGTGGCCATGCGAGCAGACTACCGGTGCCTTCACCCAGCCGTAACCCCATATTCAACAAAGGCGTTGCGCCCAAGGCGTCCAACACCGCTTTGTGACCGTGTTCATCAGACATATGTGCATAAACAAGCGCGTCTTTAATTGACGGGTCTATTTTTTGAGCCGCCAAAGCCGCTGCTGTTGCGATAAAACCATCAACTAAAACAAGTTTCCCTGCCCGCCTCGCGCCAATCATGGCTCCGGCCATCATAACAATTTCAAAACCGCCATATTCACGCAGAGTCGCCATCACGGGTAATGTCGGCGCGGTACGCTTAGCCGCCTTTTGTAATAAACCAAGTTTACGTGAAATACCGTCGCTATCTAATCCTGTTCCGGCCCCTGTTATTTCAGATAAAGGCAGGCCTAGAATTTTATGAGCCAATAATGTCGCTGAAGATGTATTCCCTATCCCCATCTCGCCGTAACAGACGGCATCTGTGGTCGCGTTAAGACCAATCTCCTTGCCATAATCCAAGGCCTGTTCACATTGCGCTTCACTCATGGCGGCGCCTTCAATCGCATTTTGCGTTCCGTCGGCCACAGATTTAAAAATTAAATTCGGGTGAGATATGGGCTCACCTGCAACCCCAGCATTTACGACCTTCAAGGCCACATCGAGGGTACGGGCAAACACATTGGCTGCGGCCCCGCCCTCTAAAAAGTTCAAAACCATCTGCCGCGTCACCTCTTGCGGGAAAGCGCTCACACCCGCCGTAGCCATCCCGTGATCACCCGCAAAAATCGTCAACTCGCATGTCTCCATGACCGGTGACAATGTGGCCTGAAGCTTAGCGATTTGCGCGGCTAAAGGCTCAAGCGCCCCAAGCGCGCCAAGCGGCTTCGTCTTAAAATCTATTTTTGACTGAACTTGGGCTTCAAAATCATCAGGTATTTTATTGTGAGTTTTCATGCGTCCCTATAAGTGCCCTGCTGGCTAGTAGTAAAGTAAAAACAAAGGCTCATCCCTTAATCGGACTATCTTCAGAAATCCGGCGAAGAATAGCCTCGCCCATCTTCGCATGACGGGGCGTATCTTTTCGTCCCGTCACAGTTAGAAACAAGCCGTAAAACACAGCCCACCCCTTAGCGCGGGTAATTGTCGGTTCGCTCATGTCATATAAAGTTTCTACCTGACGTCTTGCTGAGGCCGTATCGAACAATGACCAAATCGACGACAGATCGGTCGCCGGATCACCGGGACATTGATCCCCCCAATCAATAAAGGCTGAAATTTTGCCGTCTTGCACTAACACATTTCGCGCGTGGATATCGCCAGCAATCCATGTCGGCGGTAAATCTATTGGCGCGGCTAAGGCAGCTTCCCATACGGCCTCGACTGCAGGCGTAACAATGTCTGTTTCCCCTCGCAAAGATATCATAATATCTGCAACAGAGTCTTTCCTATCAGAGAGCGGGTGGCTTCTATTGGGATTAGGTTTTAAACCATCTGGTAAAGGCAGTGCGTGGAGTTGCTTTAAAAACTTGGCTAGAACCAAAGCTTCACTGTCTGCAGGCGGTGATAGGTCTCCCGCTTCCCCCGGTAGCCAGCGCTGAACACTCCAATGAAAAGGATATAGCGCGCAAGGGACACCAACTTTTATGAGCTCAGGTATCGCAATTGAAATTCGGCTCGCAAGATAAGGGAGCCAAAGCTGCTCAGCACGGATTCGCGGTTCTCCCAAAGCACGGCGTGGCAGCCGCACGGCAAAATCATCCCCTAGCCGAGCCATGACATTATCCCATCCGGCCTCTACAATATGTATCGGCAAATGCGCGGCCTCAGGAAATTGCTCTTGTAACAGAGCTCGGATGAGCGGCGCGTCGATAGAAACGTCGGCGTCAGGCGATGTAAAAGCGTTTAGAGACATGGTGTTATTTAACAATACTTAAAGCCATATCCTAATGTTTTCTGATACTTGCAGTAGAAACATAACCTATCGCATGATTCGCCACACCTAATTAGACCGCCCCGACTATAAATTTACAGAGAATATTGATGTTCGCTTCTGGGGGATTAGCGGTAATCAAAGAGAGGCATATTTTGAGCGCTCTAGAACGCGCAGCCAATGACCGCTTTGTCGTCTTGCTGAAAGAACTCTTTACCACGAATTATAAGACTCTAATTATCAGAAATAGTGACAATCTAAAGTTTCCGGAATGGTAAAATCAAGGACTTAGAGTTTTGAGATTTTCACTATCTCTAACGCCCCTACCTCGCGTTCTTATCGCCGTATTCGGTCTAATTACCTGTCTTCAAGTAATCTGACGCACTTGTGCGGCGGCCCCTGCTGCGGCTATCGCGAGAGTTTTTAATGCGGTCGAGCGGGCTGATTGTCTCACGCGGTGTTTGCTGGGCTTGAGCATCTGCTTGAGCTTGGGCATCCGCAGCAGCTTGTACAGCATCCGCAGCCGCGGCTTGTGCTTGAGCGGCTGAGCTTGCTGACCCATCGTTTTGGCTGTCACTCTGTGATTGCCCATCGGCTTGTTGTTGAGATTGAGATTGGCTTTGGCCTTGGTCAGCTTGCGGCTGTCCTTGCCCAGAGTTCTGACCAGAATTCTGACCAGAATTTTGCGCAGACTTTTGGCTATCGCCTGATTGCCCCGGCGTTTGTTGACCTTGCTGACTTTGACCTTGCTGGCCCTGCTGACTGGACTGTGTACCTTGACTTTGCGAAGTACCGCTGCCAGCGGATTGGGCGCCTTTAATTTGCGAGAGAATATCGGCCATGGATTGCGAAGACCCGCCGCGTTGGCCCGGCGTCGTGCCTTGATCGCCGCTTTGAGAACCTTGTTGCGTACCGTCTTGCTGGCCCTGACCTTGTCCCGATTGTTGTTGGCCCTGTTGATTCTGTCCTTGCTGACCTTGGCCCTGTTGACTGCCCGCCTGCTGACCCGAGGCTTGCCCCTGCCCGCTAGTTTGACCCGCTTGAGTGCCTTGCCGCGTACCTTGACCCTGAGCACTTTGCCCTGGGTTACCTTGTTGATTGCCTTGGCCCTGCTGTTGACCTTGTTGCTGCCCTTGACCACGTGAAGACCCGCTACCGCCGCCAGGCGATTGGCCGCCTTTAATTTGCGCGAGGATATCTGCGACAGATTGCGAAGAACCGCCTCGCATGGTTGAGTTCCCACGTTGACCTCGCGAGCTACTACTCCCTTGCCCTCCGCCTTGTCCAACAACAGCAACCTTATTAGGGCCGCCTTGCTGGTCGCTGCTTTGCCCGCCGCCGTTACCGCCTTTTAGATCCGTCAAGATAACGTCCCACGCCTCTTTTTCTTGCTCTGCAAGATCAGGATCGGATTGAGCCTCTTCACTGGGTATGTAGCCAGCATCTGTAATGCTTTTTATTTCGCCATTGGCATCCACGTCGGCTGTTGCAAGAACTTTAGCGCGCTCTTTTTGGAGGTGACGTCTGGAATCTTCAGGCAGCGATTCCATGGGCGTGATAGGTCGACCTAACGCTCCCGGTACAGAGTTTCGAATATCGACAATATCTTCGAATATATCAGTCGTATTTTTCTTTTTCTTCGATTTCCGCCAGTCTTCCTCAGATTGGTCCGTTTGATCTGTTGTCTGCGCATAGGCAGGCGAACTAAGGGCCAGCGTTAGGCCTGTTGAGAGAGCGAATCCGAGTATAAGTGTCTTTATCATGATGAAGATTTATCATAATTTACATGACTAGGCTATGAATATACTCTTCAGGAATGCACGCTAATTCGCAATTTTTCGAACCACTCTGAAGCCTGTAAAGTCATTGCTATCACCGCGTCTTTGCATAAGGCGGGCCGCATATCGCAAATCATTTGGGCCAGAGAACCAAGAGCCGCCGCGTACGCTCCGCTGGTTACAACTACCGCGTTGATCGGCTCGCCCGTCCGTAGGGGCGTCGCGCAGGTTCATTGTATTACAATCCAAAGTCCACTCAGCGACATTGCCAATCATGTCCTTGAGGCCGTATTTATTTGCACTCAGCATGCCTGCAGGTAGTGTTCGGTCGCTTGACGGATCGGTACAGGCGGTGTTGGCCCATTTCAGTCCGCTTTCAACCCCGGCCCCATTAGCGAAAGCGCAAATCGCGGCTTCTTTACCGCCGGGCCAGACGCCCTTATCGCCCCCGCGCGCAGCGTATTCCCACTGCGCCTCGCTTGGGAGCGTATAAGAAAATCCGGTTTTGGATGTCAGCCAGGAGGCGTATTTTTGCGCGTCGTCCCAGCTTACGTTAATGACAGGGCGTCTACCGCCTCCCCAACCATTATTACTGGGGCGCGTTGAACATCCACCGCCCGCAACACAGGCCTCCCATTCGGAGAATGTGACTTCCGTGACGCCCATAGCAAACATGTCGTTCAGCGTCACAGGTCTTTGAGGTTTCTCGCTCGGCCGCGAGCCGGTCTCATTGTCCCCCGCCCCTAACGAGGCGTTCCCTGTCGGGAGCGTGACCATTTGCGGGCATACATCGCAGTCCTTAAACGCGCGTCCCACGGCAGGCTTTAACTGCTCTAGTGCGGCCATAGCTTGCGGGACATATGCGCCTTGGGGGTAGCTGCTTAAATAAAGTTTATAGCTGTCGGCTCTGTTTGCGGTCTTTGCCGCTTCCCACGCTTGGCGATCCGCTTCACTCGCCGCTGACGCCGCCTGATCCGCTTTAATTCGGTCAATACGTTGCTGTGCCTCCCCCACCCATTTACCGCGCGGTTGTTTTGTCAAATAACGGCCATAACTGTCGATGGTATTGGTTTGAGCCGCCACGTCCCAATCCGCCGAGTCTTGCGCGGCGCGCTCAGCGGCGTCTTTGCGGATGGCGTCGGCTTTAGCTTTCATTTCAGCAATGCGCTCGCGGGCCTTGCTGGCATGCAAGCCTTCGGGCCACGCCTCAAGATAGTCCTCATAACCCGAAATGGTCTGCCGCTGCTCAGCCGTATCCCATGCCCGGTTGTCATAGGCATCGATTTCTTTTTGCGCGTCTTCTTTATGGCGCCCTTCCGGGAAGAGTGCGAGATATTCACGGTAGCCTTCCAGTGTGTCTTTCTCGAGCGCGCGCACCCAAGCCTCATCATCGGAGGATTTCTTGACGGGTACGACATCTGGAATAGTCGTATCAGTTTTCTCGACCTGATCCGGACCTGGCAACTCATCCGGAATAACAACTTTAGACGCGAGCCATATCCCGCCCGCAGCAATTAACGCCAGAATTACAATTCCGGCAAGCCAACGGCCCCACGGGGCCCGTTCCTCGTTAATCGCATGCGCGCTGCCTTCGCGCTCGTGCGGGGCTTTCCAATCACTCATTGGATGTCTCCGTAGATGTGTGGCCATTACCCAGGCGCAGGATGAGGTTATCGAGGCAATACTGTCCGGCCTCATTTAGCGCCCTTTCTTCTTTGGACTGCACAATAGATTGAACCAGAACCAGCACGGCTGACATGATGAGCGCAACCAAGGTCGTCGTGAAGGCCACACCCAAACGGCTGGTAACTTGATAAAGGAAGTCGTCGGCTTCGGCGTTGACGGGGATGCCCGCATATTGCAGGGCAAACATAATGCCCATCACGGTTCCGATAAACCCGAGCGAAGGGATCAGCCACGTCAGGTAACGCAAAATAGAATAGCGCAAATCAATTTCGTGCATATAAAGCTCAAGCGAGGAGTTTAAAACCGAAATCGCCTGATCTTCTTTGCCGCTGACCATATATTGATCGATTGTCCGGGTAATCATGCGCGGAAGAAACGCGTCGCGGCCAAATTTACGGGACATAATCCCGTCTTTGATGCGCACCAGGACATTTCGGTCGAGCAATTGCCCGTCTGTCGGCAAATATTTGCGCTTGAGTTGATTTTGCTCGTCGCTTGCCGCGCTCCATCTTAGGAATAGCTCTCCAAACCCAATGAAGAGCGCGACCCACATGACATTCTGAACCGTAAAGGGCCAGAAGGAAGCATCTGCGTCCAGCAAGATTTCTTGAATGGCCGGACTGGCCGTGAGACGAATAATACCAATAAGCACAATCGCTGCGAAAATGGCGATGACAAAGACAAATAATCGCCGAATAAATCCTGTTTTATTGTTCATGATTTCAGTCCTTTTAACATTAGTCACACACGCCTTTATTAGCCGAAGCGAGCGCCATAAATTGTCCGTTGTTTTGCGCGGCAAGAGACTCCATGAATTCCACAGTGCCTTCGTAGTCAAAATAATTGCCGACGACAACGGTATGTATCTCTTTCCGCCCGCCGTTCAGCCGCGTAATTTCACGGGCCAAACGCCCCGGTGACAAGCCGTTATTCGCACGCGGGTTCGGAAGTCCGTCACTCACAAGGAATATCGCGTCTCCTGGCCCGCCGAGTATAGTTTGAAACGCGTCTAACATTGAGGCTGATCCGCCAAATTGTCCGGTGAGCTGTTTTGTAAAAGACGCTGCAGAGCTCCGCGCGCCGCTGTTGACTGTGCGCATATTGCTCGGCCCCGGCCAAGCTTGAGTACGTGGGCCGGCATCCGTTTGCTGGAAGCCGACAATTTGGAGACGGTGATTAGGCTGCAAAGATTCGACAATGCGGTTCGTGGCTTTCTGGATAGATTCTTCGTGGCCGCCCATGCATTTGTTCATATCGACAGCCATAACGATGTCGTCTTTTTTGGTCTTCATCCCGAGGAAGCGGAAGGAGACAACCGTTTTTTCGACCTTTGGGGCAGGTTCCTCGGCGATAGGTTCCGGGACAACAACGGCGCGCTGCGCCGCCGCTTTCTTTTCTTTAAGTGCGGCCTCGGCAGCCCTAAGTTTTTCAAGGAGCTTATCTGCGTCGCTCTTAATATCGGAAACATTAGACGCCGCAGCTGAGCGCTTTCTTTCAAGAGCTTTTTTCTGATCTTTCGTTTCAATCACGCTGGTCTCTGCTGCGCGAGCCAAATCCGCGAGCGCATTTTCGGGTGTATTTTCCTGAATTTCATTCTGGTAATAAGGCAGCAAAATAATCGCGAGCAAGGCGAAGGCGCCCATGGCCGCCGCGAACAAATCGATGGCGGACATGGAAAATATTTCTATTCCGCGGTCAGGACGTTTTTTCATCGCGCTCTCCCCACAAAGTCACCCCGGTTTTGGTTGGCGAGTTCTTGTAAAAATAGCGTCAGGTTTTTGTCTTGCGTATAGTCCCCAATAGCGACTGTATGAATCTCGGCCCGGCCCCGGTTACGTTTGGTAATATTTGAGATAATACTTCCCGGACTACCGTCATCCGGCGCGCCGTCGCTGATGAGGATAACGGCCTGAGGTTTCAAATTTAGGGTACGAATGAGCGCGTTTTGCGTCGGCGTTCCGCCTCCAAACCTACGGGGCATTCCGTTCACGAATGATTTAGCGTCCGCAATTACGGAAGCATTTGCGCTCTGCATGCGGCCACTACGCGGATAGCTGTCATATGTGGGGCCGCCGCGATAGCCCATAATAACAAAGCGGTTATCCGGTTTCATTTGATCCAATATTTCATTGAGTGCGGTCACGACATTTCCGGTATGCGCCTGCATAGAGCCCGACATATCAACGACAATCGCTATGTCTTTTTTGCTCGTGGCCACGCCTAAAATAGAAAATTCCACACCTCGGTTTATACTGCGAGGCGGTTCCGGGATAGGATCAGGTATAGGGTCTGGCTCAGGTACAGGTGGTGGATCCGGGATTTCAACATCAGAGGTCTGTTGCTGCACTTCGCGAATTTTAGACTCGGTTACAGACATTTCCTCTTCAGTCGTTCTGTATTGTTTGTTCAACAATCGAATTTCTGCCTTTATCGCGCGGATTGAAGCCATCTCTGTTTGGGTTGTAGACGCGGCCAAACGGCGTTTTTGCACAAGGTCTTCAAGCTCTTCCATAGACACATCTGTGCCGCCGAGTTTGTAATAGGGGAAAAGAACAAGCACGATGAGAATAAACGCCCCGAGGGCCGCCGCGAACAGGTCGAGCGCCGAGATCGAGAAGACCGAAATATTGCGCCGCCGGCTTTTCATGCGTGCTTAACGTCCGCCGAGAATTCGCGCCAAAGTACGGAGCATGTTCTGTTTCGACTTACGCCGGGCGTCCTCATTCATATCATCATTCAGGACAAGAGCATCGGCGAGAGAATCCCTGTCCATCTCTTTATTAATGATGTCATTTGACCGCGCGAGACGGCCATCGAGGTCTGTCATATAAAGGGCTTCAAGGTCGTCAATTTCCACGACAAAACTTGTAAACTCGATGTCGTCACGGGTTCTAACGAGGTTTGCCGCATATTCCTGAACGGCCCAGCTATGCACAGGGTCCTGATCAGCTCCTAAGCGGGACAGACTATCTGATAGAACTTGGCGGAGAAATAATGCATCTTCATTAATGATCGGGTCCTCAAATGATAAATCCGCATCATAGGCGCGCAGACTATCAATTTGCCCTGTTAGGTAAGGCGCGCAACGGTCTGCAAAATCAATTAAGTGATCCATATTAGCAACTGCCAACTCCGGCGCGGCTTGGCGCAAAACCGGATTGGCAATGTTTTCGATGACGTCAAGTATTGGCGTATCCGCATCAACTTCGCCTTCCCCGTATTTATCCAGAGCAGACCTGAAGGACGGCGTCGTATCGGATGCCAATTCCTGTGTGAGACGGAAGAATTGATACCGGGCCACGTGGCCGTCGTCGGGAAATTCGGCCATCGTCATGATGCACTCTTCCTGATTAGCCGTAGCAGCGATAGGTGTATCAGACATGGCTAACGCTGTATCCTGCGCGGCCGCAGGAGACGCGATCATTCCAGCAAACACAATATATTTGAATAAGGACTTCATCTAGTTAATACTCGGCATATTAGCTGCACCGAAGGGAGACGAAATTTGACTACTCGCAGGCGCCCCGCCTGTATCTTGCCCGGATGTATACATGCGCAGGCGATTAGCTTGTCCGGCTTTAGCAACTTTCATCACGCCATTTGCCTGACCGCCTGAAAAATTACCTTCTAGCGAATAACTTCCGGTGGGACGGTGATGGATCATGTAGCCTGCGCCTTCAGGACGTCCGTTTTGAGCGTAGCCATAGTATTCAACTGCAGAGCCGTCCGCATTTTGCAAAACGCCGACTCCTGTCCCGGCGGCAAGGCCGTTTTCGCAAACGCCTAGCCATGTTCCTGTGCGGCCTCCATTATTGTCAACATAACCGCACCGCGTCGCAACCGTATCAAGAGAGCGTTGGCTATCAGAATAAAGGGTCTGCAATTTGGCTTTAAGGTCATCAAAGCGGATGGCTGTAATTGTTTCGTTCGAATCGATTAGGTTTACCTGAACCGAGACTTGTTGATCCAATGCAGGGACGACAGACGTCAGATAATTACTACCAACGGCTTTCGATTGGCCTTTATAATTGAAAGCCTGCGTACCGGCAAATATCGCCCCTTGAATAAGCGCGTCGATAGCAATGCGTTCCCCGAGGGTCGTGCGGCCATCCCCGCCGCCTTGAGACGCGATTGCTCCGCCTGCCGCTACAGCACCAAGAATAGCAAAAGCGGTCGCAGCGTTTTGCTTGCGGGCCAACGAACGTCTCTTTTCTAAAACGCGGTACTCAGCTTTGAGCATGTCGCGAACCTGCGCGCCCATTTCGCCGTTATGAACCCCGTCAAACAGACGCAAAGACTGCACGGATAAGTATTTTTGTTCCGCTTCAAGAAGGCGCTCTGCATAGCGGTAACGCGCTTGGTAATCGAGATCAGGAGAGCCTACCAATGTCAAGGCCGCAAGGCTTTCGTCAAAGTCTGAAATAGCTGCAGCCCGGCGCATCATGCCCGCCTTCTCCATATCCGTTTCATTCAGAAGCGCGACAATTTGATTGGCAAAACCGGTTGAGAAAACAGATTGAAGGGGGTCGACAACGCCGGCCTCTTTACTCTCTAAGGACCGAAGAGACGCTTTATCCAGTTTAATTTTTTCAAGCGGGTAAGACTTCGCTGTATTTCCTTTCAGGCCGCGCTTGCCCATGCCCGACGTAGGAATTTTTACAGGCGTATCGCCGTCCAAGAACGATATAAAGTCAAGCTCCGGGACATTTGCGCTGAGACGGCCTGATTGAAGCGTGCTAAGATCACGTTTTAAATTCTGGCGTCCATTTCCTGCCGATTGATACATGATAGGCGCGCTAGCCAATAATACGCCCTGCGTAGGCACCGAGGCTCTGTGGTCAGTACGCACACTCACAAGTGGCGTCACGAGGTCACCAAAAGTTAGCGGCTCTTTGCCCATCATTTTCTTGGCATCTGGGAATGTGTAAGCTGCAAAATCCACTGCTAACACATTTGGCAGGCTTTCGGCGGCTGTCATGGGCTTTGACGTCAGGGACCCATCTGCTGCTAAAGTAATCTCATGCGGCGAGAGAAGGACTGAATGTTCAGGAAGCTTTGCGACGAGTTCCTTATACAGGGATAGTGCGAAATAGTTGGATTTTAGAATGACGCTGTCAGCTAGCCCCTGTACTTCGACCTGATCTGCTGAGTTAGACGGGTTGGTTGAGACCTTTCCGCCTATAGATGTTTTACCAAACGCCTCGTAGAATTTATCTTTGGCTTGAGAATCGACGAAGGCCGGATAACGCACGACGGCCAAAATAGTCCCGGGAGGCGCTTCATTTTGCAATTTTTGCGTCCCTATTTTAGAGCCGCTCATGGCGGAACTGGATACGCCTGAGGCTGTTGTTGCACAGCCTGTAACGATCATAGCTGATCCAAGCAAAAGTGATGTAATAAATTGACGGTGCATAATGTGTTCCCAGTGAGATTAGAATCTACGGGATTATAGGTAAGACTTCAAACATTAACGGGGGCTGAAAGCTTAACGTAAGCTTAAACGCGTAAATGGGTCGCTTAGCGCGGTTTTTTGGCTATAACACGCGAGTGATATACGCTTTCGCCAGTGTTTTAATTTTGACGCTTATCGCCTTGTCATGGGTGGATATGCGGGAATACCGCCTCCCTGACACTTTAACTCTCCCCTTGATAGGCATAGGGCTTTTTCAAGCCTATACGTTGAACCTAGGATGGCGAGCCAGTCTTATAGGGGCAATAGTGGGTTATGCCGTATTTGTAGCTGTTGAAATTGGGTTTAAAGCCTTACGCGGCAAAGACGGTCTTGGGCGCGGGGATGCAAAGCTTTTAGCGGCGGGCGGCGCGTGGTGCGGTTGGGCTGGATTGCCGTTTATCGTTCTTATCGCAAGCGGAATGGGGCTTATTGCGCTGCTTTTTCCAAGCTTTAGGCAAAGATCGGAGATTGGACATATTCCGTTTGGCCCGTTTCTCGCGCTGGGGATAGCCTTGGTTTGGACGTCTAAGCAGCTCGCGATTATGCCGTTTGGCACATAGAAAGGCTAACGACTGGTGTAACCTTGTTCCAGCCTTCCGGCGAGACTTGGCTCAGAGTGCCCGCTTTGTAACGTGTGCCTTGAGTGATGGCCTCCGCACCTTTTAGTGCAAGAGTTAATCCTGCATCACCGAAGCTTTGTTTAGGATATTGCCCATCGGTAGGCGTGCCCGATTTTGCCGTAATAACAATAGGCGTTTCGCCGTCAGGACTATGCCACACCCCCCTATTCTCCTGTGATTGAGAAAATAACATGAAGCGTTTCTCAATATCTGCCGTCCACACAAATAGGCCGCACTCGCCAGGCGATAGAGTTCGTGCGGACAGAGAATTCGTTTTGGCCATAGGGATATCAGCGGATTTAGGCGTGCTCGCACACGCCGAGAGGGCCACAATAACTGGAATAAGTAAAATTCGCATACCCTGCACTGTCACAGCCAGCGGCCAGACTCAAGCAGGGAGTACCCGCCGTCTTTGGGCTGAAATCCGAATATAGGCAATATCGAACCTGCGCGTTGATCATTCGTCAGCACATCGACATCGGCGCGGAATGTACCGTCGGGGATAATACTGACAACAGCTTTTATAGATTGCTGGGCATCTTTACCCGTAAGTTCCATTTTGACAGCACCGTCTTCGCAGGAAACGGGTCCGGACAGATTCGGACCGGTCCAGCCCATTTTCTGGGCATTACGGGTGAGGACATCTGTCGTGACGGTTCCTTTCGCTGATTTACAGGCGGCGTCGAAGGACAGCTCCGTGAGCGTCATTTGAAAATCCCCCACCAGTCCCGCAAAGCGCGGATCAATCGCGCCGACATGTGTCATGTTCCCCTGAACGGTGACACCAGACAAAAGGCCGGGCTTCGCCGATCCCTTGGCGGATAAATTTGCGCTCCGCGTATCCATGTTGAAAAACGGTTTACCCGTTAAGGCTTTGGTCAAACTTGTTTTAATTTTAATGGGACCGAAGCCTGGGACTTCGGACACATAGCCATTCCAAACAGTTCCGCCATATTCAAGCGCCCCAATATTATCTTTCGGCATGAATTTAGTCGCGACCCATGATAGCGGCAAGTTAGCAATGGCTCCAATAAGAAGCCCTGCAAAAGCCATAATAATGACTGAACGGAGCTTCATCCTATTGGCTTTAAAGTAAGCTGCGCCGCGATGCGACCGTTGTCTTGGCGAGAGATTTGGACGCGGGAGATGTCAACATTATAAGCCCCGGAGAGCTGGCCCATAAAGGCGTAGACGGATGTCATGGCGCTATCTTCAAACCAAACTTGAACACTACCATCTGACCCAGGCTGAACACGGGAAATCAGAAGTTGCACATCACGCGCTGTGCCGATAACGGCGGAACGATCGAAGGCGGCGCGTGTGGCATCCGACTGAACGGGGGAGATATTTGGCAACTGTGTGCGCACAATATCCAGATCGCGCGCCGCGCTAGCTTGACGTTTTACCGCGTCATCGCTTGCTTTAATGACTGACTTTACGCCGAATTGCCAAATCGCAAAGAGGAACACAATGGCGAGGGCGCCGTAAATAAGGTTGCGCTCACGCGGGGTGCGATCAGATAGGAAATTCATGACGCGCCTCCCAACCGAAAGACCGCGTCGCCGATAAGATCTCCGCCCTGCTCTCGCACGCCGCCCGCTTGAAACTCTCCGCCGCTGGCCGCTGCGGCCCGCTCAAGCTCGCCAGCGCTCTCAAACGTCGGATATATCAGCCGCAACACAAGCTCTTGCTTATCTTGGTCGTATTGCAACACGTCGACCATGATGCCGTTCGTTTGCGCTATGGCCGCGAAAAGCTGGCTGGAGAGCGTTAAAACATCCGCTCCTGATGCAGGCCGACCTTTGGCGGCTCGGGTTACGGCGAGGGCTACATTTGCAGGTGCCGGCTTGCCTGTTGATTGTGTGTAGAGTTGACTGGCCTCTGCCTTATAAGCGGCGGCTTGTTGGTTCAGAGCCCGAGCCTGCGAGCCCTGAAATAAACCCCAAGACAAGGCAGCTATCCCGGCTAAAGCCGCAATGCGCGCGAGACCGTTTCCGCCGAATTTAAACTGGCTTCGGCGCGCGAATTGCCCCTGACGCAAATTTATCGCGGCGTCAGTGCCAATCAGGCCCGACAAGGCCCGTGGCTCGCTCTCTGTGACACTTGAAAACTCTCCGTCGTCCCAGTCTGCGTCAAGCGTATGTCCATTGGGCCCTGGCACAATGATGCGGTCAGCGAGGCGAATAGGCTCAAGCGCCCGCGACACCACGTCGAAGTCGATATAGATACCATCAGGATTGAGATTGGCCTCAGATAACTCCGTGAGTAAGCCTTGCATCTTACCCGACGCAATCACGGCGATACGGTCGTCCGATTGAGCCCCGAGGACGATGTGCTGTTCCTTTAAAGCGGCGGCGGTTTGGTCTTCAATTGAAAAACCAGCAGCAGACAGACGATCTTTATCCCGCATTTTCGGAAGCTCATGGGCGAAGATTTTTGCCCACTGCCCTGGAATTATGACGACCAATTCTCTAGGGGACTGCGCCGCCAGAGCTAATTTTTCCTGCATAGATATGGCCATTCCGAAAAGCTCATCGTCCACGACCCACGCCCAGGGAGAGTCTGTCTCTACGGGCATCCATATTATCAACCGGTTACTCATGACGGGTCAGGCTCCAAAACAGGACGCCGGGCTTCTGGCGTAAATCGGCGAAACGTACGCGTGACACTACCGTCTTCGCGTTCAAATTCTAATAACACGGTACGGCGAGCTTCCAGGTAAAAAATATCCGTTTCCACCCATATATATATGGGAGCGAACGCCAGCGCATTTGTATTGGCATTTTTCAAGCTATCCTCGCCAAGAGCCGGACTGGCGCGCAGGGTGTTCAGATCCGCATAACCGCCTGGAGGTCGTTCGGCGATAAGCTGCAGCGCCAAAGCATAATAATCATTCCCGCCCAACATAGCAGCGAGCAAAGGGGCTTGCTGCGGCGTTAACGTATTAATATTTATATGGGACAGTTTCCCTTGTTCTCGCGCGCAAACAAAGGGCCGTAATGTTTGATATTTTTCTTCGTTCATTTCGGCTAAAGCCCGCAATTCCATCACGCTGGAAAACTCAGCATTCGCGGCGCGGTAAGCCGGCGTGCGGCCAAGATACGTGTAATCTTCGGCCCCGTCCGGAAGCTGGTTGCTGTCCGCATCGCTCCAGTCCGAAGCAATGGATGTGAGACGCGCGGCAGATAAAGTATCCCAGCCAAGTATCTCTAATAATTGACGAAATTCTTTTCTAGTGGACACATCATTCACAGAGAGGCATTGGTTTCCGTCGCGTATTGACATGGATATGACGCCGCCTTCAATCGGAAACACAATCGGTTGGCCTGTAATCAAAAGCGTATTCAGTTCAGAGTCCGGGATATTTGCCAAGGCGGTCGTGAGGTAGGACTGTGCGAAATCCTCACCCGCGAGCGCGTACCAATCGGCTTGCGCGTAAGACTGAACATTTATGGCGCGTTTGACCGCAAACCGAACATCATCAATCACCGCAACAGCGAGGGCTGCCATAATGCTCATCACCATTAGCGTCGTCAGCAGTATAGCTCCGCGTTCTGTGTCTTGAGATTTCACGACGAGACCTCGAAATATTGTGTGAGGCGCTGACCACCTTCAAATTCAAGGGTGAGCTCTATACCGCTAAACTCCTCTTCAGGGATCTCCTGCGTGATGAATATCTGCCGCTCCTTGTAATCCCCTTTAACAAACAGAAGTTCCGCGGTGCGGAGATCGTCCAGTAATACGCGGTCAAGCTCAGGTGTCAGAGGGGCGGGGTTTTCATGGGCGAGACTGCGGCGAATGAGTTTCCCTTGTTCAAACACGTAGGACACGCGTTGCAGATCACCGCGAGTCTCAAGCCCGCCGGGATTTATCCGCCCTGTTCGCGTGAACGTAAGAAGCGTATCAACGCCGCCTTCCATCAGGTTCTTGTTGTCTCCGCCATAAGCATCACGCGTGGGACGCAGAATAAGGCTGCTCATGTCGGCCTTGAGAAGTGATCTCGCCGTTTCAATGTCTTGCAAGCCGTCTAAGCGCTCGCTGACTTGGGCTTTGCCGCGTATCGTATTCATAAGCGCAGACATCGTCCCGATAGAAATGAGCGCAAACACAAAGAGCGCTATTAGCATTTCCACGAGGGTAAAGCCTGACTGTGAATGCGCGCGTCTCATTGTGCTGTATCCGTCGTCACTGAAGGCGCGTCTTGAGTTCGGTAAGCCTCGCGAGATACGAGAACTTGCTCTTGGTCAACGAGTCTGACTTCTGCCGTAATCCGAAAGAAACCGTCGACCTCGGTTTTAGCTGTCGTGACACGGTAATCGAATATGCGGGACATTTGCTGGGTTTCCCCTGCCCGTGTCCCGAGGCGCAAATCATCTCTGCGCGTGACGATAATCTGGTTGTCGGCGACAATGCCCGCCAGCATTTTTTGGTCAAGCGCACTGACAGCGCGAATGCTTTGCGTCCCGGCGCTCGTCAGGCCAATGATGCCAAAGCTAAAGACGGCTAGCGCAGCGAGGACTTCGACAAGTGTGAACCCTGCGTCCTTCATTGAATATCACCCAAAACAACGTGGCCATCGCCATTACTAGACAGACGGAGTTCCTTGTCATGATTTCGCAGCGTTAATTTAAACAGCGTCGATTGCCCCGTCGGCTCGAACACAGCGAGCGGGATAATCTCTTCCGTCAATTTAAGTTTGGTCTCGTCTTTCTCAAACGTCACAAAAACGCCTTCGGGCCAGTCACCAGTGCGTTTGGGTACCCAGGCCTCATCTTCATAGGCATAGATGGCATATGCTTTTTCAGACACACCTAGGGCGGCCATCTTACCGGTCAAAAGGCTGGATTGCGCTGCGCCGTTGAGGTCGCGGACTAAGCCTTCGGCATACACGTTCACCACAGCCTTATCTTGCGGCATGGTCAGAACTACGGCGCTTGTCATAAGGCCGATAATGACCATAACGGCCATAACTTCGACGAGCGTATAACCTGCTTGTTTTATGTGTTTAGAAGCTGTCAGTTTAACCGCCGTTGATGATATCTGCGGCTTGGCCTTCGCCGCCAGGTTCGCCGTCAGAGCCATACGAGATGATATCGTAAACACCGTATTCGCCTGGGTATTTATAAATATAGTCTGCGCCCCACGGATCCGTTTGAAGACGCTTAATATAGCCGCCTTCAGGGTAGCGTTCCGCGAATTTTGAGCCGGCAGGCAATTCCACAAGGGCCTGAAGTCCTGCAGACTCTTCCGGGTAGTCCAGCATATCAAGGCGGTAGCGCTCAATCACGCCCTCAAACGTGGCGATGTCCGCCTTTGCTTTTTGCACCATGGCTTTGTTCTGTGCGGGCAAAACATTGATGACAACAAATGTTGTGAGCAGGCCGATGATGACCATGACGACCATGACTTCAACGAGGGTAAATCCGTCTTCTCGCTTTTTCTTTTTCATAAGTTTCATAAAAATCTCCTTTAAAACACGAGCGTGTTGAGGCGTAAAATGGGCAAGAAAATCGCGCCGATAATTAGCAAGACAACGATGCTTAGTAGAATAATAATTAGGGGTTCAAGTAGGCTGAGGAAGACGGCAGTTGCGCTTTCGAACTCACTCTCGAGATAATCTGCAGATTTGGAAAACATGAGGCCGATATCTCCACTGGCTTCGCCGCCTGAAACCATTTGTGTGACGAGCGGCGGGAAGACATCTGTTTGCTTCAAAGCCGTGCTCATGGCTGTGCCTTCACGCACTTTTAAGGCGGCCTTCTCTACGGCGTCGCGCATGACATTATTGTGTAGGGTATGTCGCGCGGTTTCCATAGCGGTCAAAGACGGCGTTCCCGCCTCAATCAATCCGGCAATCGTTCTGGCAAAACGCGCCGCATTTAAATCCCGCGTCAGCCGACCGATAAGCGGCAATCGCAATATAAATTTATGCCACCGGATGAGAAATTCATCGCGTTTCATAGCAAACCGAAACACTAAAATACCAACGAAAACCACAATCAGTGCCAAGAGACCATAGGCTTGCATCCAAGCAGACGTGCCAATGACAAATTTTGTGAGACCGGGAAGGTCTTGCCCAAAACTGTCAAATTGCTCCACGACTTTGGGCACAACGAAGACCATCAATATGGACACAACGGCCAAAGCCACGACGGTCAAAACCATAGGGTAGATAGTTGCCGCTAATATCTTGCGGCGGATTTTCTGGGCGGCTTCGAGGTCGCATGAAAGGCGTTCCAGAACGGCGGCGAGTTTGCCGGCGGTTTCCCCGGACGCGACCATTGCGACGAACAAAGATGAGAATGTATTGGGGTGGGCTTTGAGCCCATCGGAAAAGCGTTCACCCTCTAGGACGCGTGAACGCACGTCGAGCAAGACTTGCCGCATGGGAGAGCGTTCAAATTGAAGCGCGGTAATTTTTAGAGATTCTTCGACAGGCGTAGACGCATCAATTAAAATCGCGAGCTGCCGCGTGGCTTGTGTCAGGTCTTTGTGCTTAACCTTCTTATCAAATGAAAAGGCGGCGTCGGTTTTCTGTTTGGCCGCCTTAAGGTCTATCGGCGTGAGAGTTCTTCCCCGCAGAATGTCCCTCGCCTCCCGTGCGTTGGACGCAGCGATAGATCCAGTTAGGCGTTTCCCGCGCGCATCGAGAGCAGCATAGTCAAATGTCTCCATCTAACCCTCCTCTGCCCGCTGAGCTCGGCAAACGCGTAAGACGTCTTCGGAACTTGTTCGACCGGCCGCAATATGCCCTGCCCCACTTTGGAGTAAAGTTTGGCGCTTCTTAAAGGCATGTTTGGACATCTCTGTTTCAGCCGCATTATCATGCACCATGGCCCGCAAAGTATCGTCCATGACGACGACTTCATACAAACCAAGTCGTCCGATATAGCCAATGCCGTGGCAAGCTTCGCAGCCAACAGATTTGTAAAACGGCTTTGTAAGTTTGCGGATTATGCCAAGCTCGCGCAGCTCCCGCTCGTCCGGCGTGTAAGGTGTTTTGCAATCTGAACACAGGCGGCGAACAAGACGCTGCGCCACAATAGAGGTAACTGTAGAGGCCAATAAAAATGGCTCAACGCCCATATCCCGAAGCCGTGTAATTGCACCAACAGCTGAATTTGTATGAACCGTCGAAAGTACTAAATGACCCGTCAGAGACGCCTGCACGGCAATTTCTGCCGTTTCAGGGTCACGGATTTCGCCGACCATGACCACATCAGGGTCTTGTCGTAAAATGGCGCGAAGCCCTGCGGCAAAACTCATCCCGACTTGGGCGTTCACTTGGGTTTGCCCAATGCCGTCAAGCGCGTATTCAACCGGGTCTTCGACAGTGAGGATATTGCGCGTTCCGTCGTTCAAGCCGCTAACAGCCGCATAAAGTGTCGTTGTTTTACCGGAACCCGTTGGACCCGTGACTAAGATAATACCGTTGGGTTTTTGAAGCGATGCCAAGAAAGCTTCCAACTCACTATCGCTCATGCCGAGGTCAGAGAGATTAAGAAGTTCGCTTGTTTTTTCGAGTATTCGCATAACCACGCGCTCGCCGTATTGAGACGGAAGCGTCGAGACGCGCACATCAACCGCGCGCTCCCCGAGGTTAAGCGAGAAACGACCATCTTGGGGAACTCGTTTTTTAGCAATATCTAGCTGCGCCATGACTTTGACCCGGCTGACAAGCACCGGTGACAGGCGCGAAGAAAGCGACAACATGTCCCGTAAGGCCCCATCAATGCGGAACCGAATAGCGAGGCGATTTTCATAAGGCTCGATATGAATATCAGACGCCCGGGTGCGGATGGCTTCTTGCAAGATACCATTGATGAGCTTGATCACGGGGGCGTCATTGTCACTATCGAGTAAATCAGATGTACGCGGCAAGCTACCGGCTAGCGCGTTTAAATCTTCGGGGCCATCAAGCGCAGTCGCCGCTGTTTCCGACAAATCTCCATGCGCATATGTTTGAGCAAGTAGTTTTTCGAATTCTCCGCCAGTCACGTCATGGATTTTCAGTGGACAATCCGCAACCCGCCTCGCTTCAAGACACGCCTCGAGAGTCGCGTCTGATCTGCGCACAAGCGTGGCATCGCCCTCCATTTCCAGGGTGAGGACGCCGTGTTGCCGGGCAAAGGCATAGTTAAGCCGCGGCAGAGTTATATCCGCGGCAGCGTTCATCGTCTTGGAACAAGCTGGTCAAATTTAGAAACCTCGCGTCCAGATTGCTCCAAATCTTGCTGACGCATATAATTTAGCCGCTCTTCGGTGAGCGGACGTGCGTCATCGCCATTCCGAATAATCGTCGGGCGTAAAAACACCATCAAATTCGTGCGAACCCGGGATTTACCCTTACTTTGGAAAAGCTTGCCAATGACAGGAGCGTCTCCCAAAATTGGTACCTTGTCTATATTGATTTCCTCATCATCTTGAATAAGGCCACCCAGCACAATAATTTCGCCGTTATTGGCGAGCACAGTTGTTTCAATCTCGCGTTTATTGGTGATGAAATCCGTTCCGGTTATCGCGCCTGCAACAGAAGACACCTCTTGTTTGATGGCGAGACGAATGACATCGCCTTCGCTGATCTGCGGGAGAACATCGAGTTTTATCCCGACTTCTTGGCGCTCAATTGTACGGAATGGATTGATATTGTTCGCGCCTAAGCTTTCACCTGTCGAAATTGGAATTTCTTGTCCAACTAGGAATGTTGCAGGCACATTGTCAAGCGTCGTTACAAAAGGCGTTGAGAGCACATTGGAATCGTCGTCTTGCTCGACGGCATTTAGAATGACGGAAAAGAACGTGTCATTACTAACCCCGCCTCCCCCGGCTATGCCGCCGTCTAGTCCTAGGAGTGAATTTACAGCTGCGGTCTCAAGACTTGAGGAGTCTGCGACGCCGAGCCTATCGCCCGCAAGCGCACCCGTAAGCGCCAGAACATTCGGGGCCTGCCGTGAAAAATTCGTGCCGATGAACGGCACTGAACTGCCATTGACACCGCCCAAAGCAAATTGAACGCCGAGTTCTTTGGCCGCCGTATTCGAAATTTCGACAATAATGGCCTCAACCAAGACTTGCGGACGCCGGACGTCTATGCGCCGAATGATCGATTCTAAGGCTTGTTGCGTATCGCCGTCCGCACTGATTACGATGGCATTACTCCCAGACTCATAACCAACAGTCGGCAAAGGCTGCCCCTCGACAGCGAAAGCCGGAAGGAGAGTCGTCAAAATTTCTATCAAAGACGCCCCGTCTGCAAACCGTAGAGGCACAACACTTACGGCCCCGCGCGGACTTGAGCCGCCCGCATCCATTTGCTTGAGAATACCTGAGAGGCGGTCGAGATCAGCCGCATTGCCTTCCAAAATTAGATTGTTACTTCCTGGAATAGCGATGGCTTTAAAATCAGATTTATTACCCACCAAGGCTTTCATAGCTTCTTCGGCGTCAATCGCGGTAATATTGGTAAGCTGCACGGTTTGAACAACGCGGCCGTCCGTATCCATCGCCGCAACGATCTCGCGGGCTTTACGTAGATTTTCCGGAAAGTCTGTGATGACAATGACATTGCCGCCGGGATTAGCTGTCAGAATGCCCTGCGAATGCAAAACGGGCTTTAGGAGCTTGGCTGCACTGGAGGCGTCCGTATGGTTCAGTTTGATAACCGTTGTCGAAAGCTGTCCATTCACGCCGGATTGCGAGGTGAACGGCGCATCCTGCGCCGCGCCTTGGAGTAAAGTAATCCGGTATTCACCTGTCGCGGTGCGTATCAGCGTGTAACCATGTACGCGCATAACATCTTTGAAAACTTGAAAGACCTCATTGGGACTCAAAGACTCTTCAGATGAAATTGTGACTTGTCCTTGTACCCGGGGGTCAACCAAAAAAGTCTTACCCGTCACAATAGAAACATCGTCAATGAAAGCGCGAATATCCGCCTGCTGCATGGTTATCTCATGGCCGCCTGCGGCCCATACGGGCGTCACAGCACTGAGCGTTAGAAAACTTGCGACGAGTAATGACGTGGTCAGTTTTTTCATTTTATCCTACTTTCACGGTCATCATTTGGCCGCCGCGAATAAGCGTAATTGAAGCTGATTTTGAGTTTTTCAGCTTATTCATAAGAAGTCCCAAATCAGGCGTGCCTTTAGTCAGGTCGATATTACCGATACGCGTAATCACATCTCCGCTCTGCAACTTAACGGCAGAGAGGTCGAGATTTGATGTTTTAGGCGTAATTTTGTACCCTAGAACTTTACCGCCCTGAACTTCCGGAGCAATCGTTACAGCTGAGAGTAATGTCTCAAGTGATAGTGTTTGTCCGGCAATAGGGTTTGCTGCGGCGGCTCTTAAAACGCTGGGTTCATTCTTTTCATAGGTCAGACGTTCTAAGCGGCCATTCTGTGACAAAACGATATATTCCGGGGTGACGGCTTTGAGAATAACATTCGAAATAATCTCATCACCGATTTTATAGACGGCCTGCTTGTTGTCAGGCGTGAGTAAAATAGCTGTCCCATCTTCTGCCGCTCGGCGGCCCTTAAGTTTCAAGTTCAGAGTAGTCTCGGGCGCGTCGCCGCCAATATCGGCAGGAACTACGGTTATGTCGCGATGAAAGGGATCGAAAGAGAAGTCGTAATTTGCGGGTCCAGAAACCGCGCGGCTCGCTGTTGTGTTCACAGCAAACTTCGGGGCCACCCAAGCACTTTCAGGGCTTAAAAACATTATGACTGTCTTGGCGACAAAATATCCTATGAGACCCACAAGCGCGAGTCCTGCCACGCCTAAGGCGCGACTTTGCAAGCTTGAGGTCCATTTAATATTGGCCATTTAATCCATTTCATTATGCTGATTTTTGACTCAAAATAAGAACGTCAGCACGGTTGTTTTTATGGTTAACTCATATATCTTGCGCTTTACTTAAGTTTTTTAAGACTTGTGAGTCTTTTTTAGAGCTAAAGATACGCGAAATAGGGCCGTACAATCAAGCAGAGTGGACAGCAAACCATTCCTCGTGCCCAACAGCGCGCAAATAATTATTAATCTATATACGTATGTCACACATGCTAGGAGCATATATGCAAAAAATATTTATGGGATTAACCGTTACAGCTGCTTTTCTGAGCGCGTGCGGCGGGCAAAACGGGGATGTCGGCGAGATTAACAATGACTGGACCGGTAACGAGATCAAAATTGACGCTCTCAATGATGAAAAAATTGACGGCATAACTTGCCATATGGCCCATTTTGACCGCAGCGTGATTGATCGGCTATCCAAAGGGGATTGGTTTCAAAACCCCTCAAATGGGTCAATCTCCTGTACAGTCACTGGCCCGATTACCATTGGAAACATAGATATGGATAAAAATGGCGAACAAGTCTTCAAACAACGCCAGAGCGTAATTTTTAAGAAGCTCGCTGTTCGCCGTATCTACGACTCAGAAAATGACGCGATCGTCTATCTCGTTTACAGCCGCAAAATCGTAGACGGTTCAGCGAAAATGAGCCTCGCCAATGTTGGCCTTCACGGTCATGATGTGACATGGACAGAATGAGGCATGCCACATAATTTTAACATATGCATATCTTTAATCGAAGCCTGTAAGCGAGAATCGCTTTTTCCAAATCATTACAGATGCACAACATAAAGATGAATGCAGCCTTGATTGAACGCACCCATGACGTGAACTTGTGAAGTTCACGATTTAACGCTTTGATTTTTAACGGCTTTTCTCATTTTATTATCTAAACTTGCAAGGTATTACTCCCCTTTGTGTGAAATAACCGCCATAAGAAAATGGCTTATCTTCGGATAGGCGGGCGGGCGGCAAAGTTGCCCCACATCAACCGAGCTACCCGTCCAACTCACGTTTTATTCGTATGTAGAGGCCATTTTAGGTCGGTAATTCTCGTCATGCTTGGCTAACAGCTCTGTAGCTATGAACTCACCCGATGGATTCAAACGGCCTGATATGACAACCCCTTGGCCCTCGCGAAACAGGCTCGGGATAATACCTGTGTAAGAGACCGGGAGACGCTCGCCGGCTCCGTTCTCAAAGTTTTCAACGGAAAAGCGTATCAAGAGGTCCTCTCCGCGTACCACACTGCCTTCTACAACAAGCCCCCCTACTCGGTACGTTTCCGATTCAGGCGCAAAGTCACCTGCGGTTACAACGGAAGGGTTATAAAAAAACTGAGTGTTCTCATTGAGTGCAGATAGCAGCATCCAAATGCCCGTCGTTAGAGCTAAAGCGCAAAGCGCGACAATAGTCATACGGCGATTTCGATTTGGCGGTCTCATAAGCCTAGATAGAGCATAGTCTTAGTGTTAGAGAAGGTGACGCTCTGACGCGGCGAGACATTGCAGCGCTTGAGGTATATTGTATTTGCAGCAAGTCCGCTGCATGAGGATCGTCTCGTTGAAAACAACATTCGGATACATTCGGGCTGTCGCACATACTGTTTCAGGGCAGCCGCAAGCTTCTGCCATGCCGGCATTAAGCTAACGACGTGACCACCGAGTTCCCAACAACTAAACTTACCCTAACCGATGTGGGAATGTCTCGCGGCAACCATCACCTATTTTCGGGAGTTAGCTTTGAGCTCACGCCGGGGCAAGTTTTGTGGGTTCACGGAGATAATGGGATTGGCAAGACAACGCTTCTCCGAATTGCGTCAGGGTTTACGCCGCCTGAGAGAGGCACCGCCTCTTATTCGATGTCAGGGCAATCCTGCAAACCCGAGAATATAATAGCTTATCAAGGTCATCAAACGGGGGTCAAGGCGAAACTTACGGCGCAAGAAGAGCTATCCTTCTGGGCTAAATTGCATGGGTTTAACGGTCAATTGCCGGATATCTTTACCCTCATTGGCCTTGGCGAGAAATTATCTGTGCCTACAGGTAGCCTCTCAGCCGGGCAGAAACGCCGGCTTGGGCTTGGACGTCTTATAATTAGCCAAAAACCCGTATGGATTATGGATGAACCCGCTGCGTCACTGGACGCGGAAGGCAGCCAGCTGACGGAAATGATTATAAGTGACCACACGGCGCGCGGAGGATCTGTCATTATCGCCTCCCATAGTCCTGCTAAAGTGCTCGGGCAAAATGCGCGCCGTCTTACCTTGCGGGCCGCGTCATGAATATGTCGCTCATTAAGCGCGATCTAAAACTTGCCGCGCGTTCGGGCGGCGCTTGGCTGCTGGGCCTCGCTTTCTTTATGGTATTCCTGACCCTTACGGCGATTGCGCTCGGCGGCGACGCCAATGTCATGCGCCCCCTTGCCCCGGCCTTGATCTGGCTCGCGGTTATTCTCAGCGCAATGCTCTCATTCTCGTCCGTGTTTATGTCGGACTATGCCGACGGCACGCTAGAGCAGTTAAAGCTCTCAAAAATTTCCATGCTCTCATTGTGCGCGAGTAAAGCCGCCGCTTATTTCGTTATGGCTATTGCGCCCTTGATTATCGCAGCCCCAATAGCCGCCTTGGCTTTCGACCTCCCCAGCCAAGTTGTATGGGGCATCTGTTTCTCTCTATTCTTTGCGGCCCCAGCCCTGTCTGTATACGGCATATTCGCGAGCGCCGTCATGGCCGGACGCGGGACAAGCGGATTTCTTGTCATACTAATTACAGCTCCGTTTTTAATCCCGCTGCTTATATTTGGCGTCGCAGCTGTGGACTCTTACGTGCAAACGGGATTATCTGCACCGGAATTTAGAGCGCTTGCAGGGCTTAGCCTAATCGGAAGCGCTATTGGCCTGCCCGCCGCCGCCGCCGCCTTGAACGCGAATTTGGAATAGAAAATGATTTCGTACCTCGCCAATCCTAAGCGCTACTTATACTTTGCCCGTTATGCGACGCCGGTTTTCGGCATCGTTGCGGCAATTGGGTTTGTCATAGGCCTATACTTAGCCTTGTTGGCCTCGCCTGAAGATTATCAACAAGGTCACACTGTACGTATTATGTATGTCCATGTGCCTGCCGCTTGGTGTGCGCAGATGGCGTATACCGCTCTTGCCATGGCTAGTCTCGTGAGCTTCATCTGGCGCCATACGCTCGCAGATATTGCTGCGCGAGCCTTCGCGGTTCCTGGCGCTGCTTTCACATTTTTAGCGCTTGTCACAGGCAGCCTCTGGGGGAAGCCAACCTGGAATACATATTGGCAGTGGGACGGGCGTATGACCTCCGTACTTATTCTGCTCTTTATCTATATCGCCTACCTCGCCATATGGGCTATCATTGAAGACAAGAAACACGCGGCACGTTTAGCCAGCATTTTTGCGATGGTCGGGTTCATCAATATTCCTATCATCAAATTCTCTGTCGATTGGTGGAACAGCTTGCACCAACCCGCGACGTTCTCCTCGCCCGGAGCGCCGGGGTCTTCTAGCGAAATATTACTGCCGCTCATGACGATGATGGTCGCCTATACGGCTTTGTTCGGCTGGCTCTCGCTCCGTCAGATCACAACCGAAGTCCTTCGGGCTCAATCTGCACGCAAGCGGCAAAACCCGGGCGCAAAGGTTACAATAGAGGCTGTCGATGCTTGAGTTTGGAAAAGACGCAATTTTTATTTGGGGCGCTTACGGGATCAGCGCCGCTGTTATCGGCGGGCTGATATTGCGTGCAGTGTTGATGAAACCCCATGACTGACATTTCGATACTCGGAGACACGCCGCTTGAACGGCTTAAAAACCTAATGACGCGGCTTCGCGGCCCCGGCGGATGCCCTTGGGATGCAGAACAAAGTTTTGAGACAATTGCGCCTTACACGATCGAAGAAGCCTACGAAGTTAGCGACGCCATTGAGCGTAAAGACATGCCCGGCCTTAAAGAAGAGCTTGGCGACCTATTATTTCAAGTCGTGTTTCATTCTGAAATCGCGAGCGAAATGGGCGCGTTTAATCTGGATGAGGTCTGCAATACTTTGACGGCTAAAATGATTGACCGTCACCCTCATGTATTCGAGACGCCGGATGACCGCGACGCGCAGATGCAAGTTGTGGCTTGGGAAGAGGTGAAAGCCAAAGAGCGCGCGGACAAAGGGCAATCCGGTATCCTCAGTGATGTCGCCCTCGCTTTGCCGGCTTTGATGCGCGCGGAAAAGCTCCAGAAACGCGCCGCGCGAGCCGGGTTTGATTGGCCTAATCTAGACGGCGTCTTAGATAAAATCACGGAGGAAGCCGCCGAAGTTGCCGAGGCCGCAGCATCGAAAGACCCAGACGCGATTGAGGATGAAATCGGGGATTTGATTTTCGCGGTCACGAACCTCGCTCGTAAGCTGAAAGTTGATCCAGAGGTCGCTCTGCGCCGGACGAACCGTAAATTTACGCAGCGTTTCGAAAAAATTGAAGCCTATGCAAAATCAGAAGGGCTAAACCTGTCCGATATGAGTCTCGATGAAATGGAAGGGCAATGGCAGAAAGCGAAGCTATAGCCCGCTAAGCAATAACATCCGGGTGACGGGCGCGGAGCTTTCCAGCATCTACGTCGCTTAGGCGAACTTCCATTTCGCAAACACCTGTTTTTCTCGTGTTTTCAAACATAACGTCACCTTTGCGGTGTAGCCATGCCCGCACGCTATATTGCTGGGGCGAAATGGCGACTGTTATAATTTCGTCTTCTTTTGAGAGTTCTTGCTCGATGCCGTGACGAAGGTCCTCAAGGCCAAGACCGGATAGGCAACTGACAGCATAAGAAGACGTGTCACTATCGGATTTCTGGGTTGTAACTGCGCGTTCAATCGCTTCTTCTTGTTCGGTTTTAGATAGCAAATCGATCTTATTCCAAACATCTATGATGACCTGTCCATGCTCTTTGCCGGCTTCAATTAAATCCAGAACGTCCAGAACGTCCCGTTTGCGTCGCTCAGAGAGTGGGTCGGCGATATCACGCACATGTAAGATTAGATCGGCTTCTTTAACTTCCTCAAGCGTGGCGCGAAAGGCCGTGATTAAATCAGTCGGAAGGTCGGAGATAAACCCCACCGTATCAGACAGAATAGCCGGCTTTCCATTAGGCAGAGGCAAAATACGGTGCGTCGTATCTAGTGTCGCAAATAGCATATCTTTTGCCAGAACGCCGCCTTCTGTGAGCTTATTGAACAAGGAAGACTTCCCAGCATTCGTATAGCCCACAAGCGCAACGATTCTTTCAGGCGCGCGTTTGCGGCTCTCACGCTGCAAGCCGCGTGTACGCCGCACTTGATCAAGCTGTTTTTTCAGCTTTTGAATTTTGTCCTGAAGCATTCGGCGGTCAGATTCGATTTGCGTCTCGCCGGGACCCGCAATGAACCCCTGCCCGCCGCGCTGCCGCTCCAAATGTGTCCATGTGCGCACCAGGCGCGAACGCTCATAGGCAAGCCGCGCATGTTCAACCTGAAGCACGCCTTCTTTGGTGGCGGCCCTAAGTGCAAAAATTTCAAGGATTAGGCCCGTACGGTCAATCACCTTGGCGTCCCAAATTTTTTCAAGATTTCGTTGTTGGATGGGGGACAACGCCGCATTAATCACGACGAGGTCAGAATTCGTCGCTTTTAATTGCGCCTTGATTTCATCAATTTTACCGGAGCCCAGATAGTTTGCGACTTTAATTTCGCGTATAGGCACGAGCTCTGCGCCTGTAACCTCGACATCGAGAGCTTCAGCTAGGCCGACGGCCTCTTCGAGATCATATTCCGCGGTCCGCGAATTCAGAGTTGGATGCAGGACTAGGGCGCGTAGCTTCGCGGTTTCTGTTACAATCATGCGAAAGGCCTAGGCGTTCGCAAGCTATTCGTCGCTTTCTTCGGCTTCGAACATTTGAACCGGGCCTGACGGCATGATGGTAGATATAGCATGCTTATAGACAAGTTGGATTTGTCCGTCCCGGCGTAAAAGTACGCAGAAATTATCAAACCACGTCACTACGCCCTGTAATTTAACGCCGTTCACAAGAAAGATTGTCAGCGGAAGCTTTGACTTTCTAACTGAATTTAAGAACGCATCTTGGAGATTTTGTTTTTTTTCGCCTGACATTGTTTTTCCTTATTATACAGTCAAAAGTTGGCTACCCACATTATAGTCACCTTATTTAAGATGTGTTGGCAGGGTATTGCAAGCGATAATGGGGGGAATAACAGGGCTGACTACTGTCGCCACAATGAGGGCGATAATACGGCCAATACGGCCAAAACTTCTACGCGGCCAATCAACATGGCTACTCCCATAATCACTTGCTGCGGGGCCGAAAATTGGGCGTAAGACAAAGGCGTCAGGGTCGCATCTAACAAGGGCCCCATATTTGCGAGCCCAGCGGCGCTACTCGCAATGGCGGATTCGTATGACATGCCTGACGCGCCTAGGGCCAAGGTTCCCGCCGCGAAGACCAATGTATACCCCAAAAAATACATCCAGATAGAGAGGAAAGCTCTGTCGGGGAGCACTTGCCCGCGAAATAGCACAGGCACAACACGGGACGGATGGCTCAGGCGGTTTAGGTCAGTTGTTAAATGCCGGAAAAGAAGGAGCAATCTTATAATTTTGATTCCGCCTGCGGTTGAAAGAGCCGACCCGCCAATCAGCGCGAACGCGATTAATAAGGTGGGCGGGATCATTTCCAGTCCTATAACATGATAATCAAAGCCCGCCGAACTCACAAACATCAACGCTTCTACGGCTACAGTAAAGCCGTGCGAAAGCCCCGTATAGACAAGGCCAACCAAAAACAAAAATCCGGCGATGAATAACATTGTACGAAATTCAACATTACTGATAACGCCAAAAGTAAAGCGCAAATTACGGGCGCGGACTAAATCCCATAATATGGCGACATTTGTTGCCCCTAAAAGGCAAAAGAAAGCCAGCACAACTGCGCTTAACGGCGATATGTAACTCGCTAAAAATCCGTCCCTTGGTGTTAGTCCGCCCGTTGAAATTCCGCTTAAAGATAGACACATCGCTTCAAAGGGCGGCGTACCTGTCAGAATCATCCCCACAAAACAAATCCCTGCGAAGAGCGCGTAGACACCTGCAATGAGGCGTCCGATACCGATTAACCGGCCAAATAGCTCGCCTTTTTTTAGTGTGAAGAGCATGGACCTGTGCACGCCTGTCCCGCTGAGGTTAAGCGCCGCTAAAATCACAACAGCAAATGTTGCCACAACAACACCCCCAAACCATTGGAGAAGGCTTCTGTAAATCAATATTGATTGGCTAAGGTCACTTGGATGGTGCGAACTTGCACCGGTTGTTGTAAAAGCCGAAACGGACTCATACCAGGCATTAACCATAGACGATGAGGCCCCACTCGCATAAAATGGTAAAGCCATAACAACAGGCACGAGACCCCAAAACAATAAGAGAAACACCAAGGCATCCGCTGTAGTCTCGCGGGCCGGCGTATTCTGAGTAGAAATAATAAAAATGCTTCCCAGAATACCAATAACTAGAGCAATACCGCCAAAAATTATGGCGTCGGCAGGCTCTTGAAACCCTAAACCCAGCACAGCGGTCAATGCGAATAGGGCCGCGCAGATGACGAGCGTATTGCCTAGCCATAAAATTATGCGGGTAATAGCCATATGCTAGAAGTAATCCATACTCACGCGAAAGAGGTGCTCAACATGTTTGAGGGCCGTTTTCTCTGCAAGTAGAACAATATGATCCCCCTGCTTAATCATCACATCATCATCCGGATGAAGCACATTTCCGCTGCGGATAATCGCGCCTATGCCTATACCGTCCCCGATGCCGGCGTCTCTCAGAGTTTTTCCTGCGAGCGGCGAGGTATCAAGAACCTCACCTTCAATCACTTCTGCTCCGCCGTCTTCAATGGTAAATACGTCCACAATGCGTCCTCGTCGCACATGACGTAAGATTGAAGAGACCGTGCTAGACCTTGGGTCAACAATCATATCGATCCCAAGTTCACGCTTCATTTCCTGCATAGAAGGAGAATTAATTAAGCTGCCCGCTTGCTTACCGCCAAGCTTTTTGGCCAGAACAGCCGCGAGGATATTTGTCTTATCATCATTTGTAAGCGCCAAAACCATTTCGGCATTGGCCACGCCGGCTTCTTCTTGGAGAGCCGCGTCCATTGCGTCGCCATTCAGAATAACCGTTTTTTTAAGTGTTTCCGCGATATATTCAGAGCGTTGTTTATCAAGCTCGATAATACGGGCTCTAACCCCTGACACATTCTCAAGTTCCTTGGCAACATAGGCTCCAATATTCCCGCCGCCAATAATAACAATATGGCGGGCTTTTTCGTCACGCGTTCCAATAATCTCGAGAAGTCGGCCGGAATGCTCTGACCGGGTTATAAAATAGGCTTCATCACCTATAACAAGCGGATCATCCTGATCCGGCGCAAAAAGCTCGCCGTCACGGCGCACGCCAACAATGACCGCGTGCAGCCCTGTAAATAAATCAGGAATTTGCCGAATTGGCATATTTATTATGGGGCAATCATCTTCAATACGAACCCCTAATAGCTGCACCCGGCCATTCGCGAATGGTACGACGTCAAGAGCCCCCGGTGTGTTCAGTCTGCGTAGGATTGATTTTCCAATTTCAATTTCTGGAGAAATAATAATATCGATCGGCATATTCTTACGGCTGTAAAGGTCGTTCCATTCGCTTTCCAGATAGCTTTGGGCTCTTACGCGGGCAATTTTTGTGGGCACATCAAACAAAGAGTGTGCGACTTGGCAGGCTACCATGTTGACTTCGTCTGAATAAGTTACAGCTATAATCATATCCGCTGAGTCAGCCCCGGCCCGTTTTAAGACATCCGGATGTGCCCCGTGACCAACGAACCCACGCACATCCAGCGCAGTCGTAATCTGGCGAATAAGGTCTTCGGAGACATCAACAACCGTCACCGTGTTGCTTTCGTTTGCTAACCTAGAGGCGATGCCGTAGCCGACACGCCCTGCTCCACAAATAATAATTTTCATAACCCAGCCCTTATTTAGGAATCGTCAGCACGGCCATGAGCATTGACACCCAAAGACTTTAATTTTCGGTGTAAAGCGGATCTCTCCATCCCGACAAATGTGGCTGTTTTAGAAATATTTCCGCCGAACCGTTCAATTTGGGCCTGTAAGTATTCTCGCTCAAAATGCTCGCGAGCATCCCGAAGAGGCATAGCGATTACGCGCTCACTCTCGCTGACGCCTGCGCTGGCTTTTACAACTGAAACTTCAGGCGGAAGCGTTTCGAGCGTTATAGGTTGCTGGGGGTCACCCGTCGCCAATATCAAAAGTCGTTCAACATTGTTCCTGAGTTGGCGTACATTACCTGGCCAGTCATGAGCTTGCAAAGCCGCCATCGCATCGTCTCCAATTTGGCGGGCCGGCAGGCCGGTTGACGCGGCCAGTTGGCCAATGAAATGCTTTACTAAAGCGGGTATATCTTCGCGTCGATCCGTCAGTGGCGGGACCTCCATCGGCATAACATTCAACCGATGATAAAGCTCTTCCCTAAATTTACCAAGCTTCACCTCTTTAGCCAGGTCCCGAGAAGTTGACGTTACGACGCGCACATCAACCTGCACGTCATCTTCTCCGCCAATGCGATGAAAACGCTGTTCAACAAGCAAACGCAAGAGTTTACCCTGTGTTTCAAGTGGCATATCTGCAACCTCGTCAAGGTATAGCGTTCCATTATGTGCTTTCTCTAAGAGTCCGGTTTTAACAGCATGTCCGTCAGGACCGGAAACTCCAAACAGCTCTTCATCAACACGCTCCGGCACCATAGAGGCTGCGTTCACAGCCTTAAAAGGGCCTGATGAACGATCAGAATGTGAATGCAGGGCCCTCGCAATTAATTCTTTGCCGGCTCCTGAGGGCCCGGTAATTAATACGCGGCTGTTTGTAGGCGCAACGCGGGCTATTTTTTGTCTTAGCTGCGCTATATATTGGGACTCGCCAATGAGCTTATCATCATTTGGCGCTTTACCTTTAAGTTCTTCATTTTCTTGCCGCAGACGGGCATTTTCGAGTGCGCGCGACGCTGTTACCAAAAGTTTTTCGGCTTTAAAGGGCTTCACAATGTAATCATAAGCGCCTTTTCGAATGGCTGAGACAGCCGTCTCAACAGTGCCGTGCCCGCTAATTATAATCACCGGTAGATTAGGCATGCCTGATTTAATACGATCGAGGAGCTCGATTCCATCCATGGAGCTTCCTTTAAGCCAGACATCCAAAACGATTAGAGACGGTTGACGCGTTGAGATTGCGGATAGGGCTTCTTCGCTAGTTGCGGCTTGGCGAACCTCATATCCTTCATCAGATAATATACCCGCAATCATATCGCGGATGTCGTCTTCGTCCTCAACTATCAGGAGATCGTAGGTCATAAATTTTCCATCCGTTCGTCGCGACTCGCATTATCAGCCGCTGGCAGTTCAAATATTAAGCGAGCGCCTGAGTGCCCGTCATGACGCTCAGCGAGAGATAAAGTCCCGCCATGGTCTTCTGCAATCCGGTTGACAATTGCGAGGCCTAGCCCTGTTCCTGTATCCCGTGTTGTTACGTAAGGTTCCAGTAAACGCTCCTTGTCGGGCATGGGCCAGCCCTCGCCGTTATCAATGATTTCAATTTGTAGCACGCCCCTTCCCGCATAGAGCGTCGTCGTAATGCGCCAATCTTGCTCTTCATTACCTGAGGCGTCGGACTTTCGGGAAATAGACTCGCCCGCATTCTTGTAAATGTTTGTCAAAGCCTGCGTAATAAGACGCGCATCACAATTCGCAAATTGATGGCCTGTTGCGGGCGTCTCGAATGGGAATTTGATATTAGGGAAGGCAACGCCTTGTTCGAACAATACCTGACCGATGAGCTCGTTGATATCTACGTGCGCAAATTCCGGGGCTGGCATGCGGGCAAATGCAGAAAACTCATTCACCATTTGCTCGAGGCTACCAACTTGGCGAATTATGGTATCCGTGCAGTTTTGGAAAACCTCGGGATCAGACTTAATCTCTTTCGTGTATTTTCTTTGAAGACGTTCAGCTGAAAGCTGGATGGGAGTTAGTGGGTTTTTGATTTCATGCGCAATGCGCCGGGCGACCTCTCGCCAAGCTGAATGCCTCTGGGCCGAAACGAGCCGTGTCATATCATCAAAAGTTAGCACCCAGCCCGTATCTTTTCTTGCGCCTTTATACGCAGACACCCGCAAATCCACATTACGAATCCCGTCTTCTGTTTCAAGATTCACCTGATCTTCTGCATTGCCGTGAATATCCTCACGCGCTGATCGAAATGCCGGTGCAAATTCAGGGAGAATTTCATCAATTGGGTGGTTTAGAACCTTCAAGGAAGACTTCCCTAAAAGGTTTTCAGCAGATTGGTTCATCAAAGTTATGCGTCCCTCTTGGGTCAACCCGATGACTCCGGCTCGAACGCCTGACAGCACAGCCTCAGAAAACTGACGGCGCTGCTCTGAGATGTCATGCTCTCTGACAAGTTCATCGCGTTGTGTGTTAAGCTGACGCGTCATACGATTAAACGCACTCCCAAGGTCTGACATCTCACCCCAATCGCCCTCGACATTTACTCGCGCGGATAAATCACCGCTGCGAATACGCTCGGCGGCACTCACAAGGCGGCCCAAAGGATCAATAATACGATTAGCTAATAGAAAACCCACCCAAATCGCCGCAAAGAGAATCAATAATGCGGTTTCGAGAAGCGTCAAAAAAAATGTCTTCCGCAACAAAATTTGATCTTCATTATAACGGTCGAGCTGCATACCGGCATTCTTAATACCTGTAATACTGGAGAGCACTCCCGTATTTGATTGGAGATATTTCCCAACATAGAGATAAGCGTCGTCATAGTTTTTCAGCTTTGTCAGTCCAATAAGGTAATCGATATCATCAATCGTTTTAAAGAAAACCTGGTCGTTATTATCCATGGCTTCAAACATAGCGCCGACAGGAATTTCAAGCTCAGGCGAGTCCGGACTCTCCGCGCGGGAGAGTACAACACCCTCCCTGTTTAAGACATATACAGCAGAGATATTACGGGCCCTGGCAACACGCTGGAGAAACGCGGCATATGTTATTCTAGTCGGCAAATATTCCGCATTACCGTTGAGAATTTCTTGCGTAATTTGCACTTCATTGATGAGACCTTGTAGCTCTTGCGCGATGTATTTATCAAGAATTTCGTTCGCCTGCTCCATGTTCCCTCTCACATTCTCACCAAACAAATCATTGATATTACGTGTAATGAGAGAGGTTGAAAATGCGCCCACCAAGATTGCAGGCACAAGCGCAGCTAAGCTAAATATGAGTACAAAGCGCCTGTGGAGAAAAGGAGCTCCGCCCCGGCTCTTACTGGCGAACAAAACATTGTAAACACGATACCCCAAATAAAGCCCAAGAACGAGAATCAAGACAAGGTTAAACGTCAAGATCGGATAAGCTTGGGCCGCACGAAAAGAGTTGCCCGAAAGAGAATAAAGTGTTCCGAGCACCGTCATAAAAATGGCTGTAAAAAACAAAATGCCAAAAAGCGCAGACTGAATAATCTGGGGATTGCGCCTGAACCTTGAAAAAGGCGGCGCTTCTGATGCTGCAATGGACGACGCAGTGCTCATGCAAGTCAACCGTAACGCGCCAAGCGGCGCCAACTGTTACCCATTTACATCACTGTTGCAAAAAATCAACTACGCACGTCCTATATTTAACTTAGGACAACCCCAAATCTTTTAAGCGAGTCCGCAACGTATTTCTGTGAATGCCCAATTTTTCGGCGGCCTTTGCCCGGTTACCGCCAGTTATGCGCAAAGCTTCAATGATTAAGGGTTTCTCGACCCAGCCCAAAGCTGTTTGGTAAGCTGTAACCTCGCCATCAGGCTCTGCGTGCATGATGTGCTTACAGGCTGTTTCGAGCAAATCATCCAGTGTCCCCGTTTGGCTCGCTAACCGTTTAGGAGATATATCTTTAGAAAACTCCGACAGCACCATATCCGCGGTAATAATATCATCGGAGTATAGTAATGATAATCGCCGCACCAAATTCTCGAGTTCACGTACATTTCCGGCCCAGTTATGGCGATGCAAGACGTCTAGAGCGCTGGCTTCAAAACGTCTATTCCCATCGGACGAGGCTTGCGTGAGAAATGATTCAGCAAGCTCATAAGTATCTCTCTCGCGTTCAGACAAAGCCGGTATCAGAATTTCAGCCACATTGATACGAAACAAGAGGTCATCACGAAATGTGCCGTCCTGTGCAAGCATCCGTAAATCCTTACGCGTCGCCGATAAAACACGCGGGCGGCGGGAGACCGGTATCATCTCGCTTTCGGTCATGACGGACAGCAAGCCTTCTTGCTGCGTTAGAGAAAGCTCTGCGATTTCGTCGATGTAAATATCTCCGCCATTTACTTTTTGCAGGGTTAAAGAGGTGTTGGTGAAATCTGTTGTCCGCAAAAAGGGTAAATCTTTTCGGTGCCCGCCATCATGAAGCAAGCGCGCGACAAGGTCTTTACCCGTGCCAACAGCACCGTGAATTAAAACGGGGAGATTACCAGAGGCAAATCTTGAAATCGCTCTGAAGACGGGCTGCATTGCCGCGCTGCGGCCAATCATTGGGAGCTTGGTTGATTCTCTATTCGCTCGGCCACGGCGCGGGCTTACGCTTTGACCCGCCCGGCTGACGGCTTGAGTGACATCGTCTAAATCAAAAGGTTTAGGAACATATTCAAAAACTTTATGTTCCCCTGATTTAAGGGCCGTGTTGACGGTGTTGTTAGCGCTAATGACAATTACCGGCATATTTGGACGAGCTTCCATAATGGCAGGGAGGGTCTCGAACACTTCACGTCCGTCCATCAAAACATCCGTAAGGACTATGTCGCCCTGCCCGGCCTCTGCCCATTTTAAGAGTGTGCCCGCATTGTCTGTGGCTTTGACTGTATGACCAGCACGCGAGAGCGCTTTACTTAGGACAAGGCGGACGCTGTCATCATCATCGGCCAAGAGAATTTCATATTTCATGGGAGAACTCTCGGTTTAAGGGGAGTAGAATGGAAAAAATAGTTTCACCAGGCCGTGATTGAAGTTCGACAAGTCCGCCGTGCGCGCTGGCGACTTTAGAAACGACCGATAACCCCAAACCCTGCCCGGACGGTTTATTTGTAATAAAAGGTTGAAATATTCCTTCCCGCAAATGAGCGGGAACACCAGGACCATTATCAATGACGCGTATTTCAATGGGCAGACGGCTCACCCGCACGGCTCCGGCGACTCGGCGGCGCGCGTCGGTTCGGTAAAGTGTCTCGAGACGTATCTCTCCGCCTGTGTCGCCTAAAGCCTCTAACGCGTTCTTAATGAGGTTGAGGGTAGCCTGCATGAGTGTATCTGAATCGCCCAAGATACTTGGGAGTGAGGGGTCGTAATGCTCCGTAAAGGACACATTATGCGGCGCAGCAGACTGGATAACTGTTCGTGCTCTTTGCAAAATTTCGTGTATGTTTACATCATCGTCACGGCCGGGGTCAGGGTCTCCGAAAGTTTCAATACCGTCAATCATTCGGCTGATACGGTCAATCTCTGAACCAATCAGTTTAACAAGTGACAAGCCTTCTTCAGTTTTTATATCGTCAATCAAAAGTTGAGACGCGCCCTTTATACCTGCCAGGGGGTTTTTAAGCTCATGCGCAATCATGCGGCCCATGGCGGAAACGGCTTCGCCCCCGACCTGCGGGTCATTCGACCTCGTCCCTGCAAAATTCACAGAAAGGCCGATGCCACTTTCGGTTGGATAAAATGTGAAATGGCATTTTTGATCTCTTGTATTTTTCGGGCTAACATAAACGTGGCGCAATCTGACAACCGTTTGATTTTCAGAGCAGCGCTTATATGCAGCCTCAAGAGCAGTGAAATTATCGACAAAATCACCAAGAAGCCGCGCGCGCTGCGTGTTAAGCGATTGTCCCAGCCATTCTTCAGCCGCCTGATTGGCCCAGTGGATATGCGGGCCATCTCTTCTCAAGATAAACCATGGCGTTGGCATGTCCTCTATGAGCGCAGCAAAATTAAAGTCCCGCGGACTCATGCGGCTTGCTCTTGGGCATCGCGTCTGTAGAACGCAGTGAGCATGGCTTTCACTTCATCTGGGTTGATGCTTTGGCAAATTTGTGTTCGAATTGAAGCCTGGTCGACACCGTCCGCTTGACCCGGCGCCTTATCAACATAACCCGCAAGGTGTTTGCGCGCGACGCGCAAACCCTTTCCCTCTTCATAAAACGCTAACATAAGATCATAATGCTCAAGGGCGACGTCTAACGCTTCGTCCCGAGTAATGGGCGGCGCCGTCCGCCGCTCCTTATCCACTGCCGCAATAATATCTGTTAATATCCAAGGCTGCCCGATAAGACTTCGCCCGACCATAACGCCGTCGGCTTTAGACTCGGCAAGAGCTTTAAGCGCGTCATCCGCTGAATATATATCGCCGTTGACAAAAACTGGAATGCTTACCGCCTCTGAGACCGGACGCACAGCGGCCCAATTAGCTTTACCCTTGTAGAACTGACACCGCGTTCGACCATGAACAACAACCATGTGAACGCCAGCTGCTTCTGCGCGCTGCGCAAGCTCAGCCGCATTCAAAGTTTTATCGTCCCAGCCCAGACGCATTTTTAAAGTCACGGGCACTTTGACGGCCTCAATCACGGCTTCAATAAGTCCTAGCGCATGATCGAGGTCTCGCATCAGCGCAGATCCAGACAGCCCCGTCGTAACTTTGCGCGCGGGGCAGCCCATATTGATATCAACAATCGCAGCCCCAGCCTCTTCGGCCAAGCGTGCCCCTTCAGCCATCCAGCGAGCTTCCCGGCCCACAAGCTGTATGGCAAGCGGTTCAATGATGCCTTGTCCTGCAGCCCTCGCCATTGTTTCAGTATCTCCGCACACGAGACTTTCACTTGCGACCATTTCAGACACGACCAGTCCCGGCTTGAACCGCTGCAGGATTTGCCGAAACGGTAAATCCGTCACGCCGGACATAGGCGCCACAAGAACCTTGGAAGCTAATCTATGCTTGCCGATTTGGATTTGGCTTGTCATGGTGATGACATAAGCGGTTTTATCCGTTTGCACAATATTTCAGCAGGTTAAACCGAGGGCACGTGGTCACAGTCGCACAAATTTTGGTCGCTGCCGGAAAAGGCGCACGTGCTGGGGGCGGCATCCCCAAGCAATACCGTAAAATTAGCGGTCAAACCGTGTTAAGACGCACTCTAAATGCGACTCTGTCTCATCCGAAAGTTGGACAGACTGTTATCGTTATTGCGGATAACGACACGTATATTGAGGACACTATAGAAGGCCTCACTGATATCACACTGGTTAAGGGCGGCACTACTCGGACAGAGTCCGTCAAAGCGGGACTGAAAGCTTTAGAGAGCAATCCGCCTGATATTGTTTTAATCCATGATGGAGCCCGCCCGTTTGCAACTCATGAATTGATGACATCACTAATTTCAACTCTTGAGTCGTCTGATGCGGCTGCCCCCGTCTTACCAATCGTTGACGCCGTGAAATCCTTTAGGTCTAACGAATTAGGAGATGATATTAACCGCGATGCCTTACGCCGCGTGCAAACGCCTCAAGCTTTCAAATACAAAAAAATTCTTGCGGCGATGAACTCAGCGGCGGGTGAAAGTTATACCGACGATATCGCTGTTGCAAGGCAGGCGGGCCTTTCAATCGCAGCTGTTCCGGGCGATCCTGATAATATCAAGTTGACCTACCCCGCTGACTTTGAGACAGCTGAGCGTATGCTTATGGGGGAAACATACACGGCCACAGGTATGGGTTTTGATGTTCACCGCATCACGGAAGGCGATAGTCTTTTCTTGTGCGGGGTTGAAATCAAAGCGGGCTTTACCTTGCTTGGTCACAGCGATGCGGATGTGGGACTTCATGCGCTGACAGATGCTATTTTGGGCGCTTTATCAGACGGTGATATTGGCGATCATTTCCCGCCAACAGATCCGAAATGGAAAGGCGCTAAGTCCGATCAATTTCTTAAATTCGCGGCAGACCGTGTCGCCGCGCTCGGCGGTAAAATTAGTCATGTGGACGTCACGCTCATTTGCGAGAAGCCTAAAGTCAAACCGCACCGGGAAGCTATGCGGGCTAGGATTTCCGAGATCTTGAATTTGGATTTAAAGCGCGTGAGCGTTAAGGCGACGACAACAGAACAGCTTGGGTTTACGGGTCGGGGCGAAGGCATTGCGGCTCAGGCTACAGCCACAGTGACGCTACCCGATGAATAGCCTCGCGGCACAAATCGTTGAGCTCGCGAACGCTCAAAGGAAAACTATCGGCACGGCGGAAAGCTGCACAGGCGGCATGGTAGGTGCGGCGTTAACGTCTGTTCCGGGATGCTCTGCTGTCTTCAAAGGCGGCATCATCTCTTACGCTAACAGCGTAAAATCAAGTCTTTTAGATGTACCACCCGGCATGATTCAAAAATACGGCGCCGTAAGCCGTGAAGTTTCAAAGGCTATGGCCAAAAGCGCGCTTGAAGCCTTGAATGTTGATATTGCCGTCTCTGTTACAGGCGTTGCCGGACCCGGCGGAGGGTCTGACGAAAAACCTGTCGGAACGGTGTGGCTTGGAGTTGCAATTAAAGATGGCGACAATATTTGTGTAAAAACGAAACTGTTTCAGTCTGAGCGCGAAGGCCGCGAAGCCATACGAGTCGCAACAGTTCGTCAGGCCTTGGGACTCTTACGCGACGCGCTTCAAGCCTAGCACCTTGTATTCGGCATCGAGGTCTAATTCCGGATCGCCGACATTGTCATATAGCTGGTCAGCACGGCGTTTAAAGGCATCCATGATTTGATCACTGGCTCCGTCAAATTTGGAGGCGAGTAATATTTCCAAAGGAAAGGCTTTGAGTTTTACCTCAACCAGAAAATCAACCAATGTCGATCCATCTGAAAGCTCATGAAACGTCCAGCTGTTTAAGAGGGAACGCAATGGCCCTCCCCGTTCGGATTTTTCAACAATAATCGTTTTCGCGGCTGTATCGGTCTCAACAACAGACTTAAAACTCTCATTGAGCATTTTATAGGTGACATTCGCATCTGCTTCAAAACGGGTTTTATGTTCAGATATTTTCTCTTCGCTTTTAATACGCAGCGACGAAATCAGGTTCACAAACCGAGGGTAATCTTCGACATCAGATACGAGCGCCATCAAATTATCAGGCGTGTGCTGAATGCGCATATGCATACGTTTACTGGGCACTAAGCGCCCATTTGGGTTTTGCGGGCGGCCTGAAGTTTCGCAAAATCAGCATCTGCGTGATAACTTGACCGGGTCAGCGGGCTGGCAGAAACAAGCAGAAAGCCTTTGGCCCGCGCGATTGTTTCGTACGCTTTAAATTCTTCCGGAGTGACGAAGCGTTCAACAGCAGCATGTTTACGGGTCGGCTGCAAATATTGGCCAATAGTCAAAAAGTCGATACCCGCCGAGCGCATATCGTCCATGACCTGCATGACTTCTTCCTTAGTTTCGCCGAGACCGACCATAAGACCTGATTTTGTAAATTGTTCAGGATCGCGCTCTTTCACCCGTTCCAGCAATCGCAGAGAATGAAAGTAGCGCGCGCCGGGACGTATCTTAAGGTAGAGCCGCGGCACGGTTTCAAGATTGTGATTAAAGACATCGGGCTTGGCATCAATAACGGTTTCTGCTGCGCCGTCTTTGCGTAGGAAATCGGGCGTTAGGATTTCAATCGTCGTCTTGGGAGACGCCTCGCGGATAGCGTTGATAACATTCACAAAATGATCCGCACCGCCATCTGAAAGATCATCGCGGTCCACGGATGTAATAACAACGTGTTGCAAGTTCATCTCGCGCACAGCATCGCCGATTTTTCCTGCCTCGGCGTGGTCAACAGGGCCCGGCATACCAGTTTTGACGTTACAGAAGGAGCAGGCCCGCGTGCAAGTGTCCCCGAGTATCATAAATGTGGCATGTGCTTTTTCCCAGCATTCGCCAATATTCGGACAGGCCGCCTCTTCGCATACTGTCACAAGGCCTTTGTCGTGCACAATTTTGCGCGTCTCCGCATAGCCTTTAGACGTCGGAGCTTTGACTCGTATCCAAGCGGGTTTTCGCAAGACTGGCGTATCCGGACGGTTCGCCTTTTCTGGGTGCCGGGGCTTCTGGTTTTTGGACGTATCAAACAAAACGGTCATTGGCTCAAAATGGGCATTATCGTTACGTAAAACAACCCTTATTTTTGCAGACCTCATGCCCTCAAAGCATAATTTTGGAAACATTATTAACTGGCATGAGGATTGCAGCTGTTAACGCATAAATGATAAGTATTTGGCAGAGTGTGATAAATGTTTAAACCAGTAACCATACGCGACGGACACGACAACTTCTTCACACCCTTGCGCTTGTTTTTTGCTCTTATGGTATTGGTCGGCCACGCGGTTGTGATTATAAAAGGTGGCAGTGAGTTTGAAACCAAGATATTTTTTGACTACACGCCTAGCTATCTTGCGGTAAATTTATTCTTCATAGCTTCCGGATTTTTAGTTACAAAATCAATGCTTTATAGCGGCGACTTAGCCGCATTTGCCTCAGCGCGCATCCTCAGGATATTCCCTGCCCTTGCGGCCCACGTCCTCTTCATCATGTTTATAATGGGACCATTTGTGACGACGTTACCGCTGCGAGAGTTTTTAACGGATCCGCAGTTTTACATGCAACCCTTCATGGTTTTGAGCTTCTTTGAAACAAATATGGTGCTTCCGGGCGCACTGTCGACGAACTCTGAAGATATGGCGTCAGCCGCGTTGTGGACTCTTAGATACGAAGTTTTGGCCTATATTGGCACCGCGATCATATTCTCGCTTGGATTTATGCGTAAAAAATGGATGATTTTAGCGCAGTTTGTGGCGTGTGCAGTCGCATGGTCTGTCGCGCACGCTACGGGTCTCTACGACCAAATCCCTGCTACGCTACAGTCACTCTTGCGATTTGGCATGGCCTACTCACTTGGAGCCGTCATCTTCGCTTATCGTGACAGATTAAAGTTCTACGCGATTGGCATTCCGGTTATCGCAATTATTGCCGCCTTGTTCCACGACCGAGCGACATTCGAGATTCTAGTGGATATTTTACTCGCCTATTTTGTTTTCTGGGCGGCCTATATTAATATCCCCCAAGCCAAAAAGTTGCAATCCATGACGGATATTTCCTATGGGGTATACATATATCACTGGGGCATCATGCAGTGGTTTTTCTACGCCTTCCCAAGTATGGGAATTGGCGACCTGATTATCTTCGGCTCTATTGTGACAATTGGCATATCCATACTGTCATGGCATCTCGTGGAAAAACCCGCCCTCGCCTTGAAAAAGTCTTTTGCTGAACGCCTGCGTTTCGGCCGGGCTAAGCCGCAGTTTAACCCCAAACATGTGCTCCTAGACTAAAGCTCTCGCTAAGTGTGTATGACCTGATCATAGGCATCTAAAACAGACTCATGCATCATCTCCGACAATGTTGGATGCGGGAAGACTGTGTGCATAAGCTCTGCCTCTGTGGTCTCAAGTGTTTGCGCAATTGTGTAGCCTTGAATAAGCTCAGTCACTTCAGCGCCAATCATATGAGCGCCAAGTAGCTCCCCTGTTTTTGCATCGAATACCGTCTTTATAAGGCCTTCAGGTTCCCCGAGGGCAATCGCCTTACCATTGCCAATGAACGGGAAACGGCCAATTTTGACTTCGTGTCCAGCTTCTTTTGCCTGGGCTTCAGTAAAGCCAACGCTCGCAATTTGTGGCTGGCAATAGGTACAGCCCGGAATTTGGTTAGCATTGAGTGGATGCGGGTTTTTACCCGCGATTTTCTCGACGCAGATAACGCCTTCGTGGGAGGCTTTATGGGCCAGCCAAGGCGGGGTTGTCACATCGCCAATCGCGTAGAGACCTCTGACGCCCGTATAAGAATACTCATCCACCTCAATATGTGTGCGGTCAATTTTTACGCCGAGCTCTTCAAGGCCCATATCTTCGACATTACCGACAATACCGATAGCCAAAACAACCCGGTCAAAGTTTTGCGTCTCGGTTTTACCGTCAATCTCAAGAGTTGCCGCCACGTCGGTCTTGTTGATTTTGACGCTCTTGACCATCGTATTGGTATGAATAGTCATGCCGCGTTTTTTGAAAGCTTTGAGGGCGAGACCTGATATTTCTGCGTCTTCAGCGGGCAGAATACGGTCAACCATTTCGACAACAGTTACATCCGCGCCGAAATCACCATAGAAACTCGCGAACTCCATACCGATAGCGCCTGACCCAATCACTAATAGTTTCTTTGGCATGTCATCCGGCACCATAGCTTCTTTGGCCGTCCAGATGAATTTTCCGTCCGGCTCCAGACCTGCAACCGGGATAGTTCGCGCGCGCGCGCCTGTGGCGAGAATTACATGCTTAGCCGTGTAATCTGTTCCGTCCACGACGACGACCGGCGCGTCTTTGCCCGCCTTGAGAGTGGCAAAGCCTTCAATGACGCTGACTTTATTTTTCTTCATCAAAAATTTTATACCGCCGGAAAGCTGTCCGGCGATTTTGCGGGAGCGTTTGACAATGGCGTCCAGATCGAACCCAGCATCAGCCGTCAGGCCGTAATCCGCCGCGTTCTGCATGTTATGATAGATTTCGGCGGAGCGGAGTAAAGCTTTTGTAGGGATACAGCCCCAGTTGAGACACACGCCGCCAAGCGCGTCTTTTTCCACAATCGCGGTTTTAAATCCAAGCTGCGCAGCACGGATGGCCGCCACGTAGCCGCCCGGTCCTGAGCCTATAACAATGAGATCAAATGCTGTATCGGCCATGCGTAATCCTGTGCGTAAATTCAGGAATAGCCATAGTCTATTTTAGGCCAAGTTTTAAGCGCTTTCTTACTTATTGTTCGCTATGTTTCTGGCTTTCCGCCGCAATCAAAGCTTCGATAATTTGAATGCGCATAGCGTCCTTGAAATCAGTGATTTCAACACCTTCGACCAAATCAAACGCAGCTTCCGGATTACCTGTCCCGGCGTAATTCACGGCAATACGGCTACGCGCTGTTTCGCGGAGTTCGGGCTGGGCTATCTTTTCAAGAGCCGCTTTCGCTTCGCCGAAATATCCGTGTGAGAGCGTATAATCTACTACGCTCAAATAAGCCCGGTCACGTAGGTCAACGGATTCTATCTGAGCGGCTTCGCGCATAATGATACCAACGGTGTCATAGGATTCCATTGTTCCAATCGCGCTAGACGGCTTACCTTCTTCGACAATGAAGTTACCCTTCGCCTCGCCCTGTATCTTTCGCTTCTCGGCGCGCGCCATGCCACGCATCTTGCGAGTTTCAGCTCTCATTTCTCTAGCTTTACGAGCCTCGGCTCTCATTTTTTTAGCTCTCGCCCGAGCTTCCTGCGCAGTATCACGTGAATCAGATCGCATTTCGGATTCGAAAATTTCAACGTCAAGTTCCGGTAGCTGTTCGGAATCGGAAACCTCAATATCCATGTCGGTTTTCAGAATATCTTCAGCGTCGGGGTCTTCAAATGTGTCATCCGTATCTTGCGAGGTGGTCGTGTTGATATATTGATCCATCCAGCTTTTTTTTAGCTTCGGCGCATCGCTATCTTCTTCAGTAGCGTTGGCCGCTTTCTTACGTTCCGGGTGTGGATGCGCGGCCGCTTCGGCGACTTTTTTTACCGTAACAGTTTTGGGGTTTATAGGTTTTACAGGGCGCTCGGCTGCTGGATTACCCTCAACCGGAGACAAACCGTAATACACGCCGCCGCCGGCCATACTGGCCAAAACAACACCTGCTAATAACGACTTTACAATCATACCCATCTCCAAATCACCTCGTGAATTTATTAACTATTCATAAACCATGGCAAATTTGGGGCAAGGGTAGCGTTGCTTTTGCGAAGAGATTTTAGCAGTTACTCGCGTGAGACGGGAATTGCGCTTAAAGCATCCCCTAAAGCATCATTGTAATAGGCTGTTCCACATAGCGTTTAAATGCCGCGAGCCATCTTGCGCCAAGCGCGCCGTCGACGACGCGGTGATCACAGGTCAGCGTAACCGTCATGACCGTGGCCACAGCGAGGGCTCCGTCTTTGACAACGGGCTGCGGAGAGCCTGCCCCGACAGATAAAATCATGCCGTGAGGCTCATTTATAATGGAGCCGAAAGATTTGATGCCCATCATGCCGAGATTGGAGATACTAAACGTGCCGCCCTGATATTCTTGCGGCTTGAGCTTCATAGACTTAGCGCGTTCCGCGAGGTCCTTCATCTCCGTAGAAATAATGGCGAGACCTTTATTTTCAGCTTCGCGTACGATCGGCGTAATGAGGCCGCCGTCAATTGCGACAGCTACGGCAACGTCGGCGTGATGATGCATGGCTACTCCGTCGGGCGTGTAGCTCGCATTCGCTGAAGGCACTTGTTTGAGCGCCAGAGCTGACGCGCGGATAAGCATGTCATTGACGGAAATTTTAACACCTTCGGGCGCTTGCCCGTTGAGCTCTTTACGCATAGCGAGCAGTGCATCGATTTCACAGTCAATCATGAGCGGGAAGTCGGGGACATTTTCGTGGCTCGCGGACAAGCGCTTCGCGACAACTTTGTTGATACCCGTTAGCGGCACAAAGTCATAGGACCCCGGCACAACGCCCATCTTCTCAAGATATTGCGGCCCGTCTCCGCGTGGCATTCCGACTTCGGTTGTTGTGGTTTCGGGAATGGTTTCGGGAGCGGCTTCAGCAGCGACCTTAGGAGCCGCTATACCTGCGCCGTCTTTCTTCGCCGCCTCAATATCGGATTTAACAATGCGGCCATTGGGGCCAGAGCCCGAAATAGCAGACAGGTCGAGACCGTCCTGCTCCGCCATACGTTTCGCAAGTGGTGATGCGAAAATACGATCACCGTCCCTTTCTTCTCCCCGTCCACGGGGGGAAGTGGGCTCCGCTTTAGCGGAGGGCGATGGAGGGCGATTATCCGTTTTTTCTTTAGTTTTCGATTGCGTGGAAGCTTGCCCCCCATCCCCCCCTTCGGGTGTACATCCCCCCGCTTGCGGGGAGAAGGAACTATCGTCCCCCCCAATCTCATAGCCCTCTAATGCGCTATCATCCTCATCTTCTTCTAACAATATCGCAATCGGCGCATTCACACGCACATTGTCCGTCGCGTCCTTCACGAGAATTCGTGCAATCGTACCCTCTTCAACCGCTTCAATTTCCATGGTCGCTTTATCGGTTTCAATTTCAGCTAATACGTCACCAGAGCGAATCGTATCGCCCTCTTTCACGAGCCATTTAGACAAAGTCCCCTCTTCCATAGTGGGCGAGAGTGCGGGCATTAGAATTTCAATGGGCATGATTTAATCCTTGTAACACACAGCTTTTGCGGCTTTCACGACCTTGTCCACACCTGGCAATGAAAGCGCTTCTAAGTTCGCCGCATATGGCAGGGGCACATCCTCTTGAAACACACGCGCAGGCGGGGCGTCGAGATAGTCGAAGGCTTGCTCTACCACGCGGGCGGCAATCTCGGAGCCGATACCGCTTTGACCCCAGCCTTCTTCGGCGCAGACAATGCGATTGGTTTTCTTGACAGACTCTATAACCGTGTCGCTGTCCAGCGGACGGATCGTGCGCAGGTCGATGACTTCCGCGCTGATATCCTCTTCGGCGAGTATTTCCGCAGCTTCTAGGCAAAATCCCACCATGCGGCTATGCGAGACGATTGTCACATCTGTGCCTTCCCGGCGAACTTTAGCTTTGCCGATTGGAATGATGAAGTCATCCATATCAGGGACTTCGAAAGTCTCGCCGTAAAGCAATTCATGTTCAAGAAAGACAACAGGGTTAGGATCGCGGATTGCCGCTTTCAAAAGGCCTTTCGCGTCTGCCGCATCATAAGGCGCGACAACTTTCAGACCGGGAACATTGGCGTACCAACTGGCATAATCGTGGCTGTGCTGCGCGCCGACGCGGGACGCCGCGCCGTTCGGGCCGCGAAAGACTATCGGACAGCGCATCTGGCCGCCGGACATATAGAGCGTCTTGGCAGCGGAGTTGATAATGTGGTCAATCGCCTGCATCGCGAAATTCCATGTCATAAATTCGACAATTGGACGAAGGCCCCCAAACGCCGCGCCGACACCGATACCGGCAAAACCGTGTTCGGTAATAGGCGTGTCGATAACGCGCTTGGCGCCAAATTCTTGCAGAAGCTCGCGCGTAACTTTGTAGGCGCCTTGGTATTCCGCAACTTCTTCGCCCATAACAAATACAGTTTCATCCCGGCGCATTTCCTCGGCCATGGCATCGCGCAGAGCATCGCGGACTGTGGTCTCAACCATTTTGATATTTGTAGGAATGTCGGGATCATTCGCAGGCTTGGTCTTTGGGGCAGACTTGGTCTCGTCCCTTTTGGCGTCATCATTTTTAGGATGCTTCGAGCCAGAGCTTCCAGGTTTTTCTTTGCCCTTATTCTCGGTTTCTGAACTATCGCTAGAACCGGCTGCCTTCGCAGGTTTCGACAAAGCGCTTTCATCTTCACCGTCTTCGAGGAGTTGCAAGATAACTGTTCCGACTTTGACGCCTTCTGCGCCCTCTTTGACCAGAATTTTCGCGACTGTCCCCTCGTCAATGCTCTCGACTTCCATCGTCGCTTTGTCAGTTTCGATCTCGGCAATGATATCGCCGGACGTGACGCTGTCGCCCTCTTTAACGAGCCACTTAGAAAGTGTGCCCTCCTCCATTGTAGGAGAAAGCGCCGGCATTTGAATATCGATAGCCATTTACGCGGCTCCTGTGAAAGGCAGAATTTGGAAAAAAATTAAAACAAGTCCGATGATGCCCGCGAACCAAGCAAGCGACCGAAGCCACGGGACGCCGAACCAGTAGAGCGGCGCATAGGCGACACGCCCCCAGAAAAACATCGCGGCGCCTAAGGCCGTCATGCTGTTTGTGCGCTCTGTGATAACGGCCACCAATATGAGAGGAATAAAAATGATAAGGCTTTCCATCATGTTGGCATTCGCCCTTTTGGAACGTTGTACCATGAGGCTCTTGTCGACAGCATTGTCACGTGCGCCCGCATTATGCGAGACCCCGTGTTCATGATCGGAGAACACCGCTTGCACTGCAACCATTACAAAGAATAAAGCTGTTGATGCGACGAGATAGCTAAGTTCTATCGCCATTTAAGCCTCGAGCAAAACGTCAGTGTAAAGCTCGCTCGGATCAGGTTCAGGGCTCTCGAGGGAGAAGTCAGCCGCGTCGACCACAACCGCTTTGATAGCTTTATCAATAGCCTTGAGCGCGTCTTGGTCGGCCCAGCCTTCCTTGATCAGGCGGTTCTTGACCATATCTATTGGGTCGCGTTCTTCGCGGGTTTTCGTGACTTCGTCTCGCGAACGATATTTGGCTGGGTCAGACATGGAATGGCCGCGGTAACGGTAAGTCTTCATTTCCAATATCATAGGGCCTTTGCCGTCACGCGCATGCTTGATGGCTTTCTTGGCTGCGTCGCGCACAGCCAGCACATTCATACCGTCAACTTGTAGGCCTTCAATTTCAAAACTCGCACCGCGTTTAAACAGTTCTGTTTCTGCGGATGAACGCTGCACTGATGTACCCATGGCGTATTGGTTGTTTTCGATCACAAAGACGACCGGCAGCTCCCAAAGTTTGGCCATGTTGAACGCCTCATAAACTTGCCCTTGATTAGAGGCGCCGTCGCCAAAGAAAGCGAGACTGACGGAGCCATTATCAAGATATTTATTAGCCAGAGCCAAGCCAGCACCAATCGGCACTTGCGCGCCGACAATACCATGGCCGCCGTAAAACTTTTTATCGGTCGAAAACATATGCATGGACCCGCCTTTGCCTTTGGAATAACCACCGGATCGTCCTGTCAATTCTGCCATAACCCCGCGAGATTCCATACCAAGCGCCAACATGTGTCCGTGGTCGCGGTAACCCGTAATCATTTGATCACCGTCTATCATCGCGGCCTTACATCCCGTCACAACAGCTTCTTGTCCAATGTAGAGATGACAGAAACCTGCAATTTGCCCCATGCCATAGAGTTGACCCGCTTTTTCTTCAAAGCGGCGTATTAAGAGCATGTCTTTGTAATATTGGGTGAGTTCGGCTTTAGTCGTCTTTAGGTTTTTTAACGGAGCCTTGGATTTAGAGTCTGTCTTGGATTTGGAGTCTGCCTTGGATTTTGAAACTGTCTTCTTCGCCGCCATACATCACCTATTAATTCGCACACGAAATTTATATCCATACACGTGACCTAATATGGATGTAATAGGCTGTTTTTAGTGGCTTTCGTCAAGCCAAATCGTGACTTCATTCGGACGCGAAACAAATACCAGCTCACGGGCTTTTTCGTCCAGTAAATCAAGGTCAAGATGATCGGTTCTTAAAGACTGCGCCGTTCTTTCAAGCAGAACCCTTTCAGACTGCGCCGCCTCGAGCTTTGCTTGGTACTTTTCTATGTTGGACTCGTAATCTACCCAGCGCATGACACCTTGACTGCCGGAGAGTGCATGGAATGCGAGATACAGGTAGAAGACAACAAGTGCGGCAACCGGCCATTTATTACGAATCTGTGCGAAGCGCTCCATATTTGTATCTAACACGAATTATGGTTATTAAGCCCTTAATAAACAGTCATTTTTCGGTCAGTTATGGAAGAACAGACGCGCCTGCATAATGCGCCATTTCACCGAGCTGTTCTTCGATTCGCAAAAGCTGGTTATATTTAGCGAGTCTGTCAGAGCGCGCGAGCGACCCTGTTTTGATTTGCCCGCAGTTCGTGGCAACAGCCAAATCTGCAATCGTTGTATCCGCAGTTTCACCGGATCGGTGGCTCATAACGGATGTGTATCCGGCCCGATGCGCTAAATCTACGGCATCAAGTGTCTCAGATAACGTCCCGATTTGATTGACTTTTATAAGGATAGAATTTGCCGCGCCCATTTCAATGCCTTTAGCGAGGCGGATAGAATTCGTCACGAAAAGGTCATCCCCAACCAGCTGGCATCTGTCGCCAATACGGTCCGTCAGAGCTTTCCAGCCCTCCCAATCATCTTCGTCCATACCGTCTTCAATGGACACAATCGGGAAACGATCAACAAGATCCGTGAGATAATCGACAAATTCACCCGACGAGAGCACCTTGCCCTCACCTTTTAAATTGTATTTGCCGTTCTCGTAAAACTCCGAACTCGCCACATCGAGCGCGAGGAATATATCTTTGCCGGCTTTATAGCCCGCAGCTTCAATAGCGCTCATAATATACTCAAGCGCTGCGACTGATGATGCAAGACCGGGGGCGAAACCGCCCTCGTCGCCTACATTCGTGTTATGGCCGTCGGATTTGAGTTTTGCTTTGAGCTCGTGAAAGACTTCCGCGCCCATACGCAGGGCTTCTTTGAATGTCGGCGCGCCGACAGGCATAATCATAAATTCTTGGACATCGATAGGGTTATCTGCGTGCTCACCGCCATTGATGATATTCATCATAGGAACTGGCAATGTGCGGGCATTAACTCCGCCGACATAACGGTAGAGCGGGGTTTCCATGGAATTCGCGGCGGCTTTTGCAACAGCCAGTGACACGCCAAGGATCGCATTTGCGCCCAACTTGGCTTTATTGTCTGTGCCGTCTAGCATGAGAAGGATTTCATCGATGCCGCGCTGGTTTTCAGCGTCAAGGCCTTCGAGCTCGTCAGCGATAACTGTGTTAACATTATCAACGGCTTTTTGGACGCCTTTTCCAAGGTAACGGCTCTTATCCCCGTCACGCAGCTCTACGGCCTCATGAGCGCCTGTAGACGCGCCGCTAGGCACTGCCGCACGGCCAAAGGCCCCGTCAGCTAGGGTAACATCAACTTCAAGTGTAGGGTTGCCTCGGCTGTCGAGGATCTCCCTGGCGAAAATGGTTTCAATCTCGACCATGGAGGGCCTCCAGAATATTAGGGAGTTTTAACGGATCAGTCGTCTTGTGGATTCAGGATTTGTCGCCCCCGATACATACCTGTTTTCAGGTCAATGTGGTGCTGACGGCGAAGCTCTCCGCTATCCTTGTCTTCAACGTAATTTACAGCTGAAAGACGATCGTGCGAACGACGCATGCCGCGGCGCGAATTCGAAATTTTACTCTTTGGGACAGCCATAAGGGCCTCCATTTTAAAAACCAGAAAGCGGCTCCGCGCGAGTCGGACCGCTTATTTGTGGTGCGTGTAATAGATTTTTTAGGCTGTATCAAGGCCTATGTGCAAGCATTTAGCTTGCACATTCAGACTTACTTACCAAACATGTTCGGCGTGCGGGACTTTGTCGTCTTAGGCTGCAGAATAGCCGTTTTAGCATTCGACGTTTTCGAAACGGCAATCCAGCCCTTATCTGAGAAAACCGGCATAGCTTTGTTATGTGATGGCAAAGCTTTACGAACAACGCGGCGTTTTGTCGTTGTTTTAAAAGTCTGCGTTTTTGTAACTGATGCGGGGTGGTTTGACACTGAAGTCGAAGCCGCAGATGCGACACCTGAAAATGAGAGTGCAAGGCCCGCGGCTAGAAGTATTGATAGAGTACGCATATCATATTCCCTTTTTTGGTCACCATATCAACAAGAGGTAATGTGGCCTCAGTATTGTTGATGTTTCAATCTATACTCTTGAATATTCAATTAAGTATGAAAGTTTACTGAACAAAACACTTTGCTATGGTTAATCTCGATTAACCACGAATCCGTAAAATATGCTTAAAACTTCAGTAAAGTTACATATCCCGAGGCTTTATACGGGCCCGAAAAGCCTTCTTTTCTTTTTGAATTTTATTACTTTTTATGCCCCTTTTGGAAGCTCCATAGCTTTCCCGGGTCGGAATTCGGCGCTTTTCCACCTTAAACGCCTGCGAAAGCAGCTCAGAAAGCCGAGATAAAGCATCTTGCTTGTTTCGCTCTTGGCTACGCTTGTTCTGTGCCTTTATGACTATGACCCCATTAGCCGTCAGGCGCTTATCACGTATCTTAAGAGCACGTCGTTTGTGCCATTCCGGCATGGATGAGGCCTGAATATCAAACCGCAAATGTATCGCCGAAGAGGTTTTGTTAACCGCCTGCCCGCCCGGCCCTTGGGCGCGGATAGCGGACAATTCGATTTCGGAGAGCGGTATGGATATGCGGTTCGTGATTCTCAACATTAGGGGCGGACAATTTCAAACCAAAATTCTGGCTCCTCGATAAGACCGAAGAAGGTTCTAAGTGCCAAAGGGTTGCCCTCAATTTCCAAAGAGCCCTCTTTGCGAAGCGTTGCAAGGTCTTTGGATTTTAAATTCAAGGCATCCAGCCCTGCCCGTGTGAGCTTTAAAGTCGCTTTGGCATCATCATCCGTTGTTCCCATGCGGTGATGCAGAGTTCCGTTAGACAGAATAAGCGCCGCTGTCTCGCCTGTATCCGTCAGCTCAAAATTTATGGACATGTCCTTGCCCATCGCTTTTTCAGCGTCAAGACGCACAGCCAGCAGGTCAAAGTACAGATTAAGCGGAACAGCTTTTACCGTATCCGGACTGCTGGTGCGTGGCGTGGGCAAGTCCAATATACCTTTGCGTAGCTCTGACGCGCCTGTCAGGTAGAAATTTCGCCATGACCCGGATTCTGCCATATAGGCAAGCTGTGTATAAGCATCTGCGAGTAAATCAGCCGCCGCATGATTTTTTGGCTCCGCAAACACCAAGTGATTGAGGACGGTTGCGGCGAACCGGAATTCTCCGTTGTCAAAATCAGCCTGCGCCTTTTCTATAATGGCGTTCGCGCCGCCCATATATTCAACATATTTCACTGACTCTTCCGCGGGGGCTAGCGGGTTTAAATTGGCGGGATTGCCGTCAAAATATCCAAAATAGAGCTGATATTGCGCTTTGGAGTTATGGCTCACCGTGCCGTAGTAATCGCGGTTCGCAAATTTCTTGGCTATTTCGTCAGGCAAGGATATCTGATCCGGAATCTCGTGCATCGTATAGCCTTTATTCGCGAGGCGCACGGTTTGGTCATGTATATAGCGATACAAGTCGCGCTGCCCAGCCCAGAAGTCCACCGCCTCTTCCTGTCCCCATATAGGCCAATGATGAGAGCCAAATGTAACGTCTGTATCTTTGCCAAACATCACAATCGCTTCGTCTATATACTGGCTCCACCGGCGTCCATCCCGGACCTTGGCCCCGCGCGGCGTGTACATATTGTGGAGCGTATGATTGATAATCTCGGCCTGACAGAACGCTTTGTACTTTGGCATATAGAACATAAACTCGGATGGAGCCTCCGCTTCAAGGGCCAAAATGAACTCCATCTCTATGCCGTCAACAGTTAGGCTCTCGCCAGTCTCAGAGACCTCAATAGTCGGATAAATCAAGCCCGGTGTCCCGCTTGAAATCGCCTGCCCTAACCCCACGCCGACTTGATGCTCAGCATCTTTAGGCAAGAGGCTCCCGAACATATAGGACGCCCTTCGCCCCATAGCATTACCTGCTAATATGCTCTCACTCACCGATTCGAGCACAAAGTTTTTAGGTGCAATGATTTCTACGCCGCCGTCCACATCCTCTTGGCTCACAAGCCCCCTCACGCCTCCGTAATGGTCGACATGAGAATGCGTGAATATAACAGCTGTAATTGGAAACTCGCCAAGCTCTTGGTCCACAAGCTTTTTGGCGGCGGCGGCAGTTTCTTTGGAAATTAGAGGATCGACAACAATCCAGCCCGTATCCCCTTTGATGAATGTAATATTGGACAGATCAAACCCGCGAACCTGATAAATCCCTGGTACAACTTCGAAGAGGCCATGCTTCGCCGCGAGTTGGCTTTGTCGCCACAGACTTGGATTAACTGTATCGGGCGCTTCCGCATTCAGAAACTCGTAAGCCCCGAAATCATAGGCCAGCGCCCCGTTCTCGCGCTTTATCAAAGTGTCGTCCAACGACGCAATGAACCCTTTCTCCGCGAGTTCAAAATCCGTTCGATCAGAAAAGTCCAAATAGTCAGAGACGTTTTTATTGGCCGCTTTTACAGCGTCAGATACGAATGCACCTGACGGTTCATGCGCGGAGGCGATCTGGTTCTTACATCCTGCAAGCAAGATGGCCGAGAGCAAGCAGAGACTGAGAGTGCGAATATTCATTTTCTTCCTCATTAATTTATGAGGTCATATTTATCCGCTACGATTGGTATGTCCAACTGTGAATGATGATTTTAAATCACAGTGAGATCAAAATTCGGCTTACTTCCATTTGGGGACGAATTTCTTCAGATTATAATAAGGGCCATTCAAATACTCCCGCAATCCTGGCCATATTTTTTTGCCTTTATATTCGCCGTCAACAAATTTATCTGTAGATATATCATAGGGGCGGCGAAATTGGACATGCCCTCTCTCCGGTTCAGACAGTATCGGGCTAGAATAAACACAATTATCAAAGAAGTAATGTGTGACTTGCGAGAGGCGGCTCCGTGACGGATCGCTGATAACCTCGCCGCCATGCAGGACGTGAGCGGACCAAATGACAGCCTCACCCTTCTTAATGATTCCGTATTTTTTCTCGAAATTTTGACTCGTGTGCTCAAAATAATCGTTGAAATTAGAAAACCCCTGAGCTTCCATCTGAGCCCCCGATAATATTGGCTGCGTATGACTGCCGCGAAAATAATGCAAAGGCCCATTTCCCGCGTCTATATCTTCAAGAGCAACCCACACGCCGCACATATAACGCTCTGGAAAGCTGTTGAAAAAGTGCGTGTCCGCGTGAGTGCGTTGCTGCGTGCCGACAGTGAAGTTCAAAGTTTGAAAAGGAAAAGGGCGGCGGTCATAGAGCTCACTCAACACAGCTAAAACCTTTGGGTGCTTTGCAAGGTTTTTAACACTTTCGCTACGCCGCCAGAGATCCTGAATGCGGACATACTCCCCTAGGAATTTTTGAGTGTCGGCGGCGCACTCATTTATCAAATCAAGCTCAAGGCCTAAATCTATGACCAGGTAACCATCGCGTCTGTATTTTTTCAGATTTTCGCTTTCGGCTGAATCACTTTCCTTATCTCTACCAACTGTATCTTGGAAAGGAGCGAGCGAAGACATTAGACTAAACGGCTTTGCTTCAATGCAGCGCCAATAAATCCAGCAAACAGAGGATGCGGGTCGAACGGGCGGGATTTGAGCTCGGGGTGATATTGCACGCCGATAAACCACGGATGGCCAGGGATTTCGACGATTTCCGGGAGGATGCCGTCAGGGGACATGCCTGAGAAGCGTAGGCCTGCGTCTTCTAAGCGGTCTTTGTAGTCAATATTGACCTCGTAACGGTGTCGGTGACGCTCTTCAATTTTGAGCGTGCCGTATTCTTGCGCCGCGAGAGAGCCTTTGGTCAGGGTTGCCGGATAAGCGCCAAGACGCATTGTCCCGCCGAGGTCTGTATCTTTGGTACGCTCAAGCCGTTCATTGCCTTTGGTCCATTCGGTCATCAGGCCGACGAGCGGCTCTTTCGTTTCTCCGAACTCGGACGAGCTCGCGCCTTTAATGCCGGCCATGTTGCGGGCCGCTTCGACGACGGCCATTTGCATGCCAAAACAAATTCCAAAATATGGGATGCCCTTCGTGCGAGCATAATTCGCCGCTTTGATTTTTCCTTCGGCCCCGCGCTCTCCGAAACCGCCAGGAACTAAAATCCCATCCATGCCTTCGAGAAGGTTCGGGTCTTCAGAGTTTTCAAACTCTTCCGCCTCGAACCAATGGATATTAGGTTTGACTTTACACGCGATACCGCCGTGGACGAGCGCTTCGGTGATGGACTTATAAGCATCAGGGAGAACTGTGTATTTGCCGACAACGGCAATATTGACCTCACCATCCGGGTTGTGAAGAGTTTGCGAGATATTCTTCCAGCGGTCCAGATCGACTTTAGGCGCGCTTTCAATACCAAAATGCGCGAGGACTTCTATGTCTAGGCCTTCCGCGTGGTAGGCGAGCGGGACATCGTAAATAGACCGCGCATCTAGGCCTTGAATCACTGCGCTCTCACGGACGTTACAAAAACGGCCAATTTTGCGGCGATCATCCTCGGAGATCGGCCTGTCGGCGCGGCACAGTAAGATATCCGGTTGAATGCCGATGGATCGCAGTTCTTTTACACTATGCTGGGTCGGTTTGGTTTTCATCTCGCCCGCTGCCGCGATGAACGGCATCAAAGTGACATGCATGAAACAGGTTTTACTACGGCCAAGCTCTTGGCCAAGTTGCCGCAGGGCTTCGAAAAACGGCAGGCCTTCAATATCGCCCACAGTTCCGCCGACCTCGCAGAGGACAAAATCTACATTACCTGCATCCGACAGGACGAAGTCTTTAAGCTCATTTGTGACATGCGGAATGACCTGAACGGTCGCGCCGAGATAGTCTCCGCGGCGCTCTTTTTCGATAATATTCTTATAAATGCGCCCAGTCGTGATGTTATCGGATTGGTGGGCGGAGACGCCGGTAAAGCGTTCATAATGGCCAAGATCGAGATCAGTTTCGGCCCCGTCATCTGTGACGTAAACTTCGCCGTGCTGGTAAGGCGACATCGTGCCGGGATCGACATTCAAATACGGATCAAGCTTGCGCAGGCGGACCTTGTAGCCTCTCGCCTGTAACAAGGCTCCAAGCGCCGCAGACGCTAGCCCTTTGCCGAGGCTCGAGACCACACCGCCGGTGATGAAAATATATCTTGGCTGTTTAGCCATAAGCCTGCCTCGTATGTCCGAGGCGGCCCTGCGAACGTTTATTCGCTCTCTGGCTTGTCCTCAGTCGTGTCCGTAGCAGAATCATCCGTGGTTTCAGGCGAAATAGCGGGCTCTGTAATGAGGTCTCCCGTTTCCGTCTGAAGCACTGTTGTGTCATCAGCCAACGGGACTGACTCATCCACTGAATCGGAGGTGGTCGTCAAGGACTCAATCGCTTGCGTATCGTCAATTAGGGATATTTCTTGGTTTTCCTTGTTGAAAACTATGGAGAGCACCAAGCAATTCAAAATAAACAATGTGCCAAGGATGGCTGTCGCGCGGCCAACAGAGCTTGCAGCTGAACGTCCGGACATAAAGCCGCCGCCGCCACCGCCTCCCCCGCCGCCAATACCAAGCGCGCCGCCCTCGGATTGTTGGATCAGGATTAGGCCTGTTAAAATAATACTGATAACCAGCTGAACGATAAGTAGAACGGTCGACATTATGCTTCTCTTATTTGATTTGCGCGCGGTTTACCCTACGGCAGAAAGAATGGCTAGGGGATAATTTGGGGCGGAACTTATAATATACAAGGCAGTGAGAGCATATACATAGCGTCTCTAGGCCGTAAATTTTTCCAAATTATCGCGAATATATGCATCAAGTTTAGGCACGCCTTTTATAAAACCGGATTTAATCTTATTTTTAACAACCAAATTCAGGGGGAACATTGCTGAGACTTTAAATGAAAAGTCGAGGCGGCAGCCCTCTGGCGTTTCTGTTAAAACGTAATCTTCAGCAGCAGCTTTTATCGGCAGGCTTGTTTTATCAAACCGGAAAGCCATACGGCGTTCGTTCTCCCAGGCGAAAAAGACTTCCTCCACAACGTCCTTGCCAAGTTTTACGGTCCGAGTTGTCCCAACACCAAAAGGCTTTGGGCTCGTCCAGTCAACAGAATCAATCACCAGCCATTCCGTCCAAGTCGGTCCGTCTAAAAGCGCGGCCCAAACAACAGATGGCGGGAACGGAAACTCATAACTAGCCGAAATGCTTTCGCCCGCAAAATATTCATCGCTGACCTGTTGATGTTGTTTTGTTGATTTTGACATAATTTTCTTTCTAGCAACCGTCTTTGGCAGCGGTCAGCACATCCAATATGCGTTCTTGAGCAGCATCATCGCCTATAGATTTCTTAACAGTCGTCGGCCTCCATTTCATAATCCAAGCTGACGTCTCGTCGTCCCACTCCATATTAATCGCGACATCATCGCCGGCCTTTATGATTATGCGGATGAGACGGTTATCGTTTGAGCCCAAAGCTTTAGCCGTCGCGTAGTCTTCATTGTCTGCGGCGAGAACGACTGGCACTACACCGTTACCAAAATCGAGGCTTAGATCACAGACCCGGCCCTCATTACCGTTCAAGTTTTTAGCTCGGTAAATCCGGTCCTTCATGCCCGCTGGCTCACTTGCATTCATATTCGTCAGCGACAAGAACGCCGCTTCCGCAACTAGGTTCAGTTCCGCTTGATTGCCTGTGGGTATAACAAGGCGGTTATAGATGTCGGAAGAGCCTTGTTTGACTTTCTCTGCGCCGGACTTCGCCGCTTCGGTAGCCGAGCCCACCGCGTCGCCAACCGCCACTACGGGCGCGGAGACAACTTTATAAATGCCAAACCCTGCCCCCGCGATTGTGAGGACAACAACAGCTATGGCGACCCATTTGACTGTACTGAGGGCATTGCTGGCTCCGTCCATGGCTGCAGAGGCCTTTTCGACGGTTTCACCTATTTGTTTCGCTTTTGATTTTTCTTCCATACTCAATCCCTTACCGTGTTACGCCGTGTCTTTAAAGACAAAGTCTGCGATGATGTTGGCGGCCATAGTCGGCGCATAAACATCGCTTTGTCCGAAAGCCTGCTTAACGCCTTCGATTTGTATATCTTTATACACTTTGTGCTGCGAACTCGCCTGAGTAAGAGCCTCCATCGCATCCACGGTACTGAACTTCACATCCCCGTAGCGCCAATGGGCATAGTCTGGGTCACCTTTCCAATCGCGCGCCTCTGGGCCAAAGAAAACACATGGCTTTGGCGTTGATAGAAACTCATAAACTTGGCTGCTGGCATCCCCGAGGTAGATATCCGCGCCTAATGTGTAGGTCATATCGATAGAGTTTGGACTCCCGAGGTCGACTCTAATTGTATCATTATCAGAATAGGACTCGATGCGTTTACGGTCTTGGGCGCTCGCATTTTTGAATAAACGGATATGAGGCGCAAATATGAGATTGAATTCATCCTGGGCTGCGAAGGCTTTGAGTACGTCTTCGCCAAATAACGGCCATGTTGACAGCTCTGTGTCGAAATGTGGACTGTAAAGAACTGTCTTTCGTGAGTTCGCAAATAATGAATCAGACTCAGCCTTGAGCTCTTTAAGGGCGGCGGTCTTTACATAACCGGAAGCCTTAGAATTTTCGGCTGTGATTAAACCGAGTTCAATCATTCTATCCCGGTCTTTTGAGCCCGCCGGAATCACAAAATCAAAATGGGCGATACGTTTATCATAGCTCTGAGCGCGGTCACCTGCTCCGTGTGGAATGTGAATGAGAGGGACTTTAAAACCCGGAAGGATCTTTAAAATAGTTGACGTTCGCTCCACAGCCACAAGCGCGCTCAGTGATTTAAGCTGTTTCAGGTTACGAAGAAGTAAGGGGACTTTTGTCCGCCGCAGCCAGTTCTGGCCAGACAGCTGGATAATGTCGCACGCCTGTCCACCAAGTTTATCCAAGATATCTCGGCATATTCGGGCTTCATTAGCCGCCCGAACATATAAAACCGTCTTCGCATCGCTGTGCTTGGCGCATTCCGCGGCGACAGGCACAAGGTGATAAATATGGTGGATGCCGCCAAGTAAAAGAAATCCGATAGTGGGCTGAACCTTGGTCGTCACTTACAGCGCAGCTCTCGCAATCGCCGCCAGACTCTCCATTTCGAGCCCCGCTCCGCCAATCAAGGCCCCGTTTACATGCGGTACAGCTAAAATATCTTTGGCATTGGCAGGTTTAACGGATCCGCCGTACAAAATACGGAACTTGTCCCCGACGATACCCCGAACACAGGCATGCATATCTGCAATGTCCTTAATTGTTGGAATTTTGCCTGTCCCGATAGCCCAGACGGGTTCGTAGGCAATCACGAGTTCACCTTCGATGACTTTGGGCAAGCTCTCGACCAGTTGTTTTTTGACCACATCAAGAGCCTTCCCGGATTCGCGTTCAGCTAAGCTTTCGCCTACGCAAATAATGGGTGTGAGATCCTCTGCCAAAACCGCAGTCGCTTTGGCTTGAACATCTGCCGACATTTCGCTTGCTGCTCTGCGCTCAGAATGTCCAACAATTACGAAATTTGCACCGACATCACGGAGCATGGCGGCGCTGACTTCGCCGGTATGCGCTCCGCTCGCCTCGGAATGGCAATTTTGGGCGCCAAGCCAAATACTCGCCTTATCCGCCACTTGTACCATTGGCGCAATAAGAGTGGTGGGCGGGCATATCAAAATAGAAATATCTTCACGTTCCGCCTTTGGAAAAACCTGTTCAAACTCGCCAGGCTTGCTCGCCCAACTCATTATACCATGCATTTTCCAATTCGCTGCTATCAAAGGCCGCATAACGTCTCCCAAAATATTGATGTTACATAATGCGTTTTCATGGCAATTAGGCAAGGCAATACCTTGCCCCATTACCGAGTGATGGCTATGTAAGGCTGAAATTAAAACGGGATTCTTACATGGCAAACTCTGTCGGTGGTAAAATTAGAACTGTCATGGTCGGCATAATCATTGGATTGCTGGTCATAGGCTTTGCGCTTTGGGGCGTGAACGACGTATTTACACCGTCCAATCCTAACGCCGTAATGAGCGTGGGTGATACGGACGTTTCCATTAATGAATTCAACGAAGCTTTCCGGAATGAACTGCAAACAATGGCTCAAGATAGCGGACAAGGCCTGACCGATAGTGAAGCCTACAGCCGCGGCGTACATAACAAAGTTCTGCAAGGCTTAATGACAGACGCTATCATTGAAGCGGATGCAAATGACTTGGGTATTGGCGTGAACCGTAAAAGCGCGCGCAACGTTGTAAAAGAAATTGACGCATTTAAGGATGAGCTAACAGGTCAATTTTCTGAAGATAAGATGATGGAGATTTTGAGTCGCAACCGTATCACGCGGAAGAAATTCGAAAACGATATTTACAAGTCACTGCGTCGACAGCAAACCGTCCCCGGCATTATTGGCGGTATTGATGCCCCGTCTGAGTTTGGCGCACTGCGCTACAAATTTCTAACCGAACAACGCAAGGCTCGCGTTTTGACAATCACGGAACGCGCCGTAGACGCGCCCGCGGATCCAGACGATGACACTTTAAAAGCGTTTATTGATAAAAACGAAGGCCGCTATACCGCCCCTGAATACCGCCGCTTCACAATGATCCGTATCGAGACTAACGACGTCACGCCTGACCTAACTGTCACCGAAGAGGAAATCAAAGCGGCTTACGACTATAAACTTGAGCTTGGCGAACTTGGGACTTTCGAAACGCGATCTTTGGTTCAAATCACGGCAGATAGCGAAGCTAATGCAAAGGCTGCCGCAGACCGCTTAGCCGCTGGAGAAGCCGCAGAAGACGTCGCCACAAGTCTTGGCTTAATCTCACCGCAAATTTATACAGATGTTGTCAAAGACGGCATCATTGACCCCGTGACAGCTGAAGCCGCTTTCGAAATGGAAGAAGGCACACCTCGAGTTCTGGAGGGTAGTCTTGGATTTTGGTATGCGGTTGCCTTAACAGGTATCACCCCAGCTGAGGCCCCTGATTACGAGGCGAACAAAGCGGGAATTACAGAAGATCTGCAAAAAGCCAAAGCGGAAGAAAAAATCTACGACATTACCGGCGAGATCGAAGATGCGCTGACGGACGGCGCGTCGCTCGAAGAACTGGCTGAAAACTCGGGTATCTCGCTCACTAGTTTTGATTACATTGATCGCCGCGGCTTGACCCGGGATGGTAAATCCATGTCAGGTTTCTCAGCTATTCCTGGCGTTGCCGAGGACGATGAAATTCTCAAAGAAATTTTTGTCAATGACCTTGAGTACACGACAGACCTGTTCCAGACATCTACGGGGGGCTGGGCCTCCATTCGTACTGACGACATCATTGATACGGCGCGCCGCCCGTTCGAGGAAGTTAAAGACATCGCCACTGCCGCTTGGAAGACTGAGCAGATCAACGAGGCCTTAGATGCAAAAATTCTTGAACTCGGCAACGCGGCCAAAGACGGTAAAACTCTCGACGCGCTCGCGGCAGAGATTCAAAATGGGAGTAGCATTGATGATTTCATTATTGTTCGGTCAAGTCCCGGAGATAACATCGGTCCACGCGTGACCGTCGATTTACTGGACTCCGAAGTTGGCGATTATGCTCGCGGTCCAGGTCCAAAGCCCCTCACCCGGCAGATTGCGAAACTTACTCAGATTGTCTCCAATCAGGACGGCCTCGCCGGACGCTTCGAGGACGTGATGAAAACTCAAATTAATGACGCGATTGCGAACGATATTCAACAAGCGTATCAAGCTGCGATTTTTAAAGAGCATCCGCTTCGCGAATATCCGGATAAAGTCCGGACGACCCTTGGCGTAACTGAGTAATCATGACGTCTTCCGTGCAGCCCACCCGCGCGGATTTTGACCGCGCCCACAACGAAGGCCAAGCCCAGCTCGTTTACGCCCGTATAGTCAACGATTTAGACACGCCCGTATCTGCCTACATTAAGATTGCCCTGGGTAAGCCTTATGCCTTTTTGTTTGAAAGCGTCCAAGGCGGCGAGCAGCGAGGTCGCTTTTCGTTCATGGGATTTAATCCTGACCTCATCTGGAGAGTCCATGGCGATATCTGTGAAATCTCATCGGGCGACCAAAATTTCAAACCCCTGTCCGGAAAACCCCTAGATAGCCTGCGACAAATTCAAGCCGATAGCGCTTTTGTCTTGCCCGAAGACATACCGCCAATGGCGGCAGGGCTGTTTGGCTATCTTGGATATGATATGATCCGCCAAGTAGAGACGCTACCTAGCGGTAATCCAGATCCAATCGGAACGCCTGATGCGGTTATGGCGCGGCCAACTATTATCGCAATTTTTGATCAAATTGCCCAAGAAATTATAATCGCGACGCCTGTGCGCCCAAGCAATACTCCCGTCGAGGCGGCTTACGATAAAGCCATAGCGCGTATTGATAGTGTCATACGTGATCTGTCCCTGCCCGCACAAGGAAATGTGATTGCAGACATTAAAACGCCGACTATTCAGCCAAAGCTTGGCACAAGCGTCGCCGAATTTTCAAACCGCGTGATGACAGCGAAAGATTACATTGCGGCTGGGGATGTGTTTCAGGTTGTCATAGGGCAAAGGCTCGAAGCTGACCTTCCCGCTTCGCCATTCGCGCTCTACCGCGCCCTACGCCGTATGAACCCCTCACCGTTCATGTATTTTCTAAATTTCGGCGACCACCAGATTGTCGGTTCTAGCCCTGAAATTCTTGTACGTCTACGTGAAGGTACGGTCACGATGCGCCCGATTGCCGGTACGCGTCCACGCGGTAAGACCAAGGCCGAGGATATCGCAAATGAGAAAAGTTTGCTCGCAGACCCCAAAGAGTGCGCGGAGCATTTGATGCTGCTTGACCTTGGTCGTAACGATGTGGGCCGCGTTAGCAAACCCGGAACCGTTACTGTCACCGATGAATACATGATCGAACGCTACTCTCATGTCATGCATATCGTCTCCAATGTTGAAGGCGAGTTACTAGACGAACATGACGCCATATCCGCGCTCTTTGCAGGTTTTCCGGCGGGCACAGTCTCCGGAGCGCCCAAAGTCCGCGCGATGGAAATCATCGATGAGCTCGAAGATGAAAAGCGCGGCATCTATGCGGGCGCCGTCGGCTATATATCTTGTGAAGGCGAAATGGACACGGCGATCGCTCTGCGCACGGCTGTTATTAAAGACGGTAAATTACACGTGCGCGCCGGGGCCGGAATCGTCATGGACTCCGTGCCGAAACTAGAATTTGAAGAAACCTTGCACAAAGCCGCAGCTCTTTTCAGAGCCGCCGAGCAAAGTGTCCGGTTTGACAGGAACGGATAATGCCTTTTCCCGGCCTCAACCTCGTTGCAGTAAAAGTCTTGGACATTGTCAATATGTGGAGAGATATGAGAAAAAGTTGGAAGGTCAGAGAACGCTCCGAAGAGGAAGAAACTCTGACCGAATTTGAAAAAAGGCACCACAAGTGACCCTCCTCGTTATCGATAATTATGATAGTTTCACCTATAATCTCGTGCATTACGCGCAGGAGATGGGCGCTGATACGCATGTCATTCGGAATGATGATATGAGCGCGAAGGAAGCTTTAAAACTCAAGCCAGAAGGCATCCTGATATCCCCTGGCCCTAAGACGCCTAACGAAGCCGGCATGTGCTTAGAGCTTCTAGATATAGCGCCAGACGCGCTCCCCATTCTCGGTATTTGTTTGGGGCAACAATCCATTGGCCAGGCCTTTGGTGGTAAAGTCATTCGCGCCAAATCTATCATGCATGGCAAGACGTCCGATATTCACCATGACAGCACTGGCTTATTCACCGACCTCGAAAGCCCTTTCAAAGCCGCGCGCTATCACAGCCTCTCCGTCGAGCGCGAGAGCCTTCCCGATTGCCTCGCGGTGAATGCCTGGACAGAAGACGGCGAGATTATGGGCCTGCGTCACAAAACGCGCCCTATTCACGGCTTGCAATTTCATCCCGAATCCATAGCGTCTGAAAACGGTCATGCGCTTATCGCGGCGTTCTTGGGCCTTGCCGGGATTAAGTTATGAGTATCGACGCTACCATTTTCAAAAAACTGACGATGCGGCAGCGCCCTTCCCCCGAAGAGTTCGAGACGGCCCTGCGCACTATGTTCACCGAAGAACGCGACGATGTTCAAATCGGCGCGCTTCTGCTGGGGCTGGAGATGATCGGCATCACGGGCCAAGAAGTTCGCATCGGCACCAAACTCCTGCGCGAGAATATGACGCCCGTTCATATCGATGCCGACGTCATTGATATTGTAGGGACTGGCGGAACAGGACTGCATACGAAAAGTATTTCAACCGCGTCAGCCCTTGTCTGCGCAGGCGCCGGGGCCAAAGTCGCCAAGCACGGCAACCGCGCAGCGTCATCGCTCGCAGGAACTGCGGACGTGCTCTCAGAGCTCGGCGTAAACCTCGGCATGTCACCGGAGCTTGCCGCGAAATGCGTCATTGAAACAGGCATAGGCTTCCTCTTTGCCCCGAACCATCACCCCGCCATGCGCTATGTCGGCCCAGCCCGCAAATCCCTCGGCGTACGGACACTTTTCAATATTCTTGGCCCGCTCTCGAATCCGGCTGGCGCGAAGCGTATGCTCCTCGGCGTGTGCGAAAACCATTGGCGGCAACCCATGGCCGAAGCTCTGCGGGATCTCGGGGCAATCCATGCCTGGGTCGTCTACGGCGGAGACGGGCTTGATGAAGTGACAACAACATCCGTCACCCACGTCACGGAAGTAAAAGACGGGCAGATTTTAGAGCACGTCATCCACCCCCTCGAATACGGCATCGCCAAGAGCAAACCCGAAGATTTGACCGGCGGCAAACCCGTAGAGAATGCGCGAGCTTTGCGTGAATTACTCGACGGCGCAGAAGGCCCGTACCGGGACATCGTATTACTCAACTCAGGCATTGCACTCTATATTTCAGGATTGGCGAAGACCGTTGAAGACGGAATTGAGTTGGCGGAAACATCTATTTATAGCGGCAAAGCGAAAGCGGCCTTGGCGGCCCTTGTGGAGTGCTCCAATGGCTAGCCTTATGGACGCACCGGATGTGCTGACAAAAATAGCGGCGTACAAGGCCGATGAGGTTGCGGCGCTTAAAGCTCGCACCTCTATTGAAGATCTGCGCGCACAAGCCAAAGTCCTCCCCGCCCCGCGCGGCTTTCACGCGGCCCTACGCGAACCTGGCCCGTCTCTCATCGCTGAAGTCAAAAAGGCCAGCCCGTCCAAAGGCATCATCCGCGCAGATTTTAACCCGGCCGCCATTGCGAAAGCTTACACTCGCGGCGGCGCGTCTTGCCTCTCTGTCCTGACCGACGGCCCCGGCTTTCAAGGAAGCCCAGACATATTCGCGCAAGTTCGCGCCGCCACAAGCCTCCCACTCCTCCGAAAAGATTTTAAACTCGATCCCATACAAATCGCGGAGAGTGCAGCGATGGGCGCAGATGCCATCCTCGTCATCATGGCGATGATAGACGATATATCGGCACGCGCTTTGATGGATGAAGCCGCAGCTCTTGGCCTCGACGCCTTAGTCGAAACCCATGACGCGATCGAAATTGACCGCGCCATCGCCCTCGGCGCCACGCTCATCGGCATTAATAACCGTGACCTGAGGACTTTCCACACGGCCCTCGAAACATTTGCAACGCTCGCGAAGCGCATGCCAAACGGCGCAACGCTTATCGCGGAGAGTGGTATATTCACAAGCGAAGATATCCTCCGCCTCACGGAAGACGGCGCGGATGGGTTCTTGGTCGGGGAAAGCCTTATGCGGCAGGATGATGTTGAAGGGGCTGTGTGTAAATTAATCGGAACATCCCGCCCTTGACAACCTGAAGAACATCTGTAGAACAAAAATATATGTTGCCACTTTGTTCGGAGATGATTCGATGTTGACCCAAAAACAAAAAGACCTTCTTGTCTTGATTGACACACGCTTGAAACAGGATGGTGTATCGCCTTCTTATGACGAGATGAAGGATAGTTTGGGACTCGCCTCCAAGTCCGGAATTCACCGCTTAATTACAGCGCTCGAAGAACGTGGCTTCATCAGGCGACTTCCCAACAAAGCGCGTGCGCTGGAAGTCCTTAAAATGCCGGGTGATGAGAATAAAGTCGCCGCACGTAGAATTGTACCGGCACCTGCAAATGATTCCATGACTGTACCTATTATGGGTAAAATTGCGGCGGGCGTCCCGATTTCAGCCATACAGCAAGAGGGCGCGGAACTCGTTGTCCCTGAGAGTATGATTGGCCGCGGTAAACATTATGCCCTTCGCGTTGAAGGCGAATCCATGATCAATGCGGGTATTCTCGACGGTGACCTTGTGATTATCAAAGAAGCCAACACGGCCCGTAACAACGAAATTGTTGTCGCGCTCGTAGATGCTGAAGAAGCCACACTCAAACGTCTTCGTAAAACAGCCCAAGGCATTGATCTCATTGCTGAAAACCCTGATTTTCCCGTGCGCTCTTTCGGGGCCGACCGCGTTGACGTTCAAGGCGTGCTTGTCGGGCTTATTAGGTCATATCAGTAATACCGGCGTCCCGCCCAGGGCCGTTTCTTTCTCGCTTTAGTCAAAGCAGGCTCTAGGCGTATCCCCTTTCCGCTCATATACACATCTTGAGCGCCTTCTGAGCGCAACACAGTTTCATCAATTAACAGAGCTTTGCAGTTCCGTTTGGCGACTGGCCCTGCCCGCCTGTTTATTACGATTACCATATCACTCGCCGCGCATTCCTCGGGAACTTCGGAAGGTTGATTGACGATAGAGATAAGTTTTCCTTTCACCAGCGCGCGGCAGGCCATCGCGTCGCATTGTGCTAAGCCGTCCTCGTACTTTATTATGTCCGTATCCACGCGGCCCGCCCGCTGACTAAATTGCTCTCTGCCATATTTGTCGGCGCGTTTGCTGCGCACATAAAGCGCCTCCCCGTTCCAAAACGCCACCTGTCCCGTATCAGAGATACGCATGTCAGGTTTGGGGGCTGCAATCCACGCCCCAATGCAGATGACTATCAAGCTCACACCGAGCGCTCTCAACCGTAAATCGCCGAGGCACAGCCAGAGAAATGAAAGCCCGTATATGCCGATAACCCAATAAGGCGCGGCGGCGAAATGCGCGACCGCCCCATCCCATGAGGCCACCCACGCCGCGACGACTAATACTATATTTAACCCCTTCCCCATGACCCACAACGGAATGGCTTCGAGCCCGAACGGCATGGCGATTAACGCGCCCAACGCCGCTGGCATCACGATAAATGTGAAGACGGGCATAGCAATTAAGTTTCCGATGAGGCCATATTTCGCAAACCGGTTGAAATGCAAAATGGCAAACCCGCCCGTCGCCGCGCCCGCCACAAAGCTTGTAACGCTAAGCGTCGTCAGACCCGCAAGACTTCGCCTCACAACGCCATGCCCGTAACGCCCTTTACCCAGATTATCCCATTGCCTGTAAACAACAACTAAGGCCGCCACCGCGGAAAAGGACATCTGAAACCCGGCCGATATCAAGCTTTCAGGGTGCAGCATAAGTGTGATGAGAGCGGCAAGCGCGACGGACCGAATGGAAAAAGCCCGCCTGTCCAAAATGACGGCCAAGAACACAATCACCGCCATAATATAGGCGCGCTGCGTCGAGACCCCGCCGCCGGACAGTATAAGATAGCCCGTGGCCGCCGCTATCCCGATGACAGCCGCAAACTTTCGCACATCAAACCGACGGGCAAGTTTATTTATATTGGCGAATAAGAACGTCGCGAGGGCATACGCACCGCCCGCAAGCAGTCCCATGTGGAGGCCGGATATCGCCAGAACATGCGCAAGCCCCGCCGCGCGCAAATCATCGGTTTGTTTATCCGGGATATAAGCCCGCACTCCGGTCAAGAGCGCCGCTTGCAGTCCCGCTGTTTCGTCCGGCGCGCTTTCCATTATCCGGTCGGCCAGTGCATAACGAAACCGCGCCACTTTTCTCGCTATTCCGCCGCCCTCAATCTCGGCGGCCACAGGATCCGCTATCCCGAACCCGTATCCCCCGATTTTTTGATAGTATGCTCGGCGTGCTGGATCATACCCCCCTGGAACAACAGGCCCTGGCGGTCCGGTCATCAAGACACGTAAGCTCACCCCATCCCCGGCTTTTAATCCTTCAGTCTTAGCCCTGACCCGGACGCGGTATGGCATTGGCGCATCGTTATAGCTCTCCATATCCAGCACGCGAATGCGCCACCGAAACCCCCGGCTGGACTGTTCAACCGCTTCAATCCATCCTGTGATGGTATAGGCAGACCGGGTCTGTTGGAGTATGGGCTCGGCCGTAGCCTTAGTGTGCCAAACGCTTCGCCCTAGACCTAATCCCACAAGAAACAGTATCCAGACGACGGGCGCGATGTAAGCCTTCCTTTTAAAACAAAGAAAAGCCGCGCCTGTAAGCGCAAGTATGGCAAGACAGGCTATTAGATTCGGTTCAAATGTCAGGGCAAAGTAAATACCGATACCCGCCGCGAATGTCGCCACGCCCCACTCGAACCGAGTCTCGGCGGTTTGCGTGATTGGCGCCTTTAGTTTGTCGAAAAAACCCGCGCGGTTTATGGGGATTACTCTATTAATTTGGCTAGCCCTATGAGATATGACGCTTACACTAACCTCAAGAGAGTAAAATGCCTAACAGAGACGTAGTAACACGATTTGCCCCCTCTCCGACGGGCTTCCTTCACATTGGCGGAGCGCGCACAGCTTTGTTCAACTGGCTCTTTGCCAAGCATATGGGCGGCACATTTTTGCTGCGCGTGGAAGACACGGACAAAGCGCGCTCGACGCCCGAAGCCACACAGGCCATTTTGAACGGTATGGCGTGGCTCGGCCTTTCGCATGACGACGAGATTGTTTACCAAAGCCAAAATGCGGATAATCACGTTGAGGCCGCAAATCAAATGCTGCAAAACGGCTCCGCTTATCGCTGCTATTGTACACCAGAAGAACTAGAGGTTTTACGCGGCGAAAACGATACCGCGTTTCGGTCCCCTTGGCGGGATAAAAGCGAGCAGCCTGACACGCCCTATACGGTGAGGTTTCGCGTACCGGACGGACAAACAAGAATTACAGACCATGTCCAAGGCGACATCACATGGGAAAATGAAAACTTCGATGACCTCGTCCTTTTGCGTGCCAATGGAACGCCTACCTACATGCTCGCGGTTGTCGTCGATGACCATGATATGGGTGTCACACATGTTATTCGCGGGGACGATCACCTTATTAATGCGGGTCGTCAAACGTTGATATACCAAGCTCTTGCGTGGGACCTGCCCGAATGGGCTCATGTCCCGCTTATCCATGGCCCAGACGGTAAGAAGCTCTCCAAACGCCACGGCGCGCAGGGCGTCCAAGAATATCGCGATATGGGCTATCTGCCCACAGGTCTACGTAATTACCTCCTTAAACTCGGCTGGTCGCACGGAGATGAAGAGATATTTTTCGGGGATGACGCCGCTAAGGTCTTTACTCTCGAGGGCATAAACGCCTCCCCCGCACGGCTAGATTTTGACAAAATGGATTTCATAAATGCTCAGCACATTCTAGCCGAACCTGACGCAAGCTTAATTGAGCAAGCCATGCCATTTCTGGAAACTAGTAATGGAGCGCCTTTAATGCCAGAAGCGTTAGCGCGTATAACTGCGGCAATGAAAACCTTAAAGCCGCGCTCCAAAACATTGAAAGACATTGCGGAACAAGCCCAGTACCTACTTTTAAAACGACCGTTGGAAATCACCGGAAAAGCGAAGAAATCATTGAAAAATGAGGCCATAGATCGCCTGCAGGCTTTGACTTTACGGCTGGAAGCCTTAGAAGAGGCGCAGTGGACAGCTGATAATATTCAGACCTGTATACAAATGTTTGCAGCCGACAACGACATCGGCTTTGGTAAAATCGGTCAACCCCTACGAGCGGCTTTGACCGGCGGCGCGCCATCCCCAGATTTGTCCTGGGTGCTTGCCTTGCTCGGAAAGAGCGAGACGTTGGCGCGGCTAAGTGATGTCTTATCGGGCAACGAATGATATTTAATAGGCGTCTTAAACGCCTCATATTAGAGAGATATAATGGATAATAAGATTAAACAAACCGGCACGGCTAAACTTACAATCGACGGCAAAGACTACGACTTACCGATTTATAAAGGCTCTATGGGGCCAGCCGGCATTGATGTGCGCGCGCTCTACAAGCAAGCGGGGCATTTCACATTTGACCCGGGTTACACGTCAACCTGTTCAACCGAATCTCAAATTACATTTATTGACGGCGGCAAAGGCCAACTTCTTTACCGCGGTTACGCAATTGAAGACCTCGCTGAAAACTCAACTTTCCTAGATGTTGCCTACTTACTGATCCATGGGGATATGCCCAATAAAAAAGAAAGTGCGACTTTCGAAAATACGATTACGCAGCACACTATGCTGCACGATCAAGTCGAGCGCTTCTTTCATGGCTTCCGCCGCGACGCCCATCCAATGGCGATGCTTTGCGGGACTGTTGGCGCGATGTCTGGATTTTATAATGACAACACACATACGACCGAAGATGAAGCGCGAAACATGGCAATGCATCGTCTTATTGCGAAAATGCCAACGATTGCGGCGCGGGCCTATAAATACTCTATCGGTCAACCCAGCGTTTATCCCAATAATGAGCTCTCATATGCTGAGAACTTCATGCACATGTGCTTCTCTGTTCCGGCTGAAAAATACAAAGTTAGCAAGACCATTGTGGATGCTATGGATAAGATTTTCATCCTTCATGCTGATCATGAGCAAAATGCCTCAACATCTACTGTCCGCCTTGCAGGTTCATCTGGCGCAAACCCTTATGCCTGTATAGCGGCGGGTGTCGCTTGTCTTTGGGGACCTTCCCACGGCGGCGCAAATGAAGCCTGCCTAAACATGCTCAAGGAAATCGGCACTGTTGACCGTATTCCTGAATTCATCGCCCGGGCTAAAGACAAATCAGATCCTTTCCGCCTCATGGGCTTTGGTCACCGCGTTTATAAGAACTTCGATCCACGCTCCCGTGTTATGCAGAAAGTCGCACATCAGGTTCTTGAAGAACTTGACCTCAAAAATCCGATTCTGGATATCGCTAAAGAACTTGAGAGGATTGCACTGGAAGACGAATATTTTGTCGAGAAAAAACTGTATCCGAATGTCGACTTCTACTCAGGTATTGTGCTCTCTGCGCTTGGCTTCCCGACATCCATGTTTACGGTCTTATTTGCGCTCGCGCGCACAGTCGGCTGGATTTCGCAGTGGAATGAAATGCTCGAAGATCCATCCCAGCGTATCGGCCGTCCTAGACAGCTATATTCCGGTGAAACGCTTAGAAATATCTAGGCGAGAACATCTAAAATAGCGTGAGCGGCTCTCAAACTAGCAGAGCCGCCTACGCCGCGCATCTCATTCGTTTGCTTAACTAAAGCATTTTTAGCGCTGTCAGCGGCCTCCTTATCCGTAAGGAATGCACTTATCGCATCAGCTAAGGCTTGGCCGTTAGCTTGGCTCTGTATGCATTCAGGCATCAAAGCCGTTTCCGCGGCAATGTTCACGAGAGAGACGTAGTCAGGTTTATAAAGCCTCTTTCCAATAAACCATGTCACGGGACTAACTTTGTACGTCACCACCGTGGGCACGCCTGCACAAGCCAGCTGTGTGGTGACTGTCCCTGAACAGGCTAAGGCTGCATCAGATGCAGCAAACACATCAAACTTACGCACTTCGGGCAGGAAAATTATCTCTTGCAAACGCAGGTCTTTTCCAGCGGCGGCTTTGACATCAATTTCCACCGTCTTCGCGAGAGGGCTTATAAAGACTAGGTTTGGATGACGGTCTTTAAGAATTTCGACGGTCTCGGCAATGGGCTTAGAAAGCCGCTGTACTTCTGATAGGCGGCTGCCAAAAAATACGCTGACGATTTGAGCATCGTCCCCTAAACTTAAGTCTTCACGTAAGGCGTTTTCGTCGCCGCCTGTGTAATCCGTATCGAACATCGGATTGCCGACATAAGTGACCGGAAGGCCATGGCGCTCGAAATAAGGGGCGTCAAAGCTATGTATCGTCAGAAGGTGATCGACAGCTTCGACTAATATTTTTGATCGCCCTTCGCGCATCGCCCAGACTTGCGGCGCAACATATTTGATAATGTGTCCCGCATAGCCCTGTTTTTTGAGCGCGCGCGCAATACGGATCATGAAGCCCCAGCTATCAATCAGGACGACCGCATTAGGTTTATTGTCCATGATGAGACTGACAACTTCTTTTACTCGGGCCAGTACGGTCGGATAGACTTTCAACGCTTCGGTAAACCCGAGGATGGACAAAGCTGATATATCGACGGTGCTGGAAACGCCTTGCCCGGCCATAGCGCTTCCTCCCACGCCTTGAAGGCGGGTGTTAGGGGCCAAGCCGCGTAAGTCTTTTATGAGCGCGGCTCCAAGTTCGTCCCCAGAGCGCTCTACGGCTACGATGAAGACAGTCGAACTCATGATTTTGGAGCAGGAATGCCCAGAATAAAAAGTCCCTCAGCGTCCGCTTTTGCGGTAACAGCCTCTTTATCTAAGATAAAAGCCTGTCCGGCTTCGGCCACAATCCCAGCGAGACCCGCTTTTACAGCCCTGTCTATTGTTGCGAGCCCAATAGTTGGTAAATCCACACGGCTTTCTTGTCCGGGCTTAATCATCTTCGCAAGTACGCCCCTGCGCTCTTCGGGTGTTCCCCGTATCGCTTCAGGCAGCCCAGAGACGCGCGCCAGCATGGCATCTGTTCCCTCTTGAGCCTCTACCGCTAATACAAGCCCGCTGCATACGACAGCGCCCTGACCGATATCAAGCGCGCCTATGTTTGACGCAATCTTACAGGCTTTCAGGACGTCTTCCCGGTGCTCTGTTGACATTTTGACACTGCCGAGATGACCTTCATCCAAAAGTAAATGCGCGCAAAGGTCTTGGGGGGAGACAATTTTAAATCCTGCTTTTTCAAATTCGCCGACAACATAAGTAAGTAAGCCATCGTCCCCTTGGCTAGCAGCTTTTATAGCTCCGGGTAACCGTTTAAGGCCTTTCCAATCTGGTTTTAATTTCTTAAAATCAGGACGCTCCACGTTTCCAGCAAAACAGATATGCGTACAGCCCTGTTTTTTGAAGGCTTTGGTGTGACGTCCAAATTCAGCTATTCCGTATTGCTCCGCGTCTTCAAACGCACTCACATCGACAGAGCCTTTTAAGGCAATAACATGCACCTCGTGGCCCGCAGCACGTGCGCCTTCAATAACATGATGCGGTAAGTCTCCGCCGCCTGCTATCAGTCCGACTTTCATAATTAAGACGCGCCTGTATGAGGCATGCAAATCGGGCGCTTATCTTGAGCCCGAATAAAGGTCACAATCTCCATGACTTGCTCGTGGTCTTTATAGAGACGGGCAGTATCTTCAAGACGCTCGGCAAATGTACCCTCTTGGGCAAAAAGCAACCGATAAGCCGAACGCAAATCGCGTATCGCCTGCCGCTCAAAGCCGCGGCGTTTGAGACCGACCACATTAAGCCCCGCGAGATGGGCCAGATTACCCAGCACGGACCCGTAAGGAATAACGTCTGTCGTTACTGTCGCCATGCCGCCAACAAATGCATGAGCGCCAATTCGCGTAAATTGATGCACAGCCGATAAGCCGCCTAAAATCGCATGGTCCCCAATGGTCACGCAGCCGCCGATTTGAACACCATTGGAGACAATCACATGATCGCCCATTTGGCCTTCATGCGCCAAATGGCTGCCAACCATAAAATAACAATCATTGCCTATGACTGTGTCGCGTTTACCGGCGTCAGTACCGGGATGAACATTCACAAGCTCGCGGAATATATTTCGCTCGCCAATGATAAGCCGGACATCACCGCCTTTGTGCTTCAAATCCTGAGGAGGATGGCCGAGGGCGACGAATGGGTAAAGCTTGCAATCTTTGCCAATAACCGTGTTACCCGCAATATTGACTTGGCTCACAAGCTTGACATTTTCGCCAAGTTTCACCTGAGGGCCGACGACGCATAAAGGGCCGATTTCGACGCCTTCAGCCAGTTTAGCTTTAGAGTCAACATGGGCCGACGGGTGAATTGTAATTGTCATTGTTTTCCTTGATCGAACGCCATTTGCGTAGCTGTGAACTGCAGCTTGGTAACCAGCTTTCCGTTTACATGAGCTGTACCGGAAAATTTATAGAAAGGCGGACGGACTTTTACAAACTCCACGTCAACAATAAGGGTTTCATTTGGATACACCGGGCTTTTAAATTTGGCACTTTCCACGCCGGAAAACGCAATGAACTTGTCCTTATCAAGACCTTTAGTCAGCGCTATCAAGAGTACACCCGCCTGGGCCACGGTCTCAATAATAAGAACGCCCGGCATTATGGGAAGGTCCGGGAAGTGTCCTTTAAAAAAGGGCGCATCCGCGTGTATATCGGCTTCTATTGTGATAGATGAATCCGTTAAGGCTGTGACACGATCAACGAACAACATGGGGTCTCGGTGCGGCAATATCTCTCTGACAGCCTCAGGGCCTAGCGGCAAACTTATGTTCATCAAGTCTCCCGCTTTTTCTTAGGCGGTACTAATTTCCGCGTCGCACTTATGAGGCGCATATGATCACGGATTGGCATGGCTGGAACGCCGCTCCAAACCTCACCCGCCGGGATATTATGCATTACACCGGCCCGCGCAGCGACAGAGGCCCCATCCCCAACACTAATATGATCGACGAGTCCGGCATTACCGCCGAGCTGCACGTTCTTCCCAATTGTGCAGCTTCCTGCAATACCGACATGACCCGCAATAACCGTCCCGTCACCTATTTTCACATTGTGTCCCACTTGCACGAGGTTATCAATTTTAACGTCATCACCTAGAACAGTGTCATCAAGTTGCCCACGGTCAACACAGGTTTGGCTCCCTATAGACACACGATTACCAATGATAATGCGGCCAATATGAGGAATATCGATAGCGCCGCTTTCATCTCGGGCAACGCCAAAACCCGCCCCGCCAATTACGGCGCTAGCTTTAACGGTGCAATTTGAACCGATTACAGCACAATCAATCACAGCATTCGGTCCAATATATGTATTAGCTCCGACATGCACCCCGGGACCGATAACAGCATTTGGCGCGATCTCAACGCCGTCTTCTATAATGGCGCCACTACCGATAATAACAGACTTATGTATTCGTGCGGTTTTAGCTATTTTAGCAGGGTCGGATGAATTTAAAAATGTGCGCACTTTATAGAGTTTTGCGAGAGTTCGGGCAAAATGCGCGCGCGGAGCCTTACTAATTATCGGGAGGATACCTTGTTCACTGACAAGCCCAGCTAATTTCTCGGGTACAAAGCAGGCTGTCGCTTTAGCCGTTTCAACCTGCTCTTTGTGTTTTGCGCTATCCAAGAAACATATGTCACTGGGTTTAGAGGCCGAGAGCGTTGCCGCAGATGCAATCACCACATCGTCAAACTTAGCGCCTAAAGTTTCAACGGCAAGGCCGTCCAAAATTTCGGACAAAGAAAAAGGCCCGTAGCTTTCAAAGAATCTCTTATCAATCATGATAAAGTTACCCTAAGCGGCGGGCCTCATTATTTCTATGAGGAATATAGAATACTTATTGCTTACGTGGCAGGCGCTCACGAGCCACTGTGACCGTGCGCATTTGGCTATTAAGGCGGCTAAGAACGGTATCTGTGACATCCGCAGTTTTACCGCCATAAATCACAACGCCGCGGTCAAGAATAATATCTGCGCCGCGCTCAGCCACAATGGTTTCAAGGATTTTAGCAAGCCGGTCGTTGACTTGTTTAAGGGCTTTACCTTCAGTAATCTGCAGTTCGCGCTGCTTGTATGCGGCTTCGACCTGCTGCTTTTGACCTTTTTGCATAAGATCTTGAGCACGCTTCTGAAGGTCTGGACGTGTTTGCATAGCAGAGGCGTCCATTGTTTTAAGCTCATTTACCAAACGGTCGCGCTCTGATGTAAGAGGCTGAGTAGAGGCTTTCATCTCTGACTCCATCGATTTCCCAATGGACTCTAGTTGACGCTTAATATGTTTTCCCACTTCTGAGTCCCGCAGCACGCGGTTTTGATCAACGATAAGAATAGTGCTTTGAGCCATAGCCGAGGCCGACATAGCAACGGCCGCGAAGCTCGCCAGTAAACCTCGGCGGATAATTTTTGAATAAAACATGTTAGAACCTTGTTCTTGTCGTGAATTGGAATGATTTGCGCTCATCATAGTCATATTGTTTGAGCGGTTTCGTGAAGTCAAAGCGGATGGGGCCAAAAGGCGATTCCCAGAAGATACTAGCTCCCGCAACAGCGCGGAATGAAAGATCGTCAATTGTGCGAGTGTATCTTTGCCCTGGAACCAGCGGCAAAGGGTTACCGGTGTTCGGATCAATGCCCGTATCGAATTTAAACTCGTCATCCAGTAATCCTACAGTGCCGCCTTCGATAAACAAACTACCCAAAAGATTTGGAACTGGAAGTGGAAAACTCACCTCACCTGCAGCTAGAGCGAACGCATTGCCGCCAAGTGAGTTGCCCCGCTGAACAACCCGGCCTGTCACCGGATCATAAATAACTGCACGCGGCCCCACGCCGGCATTTTCGTAACCGCGGAAGTCAAAAGAGCCTTTAAAGTAACGATCATTAATCTGAACGGATTCACCGGCCCAGCCGCGAATGTATCCGGCTGATGTTGTCAAGCTGGCAATAACGTCCTTGTACAGACCGCGGTAAGCATTTGCTCGCACATCCGTCCGAAGATATTTTACGTCGCCGCCAATCCCGGCCAAGTCTTGACTGAAGTTAAAATCAAAACCGCGTGTCGGTGTAATAGGGTCATTTCTGCGATCCCACCCAAAAGAATAACCAAAGATCGAGGAGAGACGACCACCTTCTTGCAAGCAGAGGCTGCTATTAGAGGACTGCGTAGGGTTGGCGCGAATGGCATCACAATCAAGACCAGGCACTTCGATATCTTCTGTACGCAGTGAATATCGTGCTGTGAGGCTAGCATTCTCAGTCAACGGGAAGCCAAGAGAGATTTGTCCACCTCTTCGCGATTGTCTAAAACCGGCCTCGTCAAGGAAGTCGAGTGTCACATCGAATAGCTCTACGCCGGCGGCAAGATTACGGCCCAGGAACCGCGGTTCGGTAAAGCGTAAATCAATTTCACGGCGATTTGAACTAGCCCGCACAACGAACCGGAGTAACTGCCCGCGTCCGCGAAGGTTACGCTGCGTAATAGAAAAATCGACAAGGAAAGCATCAGCCGACGAGAATCCAGCCGAGAACGAAAGCTCACCTGTAGGCTGTTCTTTGACTTTAACTTGCACAACCGCGCGGTCAGGAGATGACCCTTGGGTCTCTGTAATTTCAACGTCCTCAAAGAATCGAAGCGCGCGGACACGGTTTTTAGAGCGGTCGAGCAATATCCGGTTGAACGCGTCGCCTTCGACCAATTCAAGCTCCCGGCGGATAACATAATCTAGCGTTGTGGTGTTACCGACAACGTCGATGCGTTCGATGTAAACACGCGGGCCTTCGACAATGTTAAATACAAGATCCACAGTCTTGGTTTCGCGGTTACGTTTGATCTGCGGCTGGATATCAACAAAGGCGTAACCGGATGTTCCGGCCACGAATGTAAGAGAGTCGATTGCGCTCTCAACACGGCTGGAGCGGTAAATATCACCTTCTTTGATGGGCAGAATACGGCGGAGAAAGTCTCCGTCCAAAGTATCAAGGTCGGTTTCAACGGAAACATCACCCCATGTGTACTCGTCGCCCTCATCAACCGTGAATGTTATATAGAAGTCTTCTTGATCAGGGGTCAATTCTGCAACAGCAGAAACAACCCGAAAATCAGCAAAACCTCGGTCTGTATAAAATGTACGAAGCTGTTCGCGGTCAAATTCAAGACGGCCTGGATCATAATTATCATTAGAGGAGAAAAACTTAAACCAGCGTGATTCCGCCGTGACAATTTCTTTACGCAAACGACTATCTGAGAATTCATTATTCCCAATAATATTAATGCGCTTTACACCTGTAACAGGCCCCTCAGTAATTTCAAAAATCAGATCAACCCGGTTTTGAGGTTGCTGAACAACTTTAGGAACGACATTCGCCGCAAAGCGTCCGGACTGACGATAAAGCTCAATGACACGCTGAACGTCGGCCTGAACCTTAGACCGCGTAAATATAGACCGTGGTTCGGCTTCAATCTCGTCCGTGATTTTATCAGTTTTGAGAGATTTATTGCCCTCTAGGATGACGCGGTTAATAATCGGGTTCTCAACAACCTCAATCAGCACGTTACCATCGCGGGGGTCAATCTGTACATCTGCGAACAGGCCCGTCGCGTACAGGGTTTTAACTGACAGATCGATTCGGTTTTCACTGAAGGGATCGCCAGGGGCAAAAAGTAGATATGACGCGACAGTATTGGCTTCAACACGCTGATTACCGCGCACTTGAATAGTCCGGATGTTTTGGGGGCGATCATACGTTGGAGCTGCTGCTGGCGCATCTTGTGCGAACGCGGCCGAGCCAAACAGCAAGGTAAACGTACACATAAGCGCGATGAAACCCCGCTCTGTTGCATACAGAAATGTGTCTGTTAGTCGCATAAATCGTCCACTTTAGGAAAAGAAACTACGCACGTAGCCAATATCGTTCCATGTCAAAATTACAAATAAGGTTAGAAGAAAAGATAGTCCAATCTTAAACCCAAACTCCTGCTTTCGCTCACTCAGCGGACGACCCGCCACCGCTTCATAGCCATAGTACAGCAAATGTCCACCATCCAGCACTGGAATTGGCATTAAATTTGCGACACCTAATCCGATGGAAAGGGCTGCGCCTATGGATAAAAGCGTGATGACAACGCCCTTCAATTTCTGTCCAAATGGTAAATCCCGCGATGCCGCATCAACCGCAGACTTTCCTGTGATTGTCGCAATGCGTACAGGACCCCCAAGCGCGCTTCCGTTTTCACGGCCTGTGAATATGCGGCCCACATAAGTCCCTGTCGCTGCCAGCGTTTTTTTAACTTCCAATGTCCCATGACCAAGAGCTTCTATAGGGCCAAATTTGCGGAGCTTGTAGTTATCAGCCCCGCCCATACCCACACCAATTGTGCCGATAGCGTTCTGACCACCTATGAAATCCTCACGGTTCTTACGCCGAGGGGTAATTTGAAAGTTTATGATTTCGCCGTTGCGTTTCGCTGTTGCCTGTAATGTTTCACCACTACGCAGGGAGACATAGGTCGATAAGTCATTGCCAAGACTAACGTCATGGCCGTTAAGCGTGAGGAGGTGATCTCCGACTTGGACGTCTGCTGCCTCAGCCGCACTGCCGTCTTGGACACTCGTCACAACAGATTTAAGTTCAGGCGCTCCTAGCCACAAAGCGAGCCCTGCAAAAATAAAAATCGCCAGAACGAAATTCGCTACTGGCCCCGCCAAAACGATCAAAAATCGTTGCCATAACGGTTTAAAATGAAAACAATCCTCGACCCCAATCGAAGCGCCGGACCTTTCAATAGATTGCCGCATACGTTCGAGTTCTTCTTTATCTGGATTACTTACCGCGCCCGCATCACCCGCGAATTTAACATATCCACCCATGGGAATTCTATTGATTGTCCATTCTGTCCCGGATTTGGCTTTCCACTTCGCGATAGGCTTACCAAACCCAATCGAGAAACGTTCAACAGAGACTTTGAAAAGGCGCGCAACAGAATAATGTCCGAGCTCATGGAAGAACACCAACGCTGATAAAACAGCGATGAAGCTCACACCAAACAAAAGCGTATTTAACGCACCAGACAACATAAAGACTCGTTATAAATTCTTAGGGAATTTGGAGGTTTTTTATGGGCTTCACAAGGTATGAATCAGAGAATGTGCAGTTACTCGGGTTCGCATGTCCATATTGACAATACCCTCGACAGTGTCAGATCTGGCAGCGAAATCCGCGTTTTTGGCCATTACCGCCAATGTGCGCGCGACAACATCCGAAATATCCGTGAATGCAATGCGGTTTTGCAAAAATTCCGCGACCGCAACCTCATTCGCAGCATTGAGGACATTTGGCCCCTGACCGCCAGCCATCAGGGCGTCTCGCGCAAGGCGCAATGCCGGAAACCTCTCCGTATTAGGCTCAAAAAATGTCAGGCCGGAGAGCTTTGTAAGATCGAGTCTTTCTACTGGGGTTTCCATACGTTTTGGCCACCCTAGCGCATAAGCAATCGGCGTACGCATATCCGGCGACCCAAGCTGCGCCAGAACGGACCCGTCAATATACTCGACCATGGAGTGGATAATGGATTGCGGGTGGATGACGACGTCGATTTCGGATGAGGGCCTCTCGAATAAGTAGCTGGCCTCAATCAGCTCGAGCCCCTTATTCATGAGCGTCGCACTATCAATTGTAATCTTTGAGCCCATAGTCCAGGTGGGATGCTTAAGCGCGTCCGCTAGCGTTACCGCGGCGAGATCACGGTCTGGATCCAAAAACGGCCCGCCACTAGCCGTAAGGATAAGGCGGCGCACACCCTTGGGCTGTTCGGTTTCAAGGACCTGAAAAATAGCATTGTGCTCGGAATCTACCGGGAGCAATTTCGCGCCGCTTTTGGCCACTCGCTGCATGAATAAATCGCCTGCGCAGACAAGGCATTCTTTATTCGCAAGGCCAACGTGGTTACCTTGGTCAACAGCGGCAAGGGTTGGCTTTAGCCCTGCAGCTCCGATTATCGCGGCCATTGTGAATTCCGCGGGCCTCTGTCCGGCTTCAATAAGAGCCTCTTCCCCGACGCCTATGTTTACTGAAGTACCCGCAAGTCTAGCTCTAAGGTCTGCGCCCGCCTTTGCATCGGCAATCGCCACAAATTCTGCGCTAAACTCTATGGCTTGAGCCGCGAGCGCTTCTGAGTTTGTATTGGCCGTTAAAGCGGCAATTTGAAACTCACCAGGTGCGGCGCGCCGGATAAGGTCAAGCGTGCTTTCGCCTATGGACCCAGTGGACCCTAATATCGTGATGCGGCGGGCCATGAATTAGTGCGGCCAGAGGCCCGGCATGACCACGATTGCTAAAGCGCAAACCACAACAGTGAACATCAGGCTGTCAACGCGGTCCAAGACCCCGCCGTGTCCCGGCAAAACCCCGCCCGTATCTTTGACGTTGAGTTTACGCTTCAAGCCGCTTTCTAGGAAATCCCCCATCACTGAGAACACGGTGAGAGGCAGAGCCAGTAAAGCTCCATAAAGAAGTGAAAAGTCCATAACCCAAGCTATGATTACGCCCGCAATAGCGCCCGCTAGCATGCCAGAGAAAAACCCTGACCATGATTTATTGGGACTTAGTTTTGGGGCCATCTTTTTGCCTTTGAAATAAGACCCTCCAAAATAAGCCCCTACATCAGCCGCGATAACGGCAACGATAATGAAAGCCAGTTTGCGAAACCCCTCACCGCTCCAGCCAAATTCAAAGCCGCGAAGCCACAAAATAGAAATTAGAGGTATTATAATATAAAGCGTACCCAGTCCTGCCCAGAGAAGTCCGCCTCTCAAGCCTTTGGTAAGAATAGCGAGCAAGGCCGTTGCGACAGCGACTAATAACGCTATGTGATAATCGCCAATATAGCACAATCCAATAGCGATAAGCATTCCGGCCATAGGCACAATGAAATTCAAAATGTGCGCCTCTTTATCGGACATGCGCACCCACTCATACATCATGCACGCGCCAAAAATCGCAATCAGACCCAACCAAAGCCCGCCGCCAAAATAGAAAGGAATGTAGCACACCACGATAAGGATAATTGCAGATATAAGCCTTACGCCTAGATCTTTCCATGTTCGGGTTTTAACCACGGATGTTTCTGCAGGATCTATCACTAAGCGACGTCGTCTATTTTAAGGTTGCCAAAGCGGCGGTCCCGAGATTGAAAATCAAAGATGGCTTGCTCCAGGTCTTTGCGAGAAAAATCAGGCCAAAGAACATCTGTGAAAACAAATTCGGCATAAGCAGCCTGCCATATAAGGAAATTGCTAATACGCTTCTCGCCGCTCGTACGAATAACAAGATCCAAATCAGGAAGTTCAGCTGTATCCAAGAACCGCGATAACATAACAGGTGTCAGCTTTGTACCATCAAGTCCGGCCTGGACGGCACGTCCTACAGCCCGAAGGATTTCATCCTGGCCGCCGTAATTAAAAGCAATATTGAGCAAGAATTTTGAATTGTGTTTCGTTGTCTTTTCAACGCGCCGGATGACCTCAAGTAAATCAGGCTTCAGTCCATCGCGAGCTCCAAGAATTCTGATACGAACATTTTTTTTATTCAGAGTTTCAAGGTCGTCATCGACATATTGTTTGAGTAATCCAAAAAGAGTGGCGATTTCAGCCTTGGGGCGCGTCCAGTTCTCTGTTGAAAAGCTGTAGAGTGTCAAACACTTAATACCAATTTCGGAGGCATCTTCCACAATTCGCCTTACCGTTTTTACCCCGGCCTTATGCCCGAACGCCCTCGGCCTGTGCTTGGTCTTCGCCCAACGGCCATTGCCGTCCATTATGATGGCAATATGTTCAGGCAGATTGGCCGAGTATGCGGGGTCAGACGCCAAGCTTAGACCTGCATGATTTCTTCGGTTTTTTTCGTGAGCGCATTGTCGATATCTGCAATCACAGCATCAGTCGCCTTTTGTACGTCAGCCGCATGAGCTTTTGCTTCGTCCTCGCCCATATCGCCGTCTTTTTCAATTTTTTTGAGTGTGTCCATAGCGTCGCGTCGCACATTACGTACGGCAATTTTGGCATTTTCGGAATAAGTTCCTGCGACTTTGGTCAGGTCTCTTCGGCGCTCTTCCGTTAAAGGCGGCATAGGGATACGCACGGTTTGCCCGTCGACGACCGGATTAATACCCAGATTGGACTCTCGTAATCCACGCTCAACGGCAGCGACATTTGACTTATCCCAAACATTGACCACTAACATACGCGCCTCAGGCACTGTCACAGACGCAACCTGTTGAAGAGGAGTCACTGCCCCATAAGCTTTGATCGTTATATTATCGAGCAAAGCTGAGTTCGCACGGCCAGTCCGTAGACCGGAAAACTCGGTCTTTAGCGCGGCAATCGCGCCGTCCATACGTTTACGATAATCTTTTGTATCAAAATCAGTCATGTCAATCTCCTTATAGTCTCACATCCGGGCCTTATTAAGACTGAATTGTGGTACAGGTTCCCTTTCCGCTCATCACGGCATCAAATTCGCCGACCTCGTGAATCGAGAACACCAATATGGGGATATTGTTGTCTCGCATCAAGGTTACAGCAGACGCATCCATAACCCGTAAATCCTCAGCCAATACTTTTTGGTATGTCAGCGTTTCGAAACGCTTGGCGTCTGGATTGGCATTAGGATCACTATCGTAAACGCCGTCAACTTGTGTCGCTTTGATGAGCGCATCACACTCCATCTCAGCTGCGCGTAGTGCCGCGGCTGTATCAGTCGTGAAATACGGATTACCCGTGCCGGCCGCAAAAATAACAACACGGCCTTTTTCCATATGCCTAACGGCGCGGCGTCTTATGTAAGGTTCAGAAACGGTCATCATGGGGATGGCAGACATGACACGTGTATCAACGCCGTGTCGTTCCAGTGCGCTTTGTAAGGCCAAGGCGTTCATAACCGTGGCAAGCATTCCCATATAATCAGCGGTGGCGCGTTCGATACCTGCCGCCGCAGCGGAGAGTCCCCTAAAAATATTCCCGCCGCCAACGACGAGGCCAATTTCTAGGCCTTTATCATGAGCGTCTTTGACTTCCTTAGCGATACGGTCCGTCATTTTGACATCAATACCGTAGGACTGATCACCCATCAGGGCTTCGCCGGAAATCTTTAAAAGGACCCGGTCAAATTTATAGGCTTTAGACATGTATCCCCAATCTGCGACTCTTGTTAGGTGGGAATATAACGAACGAAGCCCCGCGCGCTAGGAAATAGCACACGGGGCTTGATTTTTTTTCAATGTAAAAAGAGAGGCTTTTAGGAGCCAGCAACCGCTGCAGCAACTTCAGCCGCAAAATTTTCTTCTTTTTTCTCGATGCCTTCGCCGAGCCCCATACGGACATAGCCTGTCATCGTTACGTCTGCTCCGAGCGCTTTGGCTTCGTCGGCCACGACTTGTTCGATTGAGCGCTCTCCGTCCATAACAAAGATTTGCGTCATCAAGACGCTTTCTTTGAAGAACTTCGTCATGCGGCCTTCGACCATTTTATCGACGATAGCTTCCGGCTTGCCGGACTCAATCGCTTCGGCTTTGAGCATTGCGCGTTCTTTATCGACGATTGCATCGTCCAAATCGGCAATATTTAGTGCCAAAGGACTTGTTGCGGCAACGTGCATCGCAATCTTTTTAGCGAGCTCTTCCAGTTTGCCTTTATTAGCAGAGCTTTCGAGCGCGACCAAAACACCAATTTTGCCCATAGCGGGCGCAACAGCATTATGAATGTATCCGGTGACGACGCCGTCTGTGACAGACAAAGCTTCGACGCGGCGCAAAGACATGTTCTCGCCGATACGGCCCACCATAGCGACAAGCTCGTCTTTAACAGATTTGCCAGAGGCAACAGTTGCAGCGCTTAACGTGTCAAATGTACCGTTTTCTACAGCAAGATTAGCGATTTCTTTAACAGCGCCTTGGAACTCTTCGTTGCGGGCGACGAAATCAGTTTCGGAGTTAACCTCAACAACTGCGCCTTTAGTGCCAGCTGTTGCGAATGAAACAAGACCTTCGGCGGCGATGCGTCCGGCTTTCTTGTCGGCTTTGGCAATACCTTTAGTCCGCAGCCAATCAATCGCCGCAGCGAGGTCGCCGTCAGTTTCATTGAGGGCTTTTTTGCAATCCATCATGCCTGCGGATGTTTTATCGCGCAGTTCTTTTACGAGAGCGGCTGTAATCTGAGCCATGTCAATCTCCTTAGTATTAAAAGTGATGCGCGCCCGGTAAGGCGCGCAGTATTAGGAATGATATAGGAACGAAAGTTCCAAATAAAAGCTCATCTTATTCGGACGCGGCAGCAGCCGCCTTTTGATCAGACTTCGCCCGAGGAGGCTTGCCCGCTATAAGCTCTTTAGCTTGCTCGACCCAGTCACCGGAGACAATCTTGCCTTTCAGCTCAAGTTCTTCGTCGAGCTTAGCAACAGCAGCGGCGTCCAGATCAGCGATCTGTTTAAACGTCGTAATGCCTGCACCTTCAAGTTTCGTTTTATAAGTCGGGCCGACGCCGTCGATAAGAGAGATATCGTCAGCAACCTTGGGTGCTTCAGCTTTTGGGGCTTCTGCAGGCTTTTCAATTACTTTGGCTTTTGGCTTAACCGTCTTCTCAACAGCCGGCTTTTCTTCAACTACGGGCGCTGCAACAGGCGCTTCGAGAGCGACTTCAACAGGATTAGCAGACGCGCCAATGTCGACGCCCATATTCACTTGGGCTTCAGTCATGCCGTCAAGAACCGCGTCCGCGATAAGATCACAATAAAGTTCAATCGCGCGTGCCGCATCGTCATTCCCTGGAATTGGGAAATCGGCGCTGTCCGGATCGCAATTCGAATCGAGGATAGCGACAACCGGAATGCCCAAACGGCGAGCTTCTTTAATCGCAATAGTTTCTTTGTTCGTGTCGATGACGAACATCAGATCAGGCTTTCCGCCCATATCCTTGATACCGCCAAGGGCTTTGTCGAGCTTTTCCATTTCGCGGGTCAGCTTCAAAGTCTCTTTTTTAGTTAGGCCAGTATCAACAGCTTCGCCTTCGACACCTAGGATGCCCTCGAGCTCACGCAGACGCGCAATGGATTTTGAAATCGTTGCCCAATTAGTGAGCATGCCGCCAAGCCAACGGTGGTTGACATAGTACTGCGCGCAACGCTTAGCCGCCACAGAGACCGGGTCAGATGCAGCACGCTTCGTGCCGACAAACAAAATGCGTCCGCCTTTGGAAGCCGTTTCGCGAACCTGAACCAAAGCTTGATGTAGAAGCGGAACTGTCTGGGACAGATCAATAATATGAATATTTGAACGGGCGCCGAAAATGTACGGTGCCATTTTTGGGTTCCAGCGATGTGTCTGGTGACCGAAGTGAATGCCAGCTTCAAGTAGCTGACGCATTGAAAATTCTGGTAGTGCCATGGAATATCTCCTTTGTCCGGTTGGCCTTAGCACGGAGTTGAGGGGTCCGTGGAATTCACTCTCGTAAATTTCACTTTCCCCACCGGAGTCGATTAAAACCTATATGGTAGCAACCGTAATCCGTGCGCGAATTAAAAGCGGTGTATAGCAAGGGATTCTAGACATGCAAGTGAAAACTATGCTGTGATTTCCTCAATAGTTTCGATGAGATTTGACGTCCTAAGAGCCGCTTGGTTTTTGTCATCTATGCCGTAGCGGCCTGATAGACGCCAATGACCCTCTTTTTGCTCGCCAAGCGGGGCTATGATCTCAACATAACCTGTCGCTTTACTCGGCGTCGCGCTCACGCCGTCAAGACTCGCTTGAACGCTATCGAGCGTTTCTAGGGAGGCGGAACGCAGGCGTATCCTTAGTCCTTCGAGACGGGTTACAATTTTCGTCTCCAAAGACTGGATGGAATTTGTGAAGATTTTGATCTCTCCGTCCCGCTCATCCACTTTGGCCGTGATTTCCACAATCGCGCCTGGCACCATAATATCCCGGTGCGCAAACAAAAGCTCTTCGCCTAGGAAAGCCTCATAGTCACCCGTCGGATCAGAGAGCGTCAGATAGCAGAACCGCTTTTTACTACGTTGAGATATCCGCTCTTGGCGTTTGCGGACGACGCCCGCGAGGCGCATGGCCCGCGCGCCCATTTTATAACGGTCTTCGATGTCAGCTGAATAGACGGTTTTATTCTTCTCAAGAATTTTAGCATAGGTTTCGAGCGGATGCCCGCCAAAGTAAAATCCTACCGCGCCAAGTTCGTGGTCGAGCTGCTCAATTTGCGTCCACGGCGTGGCATTAGGCATTTCAGGTTCAGCCATAGCCTCAGGTGCATCCCCGAACAGACTGTTCTGTGATGAATTGCGCTCTTCAGAGGCGCGCTGCCCGATGGACTGAAGCGTTGCGGCAGAACCAAGAATACGCGATCGGCTAGGTTCAAGATTGTCGAAAGCCCCGCTACGAGCGAGGTTTTCAATCGCGCGCTTATTGACGATACGCATATCAACCCGGCGGGCAAAATCGAACATATCCTCAAACAGGCCGCCTTCGTCCCGCACGGCCACAACATGCTTCATGGCTTCAACGCCGACATTCTTAAGCGCGCCAAGGGCATAAAGCACCTGCCCATCTTTGACTTCAAAATCTGCGAAAGATCGGTTCACACACGGCGGCGCAATTTTAACGCCGATACGCTTGGCCTCTTGGAAGAACTGCGCAAGCTTTTCGACATTGGCTATATCAAGACTCATTGTGGCTGCGACGAATTCCGTGGGGTGCAGGGCTTTTAGATAAGCCGTACGGAACGAGATCATGGCGTAAGCCGCCGCGTGAGATTTGTTAAAGCCGTAGCCCGCAAACTCGTTCACCAGTTCAAAAATATCTCCGGCCTTACGTGCGTCGACATTATTTTGCACAGCGCCGTCAATAAAGCGGGACTTCTGGCGGTCCATTTCCGCCTTATCTTTCTTACCCATGGCTCGGCGCAGCATATCCGCTTCGCCGAGAGAATAACCGGACAAGACCTGAGCGATTTGCATGACCTGCTCTTGGTAAATAATAATCCCATAGGTCTCTTTAAGAATGCCCTCAATGCTCGGGTGTGGATATTCAATATCAATACGGCCAAATTTACGGTCAATGTAAGTGTCGATGTTCTTCATAGGCCCTGGACGGTAAAGCGAGATCAGAGCGGTCAGTTCTTCGATACTGTCAGGAGCCATTTTGCGTAGAACATCCCGCATGCCCGAGCTTTCAAGCTGGAACACGCCCGCAGATAATCCGTCCGAGAGCGGTTTATAGGCTTCAGGGCAGACCGTGCTTACGCCGTCTAAATCGAGCTCAATGCCTTGCGCTAAAAGGTATTTCAGCGCGCGGTCAATGACGGTCAGAGTTTTGAGGCCCAAGAAGTCAAATTTCACAAGGCCAGCTTTTTCCGCCCACTTCATAGTGAACTGCGTGGCGGGAATGTCAGAGCGAGGATCGAGGTAGAGCGGCACAAGCTGGGTAAGAGGACGATCTCCAATAACAACGCCCGCCGCATGAGTTGAGGCATTTCGGTATAAACCCTCTAATTTCAAGGCTGTATCCAAAAGTTCTCGCACGGCAGGCTCGGAGTCTCGGGCCTCGCGCAATGACCGCTCCATTTTAATGGCGTCGGCCAAAGTCACCGGGTTCGCGGGATTAGACGGCACCAGTTTTGCCAACCGGTCCACCTGCCCGAGAGGCATTTGCATAACCCGGCCTACATCACGCACAACAGCGCGGGCTTGAAGTGTACCGAAGGTAATAATATGGGCAACTTGGTCTTCACCGTATTTTTGCTGCACGTAGCGGATGACTTCGCCGCGGCGCTCTTGACAGAAATCGATATCGAAATCGGGCATGGATACACGTTCGGGATTGAGAAAGCGCTCAAACAGCAGGCCATAACGCAGCGGGTCCAAATCTGTAATCAAAAGCGACCACGCCACAACGGAGCCAGCACCTGAGCCCCGACCCGGCCCAACGGGAATACCTTGCGAAACAGCCCATTTCATAAAATCCGAAACGATTAGAAAATAGCCGGGGAACCCCATTTGCTTGATGACGTCTAATTCAAAATCTAACCGCTCAAAATATTCCTCGCGCGTGGCAGATAGCTCAATCTTAGCCAACCGGGCTTCAAGACCTTCGCGGGCTTGCTGAGCCAGAATATCGCCCTCGCTTTCAGACCCATCTCCGAAGCTGGGCAAGATAGGGTCGCGTTTTTCAGACTTAACAAAACAGCGGCGTGAAATATCAATTGTGTTTTCAATGGCTTCAGGGATATCTTTAAACAAATCTACCATCTGCTCAGGGGATTTGAAATAATGCTGCGGCGTAACCTTGCGGCGATTTTTCTCTAAAATGTACGAGCCTTCCGATATTGCGAGCAGCGCGTCGTGTGCTTTGTGCAACTCAGGATCAAGAAAATAGGGCTCATTTGTGGCTACCAGGGGTAGGTTTTTCTTATACGCCCACGCAATCAGATGCTTTTCAGCTTCAAGTTCTTGCGGCAGGCCGTGGCGCTGAAGCTCCACATAGAGCCTATTGGGATACAGGCTGATCAGCTTATCCAGCCAATTTTCCGCCTCTTGCAGCCTGCCCTGACATATTAGCTTATTGAGCGCACCGTCAGGCCCGCCTGTTAAAGCAATCACGCCTTCCGTGTGACCCTCAATGCGCATTGCTTTGACGTGAGGTAAGTCAGTAGGACTGATCTCAAGAAAAGACGCACTCGAAAGGGCCATGAGGTTTTCATAACCCTTTTCGTTTTGGGCAAGGAACGCAATTGTGCCGTCAGGTTCTTTGCGTATCTGCCCGGGTTGATCGTCTATCTCTAGGTCGAGAGATAGCGTGAGGCCAATAATCGGCTGTAGCCCCATCCCCGTAAGAGTTTCAGAAAATTCGAGCGCGCCGCACATATTGTTTGTGTCGGTCAGCGCCAAGGCGGGCATTCGCCATTCGCGGCACCGCGCCGCTGTCGGCTTTATTTTAAGCGCCCCTTCCAAAATGGAATAAGGCGAACGGGAGCGCAGGTGAATAAATATTGGCTTTCTCGCCATAACCTATGCTGCTCCTTTTTAATCAGACACCTAAAACCATCATGCCAATTGTGACTGTGGATACGAATCCTGCCATCACAATACCGCTACAAATATCCATCGCAACTTTCTTCATAAGTCCTCCACAGGTTTAATGTTCATGATTTGTTCTATATGACTTCAGAACAAAGTCAATGGGCAAAAATCTGCAGTATAACGGGGCTTAAGTGATGACGGGCGGGGTCCACGGCACGATGAGACCGTCCTGAACCGTCAAAACACGGTCCATGAACGCGGTCAGGTGCATGTTGTGCGTCGCCACAAGTGCAGATACGCCTTCACGACGGGTCAAATCGAACAGGCTTTTAAATACTTTATCTGACGTGGCAGGATCAAGATTGCCCGTAGGTTCATCCGCCAGAAGTAGTTGCGGTTGATTGGCAATGGCTCGCGCAATGGCCACGCGTTGCTGCTCTCCGCCGGACATTTGACTAGGTTTGTGATGCAATCTTGCGCCAAGCCCCATAAGTGTCAAAAGCCTCTCGCCCTCAGCACAAGCTTCGGCCTGCCCTTTGCCTGCGATCATTTGCGGAATCGCAACATTATCTACAGCACTAAATTCTTTTTGCAGATGATGAAACTGATAGACAACACCGATAGTATCTCGGCGGATTTGGGTGCGCTCGTCATCACCGAGTTTTAGGCACTCACGCCCATTGATAAAAACTTCGCCCGCATTGGGTCGCTCCAAGAGGCCTGCCGCATGTAGCAATGTCGATTTACCGGAACCAGACGGCCCGATGAGGCCGACCATCTCGCCTGGATAAATGTCAATATCCGCCCCGGCCAATACGGTCAGGTTTGTATCACCTGACTTGTACGTGCGGTGCAAATTACGAACAGAAAGAATAGGACGCTTACTCATAACGTAGCGCCTCCACAGGGTCGATGCGTGAGGCCGTCCAAGCCGGGAGAAATGTTGCAAGCGCGGATATGGCAAAACCGAGTAAGCTAACGCTTATAACTTCTGACCACACTATCTTCACAGGAATTTTCCCATTCCCAATTTGATAGACTTCGATAGGAAACATGGGCCCGGTAAATATCTCAATGAAAGACTGAACAATTCCAATATTTAAACAAAAGAGAATACCGACAATCAGCCCCATAAGAGTCCCGAGAATCCCAATCATAGATCCCGCCATCAGGAATATACGTAAAATTGCGCCGCGCGTTGCGCCTATCGTTCGCAAGATAGCGATGTCTTTGGATTTGTTTTTCACAAGCATAATCATGGCCGCTAGAATGGGGAACGTCGCAATAATCACAACGATACTAAAGATAAACCGCATCGCGATCTGTTCCGTGCGCAGAGCCGTGGCGGTCGCACTGTTCTTGTCCCGCCATGTTTGGATGAATATAGGCTCACCCGCTGCGTCAATCGCAAGGTTGGCAACACTATCTATTGTATCCGGATCATCGAGCCGCAGCTGGATTGTCCCGGGTGTTTTTCCACCCTCAAAGAACAACATGGCTTGGTCCATATCCATGTAAATATATGTTTGGTCCGCCTCTAAAAGGCCGACTTCGAAAAGAGCGCCCACAGTATAGGTTTTAAAAATAGGTTGGCTTCCCCCAAGGACGGAGGTGCGTGACCGCCCTGACAACATACGAAATTTATCACCGACCGTTAAGCCCAAAGACGAGGCAAGCCGTGAGCCCATAACCACCTGATGGTCGCTACCTGCGCCTTGGCCAAATCCGGCTAGGCCGCCGTAAACAATGTTGCTCGCTATGAGATCGAAGCTGAGTAAGTTTTCAGAGCTAATCCCGATAACCTGCGCCCCTGCAGGCTGACCATTTGCCTGTATCGCAGTCATGTTTTGGGTAAACTGAAAAGCTTTTCTAATTCCGGGAACAGTGGAAAGCCTCGCTTCAAGCGCCTCCACGCTTTCAATGCTAGGCTGCGCCGCCGCAGAGGCCACATACATGTGTCCCTGAGAGCCGATTGTTAGCTCGATCATCTGCGCTCTAAAGCCGTTCATGATCGACATAATTGTAATCATCGCCCAAATTGCGAGCATGATACAGATAAAGGAAAGCGCCGCGATTAACGCAACGCCGCCTTCAGATTTTTTTGCGCCAAGATATCGCCGGGCAATGACACGCTCGACTTTCCCAAAGGGTTTTATTTTGCTGTTTGGACTCGCGCCATATGGGACAGGCGCGTTCATTTATAGGACGTCCTTATACTGTGCGATGACATATTCAATTGCAGATTCTGGCGCCAAGTTTTGACGTTCGCCCGTCGCCCGGTCTTTGACCTCAACAATACCTTCTTTTAAGCCGCGCGGACCGACAACCAGTTGATACGGCAGACCGATTAAGTCCATACGCGCAAACTTCTGCCCGCCGCGATCGGACTTATCATCATAGAGCGGATCGATGCCTGCCGCCGAGAGTTTCTTGTAAAGGTCTTCACAGGCCGCGTCGGCCTCAGGGTCGCCGGATTTCAGATTTATAATCCCGGCGCCGAATGGCGTGACAGATTTAGGCCAAATAATACCGTTATCATCATGGCTAGCTTCGATAATTCCGCCGACAAGACGGGAGACGCCAATTCCGTAACTGCCCATCAGAACGTCTGACGTCGAACCGTCAGACATTTGCACACTGGCTTTCATTGGCGCGGAATATTTATCTCCGAAGAAGAATATGTGACCGACCTCAATGCCCCGCGCATTCATTTGCTTGTCATTAGGAACTTTGCCAAATTCTGCTGCGTCGTGCATTTCATCCGTTGCGGCATAAAGCGACGTCCGCTCTTTGAAGACGCGCTCCAAGTCCGCATCCGCAACTTCTCCGGGTGCAGGCATGTCGATAATGTCTTTGTGGCAGAAAAGCTCGCTCTCGCCAGTGTCGGCAAGAATGAGAAACTCATGGGACAAGTCCCCGCCAATTGGGCCAGTATCCGCCAGCATCGGAACGGCTTTCAAGCCCATACGCGCATATGTATTTATGTAGGTCACAAATTGACGGTAGTAGGATTTGCGGCCTGCCTCTTCGTCGACGTCAAAGCTGTAAGCATCCTTCATCAGAAACTCGCGCCCGCGCATAACCCCAAACCGTGGACGGCGCTCATCGCGAAACTTCCACTGGCTATGATACAGCATTTGCGGGAGGTCTTTGTAGGATTTGATATAGGAGCGGAACATGTCCGTAATCATGTCCTCATTCGTCGGCCCGTAAAGAAGTTCACGGTCACTCCGGTCTTTAATCCTGAGCATTTCCGGGCCATAAGCATCATAACGCCCCGTCTCTTTCCAGTGATTGGCCGACTGTATCGTCGGCATAAGCATTTCAACTGCGCCTGCCTTGTTTTGTTCTTCACGAACAATCTGTTCAATTTTCCTCAGAACCTTAAACCCGAGCGGCAGCCAAATATAAATCCCCGCACTGTCCTGTTTCACCATACCCGCGCGCAGCATGTATATATGCGAGGCGATTGTCGCTTCGGCAGGTGTTTCTTTGAGAACGGGTAAAAAATAACGCGAAAGGCGCATGAGAGATTCCTTGTATTTGGGTAAAGGCTTAACGGCGTTTGCCTACACTCACAAGCTCGCCTGTGAGGGGAAGTGCTGAAATATCAGTTATATCTCAGGCAAATCCTGCAAGAACGGCCAATCGTCAAGACCAACAACCTCAAAATGGATAAGCGCGCAAATTATGGCCCAAATGATTGTCGCGACTATCGTTGTGTAAAGAGCCTTTTTACCTATCTTGGTCGAGGCTGGCGCGCCCGGTTCACTGCCGGGCACGACATCGCCCTCTTCCGCCTGCCCGCGAATGCCCCACGGCAAAACGGCAAACAAAGTGACCCACCAAATCAGAACGTAAATCACAACGGCGCTAGGTATTGTCATAGCCTAATGGCCTTCTTTCGGTGTTTCCATCAATTCAATCAAGACGCCGTCCGCATCGCCGGGATGCAAAAAGACAACAAGCGTTCCGTGCGCGCCGATACGCGGCTCATTGAGAACTCGCATGCCGCGCTCCGCCATCGTTTCGCTTGCGGCGACAATGTCTTCGACTTCAAAACAAATATGATGCTGACCGCCTTTGGGGTTCTTCTCGAGAAATTTCGTTATCGGAGATTTATCGCCGTAAGGCTGAATGAGTTCCACCTGCCCGCTCGGCAAATTCACAAAAGCATAGGTAACGCCCTGGGGCGGCAAATCTGCAGGCTCGGTTATATCTGTTACGCCAAAGACATCACGGTACATCGCAATCGCGGCGTAAATATCCGGAACGGCAATACCCACATGATTTAAAGGACCCAGCATAGTTATACCTTGTGCGCAGTAATCTCGACAATACAGCGTTTGCCGGTTGCCGATTTAATTTTCTTTTTTACGACCGAGCGAATTTTATCCTCGATCTCGTCTTCATTTGTTCTAGCGCGTTTACCGAGAGTGCGAAAGGCGCGCTCTGCCGCATCTGCAACATCGTCCAAAAGGTCATCAAGATATTTGCCGCTTGGTCCCTCCGGGAAACCGCTGATGCGGGGCTCAGGACCGCCGACAATCTTGCCTTGATTGTTGACAACGATGCTAACGCTGACATGACCCGCATAGGCCATCTTTTTGCGCAGCCGCAGTCCGTCATCGCGATCAGACACGATAACATTTCCGTCCTGATGCAACCGTCCCCAGGGAACAATATCAATAATCTCAGGGCCTCCGGGCGCGAGCTTAATTATTTCTCCGTTATGCGGCGCGAGGGCTTTTTTGATGCCTAAGGAGCGCGCGAGACCCGCATGCTCAATCAGATGACGACGTTCACCGTGAACAGGAATGGCGATTTTTGGTTTGACCCATTTATACATTTGCGAGAGCTCGCCCCGGCAAGGGTGACCGGACACATGTATGTCACGGTCTTTTTCCGTCACGATTTCAATTCCGTCATCCACGAGCGCATTTTGCAGCGCAAAGATGCCTTTCTCGTTCCCCGGAATAATCTTGGACGAAAAGATAACAACGTCGCCGGCCCTGAATTTCACCGAGCGGTGTGTCCCTTCCGCGATACGGGAGAGCGCCGCGCGAGGTTCGCCTTGGCTCCCCGTGCAAAGATAAAGCAGGTTCGCCGGATTAATGCCCTGCGCCTCATCCGGCTGGAGCAACTCGCCTACGCCTTTAAGCAACCCGACCGCTTTGGCGGCTTGTGTCATACGCCCCATAGAGCGGCCAACAAGAACGATGGAGCGTTGGTTTTCCTTGGCGGCCATCATGATGGTTTCTAGGCGCGCCACGTTTGACGCAAAGCTCGCGACAGCAACGCCCTTGCCTTTATACTCGCCAATGAGTTTGGTTATCTCTTTACGTACATCGCCCTCCGAGCCTGCGTAGCCGGGAGTGAAGACATTTGTACTGTCGCAAATCATGGCAATTACGCCCTCTTCACCGAGAGCTTTAAGCGCGGTCTCGTCAACGGGTTCGCCGATTTGCGGGTCGTGGTCGATCTTCCAATCGCCCGTATGCAGTATCAATCCAAGCGGCGTGCGGATAGCGAGCGCGTTTGGTTCCGGGATAGAATGCGTCAGCGTAATCATCTCAAGATCAAACGGACCAAGCTGGAACCGTCCCTTGAGCGGAATTTCGTGCAGCGGCACATCACCGAGGAGACCAAATTCTGAAAGCCGGTCTTTAACGAGCCACATTGTAAACGGCGTGGCGTAGACCGGAACGGGACACCTTGGCCAGAGACGGCCAAGCGCGCCCATATGGTCTTCGTGAGCATGGGTCAGAATAATACCGAGGACATCGTCTTTGATCTGCTCGAGGAATTCCGTGTCGGGCATGATGATTTCAATACCGGGCGTTTCTGCCCCGCCGAAGGTTACGCCGATATCAACGACAATCCATTTACGGCTATGCTCCGGGCCAAAGCCAAAGAGGTTGAGATTCATCCCAATTTCACCGGAACCGCCAAGGGGCAGGAATACGAGTTCATCTTGTTTTTTCGCCATGACGGCCTTCTCTGCGTTTACCGCTTTTTATTTTTTGTTGAGTTTCCAAATTTCGAGCAATCCGTTGATTGTCAAATTCTGGTCGTAATGGTCAATTGTTGTCGAAGAGCCTTCAAATAAAGACGCAACGCCCCCCGTACCTATCACAGTAAACTCACGTGGGTCTTCTTTTTTAATTTGTGTAACAAGCCCGTCGATGAGACCAATATAGCCCCAGAATATTCCTGACTGCATGGCTTCAACTGTGCTTTTTCCAATCACACGGTCTGGTTTAACAATAGCGATACGTGGCAATTGCGCAGCAGCTTCGTGGAGCGCGCGAACGGATAGGTTAATGCCAGGGGCAATAATGCCGCCTTCGAAAACACCGTCGCCCGAGACCACGTCAAATGTGGTCGCTGTGCCGCTATCAATAATAATCATAGCGCCTGTGTAAGTCTGCATCGCACCGAGAGCATTCACCAAACGGTCTGCCCCAACTTCCTTTGGGTTACTCAACGAAACGCCGACGCCAATCTTAATGCCCTCATCCCCAATTATAATAGGTTCAATATTGAGGTGGCGCTTAGACAAATTTCGCAAATTGAAAAGCGATTGCGGAACCACGGTTGATATCACAACATCCGAAATATCTTTGAAGCCAAGGCCTTGCATGGAGAGCAGCTGAAAGAACCACACCGCATATTCATCCGCTGTGCGGGAAACTTCTGTGGCAATGCGCCATTCAACTACCCAGTCTTTGCCGTTATGAATGGCAAAGAGCGTATTCGTATTCCCTGTATCAATCGCGAGAAGCATAACCGTCCTTAGTCTTGAACGCCGAAGAACACATCTCCGGCACGAACATCCCTTATCGTGCCATTACCCAACTCAACCTGCAACTCACCATCTGGTCCCAGCCCCAAGGCTTTGCCGTTAAATGTTTCATTCGGAAGCCGGACTGTCACGTTTTCGCCAAGGCCTTTAGCTTTACTAGTCCAAGCCGTGCGTATGGGAGCAAAACCTTCAGTCACCAATATGTGCCGCCAATGATCAAACCGAGCTGCCAGCAAAGGGCACGCGGCTTCAGGACCTGTCATTATGGGCTCAGGCCCGTCCAGTTTATCCGGCGCAATATGCTCTAAAACATTCGTGGCGGGATAAGGCGTATCTTTGGGGCTTGAGACGAGGTTAATTCCGATACCCACAGCAAACCAAGGCTGTCCATGGGACGTCCCGTTCTCAAGCAATATGCCAGACGCTTTGCCGCCCTCGATCAATACATCATTGGGCCATTTCAGACTGATTTTTGCGGGGTCAATATAGACCGCAATCGTATCGCTCACCGCAAGTGCGGCGACGAAGCTCATTAGCGCGGCTTGTTTCAGATCGCCAAAATTGGGGTATAATCCGGTGCAATAGAGATTGCCTGTTTCGGAGGTCCATTCCCGCCCTCGACGTCCACGGCCTTGTGTTTGCGTACCAGCAGTTATCCAGAGCGGTCCTGTATGTCCAGCTTCAGCGCGGCGGCGGGCTTCTAAGTTTGTAGAATCAAGCTCTTCGAAATGGATGATCTGCAAAGCTAAAACAGGCTCGCAGCAGCTGCTTCAATCGCCTTTTGCCCTGGGAATGCAATGAATGGCATCATCAAGACTGGGAAAAGCAAAAGGCCTGAAATGGTGGAAAGAGCTTTGAGCGTTTTTGGCGCTTCCACGAATTCTTCAGCAGGCTCTGAGAACCACATCATTCTGATAATACGCAGATAATAGAAGGCGCCGATAACACTAGCGATAAGCGCCAAGACAACAAGCCACCAGAGGCCGGCTGCCATAGCCGGGCCAAAGGCAAACCATTTACCAAAGAAGCCAAAAAGCGGCGGGATACCTGCGAGAGACAACATGAAGATAGTCAGTAAAATCGCCATGCTCTTATTGTTCTCGGATAGACCTGCCAAATCGCTAATCTGCTCAACCATGCCGTTGCGAATACGCATTTGTAAGATGCAGGCGAAGACGCCGATTGTGGTGAGTGTGTAGATAGACATAAATATCAAGAGACCGCGCACGCCCGCCTCTGTCCCTGCGGAAAGAGCCACGAGCGCGTAGCCCATATTCGCAATAGACGAGTAAGCCATAAGGCGTTTGATGTTGGTTTGCGACAGCGCGCCAATCGCGCCCACAAACATCGACATGATGGACAGCGCGATAATGACTTGCTGCCATTGATCTGTAATGCCGTCGAATGTGCCGACAACAACGCGGGCAATCAAAGCCATCGCCGCAAATTTTGGCGCACTGGCAAAGAAACCAACAACAGGTGTGGGCGCGCCTTCATACACATCCGGCGTCCACATATGGAACGGCGCGGCGGAAATCTTAAATGCCAGACCGCAAAGGAGGAACACAAGTCCGGCGATTACGCCCGGTGTGGCGCCGCCGTCGCTGACAACTTCGGTGATACGTGAGAACTCAAGCGATCCGGTAAAGCCGTATATCATTGAAATACCGTAGAGTAGCAAGCCGGAGCTTAGCGCGCCAAGCACGAAATATTTCAGGCCCGCCTCAGAAGCGCGTAAGCTATCCCGGTTCCATGCCGCGAGGATATAAAGTGCAAGGGATTGCATCTCCACGCCAATATAAAGCGCCAGCATATTATTGGCAGACACCATGATGCTCATGCCAAGTACCGCATAAAGCGCGAGCACGGAGTATTCGTATTTGTCGATTTTAGCGTGTTCCAAATATGTTTTGGAGAACATCAGGGCCGCCGCCGCAGCCATACCGATAAAGAACTTCACATAGTGCGAGAAGTCATCGATGATAAGCGCGCCTTGGAAGGCTTCTCCGCTTGGACGGCCTAGGAGCAACCCGGTAACAGAATAAAGCACCAATATGCCCACCGCAAAATAGCGGATAAATCCTGCGCGGTCTTTTCTGGAAAACGCGCCAAACAGCAAAAGCTCTGACGCGAAAAAGGCGAGGAGCAACTCCGGAATGAACAGTTGAATTTTTTCAAAAAACTCGAGCATAACCTAAGACCCCTGCCCAGCTGACGAAACTTCAACTGCGGCGTTGAAGTTAGTCAATAAGTTTTCGACGGAAACCGCCGTGATATCTGTAATGAGCGAAGGATACACACCCAATACCAATGTCATAATTGCGAGCGGCGCTAAGACAATAATTTCCCGCCGTGTCATATCCGTGATGTCGTCGAGTTTGTCATTCACGACCTCGCCGAACACAACCGCGCGGTAGAGGTAGAGCGCGTAGACAGCAGAGAGGATCATGCCTGTCGCTGCGCCGAAAGCAATCCAAGGGTTTACCTGATACGCGCCGACCATTGTCAGAATTTCGCCGACAAAACCGGACGTGCCCGGCAGGCCGACATTTGCCATTGTAAAGAGCATAAGGAACGCCGCGTAGATTGGCATCTTTTTGGCAAGGCCACCGTAAAAGGCAATCTCGCGCGTGTGCATACGGTCATAAATAATGCCAACACAGAAGAAGAGCGCGCCGGAAACAATACCATGTGAAATCATCTGGAAGAGAGATCCCTGAAGACCTTGCGTGTTGAGAGCGAAAATACCCATAGTCACAAAACCCATGTGGGCGACAGACGAATAGGCGATCAGTTTCTTCATGTCCTTTTGGCGATACGCCACCAAAGACGTGTAGATAATCGCAATAATAGATAGCGTGAAGACAAGCGGCGCGAACTTTATACTCGCCTCAGGGAAATACGGGATTGAGAACCGGAGCAAGCCGTAGCCGCCAAGCTTGAGCAAGATACCCGCAAGGATAACGGAGCCCGCAGTTGGCGCTTCAACGTGAGCATCTGGAAGCCATGTATGGACTGGCCACATAGGCATCTTAACAGCAAAGCTCGCAAAGAAAGCCAGCCAGAGCCATGTCTGAACGCCGCCCGGAATTTTGAGCTCTGTCATCAGGACGCGCATGTCCGTTGTCGGCGCACCGAGGACTTGCCCGCTGTAATTGTAAATCCAGATGATCGCCGCAAGCATCAAGACTGAGCCGAGCAGTGTATAGAGGAAAAATTTGTATGAGGCGTAGATACGGTTCTTACCGCCCCAGACGCCGATGATGATAAACATCGGGATAAGCACGGCTTCGAAGAAGAGATAGAATAGGACGAGGTCAAGCGCGCAGAAGACGCCAATCATCAGGCTTTCAAGGATTAAGAAAGCGACCATATAGTCAAGCATTCGAGCCTTTATAGACCGCTCACTCGCAAGAATACAGAGCGGCGTCAGGAAGGCTGTGAGGAGAATGAACAGAACGGATATTCCGTCAACGCCCATACGATACCCAATACCATTACCAAGCCATGGACTGTCTTCAGTGAACTGAAACTCGGCCGAAGAAGGATCGAACGCAAACACCAAGATAAGCGAGAGCAGGAACACAACAAGTGACACCGCGAGAGCGACGCGCGGCGCATTCTTCTCGACCTGAGCTTTGCCGTCTTCGCGCGTAATACGCGAGACGAACATCAGGAACATTGCAACCACTAACGGCAGAAATGTAATGAAGGAAAGAATTGGCAAATTATCCATGGGCTAACCTCCCACCGATGAGAACACGAGCGCGATAAGACCTGCAACGCCGATCAACATGATAAATGCGTAGTGGAACAAATACCCACTTTGAATTTTTGAAAGGCGTCCGGACACGCGCATAGCGACTGAGGACACACCGTTAGGGCCGAGACCGTCGATAAATTCCTTGTCAAATTTGGTGAACATGTCTCCTAACCAACGCACTGCGCGGACAATCGTCGCGTTGTAGAGCTCGTCGATATACCACTTGTTGAGAAGGAAGTTGTAAAGCGCGCCGCCTTCAGCTGCGATCCGTTTCTCTGTCCCATTTTTAAACTGGTACATGAACCAAGCAATCACGAAGCCTAGAGCCGATACGAATAACGGAGCCCAAAGAACCCAGAGAGGAAAATCATGATGTCCGCCCCCGTGATTTGCGTCTGAAGCCGTTGTTGCGGCGGCTGCGTAGAGATTATCAGGCGCAATACTCGCATGCCCCCCGCCAGCCGTAGGCAATGCGCCGTGCCAGAAGTCGCCGGCATTGCCCATAAATTTGGAATAGAAGATTGCGCCCGCCGCAATGGCTCCGGCAGAGAGGATGCCCAGTGGCACCATCATATTCAGCGGGCTCTCATGGGCGTGATCAAATGTATGCTTATCGCCGCGGTATTTACCGTGGAACGTCATGAAGATAAGACGCCATGAGTAAAAGCTTGTCATAAGCGCCGCAACAATACCGGCCCAGAACGCGAAGACCGCAGTCCCGTTATTGCCTGCTGCGCCAACAGCATAGGCGCTCTCGATAATCGCGTCTTTTGAGAAGAACCCCGCAAAGCCGATTTTAGTGCCCGGAATACCGACGCCTGTAAGCGCGAGCGTACCGATAATCATCGCCGCGTAAGTCCATGGAATTTTTTTCCAGACACCGCCCATTTTGCGCATATCCTGCTCGTGATGAAGGGCATGGATAACTGAGCCCGCCCCGAGGAACAAAAGCGCCTTAAAGAACGCATGTGTAAAGAGATGAAACATGGCCGCGTTGTACGCACCGACGCCTGCAGCGAAGAACATATAGCCAAGCTGTGAGCATGTTGAATAGGCGATGACACGTTTGATGTCGTTCTGCACAAGACCAACAGTCGCCGCAAAAAAGGCTGTGAACGCACCGACGCCCGTAATAAACACAGATGTCACAGGCGCGGCTTCGAAAATAGGATGCGCGCGGCAGACTAGGAAAACGCCAGCTGTCACCATCGTCGCGGCATGGATAAGCGCTGACACAGGTGTTGGACCTTCCATGGCGTCCGGTAGCCAGACGTGGAGCACAAATTGCGCGGATTTACCCATTGCGCCTATAAAGAGAAGCGCGGCTATGAGTTCCATAACATTCCAATTTTTACCTAAGAATGGAAGCACGCGGTCAGAGTTTTCCGCAATAGCCCCGAAAACAACGTCAAAATTGACGGACCCAAAGACGAGGAAGATAGTCATAATGCCAAGAGCTAAGCCTACGTCACCCACACGGTTGGTCACAAACGCTTTGATAGCCGCCGCGTTGGCGCTTGGTTTTTTGTACCAAAACCCGATTAGGAGATATGAGGCTAGACCAACGCCTTCCCAGCCGAAGAACAGCTGGATGAAGTTATTTGACGTGACCAGCATCAGCATGAAAAAAGTAAAGAGCGAGAGATAGCTGAAGAACCGGGCTTTACTGTCATCCTCGCTCATATAGCCCCAGCTGTAGAGATGCACGAGCGCGGAAACTGTATTCACAACAACCAGCATAACCGCTGTCAGTGTGTCAATTTTAAGGGCCCAATTCGCCTGAAATCCGCCGACATCAATCCAGCGAAGAACATTTATAGGAGCATCGGGGCCATTATGCTTAATGCCGACTTGCACAAGTACATACCAAGACAAAACTGCCGACAGCATTAGGAAAGCTGTTGTGACGGTCATGGCGATTTTCTCGCCAAGAACGCGCCCAAAAAATCCAGCAAACATGGCGCCGATGAGAGGCCCGAAGACAATTATAAGATACAACACGGCGCTACCCCTTCATCAGATCGATGTCTTCCACGGCGATATTGCCGCGGTTACGGAAGTAAACCACAAGAATGGCGAGCCCCACGGCCGCCTCAGCCGCCGCAACAGTCAATACGAAGAGCGCGAAGATTTGACCCGCTAAAGGCTCGTTGCCAGCGGCAGCTGGCATATGCGTAGAGAAGGCGACGAAGTTGATGTTCACCGCCAAGAGAATAAGCTCGATACACATCAGGATAATGATGACGTTTTTCCGATTCACGAAAATACCAAAAACACCGATGGTGAAAATGATCGCCGCGACTGTGAGATAATGATGCAGCCCAATAAGCATTAGCCTAACCCCTCGCCCGGAGCGATGTCTACAAGCTCAACGCCCTCTTCGCGGGTCCTTGCCATTTGGTCCATGGCATTCTGTTTGCGTACACCTTCTCGGTCACGCAGTGTCAGGACAATCGCGCCGATCATGGCGACCAAGAGGATAAAGCCAGCGGCCTCAAAAAAGAACGCATATTGCGTGTAGAGGACTTCGCCAAAAGCTTCGAGGTTCGAGACGTTGGCCTCACGAACGGCAACAGTGCGGGTCTCGCCTGCGAAGTAAGCCGCGCCGACCATTAACATTTCCAGCAAAAGGACAATCGCGACGAGCGCGCCAACAGGCAGGTATTGCAAGAACCCCTGCTTCATCTCGACGAAGTCTACGTCCAGCATCATAACAACAAAGAGGAATAATACGGCGACAGCACCGACATAAACCATAATCAAGAGAAGCGCGATAAACTCGGCGCCCATCAGGATAAAAAGCCCGGCCGCACTGAAAAATGTTAATATGAGGAACATCACGGAATGCACAGGATTACGCGCAGCGACGACCATAAAGGCCGAGGCGACGGCTGTGGCCGCAAGTAAGTAAAATGAAATAACAATCAACACGATTCTGTCTTTTTCCTCTAATCCGCCGCGTCTTAGCGGTACGGTGCGTCCATGGCTAGATTTTTCGCAATTTCCCGTTCCCAACGATCGCCATTCGCCAGCAATTTATCTTTGTCATAATAGAGCTCTTCGCGCGTCTCGGTCGCGAATTCAAAATTCGGGCCTTCAACGATAGCATCTACGGGGCAGGCCTCTTGGCAAAGGCCACAATAGATACATTTGACCATGTCAATATCGTAGCGCGTTGTTCGCCGGGAACCGTCATCACGCGGTTCGGCCTCAATCGTAATGGCTTGTGCCGGGCAAATCGCTTCGCAAAGCTTACAGGCAATACAGCGTTCTTCACCTGACGGGTAACGCCGCAAAGCATGTTCACCGCGAAAACGGGGCGAGAGCGGACCTTTTTCAAAAGGATAGTTCACCGTCACTTTGGGGCGGAAGAAATATTTCATGGCCAGCATGAACGCGCCTAAAAAATCGAGAAGGAGCGCGCCGCGAGCGGCTTGTTTAAGACGTGCAATCATTATCCGCCCCTAAGCTATCTTGTCGCCGAAAAAGACGACCCATGTTGAAACGAAAACTGTAGCTGCAAGTGATGTTGGCAAGAAGACTTTCCACCCCAGGCGCATTAGTTGATCATAGCGGTAGCGCGGGACAATCGCTTTCACCATAGCAAAGAGGAAGAATAGGAAGGCTGTCTTCATAAAGAACCAGAGAAATGGCGGAATAAACTGAACGCCAATATCAATCGGCGCGTGCCAGCCCCCGAGGAACAAAATCGTCATCATCGAGCACAGCAGCATAATGTTCACATACTCACCGAAGAAGTACATCAAGAACGGCGTGGAGGAATATTCAACTTGATAACCGGCGACGAGTTCTGATTCGGCTTCGGGAAGGTCAAAGGGCGGACGGTTGCTCTCCGCGAGCGCAGAGATAAAAAATAGAACGCCCATGTAGAACATGACAGGGAATAGAACTAGGTTTATAGGATTCTTAAAGTCCAGATAGAACATATGCCAATTAAATAGGCCGCCTTTTTGCGCGTCGACAATTTCAGTAAGGTTCATTGTGCCCGTCAAGCATATGACCGTTATAATAATGAAACCGATTGAAACTTCGTAGGACACCATTTGCGCCGCAGAGCGTAGCGCGCCCATGAACGGGTATTTGGAGTTAGAGGCCCAACCGCCAATAATAATGCCGTATACGCCGAGTGAGCTGATCGCGAGAACGTAGAGCACGCCGACATTGATGTCTGACATAACCCATCCGGGCGCAACCGGGATAACGGCCCAGGCTAAAAACGCCATAACGAGTGTCAGAACAGGCGCAAGAAGGAATAGAAATTTGTCAGACCCTGCCGGGACAATGACTTCTTTGAAGAAGAATTTCAGCGCGTCAGCAATTGTTTGCAAGAGGCCGAAGGCCCCAACAACATTGGGCCCGCGCCGCATTTGCGCCGCCGCCCAAATTTTTCGGTCTGCAAGTACAAGCGCGGCCACGAGGAGAGCCAACGAAATTACAAACGCCCCGACTTGGGCCAGCTTTAAACCGAACCAAAGCAATGGTGAGGGATTGGCAACGGTAATGAGGTCAATCATTCTGCGGCCTCTTCAATTTGGATGTCATCCAGCAAGGCAGAACATTTGGCCATCGTATCGCTTGCCCGAGAAATCGGGTTGGTGAGATAGAAGTCCAAAATCGGTGTCGCAAAGGCAGCTTGGGTGATTGTGCCAGCCGTGCCCATAGATGCGGGGTCAAAATCCGGGTCGCCGTCAATTCCTGGCGCATAGTCAAGCCCTGCAAATGTCGGATGGTCCGCCATGAGCTTCTCGCGAAGCGCGTGAATGTTGTCATAAGGCAAAACCCGGCCCACATGTCCGGACAAAGCCCTAATAATCGCCCAGTCTTCTTTGGCGTCTCCTTTAGGAGCTACAGCCGCAGACGCCATTTGAACACGTCCCTCAGTATTAACGTAAATGCCGTCTTTTTCTGTGTAAGCGGCACCCGGCAGGATAACATCGGCGACATGCGCGCCCGCATCGCCGTGGCTACCTTGGTAAATCACGAACGTATCTTTCAAAGTTTCGGTATTAAGTTCGTCCGCGCCCAGCAGATAAACCGTATCCATGCCGTTACTTTCGGCGCGTTTTAGAACTTCAGCGACGTCTTTACCGCCTTCGCCCGGGACAAAGCCCATATCGAGGCCGCCTACGCGGGCGGCGGCTGTGTGCAAGATGTTTACGCCATTCCAGTTTTCATGAACTGCGCCAACAGTTTTTGCGAGTTCTCCAACGGCGTTCAAAATAGCCGCGCCGTCCGCACCGGAGAGTGCGCCCTGCCCGATTATAATCGCCGGATTCTTAGCCGTTTTGAGCGTTTTCATGAACCCTTTGGTAGAGTTGGCAAATTTCGCAATGTCCGCAGGCGTTTCGCCGAGGAGTTCATAGCTATACGTCAGGTCAACAGGTTCGCCGATGAGGCCAACCTCAACGCGGCCATCAATCCATGATTTACGGATACGTGTATTCACCAGCGAGGCTTCGAGACGCGGGTTTGTGCCTATCAACAAAATAGCATCAGCTTCTTCGATACCGGCAATGGTGGAATTAAACAGATAAGTACTGCGGGCTCCGCCAAGCTTGGCGCCATCCTGACGGCAATCAATATTTTTGACTCCGAGACTATCCATGAGGTCTTTGAGAGCCTTCATAGATTCTGCGTCGCATAGATCCCCAGCAATCGCCGCGATTTTTTCTGGATCGCCTTTTAGCTTTTCAGCGACCAGCGCCAATGCTTCGTCCCAATCCGCAGCGCGCAAAGTACCGTTTTCACGAATGTAAGGTTTATCAAGGCGTTGTCTTGCCAGGCCGTCCCACACAAAGCGGGATTTATCAGAGAGCCACTCTTCGTTCACATCATCGTTAATGATGGGCAAGATTCGCAGAACGCGGCCGGTGCGGGCATCAACGCGAATGTTCGAACCCACAGCGTCCATCACATCGACGGATTGTGTTCTATCTAGCTCCCAAGGCCGCGCATTAAAGGCATAAGGTTTGGATGTCAGCGCGCCCACGGGGCACAAATCAATCACATTACCCGACAACTCAGACGTGAGTGACTGCTCTAAATAAGTCGTAATTTCAGCATCTTCGCCGCGATTAGCGAGGCCAATTTCGGATACGCCGGCGACTTCAGTGATGAAACGCACACAGCGCGTACACTGAATACAGCGGGTCATGATGGTGTTAACCAGTGGCCCCATGAATTTGTCATCAACCGCGCGTTTATTCTCGTCATAGCGCGAACTGTCTCGGCCATAGGCCATGGCTTGGTCTTGGAGATCACACTCACCGCCCTGATCGCAAATCGGGCAGTCAAGTGGGTGGTTGATGAGAAGAAATTCCATGACCCCTTCCCGGGCCTTTTTCACAGTTTCCGTATTCGTGCGAATATTTGCAGGTGTGCCGTCACGGTTCGGACGGAGGTCTTTGACCTGCAACGCACAGGAGGCTTGCGGTTTAGGCGCGCCGACCCATTCGACAAGGCACATACGGCAATTCCCGGCGACGCTAAGACGCTCATGATAACAAAAACGTGGGATTTCCGCCCCGCCATATTCTTCACAGGCCTGCATCACTGTGTAATCACCCGGAACTTCGTATTCAATCCCGTCAATATTGATTTTGCGTAGCTCGCTCATTTCTTCGGGCCTTCAAATGTTTCTGCGGCTTCCATAAATACGCTATCTGATAAATCAAAGCGTCGTTCAATCCGCTCAATCCGCACACCAAATGTATCTAACCGATGATGAGTTTCAGCCAAATCTACTTTCAACTCACCAATCCCGCGCTCAACACATGTCATGGGGCGATTCAGACTAAACACTTCTTCTTTAGTGCCTTTCACGTCGCCACGAATTTCGCGTAACACTCTTAGAGTTAAATCTTCAAATTTAGCCGCCATTCCCCTACTCCGCCGCCTGCACAAAGACCGGCTTGTTATTGCGGTAATTATTGATGCGTTCTTCGATTTCAGGGCGGAAGTGACGGATGAGGCCTTGGATAGGCCAAGCCGCCGCATCGCCTAAGGCGCAAATGGTGTGGCCTTCAACCTGCTTAGTCACTTCAAGAAGCGTATCGATTTCGCTCGTCTGGGCTTCGCCTCGCACCATGCGTTCCATGACGCGCCACATCCAGCCTGTGCCTTCGCGGCACGGCGTACATTGACCGCAGCTCTCATGTTTGTAGAAATATGAGAGACGCGCGATGGCTTTCACAACATCTGTGGACTTATCCATAACAATAACGCCCGCCGTGCCGAGACCGGACTGATGTTCGCGCAAAGCGTCAAAATCCATGAGAACCGTATCGCAAATCTCTTTGGGAAGGAGCGGTACAGATGATCCGCCCGGAATAACGCATTTGAGGTTATCCCACCCGCCGCGCACGCCGCCCGCATATTCTTCGAGCAGAGTTTTGAGAGGAATAGACATGGCCTCTTCGACGTTACAGGGTTTATTGACGTGACCCGAAATACAGAAGACCTTGGTGCCGTGATTATTTTCACGGCCAAAGCCTTTGAACCAATCAGAGCCGCGCCGCAAGATTGTCGGAACAACCGCGATCGACTCGACATTATTTACAGTGGTTGGGCAGCCATAAAGACCCGCGCCAGCCGGGAATGGCGGCTTCATACGAGGTTGGCCTTTTTTACCTTCAAGAGATTCTAGCAGCGCCGTTTCTTCGCCGCAAATATAAGCGCCCGCGCCGTGGTGCACGTAGATGTCAAAATCCCACCCAGAGCCGCAAGCGTTTTTACCCACAAGTCCGGTGGCGTAAGCTTCGTCGATGGCGGCTTGGAGGCGGTTACGTTCTTGGACGTACTCGCCGCGAAGATAAATGTAACAGGCATGGGCTTGCATCGCGAAACTTGCGACAAGGCAGCCCTCAATAAGCAGATGCGGGTCATGCCGCATCATTTCCCGGTCTTTACAGGTCCCGGGTTCAGACTCATCGGCATTGACCACAAGATAGTGCGGGCGATTGCCAACTTCTTTGGGCATGAATGACCATTTAAGGCCAGTCGGGAACCCCGCCCCGCCGCGGCCACGAAGACCAGACGCTTTAACTTGGTCAATAATCCAGTCTTTACCTTGCGCGAGCATCTGCCCCGTACCGAGCCAAGCACCGCGTTCGCGCGCCGCGTCTAGGCTCCAGCTTTGGAGACCGTAGAGATTAGTAAATATCCGGTCTTTGTCTTGGAGAAGCTTGGTCATTTATGCTTTTCCCTTTTTCGCAGCGGATTTGGCGAGAGCTTTTGCCTGCTTGATCCAATCGTCACGCTTCACACGCCCCGTAGCCAGCGATTTAATTTTGCCCTCAACAACCTTTACATCAGCTACTTTCCAAGCGCCGATTTGACGGAAGTAATACACACCGTTCGCATTTAGTTCGCCCTCAAATTTCGGACCCACGCCGCTAATCTTTTTAAGATCATCTTTCACTCCGTCAGTTGCCCCCTCAGTGTAAAGCACTTTGGGCGCCTTAGCGGCGGTAGCTCTCTTTTTAGGCCCCTTGGTAGGCGCTGGCTTTGAAGCAGGTTCGTTGCGCATTTTCTGAGGCGCAGGTTTTGAAGCACGTTTAGGGCGCGCTTTTTCTGGCCCTTCATTATCATCAATGCCAGCCGTCATGTCTTCACCGAGATTGCTTTTTCGTTTCGCCGGATCGGAACTGGCTTTCTTCTTAGGATCTACCCAGCCGCCTTTGGTGGCACGGCGCTCTTTCGGATCCCACTCATAATAATTGAGCTTTGTTTTCTTGTCACAATTAGGAAGCGTTTCGAACTTGTGTGAGTGAAAATGACCTTTGCCTTTGAGAGTCATCGCGCCGCCTTCAGGCTCTGAAGAATAGCGGTCATTTTGCGGCCCGGGTTTCGGAGTTTTACCCGCCGCCAGATCATCGAGAAGCGACTCAATATTTTCAGCTGTAAGGTCCTCGTAATAGTCGTCCCCGTCTGCATTTGAAATTTGAGCCATAGGCGCATTCGCACATGCGCCCAAACACTCAACTTCCATCCATGTGAAATTGCCGTCTTCGGACACGGCCCCCTTAAGGCCAATGCGGCGCTTGAGCACATCAATGACAGCATCAGACCCGCGAAGCCAACATGGAGTTGTGCCGCACATCTGAATCAGATGTTTGCCGACTGGCTGTAGATTAAACATGGTATAGAACGTCGCGACTTCGTAGACGCGGATATACGGCATGCCAAGCATATCGCCGAGAATGCGCAAGGCTTTCTCAGGAATCCAGCCGCCCGCATCTTTTTGAGCAATCCAAAGCGCCGGAATAATGGCCGACATCTGACGTCCTTTCGGGTATTTTTTCACCCAAGCGTCAATTTTCTTCTTCGCGCCTGCGCTGAGAGCAAAATCATCAGGTTGGCGTATAGCAAGACGACGCGCACTCATCGGTCAATCTCCCCGAACACGATATCGAGCGAGCCGAGAATCGCGGACACGTCGGCCAGCATATGTCCTTTGTTGAGGTAATCCATCGCGGCCAAATGCGGGAATCCCGGCGCGCGGATTTTACAGCGATACGGCTTATTAGACCCGTCAGAAACAAGATAAACGCCGAACTCGCCTTTAGGAGCCTCAACGCAGGTGTAAACTTCGCCCGCAGGCACATGGAAACCTTCAGTGTAGAGTTTGAAGTGATGAATAAGCGCTTCCATGCTTTGCTTCATCTCGGCGCGGCGCGGCGGCACAACTTTTTTGTTATCCGTCATGACAGGCCCTTCGGGCATCATTTCGAGGCATTGGCGCATGATTTTCACGCTCTCATACATTTCTTCCACGCGGCAGAGATAACGGTCGTAGCAATCCCCATTCTTACCCAGCGGAACTTTAAACTCGAGCTCTGAATAAACGGAATAAGGCTGGTTACGGCGCAAATCCCACGGAATACCGGAGCCCCGTACAAGCACGCCGGAGAATCCCCAATTATAGGCGTCTTCTTTGGATACAACACCAATATCGACATTGCGCTGCTTGAAAATACGGTTGCCTGTCAGAAGCGTCTCAATGTCTTTGAGTTTCTGCGGGAACTGATCACACCAGGCCAGCATATCTGCAATAAGCGCAGGCGGCATGTCTTGGTGAACGCCGCCTGGACGAAAATACATGGCATGCATGCGGGAGCCGCAAACGCGCTCGTAAAACACCATCAATTTCTCGCGCTCTTCAAACCCCCAGACCGGCGGCGTTAGAGCGCCAACATCCATGGCTTGGGTCGTGATATTAAGCATATGCGAGAGGATACGGCCGACTTCGGAAAACAGAACGCGGATGAACTCCGCACGGCGCGGAACCTCAAGACCAATCAGCTTTTCAATCGCCAAACAGAACGCATGCTCTTGATTCATTGGCGCGACGTAGTCGAGGCGGTCAAAATACGGGAGAGCTTGCAGGTAAGTTTTATGTTCAATCAGCTTTTCCGTACCGCGGTGCAAAAGACCAATATGCGGATCAACCCGCTCAACAACCTCACCCTCAAGCTCTAGCACAAGGCGCAACACACCATGAGCCGCAGGATGCTGCGGGCCGAAATTAATGGTGAAGTTACGGTCATCACCCTCGAGTATGGCTTCAGTGGTGGTCATCAATTTAATCCGCGTTTGGATATACTTAGTTTTGCCTCTGAAGCAGGCTCATATATGAGCTTATCCGCGACATTTTTTGTTTGTGAGAGGCATACCGTATCCATCGATGCCATCATTTGTCGTCTCACAGAACGCTGTAGGGGTGTGGCGCTGCTCGGGGGATTGCGTGTTTTATTTATATACTCCGTGGCTTTTGAGTTCGGATCAAGAGGCGGGCCGCCGATTGATTGGCGATAAACATCGGCGCTTTTCCACAACACGCTCCTAATGATAGCGCCCCTAGCGCTGTCATAATTACCACTATCCAAGTGTTCAGTACCATCCAATTCGGCGGCGAATTGCCTTATAGCAAAACAATCAGGATTGATTTGCGCAATCTTCTTACCCTTGGACTTACCCGCCTCGTATTTTTCCAAAGCGGATTTCTGAACCTTTAGCGCTTCAGTCGCCGTAAGAAATAAAACCTCACCTTTTTCAGCAACGTCCAACCGAGAATCGATACGATTGCTAAACTCGACAAACGTAATCAACACATCGTTCAAAGCGCCCAGCTTCAAACCGGAGTCCGATAATTGCGCCTCGAACGACTTGATAGATCTCACGGTCTTCGGCGCAGCAGCGTTAAGCTCGGGGGACGCCGGTGTCGCGCTTGCATCAAGATTTTCAACGAGGGCTTTCTGCTCGTCGCAACGCTGCGTGATTAAGGCCGGGTCAATTTTGTCAATTGAAGGCTTAACGGTCTCGAAAGCATAGATCCCACGGCTCCATACACTCGCTTCAAACACGACCTTCGTGTCTTCCCAAAAGGCGACATCTTGGGAGGTGCCGTGGGCTTTGCTGTGCTCAATGCACATATAAACGAAAGTCGCTTCATCAACCTCGTTGAGCGCCACTTGCGCAGCAGCATTTGACGCGACGTGAATTACGGCAACTCCTATCGCGGTGAGGGTTAGAAGAAAACGCATCATTCCGCCTCCTTCAATGCGCCATTAAACACACCATTAGCCGCAGAATGCTGCGGGCCGAAATTAATGGTGAAGTTACGGTCATCACCTTCGAGTATGGCTTCAGTGGTGGTCATTCCATCAAGCTTTCTTCTTCAGAAAAGTAATATTCATCAATCTACTCATCAGACGGTACGTCCACACTCGGCATATAAGCCACACAAACCGCTGAATATGAACGCTACTCCGATAACCCGCACCAACTGCACGGCGAATGTTTTTAGACGGTTAAACATCACGCCTCCTCGCTCTTTTCGTCGCCCGGCAGCACGTATTTCGCGCCTTCCCACGGGGACATGAAGTCAAAGCTGCGGTATTCTTGCGGGAGGTTTACGGGCTCATGGACCACGGCCTTGCGCTCTTCGTCGTAACGAACCTCGACAAAGCCGGAGAGCGGGAAATCTTTGCGCAGCGGATAGCCCTCAAAACCGTAATCCGTCAGAAGGCGGCGCATGTCCGGGTGATCGGCGAAGGTAATACCGTACATATCGAACGCTTCACGCTCATACCAATCTGCGTTCGGGAAGAGCGGCGTGATGGACTGCACAGGCACGTCTTCATCAGTAGTCACTTTTATGCGGATGCGCGTATTATGGGCCATTGAGAGCATGTGGTAGACGACGTCGAAACGGCGCTCGCGGGCAGGATAATCGACGCCGCAAATATCAATGAGGGACGCAAATTTACAAATCGGGTCATCGCGGAGAAAGCTAATGACTTTCACGATTGCGACGCGGCGCGCGTGAATTGTCAGCTCCCCAACCTCGACCTCCGCCGAATTAACAGCGTCGCCTAAACTGGCAATTATATGATCGCGCAGGTCTTCCATTAGCGTTCAATGTTCCCTTCACGACGAATTTTCTTTTGCAGCTGCAAAATACCGTAGACCAAAGCTTCCGCCGTTGGCGGACAGCCCGGAACATAAATATCAACAGGGACAATCCGGTCACAGCCGCGAACAACGGCGTACGAGTAATGATAATAGCCGCCGCCATTCGCGCACGACCCCATGGAAATTACGTAGCGCGGGGCTGGCATTTGATCATAAACCTTGCGCAGAGCTGGAGCCATTTTGTTGGTTAGCGTGCCGGCGACGATCATAACGTCTGACTGGCGCGGGGAAGCCCGCGGGGCAAAGCCAAAGCGCTCGAGATCATAACGCGGCATAGACGCCTGCATCATCTCAACTGCGCAGCACGCCAACCCAAAGGTCATCCACATGAGAGACCCTGTCCGGGCCCACGTTACCAAATCATCAGAGGCTGCCGTAATAAAGCCTTTGTCTGCAAGCTGGTCGGACATGCCATCAAAGAACGGGTCATGCTTTTTAGGGTCGTAAGCAGGCGTCCCGAGATCGCGCGCTCCAGTTCCTGCAGGTAAAATCAAATCAGCCATATCCCTACTCCCAGTCCAACGCGCCCTTTTTCCACGCATAAGCGAGGCCAACGGTAAGCTCAAAAAGGAATATCATAACAACAGCCCACCCATAAACCCCTACCGTGTCAAGCGAGACCGCATAGGGAAAGAGAAAGGCGACTTCGAGATCGAAGATAATAAAGAGAATGGCGACGAGATAGAACCGGACATCAAATTTCATCCGGCTATCGTCAAATGCGTTAAACCCGCACTCATATGTAGAGACTTTTTCGCTATCCGGTGAGGACGGGGCCACTATGAAGGGCACAACCAAGAAAACTAAGCTTAGCGCTGTCGCAATCCCGAACAGAATAATCACAGGCAAATATTGAAGTAGGAAGTCCGACATAAAGGCTCTTTTGTAAGGATTTTACGAGTCATAACAGACTCATAAACATTCGTCCACAATCGAGCCGGAAACTAGTCAGCGCCTAATTGGATTGCAATGCGTTATTTTGACTATTTCCAGCAGATAAATTTGCGTCTTGTGTCGAAATTGGGCCAGAGGCTATATTAAAAGAAAACGAGGGACACTTATGAGCGACGATCACATCTTTCCAATTCCTACCGCAGGCTTTGAAAACACCCACTGCGATGCGACCACATATGAAAAAATGTATGAAGAATCTGTGAGTGATCCCGAAGCCTTTTGGGGCCGCGAAGGGCGGCGTCTTGAATGGATGAAGCCTTATACTAAAGTCAAAGATGTCTCTTACGACAAATCTGATCTGCATATCCGTTGGTACGAAGACGGCATCTTGAATGTTTCGGCGAATTGCATTGATCGCCACCTCATAAGCCACGCCGATCAAACGGCGATCATTTTCGAGGGAGATGATCCAAATGTCGATTATCACGTTACTTATAGCGAGCTCTTTGGCCATGTGTGCCGCTTCGCTAATCTGTTAAAAGCCGAAGGCGTCAAAAAAGGTGACCGTGTTACCTTGTATATGCCGATGATACCGGAAGCGGCCTATGCCATGCTCGCCTGCTCGAGGATTGGCGCGGTGCATTCCGTTGTCTTTGGCGGGTTTTCCCCCGAAGCCCTCGCAACTCGCATTAAAGATTGCACGAGCTACCACGTCATCACGGCGGATGAAGGTCTGCGCGCAGGAAAGAAAATACCTTTAAAAGCCAACGTAGACAAAGCGTTGGAGCAATGTCCAGATGTTAAATCTGTGATTGTGATCACGCGGACAGGCGCTAACGTCCCTGTAATAGCCGGCCGTGATGTGCGCTATGAAGACGCTATCGCTAACATCAGCGATGACTGCGCGCCTGAACCTATGAAGGCGGAGGACCCGCTATTTATATTGTATACCTCAGGCTCAACCGGAAAACCTAAGGGCGTTCTGCACACGACGGGCGGCTACCTCACCTATGTCGCAATGACCCATCAATATGTCTTCGATTACCAAGAGGGCGAAGTGTACTGGTGTACGGCGGATGTGGGCTGGGTCACGGGCCACAGTTATATTGTTTACGGCCCCCTCGCTAACGGCGCGACGACCGTGATGTTCGAGGGCGTCCCGACTTATCCCGATGCGTCCCGCATGTGGGAGGTCGTGGACAAGCACAAGGTCAACAGTTTCTACACCGCCCCTACCGCCATCCGCGCGCTCATGCGCGAAGGCGACGGCCCTGTGCAGAAGACATCCCGTAAATCGCTCCGTATATTGGGCTCGGTCGGGGAACCTATCAATCCTGAGGCGTGGCTGTGGTATCATAAAGTGGTCGGCGAAGAGCGCTGCCCTATTGTTGATACGTGGTGGCAGACTGAAACTGGCGGCGCGATGATTAGCCCCCTCCCCGGCGCAACGCCGCTCAAGCCCGGCTCAGCCTCAAAGCCGCTTTTTGGGATTAGGCCCGAACTTGTTGACGGAGACGGTAAAACACTTGAAGGCGCGACGCAGGGTAATCTTTGCATCCTCGATAGCTGGCCCGGCCAAATGCGCACGGTATACGGCGATCATCAGCGCTTTATCGATACGTATTTCAGCACATTTCCAGGCAAATACTTTACGGGCGATGGTTGCCGCCGCGACGAAGACGGCTATTATTGGATTACGGGACGCGTTGACGATGTTATTAATGTCTCAGGCCACCGCATGGGGACGGCTGAAGTGGAATCAGCACTCGTCGCGCACGCGGCCGTCGCCGAAGCCGCTGTAGTCGGTTACCCCCATGACCTGACCGGGCAAGGCATTTACGTTTACGTGATCTTGAACGCCGGAATCGAAGGGTCAGATGCGCTCAAGACTGAACTTACTCAACAAGTCCGCAGCGAAATCGGCCCCTTTGCGAAACCAAATTTCATACATTTCTCTCCAGGCTTACCGAAAACACGCTCCGGCAAAATCATGCGGCGTATTTTGCGAAAAATTGCCGAAAATGAATTTGAGAATTTGGGAGACACATCGACACTCGCTGAACCCGGCATCGTAGACGTGCTAATTGAGGGACGGCAGAATCGCTAACTTACTTCAGCGAGAGTTGTAAAAGTGGTCAGCATATGCAAAAAAATTATAGATAAAAATAATAAGGGAAAGAGATCGCCATGAGTAACGCAAACGATATGCAGGCTGTCCTGCAAAACCAGAAAACGTCTTTTATCAATGACGGTTTCCCGTCAGCGGCTCTACGCAAAGACCGCATGAACCGCGGCATCGCGCTTTTGGTGGACAACCGCGAAGCCCTTCGCGATGCAGCTGCCGCTGATTTTGGACACCGCTCTAAAGATCAGACTGATTTTACAGATATCGCTATGTCCATCGGAGCTTTCAAACACACGATTAAACACGTTGATAAATGGATGAAGCCGGAGAAACGCGGGCTTGAGTTTCCGTTAGGCCTACTCGGCGCACGCGGGCAAATCTTGCCAACCCCAAAAGGATCAGTCGGCATCATCGCGCCTTGGAACTTCCCGATCAGCATGGTGTTTATACCGCTGGCGAATACGCTGGGCGCGGGTAATCGGGCCATGATTAAACCGTCTGAGTTTACGGAACAAACGTCCGCTTTGATGGCTGACCTCGTTCCAAAATATTATTCTGAAGAAGAAGTTGCGATCTTTACGGGCGGCCCTGATGTTGGCCAAGCGTTTAGTCAGCTTGACTTAGACCACATGTTCTTTACGGGCGCGACCTCTGTAGCGCGTCACATCATGCGTGCCGCAGCCGAAAACTTAACGCCCGTTACGCTTGAGCTCGGCGGCAAATCCCCGGCCATCCTCGGCGCAGAAGCTAACGTCGAATTGGCGGCTAAACGCATCATGGCAGGCAAAATGCTCAATGCGGGACAAATTTGCCTCGCGCCAGATTACGCCTTAGCGCAAGAAAGCCAAATCGGTGCATTTGTGGATCACGCTAAAGCTGCCGCCGCGGCCATGTACCCGACACTGAAAGACAATGACGATTACACATCCATCGTAAACCAACGTCACTATGACCGCCTCAACGGTTACCTTGAAGACGCGAAGAGCAAGGGCGGCGAACTTATCGAAGTTAACCCGGCGGGCGAGAACTTCACCCAACAACCCCACCACAAAATGGCCCCTGTCCTTGTTCTCAATCCGAGCGACGACATGGACATCATGAAGGACGAAATATTCGGCCCTATTCTGCCTGTTAAATCTTACACCTCGCTGGACGAAGCCATTGCTTACGTGAACCAAAGAGCCAGACCATTGGGACTTTATTACTTCGGCGATAGTGAAAACGCTGAAAAGGTCACAAAGTCGACACACTCTGGCGGCGTAACTCTAAACGATTGTATATTTCACGGCGCGTCTGACGACCTTCCCTTCGGAGGTGTCGGAGATAGCGGCATGGGGACCTATCACGGCGAAGAAGGCTTCCGTGAATTTAGTCACCACAAAACCATCATGAAGCAATCCGGCGTTGACAAAGCCCTTGCCATGTTCCGCCCACCTTACGGCAAGACATACAAAAAGCAGGTCGAAAGCCGCATCAAGAAGTAAGCTTGGTAGAGGATTAAGCCCTTTGAGATGACGTCGAAATCGTCTCGCCCGTCATATAGCTTGAATAATCAGAGGCGAGAAAGACCATGACATTGGCTTGCTCCCAGACTTCGCTTCCGCGGCCAAAGGCTTCTTTAGCCTCAAGTTCCGCAAGGAGTTCCGGGCTTGTTACTTTGTGCAAGAAGGGATGCAGGGCAAGGCTAGGCGCGACTGCGTTGACGCGGACGCCTAGCTCCGCACCTTCAATGCCTGCGCACCGCGTTAGTGCCATAACGCCGGCTTTGGCCGCCGCATAATGAGCTTGGCCTTTCTGTGCGCGCCATCCGAGGACAGAGGCATTGTTGACGATAACGCCCCCATCATTGTCTTTCATATATTGCATCACCGCACGATTGATACGGAAACATCCGTTGAGGGTTACATCTAGCACCACCATCCATTGGTCGTCGGTCATATCGACTAGGTTCGCTGTGCCTCCCAAGCCCGCATTGTTAATGACGACATCAATCCCGCCGAGAGATTTTGCGCCCGCCGCGATAAGACCGTCGACGTCCCCTTGAACTGTGACATTGCAAATGGCGTAGTCAGGGCGCTGCCCGGTTTCCGCCTCTAATGTGTCTTGCGCCTTTTGCAGGCGGCCTTCGTGAATGTCAGAAATAAAAACCTGCGCTCCCTCCTCTATGCATTTCTTGGCGGCTGCGAAGCCTATGCCTGTACCTGCCGCTGCGGTGATGACCACTCGCTTGCCTTTAAGAAGGCCGTGGCCAGGAACGTAAGTCGGTTTCTGTGTAAGGTCGGTCATATCCGTTTTATCCCTTTATAACTGTGCCGCCGCCGCGCGGTTCTTTGGGCATTCCCAAGGCGCGCTCGGCGATGATATTGCGTTGTATTTGGTTCGTGCCGCCGTAAATCGTATCCGCGCGGGAATAGAGGAATAGTTTTTGTAGGGCGGAGAACTCGCTGTTCAAAACAATCTCTGCGTCCGGTCCCATAACGTCCGCTGCAAGCTCGCCAAGATTTCGATGCCATGTGGCCCAAAATATTTTCGACATGTAGTCCGCGCCAGACATGTCCTTGCTGCTAAGCGTGCGCCTAAAGCCGAATTTCATAATCTTTAGCTCGGCATAGGCCTTTGCAATACGGCTTCGAATAAGCGGGTCTTTCGCCGCGCCGTTTTTCTTGGCCAGTGCAATGATGGCGTTCAGCTCATTCTTAAACGTCATCTGCTGACCGATGGTCGACGTCCCCCGCTCAAAACCAAGAAGAGCCATGGCAATCCGCCAACCATCCCCGACGCCGCCAATAACATCATCTGAAGAGCATTTCGCTTCGGTGAAATAAACCTCATTGAATTCAGATGACCCGCTCATCTGTTTAATAGGGCGAATATCTATTCCGGGTTGATCCAGTTTAACAAGCAGAAAGACTAAGCCCTTATTCCCAACTGACCCGGCTTCAGCGCGTGCAACGACAAAGATGTAATCAGACTCAAGCGCTAATGAGGTCCAGACTTTTTGACCGTTAATAATCCAGTCGCCGCCTTCAAGACGAGCTTTGGTTTTGACGTTGGCAAGATCAGACCCCGCCCCGGGTTCTGAATAGCCTTGGCACCAAAACTTGGTTCCGTTTTTAATCCCCGGGAGGTATTTTTGTTTCTGAGTCCTGGTTCCAAACGCTAACAATGTGGGCGCAAGTAAAGTCTCGCCAATATGGCCGCAACGTCCCGGCCCGCCGTGCTGCGCATATTCTTCGGCCAAATCGATAATATCTTGCTCGCTCGCTCCGCGTCCGCCAAATTCGCTTGGCCAGTCAAGCCCGATCCATCCCGCCTCACCCAGTTTACTCTCCCACACTTTACGCAATTCCGGATAAGCCTCATCGTCACCGGGTGCGCCGCGCCAGCGCAAGCACTCATACTCGCCGCGTAGATTATCGGTCAGCCATGTTGAGAATTCTTCACGGAGAGTGCTCATGCCGCATTACCGAAAATTGTGTCCGCGAGCCGTGCATAATCACGCGCCGAGCTGCCAAACACCGCCCGGTTCGCCCGCGCCCGCTTGAAGAAATAGTGCAGCGGATATTCCCATGTAAATCCAATCCCGCCGTGAAGTTGAATGGCGTGTCCCGCGACGTCAAAAAACGCATCAGAGGCATAAGCTTTTGCGATGAGTGCGGCCTCAACTTTGTCATCTTCATCCGCCATCGCCGCCGCGTAAACAGCGGAACGCGCCGCCTCAATCTGAATGAACATATCCGCGCAGCGATGTTTAATGGCCTGAAAGCTCGCAATCGGGCGGCCAAATTGAACACGCTGCCCGGCATATTCAACGGTCATATCAAGGCACCTCTGCGCTCCGCCAACGCATTCTGCCGCAAGACTGATAAAGGACGTTTTCACAACAGCGTCAAATTGCGAGAGATTACCCTCGCCCAATATGAGAACCTCATCCATATTCACATTATCCAAAGTCAGCTTAGAAAAGCTACGTGTCGGATCCATAGTCTCAATTAAAGTGGCGGAAAATCCCCCAGTCCCTTTTGTGATACCAATCAACTGAATACCAGCTTTAGAGCGAAGGCTCATGAGAACCATGTCCGCCTGCGCGCCATAAAGCGCGCCGCTGACGGAGCCAGATAATTTTTGCCCGTTCAAAGTTAGGGCGTCATGCCCATCTGAATAGGTAATTATCGTTTCGCCATTTGCAAATTTTGGGAGCCACTGCGCTTTGGCCTCGTCCGTTCCGAAGGCTGAAATCATATCTGCTGCAATAGTGCAGGTCGGCGAAAATGGAATACTGCAAAGCGATGCGCCGAGTTCTTCCATAACAACGACGCGCCCTAGATCTCCCAAACCCGCCCCGCCGTGTTCTTCGTCGATAGCAATCCCCGCCATGCCGAGCTCGCCCGCGAAAACCTTCCACGCCGCCGCATCAAAGCCTACGCCGGACTCATAAATGCTCTGAGGTCCCTTGCCGCCGTCATAGACATCTTGCAGGAAACCACGTGCGGCCTCCCGGATCATGTCGTGATCGTCTGAAAAGGGAAAAACCAAAGCTAAGTCCCGTAAACTTTTTGCGCAGGCGGGGTAATTTTCACAAGCTCTTCGATAACGCCGCCAATTTCGGACGAGTCATAACGCGCGCCTTTGTCTTTCATCGGGCCGGTTTTCCAGCCCTGCGCGATGCTGAGCTTCCCGCCCCAGCTTTCAAAACAATGGCCCGTTACATGGGATGAACTTTCTGAGACAAGGTACACAATAAGCGGCGCAACATTGGCCGGGTTCATGGCGTCAAAACTTCCGTCTTCAGGCACTTTCATCATCTCGGCAAAAACCTCTTCGGTCATGCCCGTGCGGCCTTGCGGCGCGACGGCGTTGGCCGTTATACCGTAGCGCCCAAGCTCTGCCGCTTGGTTAAGCGTTAAACCCAGAATGCCCGCTTTGGCCGCCACATAATTGCTCTGTGCCATAGAGCCCTGAAGGCCTGCACCAGAACTTGTGTTAATAATGCGCGCCTTCGGGTCTTCGCCCGCCTTGGACTGTGCGCGCCAGTATTTGGCCGCGTGCGAGCTAATACAAAAGTGCCCTTTTAGATGCACCCGCATAACTTGGTCCCAATCGTCTTCGGACAAAGACGTGAACATACGGTCTCGGTTATTGCCCGCATTATTGACCACAGCGTGCAAACCGCCAAAATTACCAAGCGCAGATTTGACAATGCCATGAGCGGACTCGTAATCGGTGATGTCATCAAGGTTAACGACAGCATTACCGCCAGCGCCTTTGATTAAGTCGACCGTCTCATTGGCTGTCGTTTCGTTGATATCGTTGACGACAACATTTGCCCCGTTCTCGCCCAAAGCTAACGCATAAGACCGGCCTAAACCGCCGCCAGCACCCGTAACGATGACAGTTCTATTTTTACAGATCGCATTATTTATTTCTGGCATTTTACAGTCTTTCGATAATGGTCACATTCGCCACGCCGCCGCCTTCGCACATCGTCTGTAGACCATAGCGAGAACCGCGCCGTTCCATTTCATGTAGCAAAGTTGTCATGAGCTTTGTTCCCGTTGAGCCGAGCGGATGGCCGAGCGCAATCGCGCCGCCGTTCACATTGACTTGATCGTGGGTAAAGCCCGTTTCTTTCATCCACGCCAAAGGCACAGGCGCAAAAGCTTCGTTACATTCGGCAATATCGATATCTTGCGGCGTCATACCTGCACGTTTCAGCGCGCGCTTGGTCGCCGGAATTGGCCCGGTTAGCATCATGATGGGATCGTCGCCCATCACGTCCATATGGTGGATACGCGCGCGGGGTTTCAGACCGTAGCGTTTCACGGCGTCTTCATTGGCAATAATCATTGCTGAAGAGCCATCACAGGTTTGGCTCGCGACAGCCGCCGTGATTTGCCCGCCTTCTTGCAGAACATCGAGACTTGCCATTTTCTCAATTGTCGTGCCCTCGCGAATGGTCTCGTCTTGCTCCAAGCCATTAATTGGAGAAATCTCTTTTTCGAACCAGCCTTCCTTTCGTGCATGCGCCGCGCGGTCATGACTCGCGAGCGAAAACTCTTCCAGATCTCGGCGATTAAAACCATATTTTTTCGCGATAGCTTCCGCGCCATAAAACTGGCTGACCGGGGCATCGCCAAATCGCTTCACCCAGCCCGGCGAACCGGAGTACGGGTCCTTGAAACCGAGATCGCGCGCGCAGATCATGGCGCTTCCGATTGGGATTTTACTCATAGTTTGAACGCCGCCGGCTATGACAACGTCTTGCGTCCCGCTCATCACAGCCTGCGCCGCGAAGTGAACCGCTTGCTGCGAAGACCCGCACTGTCGGTCAATGGTCACGCCCGGCACGGCAAGATCATAGCCAGCTGTGAGCCAAGCCGTCCGTGCAATATTTCCGGCCAATGGCCCAATCGCGTCAAGGCAGCCAAAAATAACATCGTCATATTCAGCTTCAGGAATGTCATTGCGCTCGACAAGTTCTCGTAGAACATGCGCGCCCAAATCCGCGCCATGAATTTCGGCCAAGGAGCCGCGCCGCTTGCCCGTCGGTGTGCGCGTTGCGTCGATGATGTAAGCTTCTGCCATGATAGTCTCCTAAGTAAATGTTGTTCCGGGGCCAAGGTCTGCATCCCCGTTTAAAATTAAATCTTCGAGTTTTTTCATATGATAATTACGGTCACCCCATTCCGCGCAAAGTGCCCAGGCGCGTTTCATAAACAAGTGCAAATCGACTTCGAAGGTATACCCCATACCGCCGTGAACCTGCACCGCTGTCTCCGCCGCGAGAATAGCAGTATCAATTGCGGCGACCTTGGCCGTGTGCACAGCCCGTCCACCTTTGATAGCCGCAAGATGAACCATAGGGCGAGTAAATTCTATTTGGGTATAGACCGTCGCGAGGTGATGTTTGATCGCTTGGAATGAGCCTATCGGTTTACCGAATTGATGGCGGTCTTTGGCGTATTCAACGGACATATCCACCATGCGCTGCGAGAGGCCAATAAGCTGGGCGGCGGTAAGAACTGCGCCGTGATGATCCACAACTGCGTTTTGTTCTCCGGTTTTTGATACTCGATGAATGTGCCGTAATGGATCGATTGATTTTATAGGTTCCAGATTCATTTCACTGATATCTGACGTAACAAATCCCTCCTCAGTTGTAACAAGAAAAACGTCATGCCCTGGCATGGCAACATGCGGTCGAAGGGGCGTCGCCAAACCCAATGAATGCCAAGAGTCCAAAAAGGCTTCCACAGCCGCCAAATCTCCTATCCTCGCCAAAAGCGGCAAAATAATCCCGGCTTGATGTACAAAATACCCAGGGAGACCAGAATAAGCTGCTGCTTCAGAAATAGCCGCCATAACTTCCAAGGGCTGTTCTAACCCATTTACCTCTGGAGGCAGCATTAACTGCATCAACCCTAATTCGTGGAAAGATTGATTGATATAAGTATGAACTCTCGCTCTAGCATGTAAATCTGATCCCGCTAGAGCTCTCAAATTTTCACTCGTAACTTCCCCATCAAAGAACGCTTTCGCGGCATCGATTAAATCTTGTTGATCTTCTGTAAAACGGAAATCCATTATATTGGCCCGGCTGCATAAGTTTGAGCCCGTAGGCTGGGTAGAACGGAGTGAAACCCGGCATCCAGAGTGCCGGATTTCGCTAACGCTCTATCCAGCCTACATATTGATATAAACCTGAAATCCATCGCTACTTCCTAGGCAATCCGAGAACGCGCTCGGCCAGGATGTTACGTTGGATTTCATTCGTGCCTGCATAGATAAGACCCGCAAGCGAATGCATGTAATTGTATGTCCACCGTCCGCCATCCACGGAATCTAAGCCTTCAGAGATTTCCGCTTGCGCGCCCATGATCGTCATCGCCGTGCGGTTGAGGTGTCTGTCCATTTCTGACCAGAATATTTTATTGGCGCTAGACTCAGAGCTGATTGACGCTCCTGCGCCAACCCTTGCTACAAGTTGATAGGTCGCCGCGCAAAACCGCTCCGCATTCATCCACGCTTGTAAAACCTGTTCGCCAACCCCGGAAGAAAGACGTGATTTATTCTCTTTATAGAGATCAACTAAGCGCGCAGCCGCCGCTTGAAAACGCGCTGGCGAGCGGAGCAAAAGCCCCCGTTCAAATCCGGCTGTTGCCATAGCAACGCCCCAACCGCCATGTTCTGGCCCGAGCAGATTTTCTACAGGCACACGTACGTCATCAAAGAATAATTCCGCAAATCCGTCCTTACCGTCAAGCTGCGCAATCGGCCGTATTGTGAGGCCGGGACTGTCCAGCGGCACGAGGATTTTTGACAGGCCCTTGTGGCGCTCGCTGCCCTCCTCTGTCCGGCAAAGAGTAAAGCACCAGTCCGCGTATACAGCCCGCGACGACCACGTCTTCTGACCGTTAATAACGTAATGGTCCCCGTCGCGCACTGCTTTGGTGCGGATAGCGGCCATATCAGAGCCCGCGCCCGGTTCACTCCAGGCCTGCGCCCATATTTCTTCGCCTGAAGCCATAGTCGGGAGGAAACGCGCCTTTTGTTCGTCTGTGCCGAATTCCATAATAGTCGGCGCAAGGAGGAAGATACCGTTCTGACTCACCCGCAAAGGCCCGTCCGCGCCGTAATACTCTTCCTCAAATATTAGCCATGACGTCAGGTCCAAACCACGTCCGCCATATTCTTTTGGCCAGTTCACATTACCCCAGCGTCCGGAATACAAAACCTTTTCCCATTCGCGGTGCTCCTCAAACCCTTCCTGCGTATCAAATGACTTTAAGCGCTCTTTAGGCAGGTTCGCCCGAAGCCACTCTCGGACTTCGGCGCGAAACGCGGTTTGTTCGGATGTGAACACAATATCCATTATTTTTTGTATCCATCAGAGTCGAAAGATGCGGCTTTACCGGTTTCCACGAAAGCGTCCCGGGATTTCTGGCTATCCTCATGCATATACATTTCAAACGTAAAGCCCTGCTCCCAGCGATAACATGCGTCCACATCAAACGGCTCAATTCCGTTCAGCGCCTGCTTGGCAATACGCAGCGCATCACGAGATTTCTCGGCAAGTGTTTTAGCATACCCCATAGCTTCCGATACAAGATCATCACTGGGTACAACTTTTTCAACCCCGCCCAATCGCCACGCTTCTTGCGCGGAGATTTTTCCGCCTGTCAGGAACGCTGCTCGCACCTTTGCGACGCCTAACATACGCTGCAAATGCGCCGCGCCGCCCATGGCCCCGCGGTCAATCTCGGGAAGAGAGAAGTAGGCATCATCAGACGCGATTACGATATCGGCTGCCCCGCACATAATGACACCGCCGCCAATAATGAATTTATGCGCGGCCACGATTACGGGCACTTCGCATTTATGGATAGCGAGGCCCGTTTGGTAATTACCCTTATTGACGCCGACAATGGCCGAACCGTCATGGGCGAGTTCTTTTATGTCCACGCCAGCACAGAAGCCTTTGCCCTCAGCGCGAATAAGAACGACTTTGACATCTTCGCGTTTGCCGAGCTCTGTGACGACGCGCGGGATTTCATTCCATGTCTCGCCGTTGAACGCGTTTACAGGCGGGAAGTCGAACACGACTTCGGCGATGTGGTTTTCGACTTTCGTGTGGATTGGCATATTACGCCCCTACTCTTTTCAGGCTTGCTTCTGCAGAGCTTATAATTGTGGCGACAAGCTCTTCGCAGCTTGGCACGTCATCTATGATACCCGCGACTTGGCCGCTAGGAAGAACACCTTCTAAGGGCTTTCCTTCCACAACAGTTCTTTGAATCATGACCGGAGCATTTGCCGCCATCATAGTCTGCCCTAATGTCATGTCAGTTTTGCTCGACATTTTCCAAGCCGTTTTCAACATTTCATTCATGCCCATGCCCGTTTGCGCTCTATATTTCAGACCGTTCTGCATGGCCATGATCAGCATACCTAGCTTGGACGCCCGTTCTAATTTCGCCAGTGTCTCATTCATAATCATGCGCTGCGGTAGGCCGTCGAGTTTGGTCGAGACAGGAATTTTGGTCACCTCTGATTTGAGATATTCGTCTTTAGACGCTGAAGGCATCGGGCTCTCGGATGTCATCATAAATCGTGTCCCCATCGCAATGCCGTCCGCGCCGAATGCGAGAGCCGCCGCAAGACCGCGCCCGTCTTTAAATCCGCCGCAAGCAACAATGGGCACGCCGAGGTTTTGATCTATAACCTGCGCTAGCAAAAGCCATGTCGGCGTCGCGCCTGTGTGTCCCCCGCCTTCTTGGCCTTGACAGACCAACGCGTCTGCGCCCATTTTTACGGCCTTTGCCGCATGTTTACTCGCGCCTATCGTTGGCACGCATTTCAATCCGGCGGCTTTGACTTTTTCGACAATCTGCGGTGAAGGCCCTCGGCCATAACTCAACGCTGCGACCTGATAATCGATACACATATCAATGATGCGGTCGATACCGGGTTGGAAGGCGTGAATGTTCACGCCAAATGGCCCGTCCGTATTGGCCTTAATCACTTTGATTTCGGCCTCGACTTCCTCTGGAGTCATAACAGCTGCCGCGAGGAAACCAAAGGCGCCCGCCTTCACACTTGCGCTGACAAGCTGCGAGGTAGCAATCCACCCCATAGCCGTCTGAATGACTGGGTATTCACAGCCCAGAAGTTCTGTCAGCGGTGTATTAAAGGCATTGGCCATGTCTATGACTTGTCTTTATTCGCGGCTTCTTTGGCCTTATTAGACGCCGCCATTTCTTTGCTGTAATTGCCGCCAATAAAGTCGCCTGTGACAAGCGTATTATTAGCGTGCGCGAAGTGATGGTAGCCAAAGGCGGAGTCCATAGCAGCGCGCTTGCCCTGCAAATCTTCGGCTTGGTTACAGGCAATCTTCGTCAGATGCAGTGCCATGCGGGGTTGCTTTGCTATTTTATCGGCCCAGTCCTTTACAGCGGACTCCAGTTCGGCGCGCGGGACAACTTTGTTGATCATGCCCGCATCACAGACCTTCTCCGCGCTCCAGCGCTCGCCAAGCATCAGAAACTCTTTGGCCCGGCGCACGTTGAGTTCATAAGGATGCGCGAAATACTCGACGCCCGGGAATCCCATTTGCACAACAGGGTCTTGGAAGAACGCATCATCAGACGCGATAATAAGATCGCATACCCAGGCCAGCATCAACCCGCCCGCTATGCACCCCTTTTGCACTTGGCAGATTGTCGGCTTCGGTATGCTGCGCCATCTGCGGCAAAGTTCCAAATAGACTTCCTGCTCCCGGACAAAGGCCAGCTCTGCGCCGGGCTTGTTGGAATGATCATAATTCATAGAGCGGCGGTCCGGGCGGCCCACATGGTAATCCCGTCCGGGCGTCCCGATGTCATGGCCCGCAGAGAAATGCTTACCGTTAGCGCGCAGGACAATGACCTTTACGTCGTCATCGGCTGTCGCTTTGTAAAAGGCATCATCGAGCGCGTAGAGCAAATGCCCATTTTGCGCATTGTGATATTTTACACGGTTCAGAGTCAGGTAAGCGACGCCGTCTTCTATGTCGTAGAGAACTGGCGGTTCATCTTCAAATACTGGATCTTTGATTTCCATTACACTCGAACTCCAGGCGGGTTATCTTTGAATATATAGGCGCGCGTATTGTGAGGATCATACTTGTTGATGATATCGAGCTGCGCTTCTGTCGGTGCCGCCGTTTCAGGGATATTATCAGGCTTAATTAATTCGAACCCTGTATTCTCTTGGACCTCTTCAAATGTCACGCCGGGGTGGAGCGAGCGAACGCGGATGGCGTGGTCTGGCCCCTCGAAATCAAGCACGCAAAGATTGGTGATGATTTGGCGGTGATCTAGACCAATAGGATATTTACCGTTCGGGTAACGCGCTGGATTATACCCGGCCCCGCTCACCATGCTCACCTCACCCGCGACGAGCGCGCGGGTGTTGTGATTGGCAAAGAACATGGACGTACGGTTATTGACAGTGTTCCCCGGAAGGCCGCGAACGCCGAGCATTGTCACTTTTGGTTTCGCGTAGTCGCCAATACAGGACAAATTCATTTGGCCGTATTTATCGACTTGGACGGGCCCGACAAAGGCGTGACGATTGCCTTTGGCCACGATTGTAAACACGCGCTCATACCCAATACGGCCTTCGCGCTTCGTCACAAACCCTTCGCGTTTCCCGACGGGTACAGGTTCAGCTGCGAGATAATAAAGCCCGTCGCTCATCATCATGCCCGGCAAGAAAGTTTCGCGGGCGATGTAGCCTGCTAGTTTGGGAAGCGTTCCAATAAGCGTCGCGAACACTTCAGGGGTTTCACCCCGAAAAGTTTCCGACGCGGCGCATATGGCAAGTTCAGAAAGAGTGTAATCAGTCATCATTCTCTCCTAAAATGCCGGCAACGGAAGGCTGCGGATATGCTTTGCTCCGCCAACTTTTGAAACGTAATCATCGGCCTCAACGAATTCAGACACATACCCGTCCCAGCCCTCTTTGGCCGTTGCGTTATACGCTTTTAAATGCGCCACATCAAAACCGTAGTCCGGGCCATTGGACGTCGGATGCGCGCCCAACGGAGCCTCAGCCACGCCCGCGACAAGACTGCGCTCAATCGGCATGCGAAGGATTTTGTGGTCGTCATTGAAAGCGCTCGTTTCGACAATGCGCTCACATGTCAGATAAGCTGTCTTCGCTGCGCGGCAAAACCATTCATCAAAGAACATGTCTGGCCCGCCAATAAAACTATTCCCGCGGCTGTCGGCTTCGGTCACATGACACAGAGCCACATCGAGATTAAGCGCGGGCATAGCCACATAGTGATCATCGCTGTAAGGGCTTTTAATTGTTTTGATGTCAGGGTTATGCGTCATCACATCCGTACCGAGGCCTGCAATGCAAGGCAAAAAGTCAAGGCGCTGCGCAGCCGCTTTAAGACCAAGCTGAAACATACCTTCATCGATTTCCATAATCTCAAATTCGCCTGCACTTCGCGCGCGACGGAAATGGGCTTCGAGCGGAATGATGTCCAAGGTCACGAAGCTGAAAATCAACTTCTTGATTTTACGGGCGCTCGCGAGCATGCCAACGTCGCATCCTCCGTAAGAGACTATCGTAAAATCTTTCAAATCGGATTTAACAATTTCGCGGATAAGCGCCATCGGCTTTTGCCGCGCGCCCCATCCGCCAATGCCGATGGTCATACCATCTTCTAATTGACCGACAATATCGGCTACGCTCATGCGTTTATCTATCATAGTGTTGCTCTTACCTATCCCATAACCGGGAAGTCATATTCATGGCCCCATAGATCGCCAATCGTAGATTTTGTCGGTTTGTATTTCAACCAATCCTTAACGGTCTTGCCGTCATATCCAACCTCAAAACCAATTCCACCGGGGGCGAAGAAGTAGAAGCTAATCATCTTATCATTAGCGTGGCGGCCTAGCGAGGCAAAGATATGTAGACCTGCTTTTTTCACGCGCTCCATACAGTCACCGACTTCGTCGATATCTCCGACTTCGGCCATCAGGTGAATGAGGCCAGTCGGGTTCGGAAAATTGTAAAGCCCCAAAGTATGATGACGCGGATTATCAGCGTGCATAAAGTAAATTCGCTGATCCGGTAGACCTTCGGCAGGCGCAGGCAAACGCAGATCATCACTGACGCCAAAGCCCATGACTTTACGGTAAAATTTGATTGTCTCTTCGTTATTTGGCGCAGGCAGAACCATGTGCCCCAACCCCATCTGGCCCGTCTTGAAGGATTTGATTTTATGGCCTGGCGTAAAGGGCTCGCCTTTATCACGCCCATAGAAAATTTCAACCAGATTGCCTGATGGGTCAGTGACAGACGCCACAGCTTTTACAGCGCGATGACTGGCGTCTTCATCACTGCCACGCGTCACAACGAGTTTCGCCTTTTCAAACGCCTTGATTTGATCTTCAAATGCTTTCTTTGAGGACATTTGATAACCGCCCGCTACAAAACGGTCCGTCTCGCCTTTGCGAATCGTATATCGAAAAGGCGCACTATCCATGCGCAGATATTTCGCGCCCTTTTCTCCGAATGATTTTGCAGCGCCAAAGCCCAAAACGCTTTTTGCGAACTTCGCCCAAGCGGCAGGGTCCTGCATTTCTAAAATTACATACCCTAAATTTGCTACACCCATAATTATCCCTCTTTTGCTTTCTTTAAGTCTAGCGCGACATCAACAATCATGTCTTCCTGTCCGCCCACCATACGGCGGCGGCCAAGTTCCACAAGAATTTCGCGTGTATCCAGGCCGTAATCGTCAGCCGCTTTTTCTGCGTGGCGTAGGAAGCTCGAGTAAACACCGGCATATCCAAGGCTGAGTGTTTCGCGGTCAACCCGCACAGGGCGGTCTTGGAGAGGGCGCACCAGTTCTTCGGCGGCGTCCATTAGTTTGAACACATCACAACCGTGATTCCAGCCCTTCTTTTCGATCGCCGCAATAAACACTTCAAGCGGCGCATTCCCCGCCCCTGCGCCCATAGCGGCTAGCGAGGCGTCCACACGCCGCGCCCCGTTTTGGACAGCAACTATCGAATTGGCGACGCCCAGAGAGAGATTGTGATGGGCGTGAACGCCGCGCTCTGTCTCGGGTTTGAGGATATCGTTGTAGGCTTTAAATCGGTCGGCATAACCGTCCATATCCAGAGCGCCGCCACTATCCGTCACGTACACGCATGTCGCGCCGTAATCTTCCATGAGCTTGGCTTGCTCTGCGAGATGCTTCGGCTCCGCCATATGGCTCATCATCAGGAAGCCAATCGTGTCCATGCCGAGCCCTCGCGCGAATTCGATATGCTGCCGCGACACGTCGGCTTCGGTGCAATGCGTTGCCACTCGAACAGACCGCACACCTAAATCACAAGCCCGCTTCAATTCTTCAGTTGTGGCAATACCCGGTAATATAAGTGTTGTGACAACGGCGGTTTCGACAACATCGCAAACCGCTTCTATCCACTCCCAATCCGTATGCGCCCCGAAACCGTAATTAAACGCGCCGCCATTAAGGCCATCGCCGTGGGCAATCTCGATCGCGTCGACGCCAGCTGCATCGAGCGCTTTCGCAATCGCGCGGACGTGGTCGATAGAATATTGATGACGAATAGCATGCATTCCGTCGCGTAAAGTGACGTCTTGTATATAAAGACGGTCTTTCGTTGGGTCTGTCACCAATCCAGTCATGCAACCGCTCCGAATCTCTTCCTAGCAATCGCTTCAGCCGTACCCATACCAGCCGATGTCATAATATCGAGATTACCTGCATATTTTGGCAAGAACTGCCCTGCGCCTTCGACCTCGATAAAAATTATGACTTTCAAACCCTCATACGTCCCAAGCCCAGGAATATGGAGTTTGTTATTACCTGTAAAACGCTCGAATTGAACCTCTTGCTTAAGACGATATCCCGGCACATAGGCCTGCACATCCGCGCACATCTCCGCGACAGATTTGCGGATAGCGTCTTCATCACCTCCAACCGATAGAGCATAAACTGTGTCCCGCATGATCATTGGCGGCTCGGCGGGGTTGAGTATGATAATCGCTTTACCTTTTTGCGCTCCGCCGACTATTTCAATCCCGCGCGCCGTTGTCCGAGTAAATTCGTCAATATTCGCGCGCGTCCCCGGCCCAGCTGAGCGGGACGAAACGGAGGCGACAATTTCTGCGTAGGGTACAGAATCAGAGACTCGGCTTACAGCGTAGACCATAGGGATGGTCGCCTGCCCACCGCACGTCACCATATTGACATTCGGCGCATCCAAATGCTCGTCCATATTCACAACAGGGACGCAAAACGGGCCGATAGCCGCTGGCGTCAAATCCACCATTTGCTTGCCTTCAGACGTACAAATGTCGGAATGCTTTTTGTGAACATAAGCCGAGGTCGCGTCAAAAACGACTTTGATATCGTTCCAGACATCAAGCTCTTGCGCCCCTTCTATTCCCGTGTGGCTGGTCGCGTAGCCTCGCTCACGCGCCAATGCGAGACCTTCGGAATGCTCATCAATACCAACCAAGCACCCGACCTCCAGGACATCGGACATCTCGCTGATTTTCATCATCAAATCCGTACCGATATTGCCAGATCCGATAATCGCTGTTTTAATTTTGTTCATCAGCACTAGCCATTCTTTAAAAAATCGATGGACGCGGCGTTAAACATACGCGCATGCTCAATCATAACCCAATGCCCACACGCATTAACCTCGATAAGGCGAGACGTTTCATTGGCTTTGAGGCATTTTTCCTTGCCCTGCGATGGCATAAACTCGTCATTCGCACCCCAAAATGTCAGGATAGGACAAGTCAACTCTTTCATACGCGAGCCTAGCTCTGGCGTCTTCATCGTTGTTAAAACTTCTTTGGGCTGATCTTGGGCCACGGCCCAGCGCAAATCTATGAGGTCCCCAGTGACGTGCTTTGGATCATAAGTGAAAAGCCGCATAACATTTCCTTGCGTCTCCTTACTCATACCCGCTTTATTGGCCTCCATCATCTTTGCAATGCCCGGCATCCCCCAATAATCATTTTGCTCTTCAAGACACCCTGGGCCCATCAATACAAGTTTCTCAACAAAGTCAGGATTATCCAAAGCAATTTGAATAGCCACGCCGCCGCCGAGTGAATTACCAACAAAGCTACAGCTCTCGACGCCCATTTCTGAGAGGCCCGCCATGAGTGTGTCACAAAATAACTTCAGGGTATAATCGCCTAAATTCAAAGGTTTATCGGAATACCCGAACCCAATCATATCCGGCATAATTACGCGGTAGCCAGCCTCTGCGAAGGCTTCTTTATTAAACTGAAAATTTGCCCACGCGCTATTGCCCGGCCCCGAGCCGTGTAAAAAAACGACCACAGGGCCGCCGCTTTTACCGAACTCGAGATAGTGCATGCGGATTGGCCCCGCTTGAACGTAACGACCTTCTGGCGGGCCATTTTTAGGTGTGCTCATTAGAGGAACATATCCGTGTTCTCTGCGCCCAAAAGGACAGCGCCGTAATTGCGCGCAAAACCAACCGGATTGTTTGCCACGTGCGCGCGGGCAATGTGGATATCGTGCCAAATATCTTGAATAGGCGAGCCAGTATACACACTGCGGCCGCCCGCAATATCAAACAGCATATCCACGGCTTTGATCATTTTTTCAATCACAAGGCTGGCCTGGTAACGGTACTTAATACGGTCAATCAGAGGGATTTTTACACCCGCATTTACCTGCTCCATCATCTTATCGTAATTACGGAAGAGAACCACTTCAGTCTCATCTATCATGTTGGCGACTTCAGCCACGCGGCGGGTGACATCAGGATCGCTTGCAAGGCGCGTAACATCTGTGGAACTGCCCTTTGCATTATCAATAAAGAGCTGAAGCGCGTGTTTAGCCCCGCCAATCGCCGCAGAACAAACAACGCGAATAAAGGTTTGCGCCCACGGAATATCATAAACCGGACTAGTCTGCGGATGAACCCCGTTAAAACCGTCCATTTGGTGATGTGTGCGATATTCAGGCACAAAGACAGGCTCTTCGATGACAATATCATTAGACCCCGTACAATGCAGTCCCATCGGAAACCATGTATCTTCGATCACATAATCCGGCTTGGGCACAAGGAAAGTCCGGTAGTGTATGTTTTCTTTGCCTTGATCGAAAATCAGCGCTCCCAGAAGCACCCAATCGCAATGCAGCGACCCTGAGCTCCAGCCCCAGCGGCCAGAGAGCTTAAATCCGCCCTCGACAGTTTCGACCTTGCCGCCCACAGGATTATAAGAGGACGAAATCAGCGTATCCGGCCCCGTCTTTCCGTAAACATCCTCACAGGCTTTTGGGTCCATATTGGCTAACTGAAAAGCATGTATCGCGATAATACCCGCGGCCCAAGATGTACCCATATCGCGCTCGGCAATATCAATCGCGGCCTTGAAAAATTCTTGCGGCGTGGCCTCCATGCCGCCATATTGTTTCGGGAGTACCGAGCGGAAAAAGCCAGTATTACGCAAAGCTGTAATGACAGGCTCACTAATTTTTCGGTTTTTTCGGCCCTCTGCGGCGTGCTTACTAATGACATCAAGCGCGCTGGACACGTCCAATTCCGGTTCGGCCTTGATAGACTTAATTGCGGGCTGTCCCATGATACATTCCTCCATTTATAATTTAGAATAGCACATAGTGCGTAGCATTCAACGCACTATGTTACGCAAATAAGCCCCTTTTAAGCATTATATTGTCAATTTGCGTAATACGTATCTACATTTACTACGCCTTGAGCGTATATTCCAGAATTTTCCCTGAAACCCTCCAATGTCACGCGCTTTGAAAGATAAGCCCGCGCGAAGTTTAGAGACGCCTGCCGACAATTTTTAACTATAGTCTCCCGCCAGAAAACTAGCCCTAATTTTTCGCTTTTCTATCTTGCCCATGGCATTCAATTCGAAAGGTGTTTTTACACGAATGAATTCGGTTGGGATGCGGTAAGCTGCCAAGTGCTCTGACGTGAATGCTTTCAAGTCTTTCGGACTCAGGCTTCCGCTTGAGGACACATAACACGCAATCAAACGCTCGCCCAAGCGGTCATCTGGAATACCGAATGTACATATCTGCCTGACGTCTTCATGCTTGCTGATCGCGGCCTCAACCTCGACGCAATAGATATTTTCTCCGCCGGAAATAATCATGTCCGTCTTGCGGTCGACAATATAAATATAGCCGTCCTCGTCCACATAGCCGACATCCCCGGTCTTGAACCAATCGCCGACAAAGGCAGCCTGCGTCTCTGCCGCCCGGCCATAATACTCCGTCATCACGGTTGCGCCCTTAACCCATATCTCGCCAGTTTTTCCTGCCTCCAGCTCTTCGCCGTCATCGCCCGAGATACGAACCTCTATCATTGGCAGAATTGTCCCAGAGGCTTCAATCCGTGACCACAGCGCCTCGCCTGTAGCTTGAGACACCGAGCCCGCAGTCTCAGTCATACCGTAACCCGCGCCTATAAATGTCTTTGGGAATCGCGCGCGTAAGGCGGCCATGAGGTTACGCGGAAACGCTTGCCCACCGCTCGAAATAGACATGAGCGATGACAAGTCATAATTCTCAAATTTATCAGAATTCAGCACGTCCCAATGTATCGCAGGTACGCCGCCAAAAATCGTCACGCGCTCCTGCTCGATCAACGCCATAGCATCTTCGGGATTCCATCGCTCCATTAAGACAAGCTTGCCGCCATTGATAAGCGTCGTCAGGAAAACCGCACTACAGCCACTCGTGTGAAACAAAGGGAAAATCAAAATCGAACAGGATTGCGGCAATTGCGACTTTAGTGTCTTGACGTCTGTCTTGTAGGCAGCTGCCATTTTTTCAAATATTGCCGTCATCGCCATTTGAGTGTTCATCGTCCCAGTGACAAGCGCTCGGTTAGACATGGCCGCAGCCTTTGCCCGGCCCGTTGTCCCTGATGTAAAAAACATCGCCGCCAAATCATCAGCTCTTCGGTGGGTCTCGGGCAACGGTTCTTTAAGATTGTCTGCTTCAATTTTGTCAATCAATTCAAGCGGAACATCACACCCGGCCTCTAACAGCAAATCGTGCCTACGTTCATCTGCAAGCACCAGCACACTGTCCGTGTCTTCAATCCCATCGCGCATAGTTTGCGCCGTTCCGCGGCTATTGACCAAGATAGCGACGCCCCCCGCTTTTAATATCCCAACAAAACTCACCATCCATTCCGGTGAATTCTTCATACAGATAGCAACAGATTGGCCTGGCGATATATCGAAATCATGCACAAGGCGGGACGCAAAACAATCTACTGACGCAAAAAACTGTTCATATGTCATACGCCTGTTGCCAAGAACAATGAACTCAGCCGAGCCATATTGCCTAGCCCGGTCTATGATGTTTATGAGTGTCTCTGGTGCGTTTTTAAACACTCTCAAAGACTTTCCGACGACCTCACGCTTCACAACTTCAAACGGCGCGCCTTCAGACATCAAAGCTTCGGTAACAGGGTCAATAACAGACATATCTGAATCTCCATTCTGGCGCATCTATCAATTATGCGTGTCCCAACTTATTATACCTAATGCTCTTCTGCACAACAGCCTATAATGCGTAATTTTTTACCTGTCTTATTACGCAAAATAGATTTATTCCACTCATATATATGCTTTTTGCGTAAATTTTATTGATTTAACCTACATATCCCTTAAAGCTAAAACTGTTCATTATATTTCATAATAGGAACATCATGCAATTTGCGTTTACCGATGAACAGGCCCTTATTCGCGAGAGCGTTGAAAACGCTTGCACAGAACTGTGTGACCGCGAAGCACTATTTAAAGCCATAGAAAACAATGGCGGCTTTCATCATGCGGCTTGGCAAACGCTGTGCGCAGATATGGGACTGGGCCTGACAGCCGTTCCAGAGAGCCGAGATGGCCTTGGCCTCGGGACGATTGAACTCTCTTCAATCATGGAAAAAATGGGTAGAACGCTTTTACCGACACCTTTTTTTACCTCCATTGTCTTATCCGCGACGGCGCTGATACATGGCGGACGATCAGAAGCTTTTGATAATATTTTGGCAGAAATTGGAAGCGGCGCGAAAATCGCCAGCTTTGCATTTTTAGATAGACAGGGCCGTGTAAGTTCGAAGTCAAGAAATATAATATTTACAAACGGGGCTGCTTCGGGAGATTTAAGCTTTGCGCAATACGGAGATGTAGCCGATTATTTTCTTGTCTTAGCACAGGATAGCGCAGCTATGCCCTGCCTCGTCGTTATTGACGCAAAATCCAGCGGCATCAAAATTAAGCCGCGCGTTTCAGTTGATATGACCAGACCCATTAGTGACATAACGCTAGACAATGCTCACGTGTTAGGCAGAGAGCCCCTCACCTCAGACCAAGATGTCATTGACCGCGTCTTCAATATTGCTCGCATCTGCCTCGCCTCGGAACAGCTCGGCGCGTCAGAAGCTATTCTGGAAAAAACACAAGCCTATACATTGGAACGCCGTCAATTCGGCCGTGCTATTGGGAGTTTCCAAGCGGTCAAGCACCGTATGGCAGATATGATGGTATTGAACGAAGCCGCCAAATCTGCGGCGTGGTATGCCGCCTGCGCTGCTGATGAGATACCCGAAGAGTTATCCATGGCCGCCGCCACAGCGATGGTTGTGACATCGCGAGCCCTGAAACGAAACTCTAAGAATATGATACAGCTTCACGGCGGCATGGGATTTACGTGGGAATGCGAGGCGCATCTGTACTTAAAGCGCGCAGAAATGTCGTCGCGTTATCTGGGCGATGAAACGGTTCACCGCGAAACGCTGGCGGCATTCGCCCTAGGAAACGCGTAATGAAGTTAGGTTTCACGCCCGAGCAGGAGGATTTCCGCACTGAGTCTGCAGCTTGGCTCGAAGAGAAGTTGTCCGGTGAGTTCGCGGAGATCAGATATGAGCGCACGATATTTGGCCAAATTGATAAACGTAGAGACTGGGAACGCGTGTTGGGCGCGGAAGGCTGGAGCGTTATCGGTTACCCCAAGAAATTTGGCGGGAGAGACGCGTCCTTGGCTGAACAAGTTATCTTTGCCGAGGAATATGCCCGCTCCGGCGCGCCGGGGCGAACCGGACACATCGGTGTTGAGCTTGCAGGGCCGACACTGCTTCATTTCGGAACCGAGGAGCAGCAAGAGCAATTTATTCCTGACATGGTCGCGGGCAAAGTCATGTGGGCCCAAGGATACTCTGAACCCAGCGCAGGATCTGACCTCTCCAACGTCCGAACAAAAGCCCGGCTTGAAGACGGAAAATGGATCATTGATGGCCAGAAAATCTGGACGACGGGCGCTCAACATGCCGACTGGATTTTCGTCCTTGCCCGCACTGACCCCGGCTCTAAAGGCCCTAAGGGCTTGTCATTTTTATTGGTGCCTTTGAAACAAGATGGAATCGATGTTCGTCCTATCAAACAAATCACGGCTGATGAAGAATTTAACGAGACGTTCTTCGACGGCGCGGTGACCGATGAAGCCAATATTGTTGGCGGTATTGGCAATGGTTGGCGCGTCGCGATGGGCCTACTGGCTTTCGAACGTGGCGTAGGAACACTTGGACAGCTTATGGCTTTCACGCGAGAGTTTGAAATAATGATTGAGAAAGCCAAAGAGACCGGTGCTGACCAAAACCCGCTGATTCGTCAACGTATTGGCGAAGCTTTCACGGGTCTGAAAGTCATGCGCTATAGCTCCCTGCGCATGTTATCGGATGACGATAATTCCACGCTTAAACCCGCCGCGCTGACATACAAGCTGTACTGGTCCGCTTGGCACAAAAGCTTTACCGAACTGGCTATGGACATTTGCGGACTGCCCGGCTGTTTAATGGAGGGTCCTATCTATGAGCTAGATGAACTGCCATGGCGTTATTTCAATGCGCGTGCCGATTCTATCTACGGAGGAACTAATCAAATTCAACGTAATATAGTCTCGGAACAAGCTCTCGGCATGCCTCGGGAACCTCGCGGAAAAACCTAGACACTAAACCTAGATTAACCTCGCATCTGCGAGCCGCCATTAACGTGCCACACTTGCCCGTTCACAAAGCTCGCATCGTCCGAGGCGAGGAAGGCAACGGCTGCAGCGATATCATCAGGCTGGCCTAGACGGTTGGACGGTGTTCTTCTTTTTAAACCTTCGAGGCGCTTTTCATCCAAATGGATCGCCACGGCCTCTGTCATAATAAGGCCCGGACAAATGACATTCGCACGAATGCCTTCTGCCCCCCATTTCGCGCCAACATGTCTCGCAAGGGCATGGATGCTCGATTTTGTCATCGCGTAAGCGGGTTGAACGGGCGCGCCGCCAGTGGCTGACCCGGAACTTGTGTAAATCATCGCGCCACCGCCGCGCTTCAACAATTCGGGGATAGCGGCCTGCGTTGCGTAGAGATGGCTTTTCGTATTTATAGCTACAGACGTGTCAAAGACGCTGTCTGCGATATCAAGTGCATGGTTATCGCCTACTGTGCCGCCCGCCAGATTGGAATGGTAAAAGTCCAAGCCCCCAAATTTCTCAACCGCTAATGCAACGATGTCCTTTTGAGACTGCGCATTCGTTCCGTCGAGGTAAACGCCTACAATCTCTCCGCCGGATTTGGCGATATGTTCAGCCGTCTCTTTCGCCATATCTTCCATGATATCGCCGATAATTACTTTCGCCCCTTCGGCGCAGAACCGCTGGGCCGTCGCCGCGCCGATACCCCGCGCGCCGCCAGCAATGATACCAACTTTACCTTTTAACCCTCGCATAGTGCGCTCCGCTTATGACGCTTTCGCGTCCGCTTTTGCCTTTTCCAGATGACGGGGTTTACCATCATTACCTGCGTAATATTTAGAATAAAACATACGATATTTTGCTATGGGTCCGTCGCCTTCGCAAATAATGGGCTTGGGATTATAACGTTGACGATCCCAGATAACTTTATCTTGATCCATTTGCTTATTGACGTCAGCAATAATCGCTTTGGCCACGCGTCCCATGTCACTATTCTTGGGCTGTGTGTAGAAATACCGCACATGAACATGGTCTTCATCAACCGGGGTCAGGCAGGCGAGAAGCAAGGTTTCGCATATGCCTTCAAATCGCACCCAGTTTTGGGCCGGGCCGTTGGAGTTAGACGTGATAACACCGTCAACCATACCCTTTGGCGTTCCCATCTTGGCCCGCACAATGGCCGTACGGCGAAAACCGTCAAAGTCTAATTCCGCCTCTGGCAAGTTGGCCGTGCCGTGGATATACTCAAAGTGAGCAAAATCGACACCATTTTCGCCAATGTTTTGCAGGCTATTCCAGACGCTCCACGACGACTCGTCAAACTCAGTCCATTCCGGATCGGAGGCTTCTGACAAATCGACAAGATCGTACATCGGCGCTTCGCCTTGCGGATGATACCACGCCCAAATGATTTGGTTAGCCTCGCCCATCGGCCATGTGTCTTTGCACCGCTTTTGTACACGCGGCGGAATGGACGGTGAGTAGGGTATTTCTTTGACGGTTCCTTCCTCGGCGTCGTAACGCCAAGCATGAAAAGGACATTCCAGATAATTCCCATGGACTTTGCCGCCGTGCCCCATATGCGCGCCAAGGTGCTTACAGAAGGCCTCTAGCATACGGACCTGTCCGTCTTCGCCGCGCCAAATCGCCAGCTCTTGTCCGAAATAACGCAGCGGTTTCACAACGCCGACTTCCAGCTCTTTGGACAGCATCATGGGGTACCAGCCGAAAGGGAAGCCAAGGTCTAGGTTACGCTCCTCAATCGGGCGGTTATTTTCAAGCGGCGCCACGCGCCAAGCATGACGCTCTTCTGTAGTCATTTTCTCCAATACGCTCCAGACAGCAACGGGAGCCGTGCGAGCATCTTTGATATCAGGTGTCATTGTTTATCTCCCAGACCAAGAACTTTAAGCGCGTTTTCACGTAGGAACTTTGGCCAGACATGGTCTTTAAAACTCACATTTTCCATATCGCTGAATATCCGATCGAGGCTAAGCCCCATCGGGAAATAACCGGCATAGATGATTTTATCCGCGCCGCGCGTATTGGCGAAATTTATGATAGATTTGGGATAGTGTTTCGGTGCGAAAGCACTTGTTGAGTAATATAGGTTGGGCCATTTCAGCATCAGCTTCCATGCGAGATCATCCCATGGCTCTGCGCCGTGGCGCATGACCACCTTCAATGTCGGGAAGAACCAACAGACCTCATCAAGGCGTTCGACCTTTTGTGTCGTCATCGGAATCCGAGGCCCTGGAACACCGACATTTAAGAAGATTGGCAAGCCTAGCTCTTCACATGTGGCATAAATCGGCCACATGTTTTTATGATCAATAGGGACTTGTGGGAAGGTGCCTGCTGGGAAGCAGCTGACGGCGGAAATAATGCCTTCTGCATGTAGACGGCGAATTTTTTTACACTCCTCGGTGCCGTTGTTTGGATTTATGCCCAAATCAAAAATAAAGCGCTCCGGGTATTCTTCTTTAGCGCGGCGGTTCATTGGCGTGTCGCTCCAGCCCGCCATGCCCCGCTCAATATTGTGTTTGTCCATTTGCGCGATAGTCCAAGGCAAGAAGTCCTCAACACCCTCGGCGCCGGGAATACTTTTAAACATATATTCCGCGGGCATATCATATGAGGCGAGAGCTTCTGGATCCTTGGTGAGTGGCCGGAATGACGCAAACCAATCGGATCGGTCGTCAGAATCCAAAATCCCCAACATCGTATCGATAATTTTGATATCTTTTGGATAGGTCATCTACATTGCCTCTAAGCTTAAGGTCCGAATTTAAAGCAAAGCACGAGACATTCAACCACCTATTTGCGTAATTTTTGAGTTATTATATTACGAAATAATACATTTTATGCAAGCTGAATTACTGTATTGCGTATTTTTTCTTATTTTTACTACGCACATTGATTTTAGCTCAAGATTGACATATCCATTAATATACATCTTGAGTTACAGATACTTCAGCGGAGTTAGCCCATGTCCAAACAATTTTCAGAGCAAATTGCCATAATCACAGGCGGAAGCGACGGTATTGGCCGCGCGACAGCAATGATGTTAGCGGAGCGCGGAGCACATGTCGTCATTTGTGCGCGCCGAGCCGAAAAACTCGATGTCGCTAAGGCTATGATTGACGCCGAAGGCGGATCTGTTGAAACGGTAAGCCTAGACGTGTCAGACACAGATGCTTTCGAAGCGTGCATCCGCGACGTCGCAGACCGTCATGGCCGCCTAGATATGCTGGTTAATAATGCAGCTTCAACGCAATACGCCCCCATCAAACACCTCTCGCTGGAGAATTGGCGCAAAGATTTTGCTGTGAATGCTGATGCTGTCTTCGTAGGGACCAAAACTGCGATGGATATTATGGTGCCTAGGGGCCGCGGCTCAATCGTAAATATCTCATCTTCCTGCGCTTTGCGGGCGGCACATAATATGTCCAGTTACTCCGCGTCCAAAGCCGCCCTCACTCATTTCACAGCTTGCGCCGCCATAGAATGTGCGGGAACAGGCGTGCGCGTGAACACCGTCGTTCCGGGTCAAATTCAAACGACCGCGAACAAAAAGTTTGCAGAAAAAGCTCCTGAAATTGCTGCAAAGACCGAAGCCGCAATTCCTATGAAACGCGGCGGGCAACCTGAGGAACTCGCAGAAGTCATCTGCTTCATGCTCTCTGATGCTGCGAGTTATATCACAGGCGTCGCCCTCCCCGTTGACGGCGGAAAAGTCGCTGAGCTTTATTTACCAAGCTAAGCCTCTGACACTTAAGCAGGTACGCCTTCATTGGCCGCGGCCTTGACGCAAAGAACCTGCCAGTAAGCGTTGTCAGCAACCTCAAGGGCGTCACGCCTGCCCCTAGCGTCTTGCAGTGAAACTGTCTTAGGAAATGTCGAACTAACGCCCAGGGTTCCACATGTTGGAATCGGCTATGTGGGCGCAGATTATAATACCAACGCGCACCATTTAAGAGCAGGAATCCATCCGGATCAGAAGCCATAAACACGGCGTTTGTGCGCAAATTTTACGCAACATATGGACATAAGAAAACCCCGGTTATAAAACCGAGGTCTATCATACTTATCAAATTGTCCATTCCGAAAAATGGCGCGAGTGACGAGGCTCGAACTGCTTGCATAAAACCCAGTAATAGCGCACTTTTTAGAAGGTCTATACCTAAAATGAACCCCCATTTATTGCAGCAAATGAACCCCCATTTTCTTCCCCATATAACGCAAGCATGCGAAGCATCCCTATTGAAACATAGAAACTTCATAAAAACTAAGCTGATTCGGTGATGCGAATTTCTGAATCTGATGATTTCGATATTGGGGTTGACTTAAACTTTGCGATTCTTGAATTCAATTTTCTTCGTTGTTCTAATTTATTTTCGTATTCAGCTTCGAGGACCTCGAAAAGCGGCCAAAACTGTTCTCCATAACACTCAATAATAAGCGCTAGATAGTTTAACACCCTATCCCATTCGCTGGTTGATATTTTATTTCGACCTACCATAATCTGGGAGCGGCTAATGCCGCCCCCAATACCGTCTAGTTTTTAGTTTTAGGCCGCGACCAAACGAGGTCAGCCCCGTCTTCGCGATCAAACAGCGCAGCATTGAACGGCTTATCCATTTCAGGGCCATCAAACTTAATGCTGACATAATCCACCGGTTCTTTGTCATCATCCGGCTCAGATGTTTCATTCCATCCGACACCGAGATCACAGCGGCCGGATTTGACGAAGTAATCTGGACTGTTCTCAGATTTCTTCTTTTCATTGGGAACGATGCGTACCTTCCGGCTCGTCATCATGGTGACAATCGTACCTTGATAGCCCCCTTTTTCCATGGGTTTAAATGTACCTATATTTGCCATTGGATTGTACCTCCGTACTTGGCGTTATCGAAACAGTTAAGCCAGCTCTCGCTTAGCCTTCTTAAATCCAGCATCACTGGCTAGAAAGCCGGCAAGCATGGAGGGGATGAGCGCGCCAATGGACTGTTTCTCTCCATAGGCTTGCTCATAAATGGCGGCATAAGCCTCCAAATCTTGGTTAAGTTCAAACGGCAGAGTCACCGGAACTTTCACAGGTTTATGTTCCTGAATTTTCGCAAGTTTTAATGTGGGTTTGGCATCAGCCATAGTCAGTCTCCATAAGGTTTGAGGATGAGGTCACGGCTGACAATGACGTTAAACCGCCACCCCTGCCGTATTTTAAGTGTGGGCTGCACATTAAGGTTTCGGTCAATAATCCGCTGTCCCGCTATATTCCCGGTGTCTTGACCCGCATTTTGTAGCGCGCGCGTGAGACGGTCACCATCATCACTGGCAAGCTCAGACCCTATCGAGAGTAGCGACGATAGCGCAGCCCCTTTGATGAACTGCCATGTATGCTTATCGACCTTGTCTCTCAGGCCTGCAAAACCTTGGGCATCAGACCCCGGCAGATTATCAAGCTGAATACTGTCACCATTGGGCAATATCAGCCGTGTCCAGACGACAAGTGCCCTGCTCTGCCCGAAGGCTATGACGCTATCATAGCGCCCCATTAGGCGAGATCCCTGCGGAATTAGAAGGTGCTGTCCTGTAACAGTATCAAAAACGTTCTCAGTCACTTGACCGATCACTTGCCCCGGCAAATCCGAGTTCAGTCCTGTAACCAGCGACGCAGGAATGAGGTTCCCAGCCATGACCTGATACGGAGAACGCGGCGAGACAAGGCCGTGACTGTTGTAAATATCGTCATTATCACGCTTTAAGAACGCCTGCTTTGTGCCCTGTCCATTTGAGTCAGCCGTAATAGGAATTGAATCAAATCCTGATGGCGGCGGGTTAAAACTTGGATATTCCGGCAACGGTAGATATTGACCGCCGAGATCAGCGGTTTTCAAAGGCCGAGTATCAATCCCGCGCCCACTAATTTGAAAAAACAAACTTGAGCTACCAGGATTTTGCGGCAGCGTTACAGGCGCAGGTTCATATCTTGGCTGTGCGGGCCGAGTTGCAGAATATGATGAAACTCTTTTTTGCATCAAAGGCAGATTGTCATGGCTAACAATTTCGGGCTCAAGGTTGGCGCTCATATAGGCAACGCCTAAATCACCCGGCAACGGCGGCCCAAGCTTGGGCTTCATCTCGCCATAGGATTTAGGCAATAGCTCTAAACCTGCCGCCATGGGTTTGTGGGTGACGTTGTAAAGCTCATCACCTTCAGCATCGCTGTAATCCGGAGATTGCAAGGCGACCGCTAGTGCTGCGAACATTATCGTCCCTAGCCCAATAGAGCCGCCAATCAAAGCTTTGCGGCTAAAACGGCGAACCGCCCTAGGCCGTGCCCTAATCGTTAGGTCTGGAGGCACCACATTTGATTT